>Ga0224557_1004387_pt1 | contig 10322 bp, 8 predicted proteins | sample 714S31014metaG_FD_180677 | JGI IMG/M metagenome (GOLD analysis project Ga0224557, IMG submission 180677) | Peat soil microbial communities from Stordalen Mire, Sweden - 717 S3 10-14 | ecosystem: Environmental > Terrestrial > Soil > Wetlands > Peat | place: Sweden: Norrbotten County, Stordalen... | reverse complement strand
TGATGGTGGTGGCGCCAGTGTAGGTATTATTATTGGTCAGAATCACCGTGCCGCCCAAGGTCTTGTTGATGCCGCCGCCCGTGCCGGAGAGGACACCACCAAAAAGCATCGTGCCGCCGCTGGCCGCGCTGAAAGTATGCGTAGCCGTTGAAGTGATGGGCTGGTTGATGGTTTCAAAGTTCAACGAATTGTCAATGGTCGCGCCGGTGGTGGTGATTTCGTTGCCGGTGAGGATGAAGGACGGGGCGGTGGCGTTGAAATACAGCCCCTGAAAAGTAGTGTCAACCGCCATGTTGTTGTTGAGCGTCAAGCCCCCCGCGCCTTGCACGCCGAACGAGATGATGTCACCCGCAATGGGCGGGGTGTCGGGGCCGGTCCAGTTCCCGCCGGTGTTCCAGTTGTTGTCGCCAGCGGCGCCAGTCCAGGTTTCATTGCCGGCGACGGCATTCAGGCATAACGCGCCGGACAGGAAAAGCAGGCTGGTGATTTGATGAATTGAGTTACGATTGGGGGACTGTTTTGGTTTCATAAAATTTTGCAATTGTCGAATTGTCGTTACGGGTTCGATTTGCCCTGAAATCTAATTTCAATTTGTATTTTGTCAACCATAAATCAGGGGAATAAGTCAGGGAATATCCGAAAGTCATGTCTGTTAATCCCCCATGGCGCGCTTTTCAAGGAGCCAACGTGCCTGGAAAAAAAGCCCGAACAAAGGCCGGCCATGGAATACGCCGCCCGATGTTTTGCGGACGCCGGCTTGTTCAAGTTATTCGGATGACAGTCTCTTACGGCACCGGCATCTCGAAGGCTACCCCGTAATTAGGTTGCGCTTTTTTGGTGATTGCACCTGCGAACGGATCGGAATCCCGCAACAACCCCCAGCGAAAGGTTCCGTTGAAGGGAGCTGTCATCCGGGATTTCTCCCCGATCATGGCGTAGCCCACGCGCACGTTGGCTCCGGGATCGGACGCGCAGGTGATGATGACGTCATCGCCGGAAATCTCCGCCGAAGCAATCGCGACCTTTGCGCCGTCCGCCGCGGTGACTTCAAAGCCCCTGCCCGCTTTCCACTCGGCGATGGACTGGTGCGGCGGTTGGAAGTCGGTTTCCCAAACCAACGGCGGCACCGGCACATGGTAGTGAACGGCGATGACCGCGCCATGGCGAACGATGGCGGCTGGCTGGAGCGGCTGCCAGTTGTGGCCGAGGACAACGCGCTCGTAATAAACCTGCCCGTATTTCTCGCCAAGCTGCCGGTATCCGCCGGTGGTCAGGTGGATGCCTTCAGCGGACGAATATTGATACTTCGGGCCGGAGCAGACGATGTCCGCCGGATGGTCATTGCCGACTTTCCACTGCGCCTTCGTGGACGCGGCGTGGTCGTTCACCGCATTCTGCTGGGACACGATCATCTGAATCTTCTGTTTTTGGCCGGTGATGGCCGAAAGGTCTGTGTTGTAGTCCGACCACAACTGGTAAAGATCATTCTCATAATTTGCATTTCCCGCGTCACATTCGCCATGTGTGACGATGATTGCGCCGACGCCATAGGTTTTGCCGGCGGCTTTGGCGAGGCGGGTGATGGCTTTCGCCTCGATCATGGCGGCCTCATACGAACGGCCGTTGACGCCCATTTGAATTGCGTTTTTTTTGAGAAACGTCATGCACTGTCCATTTTCACCGACTTCGCCATGCACGCTGATAAAATCGCGGCCGGAAGCCGCCATGACCAGTGCGCTGATTTCGTTGCCCATGGTCGAATGCGGTGTCTCGCCCGAAATGTTATCCGGCCATGAGCTGGGATAGCCCCTGGCCAGCCTGCCAACGGGTTCAATCAGTGGAACCATGCACAGGTTGGTGTCGTCCGGGTTGACGGGCCACGGCAGATCGGCGGTTGAGAGTTTAAGATTCCGGTAAGGCTGGTTGGTTGATTCGATGGGTCTTCCGTGATCGCCCACGGCCAGGCTTTGCCCGGTGCCGATGATGCCAGACCAGTCCCATGGTATATTGACGGTCTCCATCCCCGTGGCGGGTGCGGCGGCGGGCGAAGGAAAGGGGGCAAGCAAGGCGCAAAAGAAACTCAAAATCATAAGGCGAAAGAATATTCCCGCTGCCGGTCGCATACTTTTGTCCTTCTTGTTCGATAAAAATCGGAAGGCGTCAAGGATAAGTTCATCGGCGTCCTGAATTTCGATTCGCCAAGCTCGCGTCACAAACTTTCAAAAATTTCAAACCGCCATATATTTTGCGGGTCTTGGCGGATGGACATTTGACGCCATCGTTTCCAGATGCGCTACACGGCGGTTTCCCCGTCCACCCCGGCATTTACTCAAAGGGGCTTTTGGCCTCGGGGGTGGCGGAGGGTGCCGGCGGCTGTGCGCGGAGTGCCTTGACTTCTTCCGGGGCCACTTCAAGTCCGGAGTTGCCGAATGAATTATAGACGAACGTCAAAACACTCGCGACATCCAGGTCGGTGAGCGGGAACGAAGGCATGTTGTTGTTGAATTTCATCCCGTTCACCACCACTTCTCCCTGCCGGCCAAAGAGGACAATTTTTATGGCGCGGTTCTTGTCGGCGTTCAGAAAGTCCGACCCCGCCAAGGGTGGAAACATATTGGGGCGTCCAAGGCCCGTGGGCTGATGGCAAGCGGCGCAAATGGAGGTGAACAGCCGCCGGCCCAGCGCGATCTGCTCGGCTTTCGACTTGGCGGCGCCGGGCGGCGGCGGCACGCCACGGAGGCCGCCACCGTCCACCCACTTCACAATGGTTTGCCGTTCCTCATCGGTGAGCGCCAATGATTCGGGGCTGTTGGCAACCGGCATGGCCTCCTTGTAATAGCTTCCTTTCCAACTATCCCATATCCGCCGCCGGATTTCCCAGCGGTCGGCGAAGGCGGTCTTATAGTCCAGCCAGTCATAAACAAACCGGGACTCCTGGTTGTGGCAACGGGAGCAATTGCCCATGAAAATCGGCTGGATGTCGCGGAGGTAAGTGGGGCTTTGGTTCGTCGCTTCCGAAACCATGGCCCTGCCCTGACGTGCCGGATTTGCTTCGGGTGTTGGGGACGGTGTGTTTTGCGCCGAAGCGCTGGCAAAAATTATGCACCCGAACACCGCTGTTACACACGGCCAGACCAATCGCACCCGCCGCCGCTGGTTTAGAAATAGAAATTCATTCATGGCTGCTAATTGTTTATATGATCAATCTCCATGTTAAACGGTTAAACCGTGATTCTAAAATCCATAGGAAAGCTGCAATATGAGCTGGTCAACTTGGGATGGATCGTTGCTGTGAACAAACTCGTAGTCGCCCTCGAAGAGCAGCGTGTTCGTGAAATAGTAGATGAAACCGGTGGTGTAGCGACTGGTATTAGCTCCAAGCCCGTTGGATCCAGGCGCGTTGTGCAGATTGTCGTAGCGGCCCACGAGTTCCACGTTGTTGATTACCGGAAACTCCAAATCCAATCCAGCCAGCTTGTAGCCCGCCTGCACCCACCACCCCTGCTGATTGACAAAGCCCTGGTCGCTGCCATACCGGGTCAGGATATACTCTCCATTTGCCTGAAAGTTTGGCCCCAAGTGCAATGCCGCATCGAACACCCCCGCAGTGTAAAGATAAGTTCCGGAGTCGTCCCATTCACCCGATTGGCCGGAGACGCCAAGTTCCACGTCGTAATGGGGTTTGAATGGCTTAAATACACCCAGGCGCCCGCCCCCGACCGGGCTGCCGTGCAGATTGGCCACCGTGTTGTCGGATTTTAGCCCGACGTTTCCACCCAAATCAAGTGCGGTGGGATCCGCGTTTGTTTCCGATGAACTTGGTCCGTTCACTCCATAAATTTGGTAGTTGACCAATGCGCCGGCGTCCCCCAGTGGAATCCCCCCTTGCAATTCCACCCCGATCCCGCCGCCGGGAATAAGCGACACCGCCAGCGGATCATCCGGGAACTTGTTCAGCCACCCAGCGCTCCGCTCGCTGTAGGTTCCGAGCGGCAGCAACAAGTCACCCGCACTAAATGTCATGCATTCATTCATCACATAATCCAGTTGCGCGAAACTCAAATCGAAGCTGGAGGTGGAACCGCTGTCGTGGGTTCCGTCGCTGTTCAGGCCGTTTTGCAGCGTGGTGTCGAAACCCGCCTCAAACAAAATATTGTCCCCGCCGCGATACAGAAAAATCGGCGCAAAATCGGCGAGGACAAATCCCCCGTGTTGTCCAGCCGCCTTGACATATTGAAACTCCGCGTCGCCCAGCATCATGAAGTTGTGGTTCACGGTGGCCTCGTCAATCGGCTCCCGCAGGGGCGGTTGCGTCTGCGTCTGCGCCGCCTCGATGCTTTTCTGTTCCGCGTTGGTGGCGATTTGTTGTGTTTCGGCCAGCTTCTCCTGGAGTTGCTGGATTTGTTGCACGTCCTTCTCATGCGTCTGCTCCCGGATAATGTTCGTCTGTTGCAAGCTCTGAACCTGCTCGCTCAATTTCTGCACCGCGTCCCTCAAGGCGTTGAAGTCAGCCAGGCTCACCTGCGCCGCCGCTCGCGGCGGAAGCGCCATCCACAGAACACAGCCCACGGCCACCAGTCCATGCTTCAAGCGGTGTGTTTTCATTTTATTTTTCATTGTGGTTCAAGTGATTGTCGGGGGCTCAACGACCGCTGTTTTCCTGGAGGTATTGCAGGATCAGTTTTGACTGGTCGGCGGGAAGATTCGCGCGCACCTGCATGTGGAGCATGATGGTTTTCCATTGCGCCGCCGTCCGCTCGGTGGGATAGCGCTCGGGATGGCACCGGTTGCAATGCATCGAGTAAAGCTCCGCCCCGGTAAGCTGCTTTTTGACCACCGCCGGCTTTGTTTCCGGCGCCGTGGCATTCGAGGTGACGGAATTGGTTGACGCCGGCGCGTAATCCGTTTTCGGCGCGGGCGCGTCGGATTTCAGATCGGCGGCGCAAAGGGTGGACGCCAGCCCGCTGATCAACATGACGGCGATCAGGGCGGTGAAAGTTGTTAAAACCCTCGCTTTTGGCTTTTTGGACGTGTTCATAATCCTACCGGGTTAAGGCTGCTCGTTTCGTTTCGGAACGGCATCGCTTTGCAAACATTGACGTTTTCTAATGTTTAATAGAAAATAATCTATTGCAGCGGTCAAACCTGCTCTCTCCATTTCTTGCCATTGTCCGAACATTTTTTGCTTCGTCCATGCCTTGTGAAAGCAATGCCGGTTGGCCGGTGAATCAGGCAGGGATTTTGAAGCGGGGGCAATGAGCCGCGAGGAGGCTGGCTGCCCGCGCCAGAAACCGGGCGCGCCATTCACTCTTTGGAAATTGTCAAATTCTGAAAACTGAAGGCAGAAAGAAGAAATTCAATTCTTCATTTCCTGATTCGCGGACTTGCTCGCGGTCGTCGCGGCAACCTGGCGATGCCGTTCAATGCGCGCCGAGCTGCAACCGCGCGTCGCTTTCGAGCAAGGTTTTCAGGTTCGCCCAGTGCGCCTCGTTCATGTCGTTGAAGGCGTTCAAATAAACGGCCACCACTTCCGGCGGATGCTTGGCCAGCAGGGTTTCAATGGCGGATTTCAATTTCGCGTCGTCCATTTCCTTCGGCAAATCGTCCACCACGCCGTCCTTGTTCTCGATGGCGAGCGCGTTCAGGAAATCCACGAGCATGGCCTTGTATTTTTTCAAGAGCCAGGCGCGGATGAGTCCGCCGGCGGCGGTTTCCAGCGCCGGTCGCGCCAGCGACGCAATCATCTCGGCGTGTTGCTGGAGCCGCGGCTGGCGTTCCAAAAAGACCGGGCGCACATGCCGCGCCTGCGCGACGGCGGCCAGCGTAGCCTTATAGACCGGCTTGTCCGTCTCGTGGGTGAAGGTGATAATTTCATTCGCCAAGGCCGGCGACATGAATCCGAAGAGTTCGTGGGATGTCAGCATAAAATTTAACCACAGATGGACACAGATTCACACAGATTTGTTTCACCGGTAGGGCGCGTCACTCCGTGCGCGCCGCTCAATTGTAACTGACACTTCGGCGGGCAGAGGACTGCCCGCCCTACCGATCCGTGTGAATCCGTGTTCATCCGTGGTTCAAAATCAAATTGTCGTGAGCGAGATTTTATTCTTTCTGGCCAGCGCTTCACAAGCTTCGCGTTCGAGCAAAAGGGTCTTGCCGGATTCGAGCGCGAGCACCGCCACGCCGCTCTTCGCGCAAACTTCCAGCGTCTGCGAGCCGATGCAGGGAATGTCGAAGCGCATGTCGTGGTCCGGCTTGGCGACCTTGACGGCGACCGCGCCGCCGTCCCTGCCCGCGAGTTCGCCGCCGCGCGCGAGGCATTTGTCCGTGCCCTCGAACGCCTCGACCGCCAGCACCGCGCCGTTTTTCACGACCACAGTCTGGCCGATTTCCAGCCGCGACGTTTCCCGCGCGATGCGCAGGCCGAATTCCACGTCTGCCTTCTGTTCGGCGCAAAGCTTCGGGCCAAGCTGAAAATCCTTTCCGGGCATGAGCGGCGCGAGCCACGGCGTGGCGTCAATCAATTCCACACCGTCCTTTTTCAGCTCGTCGGCAATCGCGCCGAAAATCGTGTGGGCATTCTTTTCCTTGAGCCGGAGCAGCAGACCCACCGCACGCAAGTCGGGCCGGAGATCGTAAAGATTTTTCGGCGCAATCTGGCCGACCATGACGCATTGCTTGACGCCGCGGTCGGTGAAGGCGGCAATCATTTTGGAAAGCTGGCCGACGCGCAGCCAGACGATTTCGTCCACGAGTTTTGCCAATTCCGAATCGGTCTCATTTTCAAACGCGACGGCCACGAGCTTCTTCACTCCGGCGGCGCGCGCGTGCCGGGCGAATTCCAGCGGCAGCGTGCGGTTGCCGGCGATGAGGCCGAGGGATGCGGGCGCGGTGTTCATTTGCCAGAGGCAGAATGAAGAATGCGGAATGCGGAAACAAGACGGAAGTAGCCCGGTTGGTTGTGCCCGGAATCATTACAAAATTGTCATCAAATAAGCATGGAACTGTGATGGATGGCTGTTAAACTTGTTTTATGAATTACCAAAACCATATTTCGCATGTTCTCCTTGTGGCTGGAATCGGGATGCTGGCTTTCAGCGCTTCCGCCCAGACTTCTCCCGTTGCCGCCAAGCCTTACTCAATTGTCAGCATGACCCAGACAATGGGAACCGGCGGCACGGATTATGTGTATGCGGACAACGATGGACGCCGCCTGTATGTTCCGCGCGGCGGCATAATCCTCGTCTATGATCTCGACACGCTCAAGGCGGTCGGCACCATCCCCGACAGCGGCGGTCATGGGGTCGCGGTGGACCCGAAGACCCACCATGGATTCAGCAGCAGCAGTCCCGTCACCATGTTTGATACCACCACGCTTCAGGTGATCAAAAAAATCACCGTGGAAGGCGGCCCGGACGGCATTCTGTTCGAGCCGGCAACGGAAAAAGTTTATGTCTTGAGCCACCGCGCGCCCAATGTGACGGTGATAGACGCCAAGGACGGCTCCATCGCGGGCACCATTGACCTGGGCGGCGCGCCGGAACAGGGCGCCAGCGACGGCAAGGGCCATGTCTATATTGACGTTGAGGATCAGGACAACGTCGCGGTGGTGGATGCGAACACGCTCAAGGTGACGGCGCATTATCCGCTTCAGGGCAAGGGCGGCGGGCCGGGCGGGCTGGGTTTGGACATCAAAAATAATATTCTTTTCGCCATGTGCCACGATCCGCAAACGTGTGTCATTCTCAACGCCGCCGACGGGAAAATTCTTGATACCCTGCCGCTCGCCGGCGGCACGGACGGCGGCGGGTTCAATCCCAACACGATGGAAGCCTTCAGTTCGCAGGGCAACGGCACGCTGACCATCATCCAGGAAACCAGCCCGACCAGCTTCATGGTCGAAACGAACGTGCCAACCAAGCAGGGTGCCCGAACCTGCACGCTCGACTCGAAGAACGACCGGATCATTGTCATCACCACGGAACGCGCGCCGGCCACCAATGCGCCGCCAGCCGTGGCCGTGTCAACTCCTCCGCCAGCCGCGGCGGGAACTCCTCCTCCTGCGAACGGCGCGGATCAAGCCGCCGGTGCAGGACGCGGTGGACGCGGCGGACGTGGCGGACGCGGTGGCGGCGGCAGGCCGTCAATGCTGGACGTCATTGCCGTCGGCAGGTAAATCACCCCTGATTCATTTGCTGCGCCGATGCCTCACGGCATTTCGACGCGGCAGGAATTTTGTTCAACCGGGAGCACTGGTGTTCTGCCGGCGCTCCCGGATTTTTCGCACTTCTTCTGTAACAATCGCCCCGTTTCGGGTAATTCTCACCTGGCACGATTTTTTCATGAGCCGCCAGACTTCATCCAGCGAAGCGCCACGGGTTTTTCCGCAAACGCGCTGGTCGCTCGTCCTGGCCGCCACGCGCAAGGACGCGCCGGAATCGGCGGCGGCGCTGGCCGCCATCTGCCGCGCCTATTGGTATCCGCTTTACGCCTATGTCCGCCGCTGCGGGCAGTCGCCGCACGACGCGCAGGATCTCACACAGGAATTCTTCTGCCGCCTGCTCCAAAAAAACTGGCTCGACTCCGCCGACCGGGAAAAAGGCCGGCTGCGGACGTTCCTGATCGTGGCGTTGAAAAATTTCATGACCAACGAATGGCGGCGGGCTTCCGCGCAGCGGCGCGGCGGCGGCCAGTCGCGCGAGCCGTTTGACACGGAATTCGCCGAAAGCCGTTATGCCGCGGACAGCCATTCGCTCGCGGCGGACGAAACTTTCGACCGGCAATGGGCCATCACGCTCCTGGATTTGACCGTGAACCGATTGCGCGACGAATTCGCGGCGGCGGGAAAGCCGGATCATTTTGAGGCGCTCAAGGATTGTCTTCTGGCGGCGCACGGGGCGATTGATTATGCGGCGGTGGCGGCCCGCCTCGGCTCGAACGAAGGAGCAGCCCGCGTGGCGGTGCACCGATTGCGCCGGCGGTTCCGCGAAATTTATCGCGAGGAAATTTCCCAGACGCTTTCGGACAAGGCGGATTTGGACGGCGAATTGCGGCATCTCGCCGCCGCGCTGGCCGGTCAATAAAATGAAACCGCTGTGTAACAACCCGCCGTCAACCGGTAAGCAATGGGCATGAGCAACGAATCATCGCCAAAATGTCCGCAGTGCGGCGTGTCCCTGCCGGACAACGCGCCCGCCGGGCTGTGCCCCAATTGCCTCATGGCGCTGAACCTGAAGACGGAAACCGTTTTCACCAACGACACGCCCGCCGCGCAACCGCCGCTGCCGCCCGAACAAATCGCCCCGCATTTTCCGCAGCTTGAAATCCTCGAATGCCTCGGACGCGGGGGCATGGGCGTGGTTTATAAGGCGCGGCAGAAAAGTTTGAACCGCCTCGTCGCGCTGAAATTGCTTGCGCCCGAGCGCGTGCGCGACGCAAAGTTCGCCGAACGCTTTGCGCGCGAGGCGCAGGCGCTCGCGGCGCTGAACCATCCGAACATCGTCACCATTCACGACTTCGGGCAGGCGGGCGGATTTTATTACCTGCTCATGGAATTTGTGGACGGCGTGAATTTGCGCCGGCTTCTGCGCGCGCGGAAATTCACGCCGGAAGAGGCGCTGGCCATCGTGCCGCCGCTGTGCGACGCGCTGCAATTCGCGCATGACCGGGGCATCGTCCACCGCGACATCAAGCCGGAGAACCTGCTGCTCGACAAGGCCGGCCGGGTGAAGGTGGCGGACTTTGGCATCGCCAGGATGATTGAACCCGAAACCGGCAGGGCTGACCTGCCGGTCGGCCCTGAAATTGGGGCCGCGCAGCAGCACGACCCCACCGGTGCCGTCGGCACGCCGAGTTACAGCGCGCCTGAACAAAAGAACGATCCGCAGCGGGTGGACAGCCGGGCCGATATTTATTCACTCGGCGTGGTCTTTTACGAAATGCTCACCGGCGAACTGCCCGGCAAAAAAATCGCGCCGCCCTCCACGAAGGTTCAAATTGACGTGCGCCTCGATGAAATTGTCCTGCGCGCGTTGGAACAGAAACCCGAACTCCGCTACCAGCAGGTCAGCGAGGTGAAGACGATGGTGGAAACCATCGTGGCCACGCCGCCCGGTAGCAGCCGACGCCAGCCGCGCCAAAGCGAAGCGACGGCGGGTGAGGAGGCTCAAACTGAAAAAGCGGAAATCGGAAATCGGAAAGCGGAAATTGTGCCGCGCTTCTCGCGCACGGCCATTGTGGCCGTGTGCTGGGTGCCGTTCATTGTTGTCGGACTGGCTCCGATGTTCATCGCGCTTCATGCCCGAGCGGAAAACCCGCCG
>Ga0224557_1004384_pt1 | contig 10334 bp, 5 predicted proteins | sample 714S31014metaG_FD_180677 | JGI IMG/M metagenome (GOLD analysis project Ga0224557, IMG submission 180677) | Peat soil microbial communities from Stordalen Mire, Sweden - 717 S3 10-14 | ecosystem: Environmental > Terrestrial > Soil > Wetlands > Peat | place: Sweden: Norrbotten County, Stordalen... | reverse complement strand
CGGACCGTTGACGGTGCCGCCGAGCGGCGCACCGGAGAAGGAGAAGCCCGGCAGAAAGTGAGTCGGCTCGCCGGGCACCAGCGCGCCCAGGTTCGTCGAGGTACCGGGCTGAATATTCCCTTCCGCGGGGAAGTAGTTCACGCCGACGCGGAATTCGTTGATGACGGTGGGCTTCAAGGTCTTCGTGTAGTTAATGACGCCGTTCCAGAGTGGGAGGCTTTCGTTGCCGTTGGTGCTGTAGAGAATGGGCTGGCTGTTGACGAACTGCTGCACGACGCTCTGTTGGGAGTAGCGAACGGAGACGCGGTCTTTGTCGCTCGGCACCCAGTCGATCTTGGCGTCGCCTTGGTCGCCGTTGGTGAAATCGTGCTCGGCGTTGGGCACATTGTTGACCAGGCCGCCGGCCGTCGGTTGCGGAAGCGCCTTCATAATGTTCAGGGCTGTCTGGCTGAAGGTGATGCAGGGACTGACCCCCATCTTCTGCCCGGCGCCGCATTGCGTGGCTTGGTTGAGGTTCGCCGGCATCGGGACGTTCGTGCCCGGGTAATGCAGCGTGGTTGCGAGATCGGTGAAGTTCAGGCCATTTTCCGCGGTGGTGAAGGTGTTGATGGTGCCGACGGTGGTGGGGTGATCGAACCGCGATCCCTGATAGTCCACGAAGAAGAAGAGTTTGTTCTTCTTGATGGGGCCGCCGAAGGTTCCGCCGAATTCATTCCAGCGGAGCTTTTGCGGGCTGCCGCTCACGGTGGGATCGGTGCTGAAGTTGCGCGACCACTCATTGGCGTTCATGGCGTCGTTGCGAATAAACTCGAACAGATCGCCATGGTACGAATTGGTTCCCGACTTGGTGATCACGCTGATCACGCCGCCCATGAACTGTCCGTACTCGGCCGACGGATTGTTCGTGATGACGTTAAATTCCTGCATCGCATCCACGTTGGGTGCGTAGGCGACGTTGTTGTCGACGAACTCCACGTTCTCCATGCCGTCCAGCAGGTAGTAGTTGGCCTGTTCTCGATTGCCGTTGATGTACGGCCGGCCGGAGTTGAAGGTCGACTGCCCGGAATTGAAAGCGCCCGGACTGGTGGTGACCGCGCCTGGCATCAGCAGCGTCAGCTGGTTGTAGTTGCGCGTTTCGAGAGGCAAGGCGGTGATCGCGGCCGACTCCATCACCGTGCCCACCTCGGTGGTCTCAGTCTGCAACAGCGGAGCGCCGCCGGACACCTCGATAGTGGTGGAAGTCTGCCCGATGGTGAGCGCGACGTCGATTTTCGCCGTCTGGTTGAGATCCAGAGCGAACGGCTGATGGACTGCGGTCTTAAAGCCCGCAGCCTCCACCGATACCTCATACCGCCCAATGGGCAGTTGGGCCAGGTTGTAAAAACCTTCGGCATTCGACTTGGCCGTCCAAGGTGTGCCGCGGTCCATGTCTTTGGCGGTGATCGTCGCGCCCATCACGGCTGCACCGGATGGATCGGAAATCTTGCCGGTGATAGATGCGGTGGCCTCCTGCGCGAAACCGAATTGCGCCAAACCTGTAAGGAGCGCCGCAGCTAAAATGAACGTTAACCCGAATCGGGTTCGTGCCTGGAATTCGCTTCTTTTCATATACGCCTCTAGGACCCCTTCGTCCAACTGTTGTTCTTGGGCGACCCCAAAATCTTCGGCGCGGACGGCCGATTTGCCGCCAGGCCGGTGTTGCTTGCCCGCAGCAACAACGTCTCGGTCATACTGTGCCCCTAGCCTAGGCAAAGTCCAGTTCACAACGGTTGCGGGACGGTTACAGCAGGTTCGTTACGCCAGCGAACGTCAGTGAAATCAAGGGCATGTGAGAGCAATCCGGAATTTGGAATCGTCCTCACCGGCTGCCACGGGTTCCTCGAAGCGCGATATGGCGCCCCGTTTTGCATCGGTCGGAACAGTAACGCAACCGTTGCGAACTGGACATTCCTCCGGCCTGGGCTTTAGGCTTGCCCTTGGACCGTGGGACAGGTTCTTACCTACAGACCTACCGTGATGCCATGACCGACCCCGGAAAAGTCCGTCAAAAACCTCCGTTCGCATGGGTGCCGACGCTTTATTTCGCGGAGGGCGTCCCTTTCTTTGCCATCTCGCTGATCGCGGGCATTCTTTACAAGCGGCTCGGAATGGGCAACGATGTCATCGCCCTTTATACCAAATTGCTTCTGCTGCCCTGGTCGCTCAAACCGCTCTGGAGCCCGCTGCTCGAGATGTTCAAGACCAAGAAATACTTCGTGGTCTTGCTGCAGTTGGTGGGCGGCGTGAGTCTGGCCGTGATTGGATTGTGTCTGCCGCTGGCGAGCTATTTCCTGTACACGATCGTACTTTTCGTGGTGGTAGCGTTCTGCTCGTCGACCCACGATATCGCCGCCGACGGACTGTACATCGCCAGCCTCACGCCCAAGGAACAGGCCGCGTATGCCGGCTGGCAGAGCGGATTTTACAGCGTGGCGCGGCTGTTCTCGCAGGGCGGCCTGATCATCCTGGCGGGTTATCTGGAATCGCGCACCGACGTGCCGCACGCGTGGATGGTGATTTTCGCCACCATGGGCGCGATCCTGATGCTGCTCGGGGTGTATCACTGGCGTGTGCTGCCCACGGGCGGCGTGGCGCGCCATTCCGGCAGCCTGCGCGAGATCGGCGCGACGTTCTGGGATGTGCTGATCAGCTTTCTCAAAAAGCCGAACATTTATCTGCTGCTGCTTTTTATCCTTCTGTATCGCGCCGGTGAGGGCCAGGTGGTAACCATCGGTCCGCTCTTCCTGGTGGACAAGCGCGCGGTCGGCGGATTGGGCCTATCGATGGATCTGTTCGGCACCATTTACGGCACCTTCGGGACGCTGGCGTTCCTGGCAGGGACGATGCTCGGAGGGTACTTTACCTCTTGGTTGGGACTGCGGCGGGCCATTCTGCCGCTGATCTGCGCCATGAATTTCCCCAATCTGGCGTATGTTTACCTGAGCATGGCGCGGCCCACCAATCACGTGCTCATTGGCGCCGCAATGAGCGTCGAAATGTTCGGATATGGGTTCGGATTCGTCGGGGTCATGCTCCTCATGATGCAGGAAATCGCGCCCGGCAAGTATCAGACGGCGCATTACGCCTTCGCCAATTCGCTGATGAATCTGGGACTCATGATTCCCGGCGCAGTGAGCGGCAAAATCCAAATGGCGCTCGGATACCAGAAGTTCTTCGTGTGGGTGCTGATTTCGTCGATCCCGGCACTGATTTTGGCGCGCTTCATTCCCATCGGACGGGGTACAGCGAACCAGGCGATACCGGATCGGGAGGTCCAACCGTCCAGTGTCTGAGAACTTGAAAGCCGCGGTGCTCGCCGCCGGAGATTCCATTCTGCTGGAACGTCTGGGGGAGCGAAGCGTCGTCCAATGCGTTCTCGATAACGCGCTCGCAGTGGTGCCGGCCGAAGATATTTGCGTGGTGATCGGCAGCGAGGGCGAACAGGTGCGCGCGCACCTCGGCGAACGGTATCGCTACGTGGTGCAGGAACAGCCGCTCGGTACCGGAGACGCCGTGCGCCACGCGGTTCGAGCCTTGGGCGAATTCCACGGCGATCTGCTCGTGCTTTATGGTGACACTCCGCTGTTCCGCCCGGCGTCGATTCGCGGCCTGCTCAATCGCCACAGACTGCGGAAGGCCGACGCCACGCTGCTCACCGCCGTCGTCGATCGTCCCCTACCGTACGGCCGCATCATCCGCGATGCCGCCGGCAACATCGTCGATATCATTGAGGACGCCGAGGCCGGCGAGCGGGTGCGCGCTATCCGCGAACTGAACGTGGGCGCTTACGCGCTGCGGGCAGACGTGATTCCGCCGGAACTGCCGCGCCTGACCGACTGCGTGCACGGCCTGATCCGCGCCGGTCTGCGCGTCGAAAGCTACCAGATTTACGATCCCGACGAAGTGCAGGGCATCAACAATCCCGACGACCTGGCGCGCGCCGAAGTGATTCTGCGGAAGCGCCTCTACCGGCCGCATCGCGAGGAAGAGCAGAATCTCGTCCGCTTCGGCACCGGCGGCTGGCGCGCGGTCATCGGCGAAGGCTTCACCATGCACAACGTGCGCCGCCTTTGCCAGGCGCTCGCCAACGAGATCACCCGGCGCGGCGAAGAGAAACGCGGAGTGGTGGTGGGCTACGATCGCCGCTTCCTGTCGCGGCAGGCCGGAGAAGCCGCCGCGGAAGTCTTCGCGGGCAATAACATCGCGACCATCCTGCTGCCGGAGCCCGCGCCCACACCGCTGGTCACGTACGCCACGGCTAAGCGCCATTCGGCGTATGGACTGGTGTTCACCGCCAGCCACAATCCGCCCGAGTGGAACGGCCTGAAAGTTTTTCGCGGCGACGGATCCCTCCTCCTCGACCGCGAAACACGCCAGATCGAAGCCGAGACCAACGCGCTCCCCCCCGAACGCGTCATCAAGCTCGACCTCGATCTGGCGCTCGCCGCAGGCGTGGTCGAACGCCGCGATTTCACCAACGAATACGTGGACGCCGTCGAATCGCTCATCGATCTGGAAGCCATTCGCAATGCGGGGCTCAAACTGATCGTCGACCCGATGTACGGCGTCGGCCAGCTCACGCTCGGCACGGTGCTCACCGAAGCGCGCTGCCGAGTGACGTTCATCCACGAGCGCCACAATCCGCTGTTCGGCGGCCGTTCGCCCGCACCTGACGCCGAAGCGCTGCGGCTGCTCAGCTCGACCATGCGCGACGACGGTTACGACCTCGGGCTCGCCATGGATGGCGACGCCGACCGCATCGCTATCGTCGACGAGCGCGGCGAATATGTCTCGGTGAACGACCTACTGCTGCTGCTCTACTGGTACCTGCACGAAGTACGCGGCGATCATGGCGGCGTGGTGCGGAACCTGTCGACCACTCATCTGCTCGATCGCCTGGCGGCGCGCCTTGGCGAAGAATGCTACGAGGTGCCCGTAGGGTTCAAACACGTGGTCAGCTCGATGGTCGAGCACAACGCCGTTTTGGGCGGTGAATCGTCCGGTGGGCTGACGATTCGCGGACACATTCTCGGCAAGGATGGCATCTTCGCGTGCGCGCTGGTGGTGGAAATGCTGGCCAAGACGGGGCAGCGAATTTCCCAGTTGCTGGATCGCGTCTACGCGCTCACCGGCCGGCTCTATCAGGCAGAGGAAAGCCTGCCCGCCACGCCCGAGATGCGCGTCGCCATTCCGCGCCGCCTGTGCGAAGCACCGCGCGATCGCATCGCATCGTACCCTGTGCTGAGGACGTCTCAGGAGGACGGCATCAAGCTATACCTCGAAAACGACAATTGGGCGCTGCTGCGCTTCTCCGGAACGGAGCCCGTCCTGCGGCTCGCAGTCGAGGCTGACTCCCCGGAAAAAGTGAGCGAGCTGCTAGCCTGGCTCCGCCAGTTCGTGAAATGACGTGGGACATGCTAGCTTGTCCAATCTTCCTGAGAGAACACCATGCGCTACGGCCATTTCGACAACACCAATCGCGAATACGTCATCGAACGCCCCGACGTGCCGGTCTCCTGGACCAACTATATCGGGGTCGAGAACCTCTGCACCGTGATCTCGCACAATGCCGGCGGGTATTCCTTCTACAAACACGCCGAGCACCAGCGCGTCACACGCTTCCGGCCGAACGGCGTGCCGCTCGACCGCCCGGGCCACTACGTCTATTTGCGCGACGATGACACGGGCGAATACTGGTCGATCTCCTGGCAACCGGTGGGGAAGGATTTGGCCCAAGCGAAATACGAGTGCCGCCATGGGCTGTCATACTCCAAATTCTCCTGCGATTACCGCGATCTCCACGCCGAACAGACGATTTTCATCCCGATTGGCGATGATGTCGAACTGTGGGACGTGCGCATTCGGAATAACGGCGCCACCCCGCGCGGGCTGAGCGTCTTCTCGTATCTCGAGTTTTCCTTCCACCACATCGAGATCGATAACCAGAACCTGCAGATGAGCCTGTACGCCAGCGGATCGAGCTGTGAGGACGGCGTCATCGAATACGATTTCTTCTACGAGCCCTGGACGTTCCACTATTTCGCCGCCAGCTTCCAGCCCGATAGTTTCGATTCCATGCGCGATAGTTTCATCGGACCGTACCGCAGCGAAACCAACCCCATTGCGGTGGTGCGGGGTAAATGCGGCAACAGCGTGGAACTCGGCGGCAACCATTGCGGCGCGTTGCACAAGCGCGTGACCATCGCACCGGGCGAAGAGGCGCGGCTGGTCTTCATGCTCGGCGTGGGCCCACGCGCCAAAGGCCGCGAAATCCGCGCGAAGTATTCCGACCTTGCTGCCGTTGATCGCGCTTTCGACGCGCTCGGCCGCTACTGGCACGATAAGCTCGCGGTTTTCCAGTGCGAGACCCCGCACGCCGGGCTCGACACCATGATCAACACCTGGACACTCTACCAGGCGGAGACATGCGTGGTGTGGTCGCGATTCGCGTCCTTTATAGAGGTCGGCGGGCGCACCGGCTTGGGCTATCGCGATACTTCGCAGGACGTGATGAGCGTGGTCCACACCAATCCCGCGAAATGCCGGCAGCGAATTATCGAACTGCTTCAGGGCCAGGTAAGCCAGGGGTATGGGCTGCACCTGTTCGACCCCGACTGGTTCGACCCCGAGAAGCAGAACGCTCCCAAATTCAAATCGCCTACCGTCACGCCAACGCCGGATCGCAAAAGCCTGATCCACGGCCTGGCCGATGTCTGCTCCGATGATGCGCTGTGGCTGGTGCCCTCGGTGTGCGAGTACGTGAAAGAGACCGGCGACGTCGCGCTGTTCGATCAGGCAGTCCCCTTTGCCGATGAGGGCACGGCGAGCGTCTACGAACACCTCAAGCGCGCGCTCGACTTCTCGGCCGAGCAGGTGGGTCCGACGGGCATCTGCAAGGGCCTGCGCGCCGATTGGAACGACTGCCTCAATCTCGGCGGCGGCGAGAGCGCTATGGTCTCATTCCTGCATCACTGGGCGCTACGAGCGTTTGTGGAAGCAGCGGAATTCCTGGGGCGGAGCGAAGACGCGCAGAAGTATTGCCTGCTGGCGGAAAAGGTGCGCGCCGCCTGCGAGAAGGAACTGTGGGACGGCGAGTGGTACATCCGCGGCATCACCGCCAAAGGCGTCAAGATCGGCACGCAGGCGAACGAGGAAGGCAAGATTTTCATCGAGAGCAACACCTGGGCCGTGGTGTCGGACGCCGCGTCGCCGGAGCGCGCCCGCTCGGCGATGGACGGGGTCGACCGGCATCTCTACTCGCCGTACGGCATTCACCTGCTCTGGCCGGCATTCTCGAAGCCCAACGACGATATCGGGTTCGTGGCGCGCGTATACAAAGGCATCAAGGAGAACGGCGCGATTTTCAGCCACCCTAACCCCTGGGCAGTGATCGCCGAATGCAAACTGGGACGCGGCTCGCGAGCCATGAAGTTCTACGATTCGCTGCTGCCCTGCAATCAGAACGACCGCATCGAAATCCGCGAGGCCGAGCCGTATTCCTACTGCCAGTTCGTGATGGGCCGCGACCACACCGCCCACGGCCGCGCGCGCCATCCGTGGCTCACCGGCAGTGGAGGCTGGAACTATACGGCGGTGACGCGCTGGATTCTGGGAGTGCGGCTGACGTTCGAGGGGCTCATCGTCGACCCTTGCGTTCCCGCCGATTGGAAGCAATTTCAAGTGACGCGGAAGTGGCGCGGCGCGACGTTCCGCATCTCGGTGAGCAATCCCGAGGGCGTGGAAAAGGGCGTGAGGTCGGTGAGTTTAGATGGAGCCCGCGTGACGGGTGCAATCCCTCCGCAGGCGGCAGGGAGCATGCACCAGGTCGAAGTCGAGATGGGTGCGGTATCGTAAGGATATGATGCGGGAAGAGCAGGACGCCATCGCTTCCCAGATCCTGGAAACGCCGGACGACGAAGAGGCCTGGGCGCGCAGTTTCCGCGATAAGCCAGAGGTGTTGCGATCCTTGGCCCGCGAAGCTCTCGACGAGCATCGACGTGGCGAAACGCGGCGGCTTTGAGGAAAGTTGGGCCGTCTTCCCCCTACATCGTCCGCGTAATCTTATGCAGCATGCGTGGATGATCGGGATTCAGCCCCTTGATCGCCGCCAATTGCGCCGCGAACAACTGAGCCGGGATGATGTAGGGAATGGGCGTGTACAGATCCTGCGGGCCGTCCCAAGTGCCCGGCGCATTCGGCAGCCGTATGAGCCGCGCGGGCTTGGCGCAGGCCTCGGTATTGCTCTCGTCGGTGATGATCAGCGTCTCGGCCTTCACTTCTTCCAGCATGTCCACTACCCCGGAGATCGACTGCCACGTGACTCCGGACGGGGCGAAGGCGAAGACCGGGAATCCGTGTTCGGCCAATGCGATCGGGCCGTGCATCAGGTCGGCCGACGAGAAGCGCTCGGTCACCACGTAGCAGGTTTCCATTAGCTTGAGGCCGAATTCCAGCGCGTTGGCGTAGTTCAGGCCGCGCCCCACCGTCACGGCGCGCGTCATGAACATGTAGCGCTCGGCGATCTCACCCACGCGGTCCTCAATGTCCAACACCTTTTCGGTCCATTCGGGCAGACGGCGGAGCGCATCGAACGAAACTTCGCCGCCGAGCGCGTGGGCCAGCAGGTAAACGGCCAGAAGCTGGCATGTGTACGTCTTGGTCGCCGCGACACTCTCTTCCTTGCCGGCTCGTACCAATAGGGTAAAGGCCGAGATCTCCGCCATGGTGCTGTTGGGCTCGTTCGTGATCCCCACGGTGATGGCGCCGCGGCTGCGTGCGTCCGCCAGCACTGCGTTGGTATCGGTCGATTCGCCCGATTGCGAGATTCCCACCACCAGCACATCGCGCAGATCGAGCGGGCTCGCGTAGAGCGTCAGCACCGAGGGCGCTGCCAGCGAAACAGGAATATGAGTGGCGATCTCGATCAGGTAGCGGGCGAACTGGGCGGCGTTATCGGAAGTGCCGCGCGCCACCAGAATCACCAGCCGCGGCGGGGTAGTCTCCAATTGGCGGCGCAATTCGCGAAGCGCCAGCGCGCCCTCATCCAAGGTTTTCGCCAGCGCCTGGGGCTGCTGGCGTGTCTCTTCCAGCATTCTCGACATGCCAAGTCTGAGCCTGCGCTACGGCGGGTCCGAAGTCCAGTACCGAACGGTTGCGAGGCTGTTGCGGGGGGTTCGTTACCGCCATCGAACGTTTTTCTTTTCAGCGGATAAGCCGGACATCGGCGAATGGATAGAATCGCCCGGCAAAACACGCTACTCTGAGATATCTCCATGTCTCAGGGACAATCTCCAGGATCCGTCCCGGCGCCGGCGCGGGAACCGGCGGCATCGGCGACCGAAGAACAGGTCCGCGAAGAGCTGAGCCGCGTCCTCGCCTGCCACGAATTCCGCACCAGCAAGCGCAGTCAGGACTTCCTCCGCTACGTGGTGGAGAATACACTCCAGGGTCACGCCGACATGCTCAAGGAGCGCACCATCGGCATCGAAGTTTTCGGCCGGCCGACCAGCTACGACCCCGGTGACGACGCCACCGTGCGCGTGAAAGCCGGCGAGGTTCGCAAAAGGCTCGGCATTTATTATTCCGATCTAGGCGCGCACAACCCGGTGCGCATCGAATTGCCTTCCGGGACATACGTTCCGGAATTCCACCTGGTGAGCGCGCCCGTGCCGGCCCCCGCCGAGCAGCCGGCCGCGGCCGTGCCGATGGCGGCTGCGGCTCGCGCGGCCGATCCTGTAATAACACCACTTCGTGCCGGTCTCGCCCTCGCGGTTTTGGCCGCCGCGGTTCTGGTGGTCTGGCTCGTGACTCGCCCGGCGGTCACTCCCCTCGACGAATTTTGGGCTCCCGTGCTGAATGGCTTGACGCCGGTGCAGTTGTGCGCCTCCTACGTGCCGGTATATGGCGTGGATATCGACCCGTCGATTACTCCGCCTTCGGGCGTCGGGGATTTCACCCTGCTGACCGATCAGTTCGTGGGTGGCGGCGATCTCATCGCGACTTCCCGGCTGGTGGCGATGCTGACGCGGCTGCATCGCGCCTATCGCGTGAAAGTCGGCAATGACGTCTCGTTCACCGATCTTCGCTCCGGTCCGGCCATCCTGGTAGGGTTCTCCTACACCAAGTGGAAACAGATCAGCAATCAGATGCGCTTCTTTGTGGATGGCTACCGCCGTCCGGCCGGCATCACCGACGACGGCAAAGCGACCGAATGGGTCCTCCCCGCCCTGCCGCGCGATCGCCACGCTACCGAAGACTATGCCATCGTATCGCGCGTGTTTCATCCGGACACCCAC
>Ga0224557_1004383_pt1 | contig 10338 bp, 1 predicted proteins | sample 714S31014metaG_FD_180677 | JGI IMG/M metagenome (GOLD analysis project Ga0224557, IMG submission 180677) | Peat soil microbial communities from Stordalen Mire, Sweden - 717 S3 10-14 | ecosystem: Environmental > Terrestrial > Soil > Wetlands > Peat | place: Sweden: Norrbotten County, Stordalen... | reverse complement strand
AGCGCTAAAAATCTGAATAAACCGGATCGCTCTGGGGTATTATAAGATTTTCAGCGCTTTCAGCGAATACATTGAATGGTATGATTATTAACGACAATAAAATAAAAGCAGCAGTTGAATATACCCTTTTCATGCGCTCTCCTTAATTTTATTTGCTCTTCCCACAAAATTTTTATTATTATAACAAACAGGAAAATTCAGGTCAACCTGTTTTTATGAAATTCTTCACATATTTAAAGGCTTTTTATTATTTCCCGCATTTAATTATAACGCTTAAAATAGAACGGGGTTGCGGTTTATTTTAACTGATTTCATCATTAAAAATATGGTTTTAATCCTTTAATTTCACGTGCTAATATTGTGCGAAGTAAAATGCCGGGCCGCCATATAAGGCGGCCCCTACAGGAACATAACAGGCCATTGTCCAAGTTTGCCGTGCGGGCGGGATTTTTTTATGGCTGTCGTCCAACAATAACTACTGTGCAAATTACGCCAAGGTAAAACTTTTATGTCAACGTTCTTCCTGATGATATACCTCGCGCAAAAACTTCGGACGACGGCCTTAAAAAAATCACGTCCGCACGGCAAACCGCCTGGTTGCGGGCGGCCATCATTCGGCAAGTGCTTCGGCATGCTCAGCATCCTGAGTAAATCGAAGGACATGGGGCCGCCCCTACAGGAGCAAAACAAACCATGCAAAAAGGCTACAAATAAAAAAGGCCGCGTCTTTTGACGCGGCCTTTTTTTCTGTACTGCCTTTATTAGAATATCATTAATTTTTCTATTGAAGATTTTCCAACTGTCCCGTCAGCCGCTGATGTGGCCGAAATTACCAGGAAGTACGCTCCGCGCGCAAGGCCGGTGAGCTGGTCTGCCGGTATTTTGGATTGTACATCTCCGGCCTGGTAGCTGGTGTAATCCGTGAAGTAACGCACAAGCCTGCCCGCCTTTGAATAAATCTTATACTCAATCTTTGATACGCTCTGTGATACCCAGATATTAATTTCCCTGTCAACTTCCACACCGGGCGTCGGGTTCGGGTTCGACCCGATGATGTATATCGGCGTCTGTCCCGGCATCGGTGTCGGCGTCATTACCTTGAATACCGGCCATGTTGCAATTGCGGTCGGCGTCGGCGTTGTGGCACCAAGGCTCAGGGCAATGCTAACCGGCCCGTTCGAAGCCGCGGCCACAACATCATCCGGCGACACATTCGTCCCTTCGGCCTTTGTGGCAACGCTTGCCGTGCCTCCGGCATTTACCTGGTAAACATAAACCAGGTCAACTGACTGCCCGGTAGCAAGGCTTCCTGTGACGACAGGCGTTGAAACAGGGTTCAATATTGATGTTGAAAGTCCCGTGCTAAAATCAAGAGCTCCTACATTAGCAAGGCTTACGCTTCCATTGTTCATTACCTGCACCGTGATGGTTACATACTGCCCCACTGTCGCGCTAGAAGGAGCAATTATTGATACTGAAAGCGACGGGTTCGTTGATGTCGTAGCAGTCGGCGCTATTGTTGCCGTGTACGTAAGCGTCGGCGTGTTTGTAGGTATGCTTGCCGTGTTGGTTGATGTCGGCCCGGTCACTGTGTTCGTCATTGTCGGCGTGTTTGTAAATGTACTTGTCGCCGCTCCTGACGTGTTCGTGGCCGTCGCGGCCGCAGTCGGCGCCGCGGGACAGCTCGGGCAGCCATATATGACCACCTCGTCTATCCACAAATCAACAGGCGCGCTCGTCGCCGGCGCTACCGCGTTGAAATTTGACTGCCACTGCATTTCTTTGGCGTGTGCCAGTACTGTAGTAAGCACAGCGGATGTTCCCCATCCCGCAGCCTGTGACATCAGCGCGAACGGTACAGTCAACTGCGTCCATGTCGTCGGCGCGGTAAATATATAACTGTAATCATTAAAACCGGTCAGGTTGTTGCCTGCCATATCCGTGTACGGTATCTTCATAAGGTACGAACTTCCGTTTCCTTTTGTGTAGAACTTAATTCCGGTACAGGCTGATATGTCCATTTCAGTGTACGTCGGCGCTCCTGATGTAGCCGTGAACTGTGAACCCATTCCGACGCACGGATATGTCGTGCCCGCCACTCCGACAGTTCCTGTCACCCTCATGGCGTAAAGCGTTCCATTGGCCCCCCCGGCTGACGGCGTCAAAGACGCGCCTGATGCCGGCCATACCGTCGCCGGTGTTCCGCCGAGGTACGAGTACCAGAATCCGCCGTAGTAATTGCCGTTCGTATCATTTTCCATATCGTCAAAATTACACCCTCCGCCAACAGGCGTGCTGGTCGATGTAGCCGCTCCTGTTGTGTTCGTCGGCGTCGGCGTGTTTGTAGGCGCGCTTACCGTATTCGTGAATGTATTTGTCGGCCCCGTAACCGTGTTCGTCATAGTAGGCGTCATTGTAAATGTATTTGTAGGGCCCGTAACCGTGTTCGTCATTGTAGGCGTCTTTGTAAATGTGCTTGTCGCCGCCCCAATTGTATTTGTCGCCGAAGGATAGGCTGTCGGCGCCGCGGGACAGCTCGGGCAGCCGTATATGACCACTTCGTCTATCCAGAAATCAACCGGCGCGCTCGTTGCCGGCGCAACCGCGTTAAAATTCGACTGCCACTGTATTTCCTTTGCGTTTTTCAGCACCGTAGTGAGTACTGCCGATGTTCCCCATCCTGCCGCCTGCGACATAAGAGCGAACGGTATATCAAGCTGTGTCCATGCCGCCGGCGCCGTGAAAATATATTCATAATCGTTGAATCCGGTCAGTGATGCTCCTGTCGAATCCGTATATGGTATCTTTACAAGGTATGAACTTCCGTTGCCCTTTGTATAGAACCTCATTCCTGTGCATGCCGAGATGTCAAACGTCGTGTATGTCGGCGAACCGGATGTCGCAGTGAACTGCGAACCCATTCCGATGCACGGATATGTCGTGCCCGCCACTCCGACAGTTCCGGTCACCCTCATGGCGTAAAGCGTGCCATTGGCCCCGCCCGCTGACGGAGTCAGGTTAGTGCCGACCGCCGGCCATACTGTCGCCGGGGTTCCGCCCAAATATGAGTACCAGAATCCGCCGTACTGGTTGCCGTTATCCCCGTCTTCCATATTGTCAAATACGCAACCCCCGCCGGCCGGTGTGTTTGAAGGCACAACCGCAAGTGTATTTGTCATTGTCGGAGTATAAGTGTTGGTGCTTGTCGGGCCTCCCGGAGTGTTCGTTGAAGTACTGGTATTTGAAGGCGTCATTGTGGGCGTATTGGTGTTGGTCGGCCCGCCCGGCGTATTTGTGGCAGATGGGAAAGGCGTCGGCTGCGCGGGGCAGCTCGGGCACCCGTACAACGCCACCTGGTCTATCCATAAATCAACCGGCGCGCTTGTCGCCGGAGCAATAGCGTTGAAGTTGGACTGCCACTGCATCTGCGTCGCGTTCTTTAATACAGTTGTAAGAACAGCCGATGTCCCCCATCCTGCAGCCTGTGACAACAGTGTGAAAGGAATTGTCAGCTGCGTCCACGTCGTCGGCGCCGTGAATACATATTCATAATCATTGAATCCTGTAAGAGACGCGCCTGTCGTGTCGGTATAGGGTATTTTTATAAGGTATGAGCTTCCGTTTCCTTTTGCGTAAAATTCCACGCCGGTGCATGCCGAGATGTCAAATGTAGTGTATGTCGGCGCTCCGGATGTTGCCGTGAACTGCGCCCCCATTCCGACGCAGGGATATGACGTTCCCGCAACTCCAACCGTCCCGGTCACTCTCATGGCGTAAAGCGTGCCGTTGGCTCCGCCCGCCGAAGGCGTCAGGTTTGCGCCTGATGCGGGCCATACAGTGGCCGGCGTTCCGCCGAGGTATGAGTACCAGAATCCGCCGTAGTAATTGGCGTTCGTGTCATTTTCCATATCGTCAAAATTGCATCCGCCGCCCGGTACAGTGGCAACGGCTGTCGGCCCGCCCGCCACCGTCTTGGTAGGTGTAGCTGTCGGTCCGCTCGGAGTCGGTGTGTTTGACGGTGTTACCGAGCCGAAACTCTGAGGAAAATATCCGTCCTCAACGAGAAGTGATAAAAGGCCGAGCGTTGTATCGAAGAAAGAAGTGCCCGTGTCCGCGTTAAAACACGAACCGGCTTCATTGGTATAAAAATCATTAAGTGATGTTGTGTTGCTTGTTCCCATTATGCCTACGCCCGCCGGCCCGGTAAAAGCGCCGTTGTGGTTGCTGCTCGTCTTTGAACCGTTGCTTACGTTATACCCGTCTCCCGTATTGGATGCCCCGCCTATTCCGGCAAAGAACCCTCCAATTTCCGAAGTCTCGGTGGAAGCCGCATTGTCGCCGTTCCATACTTCGTCTATACCGTACCAGAGCGGGAGCCTGCAAGAATTATATCCGTAGGAGTTCGCTCCATCGTTCGCACCGGCATGGCTCAATGTTTCGTCCACGAGCCCGTTGGAGGAATTCCTGCCAGTGGCAAGGTGTCCGTTGCAAGTGGTATTCAACGCCGTATATTTTGTGCCGCCGCCCATGAAGGTATCAAACATCGGGTACCATCCCGGCCTGTAATAGGAGGGATATTCATCGGTGTCGTAATTGTCGCCGTTCTTTAACTGTCCGCTGGAGTTTATATCATAATTCTGAACCCTGTTTATCTGGTCATTGGCGAGTGTGGCGTATGTCATAGTGAGCGAGCCCTGTCCGCCCCACCTTTTAGAGGCCTGCATAAGGGCGAAAGCTATGTCTTCGTCGGCGTCTGTCGCCGAGTTGCCGTCCTCGAATCCGCCGGATGTCTCATGCCATTTCATGAGCTGGTTTCCGTCGTTGCAAACTACCTTATAATTCCACAACTGGTCGAATAAAGCCTGGTCGTTAAAATATACGGCTAAAATCATGGCATAACCAATACCCTCGGACCTTGTGTCCCCGCCGCTTTCCTTATAGACTACCCTGGCCTGCGTGGTACCGTTGGAAATATCATACCCGCTGTTGGAAATAAAATTGGTTTTCCACGTGTTGTACTTATTCAGCAGATCGCTACCGTAATCCGTGGATTCCATGATCCCGTGGGCGTAAGTCACCCTGGCTGGAAGCGCCAGCGCCGCGTAAAGTGCGCTTGTGGCGAAAAATGATAAAATAACAACCAGATAAACGGAGAGCTTTTTCATTGATTTCATGCTAAATCCTCCTGAACTAATGTTTTAATTTCATATATCAAAGCGGAAATCTTACTTTAAACCTCCCGCTTTATTAAATATGACAAAATAAGAGTAAAAAAGTTCCGCTAAAAATATTAATAATTTGCTTCATGATTATATTTAAATGAAGGTAAAATGTCAATCCCGTTTTTTGCTATATTTATATGGCCGATTTAAACGTGAAACACGGCGTTTTATCACAAAAATCAATTTTTACCGGTTCAATGCGGATAGATACCGGTTAATCATTGCTTGCTTTTCGATTAAAGGTAAATGGTAAAAGGCAAAAGCAATAAGTGCAATTTAAAAACCCGGGCCGTGCGGGCGGGAGTTTTTTATGGCCAGGCGTCCAACAGCAACTACTGTGTCAATTTAGCAAAGGTAAAACTTTAATATCAATGTACTTACCTGGCCATAAAACAAACTGGGACGACGGCCGTAAAAAAGTCCCGCTCGCACGGCAAGCATGGTTGCGGGCCGGCATATGAGCCATACGGGTTCACGGCAGGCACAAGGCGAACCCCGCCAAAACAAAACTGGACAAAGCAGGGCGGGCGGCCACATGGGGCCGCCCCTACACGGACAAGACTTAAAAACAACAAGGGCCGCGTTTTCACGCGGCCCTTTCAATATCACATTACAAACTTTTTTAGTATATCAGCATTTTCTCAATCGACGATTTCGCGGTCTGGCCGCCTTTGCTTGTGGCGGTTATCACCATGAAGTACGCGCCTCTTGAGAGGCCGGAGAAATAACTCGCCGGTATCTGGGTTGAAACATCGCCCGCCTGGTACTGATTCGTGTCCTCAAAGTAGCGCACCAGCCTGCCGGCCTTCGTGTAGAATTTTACCTCTATCTTGTCAACGCTCTGTGAAACCCAGATGTAAACATTCCTTGGTTCCTGTACTCCCGGCGTCGAATTCGGGTTCGGCCCCAGCACATATATCGGAGTCTGTCCCGGCCCCGGTGTCGGCGTGCCAACCTTGAATACAGACATCGTGGCTGTCGGCGTGGGTGTTGAAGAAACCGTCATAGTCGGGGTCTGCATTCCGACCGATGCCGGCATTGACATCGCGCTTATTACGTCATTGGCCGTTATGTTTGTTCCCTCGGCCTCACTGCTTATTGTTACTGTGCCGCCCTTTGTGACGTTGTAAACATATGTAATATCAGCTTCGGCGTTCACGGCAAGAGCGACGCTTGCAGGTATCGGGCCGGAAAGGAGCACGAGAGAATTTGAAGGATCATTTACCGTATATCCCGTCACGGCAACGTTTGTAAGCGGAACAGTTCCGTTGTTGGTTATTTTAACAGTTACCGTCAACTGCTGTCCCTCCACTATTGTAGCGGGCATTGATACTGAAACCGCCAGCGACGGGCTTGTTGACGATGTTGCAGTCACCACAGGCGTATTGGTCATTGTGATTGTAAGTGTGGATGTCACCGTTGAGGTATTAATCGGAGTCTGAGTGTAAGTAAGTGTACCAACTGCCTGGGTCGGGGTATTGGTCATTGTCCCAACGGCCGGAGTGTTTGTCGCAACAATGGCTGTTGCCGTCGCCACTACAGGACAGCTCGGGCAGCCGTATATCACAACCTCGTCAACCCAGAGGTCTACAGGCACGCTCGTTGCGGGCGCCACAGCGTTGAAATTGGACTGCCACTGTATTTCCTTGGCGTGCTGCAATATTGTGGTAAGCGTCGCCGATGTTCCCCAGCCCGGAGCCTGTGCCATCAATGTGAACGGTATATCAAGCTGTGTCCAGGTCGTCGTCGCAGTGAAATCGTATGCGTAATCGTTAAATCCGGTCAGGTTGTTTCCCGCAGTGTCAGTGTACGGTATCTTAACAAGGTATGCCGTACCCGCTCCGGCTACGCTTCCAACCTTTGTCCAGAACTTCATTCCCGTGCAGGCCGATATGTCCATTTCAGTGAATGTCGGCGCGCCTGATGTCGCAGTGAACTGCGAACCCATTCCAACGCAAGGATATGTCGTTCCCGCCACTCCTACGGTTCCGGTCACCCTCATGGCGTAAAGCGTGCCATTGGCTCCGCCGGCTGACGGCGTAAGCGTATCTCCAGATGCCGGCCATACTGTTGACGGTGTACCGCCAAAGTACGAGTACCAATATCCGCCGTAGTTGTTCATGTTGTTGTCGTCTTCCATATCGTCAAAATTACATGTCAGGTTGGTGCCCTGCGTGTTTGTTGCCGTGGCAGTTGCCGTGTTCTGCGCCGTAGTCGGCGTATTAGTCGGCGTGTTCGTAACCGTATCGCTTATCATGGTGTTTGTCAAAGTCGCTGTATTATTTATAACAGAAGTGTATGTCATTGTCGGTGAATTTGTCGGCGAGTTGATTACAACCGTGCTTGTGTAAGTCGACGTGGGCGACGACCCTGTGGTCACCGTGTCAGTCGCTGTTGATGTATAGGTTTTCGTATTTGTAACAGTTCCTGTAAATGTCACTGTTACCGTAAATGTAGGCGTACGTGTATATGTCTGCGTGTTTGTCGGCGAGTCCGTCGGAGAGCCTGCAAACGGAGTGTTTGTCGGCGACACGCTGAACGTGGGAGAAATTGTAGATGACGGCGTGGGCGTCGACGTGGATGTCAAAGTCGCGGTATCCGTCTTTGTCGCTGTATATGTCGGTGTGTTCGTCGGCGTTGAAGTGTCTTTTGCCGTCCCCGTGAATGTCGCCGTGGCCGTTGATGTATTTGTCGGCGATGCCGTGTTGGACGGCAGAGGCGTCCCGGTATAAGTCGATGTCGGCGTGGCGGTTTTTGTGAACGTGCCCGTGAATGTCGGCGTGTATGTATTTGAAGGAAGCGCCGTGCCTGTAAATGTCGGCGACGGCGTTTTTGTGAATGTCACTGTGGGTGTGCGTGACGGAGTTGGTGTTGATGACCATGCCGTGCACGGGAAGAATGAAACCTGATCCACGGCAAGGCTCACGTTGCTCCACGGCTGTCCGATTGTCTGCCAGTGGATTGCGTTAAGGTTCGTCAGAACCGAAGCCATCGTGACCGCGGTTCCCGTACCCGCCTGTTTAAAGCTGGAGGCGAAGAAGAACTGGTACTGCGTCCATGCGGTCGGCGCGAAGAAAGTCACTGCATAATGGTCATTGCCATCGTTAACTGCCGATGAAGGCACAAGCTGACAGCTGTAATTATTATTGTCGCCCTTTACCCAAAAGGATATTCCGGTAAATGCGGAGCAGTTTACTCCCGCAGTGGCTACCGATGATGTGTTTGCCCCCATACCTATATAACCGTATGTGTAAGCCGTTGTTACCGTTCCTGTGAGCAATGCGGCGTATGTGGTGGATGCAGCGCCCGGCTGTGTTAATGATATATAGCCGGTCGATGTACCGGAATTGGCGCTGTCATTATAGGTATACCAGCTGCCGTTCCATGAATCTGTTAAATTGCCGCTGTCAAGGTTTCCAAAGGCAAGCTGGCAGGCATAAGTCGGCTGTATTGTCGCAGTCATTGTAATGGTAGCCGTAGGTATCGATGTTGGTGATGGTGTAGGCGTAGGCGACCATTCATTCGGAAAAAGCTCAACGTGGTCAATCGAAAGTCCGAAAACAGCCGCGGTAAGATTTGCCGGCGCTATCTGCCAGTTTATCTTCTGCATGGATGCAAGGTCGGTCGTTATTAAAGTGGTTGATGCCACGCTTTTCCAAGTGGGCTGTGTGAAGTCCGTGAAAAATATCTGTATCTGTGTCCACGTCGTTGGCGGTGTAAACGTATACTGATAGTTTGCCGAATCAGGATGGAGATTTAACGACGCCCTTGGCAAAAGACAAATTGCATAAGGAGCATTGGAAGCTGCATCCGCCTTACAAAGGAACCTTACTCCTCCATAAGTAGTGCCGCCTCCCGGGTTATAAAAAGGCATTAAATTTACGAACAGATCTTTTGTCGTGGCATCCTGAATGAGTTCTGTTCCGAATCCGGTTGACGGATAGCATGTGGATGTATTGGCGCTTATGGTTCCGGTGACGTGCAGGTAATATGTCGTGCCCGTATCCCAGTCGCCGTCGGTCACGATATTAGCCGTGTTTGTCATAAATCCAGGCGCGCTTGTTCCCGCTCCGGTCACGAGACCGCTTGTGGTGCCGGGATAAACCGATGCCGATGTTGAGCAGCCTGTTCCGCCGCCGGATGCCCATGCGTACCAGAATCCTGTCCAGTAATTCTGGGTTATGTAATAAGGCATGTAGCGGTTAAAGTCGTCGATTATCTGTCCGGTGGGCGTGGGCCCTGTAATGGGCGTGTTCACCGGCCCTGACATAGTCATCAGGTTGGGGAAATTCCCCGTCATGAGCAGAAGCGTCAAAAGCTGTAACGATGAATTATAATAGCTTGCGGTCGCGCTGAAACCAACATCCGCCGAATAATAGGCGTTCAAAGATGTCTGGTAAGTGGATGAAATCATCTGTGAACATCCGGCCGGCCCTGTAAAAGCGGCGTTATAATATGAGCCCTGATTGGTTCCGTTGGATATCCAGTAGCCGTCAACTATGGAACCTGATTTTCCGTTAAAGAACCCTGCAAGGGCCGCAAGCACTCCTGTGGAGTCGGTTCCGTTCCATACATAATCAATTGCGTATATCCACGGCACCCTGCATGAATTATATGAGTATTCGTTGCCCGGGCATCCCGATGAGCCGCCGCAAGGGTTGTTGCTCATTGGCGCGCCTGTAGCGGCGTTGCATATTTCTCCCGGAAGTTTATCAAATGAAGAGGCTGTTGCCGCGGTCAGGAAAGCGTTGTTTTCGGTGACTGCCGTGTTCCATGTAGCGGCATGCGCCGAATCCCATGCGGCAAAAAGTTTGAACCATGCGGGCATGAAATATGACGGAAAGGTGTAATCGTCCCAGCCGTTGCCCGGCCTGACTGCGCCATTGGAGTTAAGGTCATAACTGCGGCAGAGTCCCACAAGGGTATTGGCGAGGTTTGTGTAATTTAATCCGTTGTTGTCCCCCCACTGATAATGGGCCATAATAAGGGCGGCCGCCATGTCAAAGTCTCCGTCTGAAGCCGAGTTCACGTCACGCGCCGTCCCGCCCGAATCTATTATCCATGGAAGCATTCCCGCTTCGGTTCCGCCGGTCGAGTGCAGTGCGGCATATTTCCA
>Ga0224557_1004382_pt1 | contig 10340 bp, 7 predicted proteins | sample 714S31014metaG_FD_180677 | JGI IMG/M metagenome (GOLD analysis project Ga0224557, IMG submission 180677) | Peat soil microbial communities from Stordalen Mire, Sweden - 717 S3 10-14 | ecosystem: Environmental > Terrestrial > Soil > Wetlands > Peat | place: Sweden: Norrbotten County, Stordalen... | reverse complement strand
GCGAAGAGGCGGACGCGGGGGCACTGAGCGCCACGAGGGAGCTGAGGCAAGCAGCTGTCGTGCCGAGGAGGACGCTGCATAACGTTCGGGACGCTCGTACACGCCTGAAGGCCAACGGTCCTCCTGTGTCTTACAAGGGGACCGTAGCGCGCAGCGCGCCGAATCATGAACCCCAACCCCCTCATCCGTGCCTGCGACGTCGGCTCCGGCCCCAGATGACGCCCCCAGCCACGACAAGGAGCAGACCAGCCTCAGCAATCCAAACAGGAGGTCCACCGGTGTAGGCGAGCAGCCCTGGTGGCGGAATCGGCAGTTCGGGAAGCGCCAGGCTCGCCGCCGAAGCAATGCTTTCCGTCGTCAGTACGCCCGTGCAATGAAGCGCGGTGTCCCTCTGGTAGCCCGGAGGGGCGAGAGTCTCCTGGAGACACCATGCATAGCCGGCAGGCACCGAAAAGGTCAGGTTTCCGGCGCTGTCCGTGCTCCCCTCGGACCAATACGCCGTGCCGGCTGGCACAGCGACCGAAGGAGGAGCGACAGGGGGGTCATAGCCCGCTGGCACGGTTCCCTTTGCGAAGAGCGCGTAGCTGGCACCCGCGATGACGGTGTTTGGTTGGAGCGAGTCGTATTTGATCGCGCTGACGTTCACGGTGGCAGGGATCTCGGGGAGTGCAATGTTCGTGACCGAACTTGGACCGCTCGAGTTGATGACTGCCGTGCAATGCACCGCCGGGTCCAGGTTGTAGTCGAGCGGTGCGGTCACTTCTCGAAGGCACCACGCATAGCCAGCAGGCAAAGCAAAAGTCAGGCGACCGTCGGCATCTGTGGTCCTGCGAGCAAACCACGTATCACCCGTGACCGGCTGAACATCGGCAGGTTGAGTGCTCGGAATGCCTGAAGGTGGTGCTGCGCCCTGGATAAAGAGGTCGTAGATCGCGTTGGGGATCCCGGTGTCAGGAATCAGCGAGTTGTACTTCGTCGCCACCAGCGAGACGAGTGACTCATGATCGGTCTCGGTGATGGTGACGATCGGAGCGGGGACGATCGCCGATCCAGAGAGCACTGATGTACACGACTCGAGCGGATTGAGCTCGTAGTTCGCCGGAGGGCTTTGCTCCATGACGCAGTAGGCGTAGCCAGGAAACTGGGGCGCATAGACGGCAAGTCCCTCGCTATTGGTTACCGCGCGACCCACCCAAGTCTGCCCTGCGATTCTTTGTGCGCTTGCCGGCGGTGGTGGTGCATCTGGTCCTGCGCCATCGTCTACCCGGTAGAGGTCCAAGACTGCCCCGGGGAGCCCTGTCCCAATGCTCGCCTCGTCAACCTTCTTGGCTTCGATGTTCACGAACAGTCCGGGGTCCACAACCGTGATGGGCTCTCCAGCCTGCGCATTACTCGCCACGAAGCAGCCGCCTGCGCCGGCCTCGAGACCAGGAGGAGCCTGAACCTCGGACCAGCAGTAGGTGCTTGCCGACTCGAGCACCGAACCCGTCACGCAGAGGCCAGAGCTGTCAGTGGTGCAAGTGGCGACAAGCGGACCGGAAGCGCTCCCCTGGTAGACGTTGAGAACTGCTCCTGAATAGAGAACCTGAGCAGGGTCGAAATTGCCCACTGCGACCTTCTTAAAGCTGGCGGGGACAAGGAGGTGATCATCGAATGTCAAACTCGATGCGACACCCGGCTCCAAGGTGACCGTCTGACTCGCAGTCGTGGGATCAACGAGGTAGCCGGGAGGAGCCGTGATTTCCGTGATCTGGTAGTCCCCGGGAAGCAAGTCTCCGCCGTCGTTCCCGGTGGGACTGCATTGACCACTCGCCCCAGTCGTGCAGTCACCGAGGTCGATCGAATAGTCACCCGAGCCCGCCGGGTCGAACTTGGTGTCCATTACGGCTCCGGCGAGCGGAGCCTGGGTTGCAGCGTCCACCTTGAAGATAGTGACCGTCGATGGCTGAATGAGGTCGGGCACGCTCACATCGGTCGTGGCGTGCCCCAAGTTAACGACGACCGTCAGCGGTGCGATGGGCTGATAGCCGGAAGGTACTGTTGTTTCGGTCAGGGTGTAGGAACCGGCGAGAAGGCCCGAAAGCGTGTTGCTCTGGCCATTCGCCCCCACCACGAGGCTCCCTATTGGCAGCGATGACGGTGAGGGACCAGTGACCGTGAACACGGCTCCTGCAACGGAGTAGTAGGCAGGGTCGTTGCCGGTCTTCGAAACGCTCAAGCTTCCGAGAACTTCATCCGAGAAGCTCACGGCGCCGTTCTGCCCTGGTGACAGCGAGATGGTTTGAACGGCGCGAGTGGGGTCCAAGTAGTAGCCGGTCGGAGCACTTACTTCTGAGATCTGGTATTTGCCGGGAAGCAACGCCGATCCATCATTGCCCGCAGGTGTACAGCTTCCTGTCGCTGCTGTCGTGCACTCACCAAGGTCCTCGTCGAAGGCACCACCATTCGAAGTCGCATATTTGACGTCGAACACGGCTCCGGCGAGTGGCAAATCGGTTTCAGCATCGAGCTTCTCGATTGTGACGGTTGCCGGGATGATGAGTTCTTGATCTGCGCCCGAGTAATTGACGACCGTGTTCTCGAGCCCCACGACTGTCGCCTGTTGGTCCGCTGCCAGCTGGTAGCCAAACGGCGCGGTGACTTCTCGAACCGTGTAGGTCCCCGGGTCGAGCTGGGCGCTCGGCGGCGAAGCGCCTGACGCGTCGGTGGTGAGCTGCGCCACCAGTGCCGTTGTCGAGTAGACATCGAACGTCGCTCCAGCCAACCCGTAGTAGGCGGTGTCGTTGCCCGCCTTTTGAATCGAGAGGGTTCCCGTCGGCAGAAAGGGAGCGCTGCCACCGGTGAGTGCCTGAACCGCAGACAAGGCGGTCGGTGCGGGAAATCCAGCAATGGTTTGGGCGCCACCCGGCCCGGAGGACTGGTGATAAAAGCCAAGGCCGGGCTGGCCGACGCCGACGCTCGTCTTGACCGTGACTGCCACGACGCCAGTCCCTGCGGCGTAGATGGTGGCCAGTGCGTTGCCGTTCGAGTCAGTGCTCGTCCCAATCGTCGTCGGCCCCGTCGCCGAGTTGAACGTTCCGTTTGTGATCGACAACAAGAGCGGCTGACCGATCAACGGGGCACCCGTTCCAGGGAATTGCAGATGTATGTCGTCGGTGGCGGAGCCGCCGAAGGTGGAGCCACCTCCCACCAATCCGACTGAGAGCTGAGGCGGACTCGCTGACATGCCAAGAGCCTCTCGGTACCAAGAAGCAAATGCCCCGTAAGCGGCGTTCACGCCGGGATCCATGGATCCTGTCGGAGATCCCCACACCACTTGGTCGTACAGGAGTTTGGCCGCTGCGGCGGCCTGGTTGCTGGTGTACTCGCCGACCTGCCCACTCCAATAGCCGTTACCTTGGCCTTCTGAGAATGCAAAGCCGAGAGCGTTCCAGTCGCCGCCGGCTCCAGCCGGTGCTCCACCAGGGACGTAGTGATACCCCGGAGCCGGGTAACTCTCCCCACTTGCGGGTCGGTTTGCGCACAGCGCCCAACCCTGTGCCGTCGGGAAGCCGGGGCCGTAGGTCCCGTACCACGTGTTGTCACCTGCATACGTCGCGCAGAAGCCTGCAAAGGCGAAGGGTGGTGAGCCCGTCGAACACGGGGCTGGTCCGTCGGCCGACGCTGGAGACGAGAGCTGATCGCTCGTAGCTCCAAGCACACTGAAGCTTCCGACAAGAATGGCCCAGACCATGCTGCAACGCAGGATTCGAGCCGACGAGGCAATCGAGCGACTTGGAAGACACGAGCGCCGCGCAAGTCGAGACCTGCATGGACGTGCACCTTTGCCAGCGACATCCATTGCGACTCCTTTGCTCGGTGCAGCCAGGCCCTCCCACAAGAACGGTCGAGTGCGACAACCAATCGAGCATCGTTCGCAGCGGAATCAGAGCACACGCGACCGGTTGTAAGCCACTTTCGCTGCGAAGTGCCTTGCGTGTCTCGACCGCGTCAGTGCGGTCCGAGGAAGCGTGACGACGCTAGGTCGGCAGCAGCAACAAGATGGCCATGTCGTCAGTTCGTCGAGGACCATCACCTCGATGAGTTGCTATGCAATTTCGTCCGCTTCATCCCCGTCAACAGCGCCGAACGCTTGGGTCAATCGCCCGAGGTCGTCGTCGAGGCTTTCGCATCGCCGTTCGATCAAGCCATCGGCGTAGAGGAGTACCGACGAGCCAACCGATAGTTCCAGCTTTCGTCCCGACGAGGGATCAACGCCGAGACGCAAGTCGGCTTCGCCATCGAGAACTCGAACCTCCCCACCGTCCTGCGGAGCAAGGGGGGAGTATGGCCGGCATTCGGCCAGCGCACCCTCTATCCATCCCCATTCCGCTCGACACGCACCACGAGGGCAGTATCAAGCGCCCCAGGTCGGCGAATGCTTGGCTGAGGCGACCAAGGAGGGCAGCCGGGCTCTGCTCGTTGCCCATCGCACATCCCTGCAGGAGGTTGCGGAGCTGATCATGGCCGCCGCGTCACCATCGTGGCCGGTGACGTCGCCGACGGAACAGACCGGGGCGCCCGAAGGGGTGGTCAACGCGCCGTGACATGGTTGCTCGCCGCCCTTACCACCCGCAACCACCAGGTTGAGTCCGCCTTCTCCCCGGTTCAACGGTCACGTGCCGCCTCCTTGGCGCTTTCGAATGCGGACGGTCCGAGCGGTCACGTTCGCCCGATTGGACCGACGCACCGTGTACCGTGCCTCCGATGGCCGCCATCACCATTTCAGGCACCGAGCAGAAGGCGGCATGGGACGCCAACGTGCTCCCACCGGTCGAACAGGTCCGCCCCGGGCTCTGGTCGATCCCGGTCCCGCTGCCGAACAACCCGCTCCGCTACGTGCTCGTCTACCTCTTCGAGCTCGACAACGGTGTCGCCATGGTCGACGCCGGCTGGAACACCGAGGAGTCCTGGGCTGCCCTCAACGACGGCATCGGCCAGGCGGGCGGCTCGATCGGCGACGTGAACGCCGTGGTCGTGACCCACATCCACCCGGACCACTACGGGCTCGCCGGGCGCGTCCGGGAGGCGTCGGGGGCATGGATCGGGCTCCATCCCGCCGACGCCTCGCTCCTGGTGGAGCGCTACGAGGACACCGACGACCTGATCAGCCGGATCACCGACCTCCTCGCCGTCTCGGGGGTGCCCGCCGCCCAGCAAGAGGACCTGGCCAACGCCTCGATGCAGCTGCGCAAGTCGGTCGTCATGGCCAAGCCCGACCGGCTCTTGGAAGACGGCGAACGGCTCGACCTCGGCGGCTGGGACCTGCGTTGCATCTGGACGCCCGGGCACTCACCCGGTCACATCTGCCTCTACAGCGACGAGCACCGCCTGCTGCTCTCGGGGGACCACGTGCTCCCCCGCATCACACCGAACATCTCCTTTCACTCCCAGCAGCACGTGAACCCGCTCGGCGACTACCTCGACTCCCTCGCCCGGCTCCAGGGACTCGATCCCGACGAGGTGCTCCCCGCCCACGAGTACCGCTTCAAGGGCCTCGGCATCCGCCTGGACCAGCTCATCGAGCACCACAGCGAGCGGCTCGACATCATGGAGAAGGTGCTCGCCGAACAGCCGGGCATGACGGCGTGGGACCTCACCCGGTCACTCACGTGGTCGAGGCCCTGGGACGAGATCCCCTCGTTCATGCAGCGCGCTGCCAATGGCGAGACCCTCGCCCACCTCGTCCTCTTGGAGGCTCGAGGCCTCGTCCGGCGCGAGCCCGGCATCCCGGCCCACTTCTACGTAGCAGGCTGAACCCCGAGGATCGCGGCGTCGTTCAGCGGCGAAGGGTGACGCTCGCCCACACCCGCCGCCGGCACGCCGGGCAGGTCATCAAGTGGGAGTACTTGCCCCGCGGCAGCCAGAACCCGATGGGGAGCTGGAACAGCGCGAAGTCGACCAGGCCGACCTTGGAGATCACCTTGCACCGGCCACACTCGACGGTGATCGGCCCCCTGCGTGCCACCAGGTCCCCCGCGACGGCGGCCTCGGTGCCGTGGGCGTCGGAGAAGAGGGCACGGCGCCCGAGCGGTGAACCGGCGGTCCGGCGCACGTCGCCGGCTTCAGAGCCCGGTGCCCAGAACAGGGCCCGTTTGCCGAGCGGGTCAGGGCCTTGCCGTTTGCGGGGGGTGGACCCGTCCACCGTCCCGAACCGGCGCTCGCCCGGCCCGGGCTCACGCACCATCGGCAACCCCGTGCACCAGGGGAGCGTCCTCGCCGTGGACGCCCGCAGCCGGCTCGGCCAGCAATTGGGCGGCGAGGGCGCGGTAGGCGGCCGCACCCGGCGAGCCGGGGGCGTGCTGGAGGATCGAGCGCCCGAGCTCGGGGGCCTCGGCGAAGCGCACCGACTTGGGAACCGGCGGCTCGAGCAGGCGCAGGCCGTAACGGCTGGACACCTCCTCGCGCACCATGCGGGCGTGGCGGGTTCGGCCGTCGTACATGGTGGCGATGACGCCGAAGACCGAGAGGTCCTCGTTGGCGAAGGTGCGCACGTCCTCGATGGTCTCGAGCAACTGGCCAACGCCGCGGTGGCTGAGGGCCTCGCACTGCAGCGGGATCAGCACGGAGTCCGCGGCCGTGAGGCCGTTGATGGTGAGCACCCCGAGCGACGGTGGGCAGTCGATGAGGAGGACGTCATAGTCCCCGGCCACGCCCTCCAAGGCCCGGGCGAGCACGTGTTCGCGCCCGGTGCGCGACAGGAGGTGGACCTCGGCGCCGGCCAAGTCGATGGTGGCGGGCAACACGAAGAGCCCCTCGATCCCCGCCACCGGCCGGATGACGTCGTCGACCTTCGTGCGGCGGATCAGGACGTCGTGGAGGGAGGACTCGAGGGCGTCGGGGTCGAAGCCGAGGGAGTAGGTGAGACACGCCTGGGGGTCGAGATCGACGAGCAGCACTCGCGAGCCGCTCTCTGCGAGGGCGACACCGAGCGACTGGACGGTCGTGGTCTTGGCCACCCCGCCCTTCTGGTTCGCCACGGCGAAGATCACGGCCATGGGCCGAGCTTATGACTGCCAGACCCGGTGCGCCGGTGCCCGATCCTCCTGTGCGTCACCGCGGCGGGTGCGCCGGCGTGATGCCGCCGTCGGCGGTCAGCCGACGCGGTGCAAGGTGTTGCGGTCGGTGTGGGAGAAGGGCTCGGCGAACTCGGCCATCTTGAGCATCGTCGTCTCGTCGTAGGACCACGTGTCGTCGCCGATGGTGATGGTGGCGTCGTAGCTGAGCGTGCTGGCCTCTTTCGCCAGGTAGAGGTTCTCCCCGATCGTGTAGTTGGCCTCACCCTTGGCGGCGTGGAGGGTGAACTCGGTGGCGTCGGCCGCTGCCGTCCCACCGGCCAGCGTGGTGATCCCGCGCGGGACGACGAAGCCGCGCATGATCTCGCCGGTGGCGGCGTCGTAGAGCCAGTAGCCCACCTCGGTGTGGAACGGGTTCTCCTCGTCGTTGCGCCACATCGCACTCTTGTAGTCGAGGCCGTAGAGCTCCTGGCTCCCGTTGGCGACCGGGCCGAACGACTTCAGGGTGCACTTCTCACGGAAGGGGGTGCCGAGCACCTTGTGCTGGGAGTGGGAGTAGGCGGTGTCGAGGCCGCCTTCGCCCTCCCACTCGCCTGCCAATGCCGCCAATGGTCCCCAGAACTCAGCCACAGCTGTCTCCCGCCTTCGCTCGATCAATGGTCACACCCTACGCCGTGGCCAGAACCCCGTTGGCGAGCAGGCCACCGGCGCGCTCCTGCGTGCTTGGACCTCGTGGGCGCCCCCGGCACGACTCGAACGCGCAACCTGGTGGGTAGAAACCACCTGCTCTATCCAGTTGAGCTACAGGGGCCTGGCTCCCGAGCGCGCCCGACGGTGTTCCCGCCGATCGCGTGCTCCGAGGCTACACCGGGCTGTGCCACACTGGTCGGACTCGGTGGGCGTAGCTCAGCAGGTTAGAGCGCCAGGTCGTGGCCCTGGAGGCCGGGGGTTCAAGTCCCCTCGCTCACCCCGAAGACGCCGGCACCACGGTGCTGGCTGACCACAGCGATCCGAAGGCGAGGCGGCTTTGATGAGCGTCGACATCCAACCGCCGCGCCCCCATGGCCGGGTGGCCATGGTGACCGGGGCCTCCTCGGGCATCGGCGCCGCCACCGCACGCCTGTTGGCGGCGCAGGGCTGGACCGTGGCCCTCGTCGCTCGGCGGGCCGGCCGGCTCGACGAGGTGCTCGCCTCGTGCCTCCCCCACTCCCCTGCCTCCCGGCGCTTCGCCTTTGACCTCTCCGACGCCGAGGGCGCCGCGTCCCTGGCGGCCGAGATCTGGGAGGCCTACGGCCGGATCGACGCCGTCATCAACAATGCCGGGATCCCGCTTCGCCGGCCGGTCACACGTTTGAGGATGGACGAGGTCCGCCGGGCCATGGCCGTCAACTACTTCTCCCCCGTGGCCATCGCCCTCGCCCTCATCCCGAAAATGGTCGAGCGCGGCTCGGGCGTGCTCGTCAACGTCTCGAGCCTGGGGGGCCGGCTCGGGGTAGCCACCGAGTCCGCCTACTGCGGCTCGAAGTTCGCCCTCGCCGGCTGGAGCGAGAGCGCAGCGGCCGATCTCACCGGCACCGGTGTCACGGTGCGGCTGGTGCTGCCCGGCGCCATCGACACGGAGATCTGGGACCAGCCCGACAACGACGCCCCCCTCTACGACGGACCCCTCGGCCCCCCCGAGGAGGTGGCCGAGGGCATCATCGCGGCCATCGACAGCGAACGCTTCGAGCACTACGTCCCTGACATGAAGGCCGTGGTCGAAATGAAGACCGCGGATTTCGACAGCTTCGTCGCCGGGATGTTGGCCATGGCCGAGGGGAAGGCCGATGCGGCCCGCGTGGCCGAGGCCACGAGCGGGGCGATGGCCTCGCCGTCCCGCTCCACCGCCGCGAGTGAACAAGGAGCGACACCACCATCATGAGGGCCCTCGTCTTCGGGGACGAACCCGATGCCGACGAAGTCCGGCCGGTGCCGGCAGACGAGTTCGAAGAGATGCTGCTCTCGCTGCCCTTCGGCCTGCGCCAAGTCGACGATGCAACGGCCCACGACGACTGGGTCCTCACCGAGCCGATCCTCTCGGGCATCTGCGGCTCGGACATCAAGCTTTTGCTCGGCGACCTGAGCGAGGGGGACTTGGACAATCCCATGGCCGCCTTCGCCACGCTGCCCCTCGTGCCGGGCCACGAGGTAGTGGCGCGCGTGGTCGAGCTCGGCCCGGGAGCGGAGGGCTTCGAGGTGGGCCAGCGGGTCGTCCTCAACCCTTGGCTGTCGTGCACGCCACGCGGCATCGAGCCAATCTGCCCGGCGTGTGTGACCGGCGACTTCAACCTCTGCTGGAACTTCACCACCGGCGAGATCGGCAACGGGCTCCACGTCGGCATGACCACGAAGGCCCCCGGCGCATGGGCCGACCGCATGGCCGTGCACCAGTCGCAGCTCTTCGCCGTCCCCGACGGCGTCCCCGACGAGCTGGCCGTCCTGGCCGACCCGTTCTGCGTGGCCCTCCACGCCATCATCCGCAACCCGCCCCCACCGGGCGGCCGGGCGATCGTTTACGGGGCGGGCACGCTCGGGCTCGACAGCATCGCCGTACTGCGGGCCCTCTACCCCGATGTCGACGTGGCGGTGGTCGCGCGCTTCCCGGCACAGGCGGCCCTGGCGAGTGCGTTCGGGGCCAGCCTCGTCGTGGACCACGAGCCGCGTGCCGAGTCGATCGAGGTCCTCGCCGCGTGGTCCGGCGGCATCCTGCACGCTGCACTCGACGGCCTGCCCATGACCCATCCCGGTGGCGTGGACGTGGTCTACGACACGGTGGCCAAGCCCGAGACCTTCGAGATGGGCGCACGGCTCTTGGGCCAGCGCGGCAAGATCGTCTACACCGGCGTTGCCACGCCGGGACGTTGGGAGTGGACGCCCGTCTACTTCAAGGAGCTCTCCATTATCGGCTCGAACGCCTTCGGAATCGAAGAGGTGGGCGGCATCCGCCAGCACGCCATCGCCCACTACCTCGACATGGTCGAGGACGGTCGCATCGACCTGTCCGGTCTGCTCACGCACCGATTCGCGCTCGAGAACTGGTGGGACGCGGTGCGCGCCCTCGCCCATCCCGAGGACAGTGGCGCGCTCAAAGTGGCGTTCGTACCGAACGGCGCTTCGCTGATCTAGCTGTACTTGGCCACAAGGTTGGTGACTGGTTGACCTAAGGCGAAGACCTCCAGGAATGTGGTGTTTGCGCACATCACAACCAGGAGGTCTTCAATGTCGCACCGTAATGCCCGGCTGACC
>Ga0224557_1004378_pt1 | contig 10344 bp, 11 predicted proteins | sample 714S31014metaG_FD_180677 | JGI IMG/M metagenome (GOLD analysis project Ga0224557, IMG submission 180677) | Peat soil microbial communities from Stordalen Mire, Sweden - 717 S3 10-14 | ecosystem: Environmental > Terrestrial > Soil > Wetlands > Peat | place: Sweden: Norrbotten County, Stordalen... | reverse complement strand
CGTCGGCTACCTGCACGGCACGAAGGGCCTCAAGGCGAAGACCATCCACGACTACATCACCGCCGTGAGGAAGTTCCTCGGCTACGTCGACGTGGAGGTGGACCCGCTCAAGTTCAGGAACAAGGTGGTGATGCCCAAGGTCACGCAGATAGCGGACGTGCCGCTCAGGCTCGAGGACGTCCAGACTCTGCTCACGAGGGGGAGGCCCAGCCCCAAGCTCAGGGCCCTGATCCTGGTGCTGCTCTCCTCCGGGATGAGGATAGGGGAGGCGCTCAGCATGAGGTGGGCGGACCTCGACCTGAACTCGACCCCGGGGACGATCGGGCTGAGGGCGGAGTACACCAAGACCAGGGCGGCCCGCACCGCGTACGTGAGCGAGGAGGCGAAGCAGGCGCTCCTCGAGCTGAAGGCGAGCTCCCCGCCCACCGAGAGGGTCCTGGACTACGCGGGGGACATGTGGCAGAAGCAGAAGGAGGCGGGGAGGACGTTCAGGCGCCTGGTGGGCAGGGTGGGGCTGGGGGAGAGGCTGGAGGGCCACAGGACGCACAGGATACACTTCCACAGCTTCAGGAAGTTCTTCCTCACCAGGGCCGTGGACACGCTGGGGGACCACGCGGGGCACGCCCTCTGCGGGCACGGGTTCTACATGGACACCTACTACAGGAAGAGCGAGGAGGAGAGGAAGGCGGAGTACCTCAGGCTCATGCCGCGGCTGACGGTCTTCTCGAAGGAAGCCGTGAGCACGGACCAGATGCTCGCAACCTTCAACAGGCAGTTCCTGAAGATCTCGAGGTACACGGACAAGGAGATAGAAGCGCTCGGAGACCTCTCACAGCTCTCAAACGAGCAGCTGCAGGACCTGATCGCGAGGAAGCAGCTGGAGAAGCTCGGGCTGAGCAACGGGAACCGCCAGAAGGTGATCAAGCTGGACGAGTTGGAGAGCTATATCGGCGACGGTTGGGAGTTCGTCACGAACCTGAACGGCGACAAGGCGATAGTCAGGCTGCCGTCGCATTGAGGACGTCGCCCTTCCAAGTCAGGAGGTAAAGGGTCTGGACCGGGCGAAGTCGCACGATTATTCGTTTACAACTGAGCCTTCGAAGCCCAAAGTCTGTTGCTCGTTATCTTCTGCGGAGCCGGCAGTGAGGGGCCACGCTCGGCTTATGGCTCCGGAGGCAAGCAGTACTCACGAATTATATCTGTTCAACCCAGTATCGAGCATATAGAGGATCGCAAACTCGAACACCAACCTCACGCTCTATAGGATCGGCATTTCTAACCAGTTCTCGGTAATCAAGTGCGACCAGCACCGCCTTACGGCCAGTGGTCATGTAGTTTGCGACCTCTGTTATTATTGCCAGATCCTTATCATTTGGCGTTGGGCTTGGCAGGCAACCCTTTAGTTTCGCAACGAACACTGGGTCATCCATAACCTTGAGCAGGTTGCGAGAGAATAGAATCAGCCTGTTCTGCATGTTTGTACTAAGAGCCTATCCCAAAATTATCCTCCGATAGACCATGATTGAGCAGGCCAGCTGGACGAGCCCAAGGTAGTTCTCTGCCTTCTTCTCCCATCTGATGAGGAGCTTCCTGAACCTGTTCAGCCACGATGCGCTCCTCTCCACCACCCATCTCTTCGGCTTGTACCGCTTCACCGGATTCTCCAGCTCTCCTCTGTGGCGCATGTGAGGGACGTACCTCCTCTCGGTCACGCCGGCTTCTATCTCAGGGAAGTCGTATCCCTTGTCGAGGCACAGGTGCTGCCGGTGATACGGTGTGGGTGATGGCTTCTGGACCACGATGCTGTCGAGGGTGTCCATCGCCGCCTTCATGTCGTGGGTGTTTGCTCCCGTGATGACGGCCGAGAGAGGGGTCCCTCTCTGGTCTGTCAGTATGTGCCTCTTCGTCCCGAGCTTGCCTCTATCAGTGGGGTTTGGACCGGTCTTCGCCCCCCGAGAGGCGCCTTGACGGAGCTCGAGTCGAGCGACTGCCATCTCCACTTGATCCCCTGAGCGCCATTGTACCTCTGGAGGAGCTTCACCCATATCCTCTCGAAGACACCCTCTCTGACCCACTGCTGGAACCTTCTGTGGCACGTCGACCCGGACCCAAACTCCCTCGGAAGGGCCTTCCACTGGCATCCCGTCCTGAGCACGTACAGTATCCCATCGAGGACCTTCCTGAAGGGGACGGGCGGCCTCCCTCTGGTGCCAGATGCCTTCTCCTCTCCGAGGAGAGGCGCTAATTCTGCCCACAGATCATCTGGGATGCGTCTGATCGTGGGCAACTCACGTTTCATGAGACGCCGATACGAGACCGATGCCTATGGTCTACCGAATCAAAACGGATTGGTCATCCGGTCTATTTTTGGGATAGGCTCCTAGGCGGGACGGCCTTCTTGCTGAACGCGGCGAACCTCCTCTCCGTGACCATGCGCGAGCCAGCTCCCAAAAGTCTCTTAAAGTTCTCTACTGGTTCTTCTCAAGAAAGTGCAGGATCCCCATCGCGCTGATCCTGATCGAGACGTCGGCGTACGTGGGGAAGTCTTTCTCGCTGACCCCTGATTCCTCTGACACCTGTTTCCTCAGGGCGGCCGCCACGTCGTCGAGCGAGCTTCCTGACTGCCTGAGCGGCCGTACGGTCGCGATCCATTCGCGCGTCTTCTTCTTGGTCTCCTCTAGGACGTGCCGCACATCCGTCCTGACGCCGAAGTGCGGGGCGAGCAGGGTCTCTGCATCCAGCTGAGCAAGTCGGTCCGTGGTCCTGCCGAGCTGTTCCGGGTCGAGGCTCGGCGGCGGGGTGACCGGCATGACGACGGGTACAGAGGGATAGACCGCCCCAACAGCATCGGCGGCGATGAGCACCTTCCTCTCTCCGACGTAGATAGAGATCTGGTGGGGCGCGTGCCCAGGCGCGTGCAGGGCGGTGAATGAAAGGCCTCCGAGGTCGACGTGCAGCTCCTCCCCCACCGCGAGTATCCTCTCCTTGTCTATCCCGGTCGGTCTCCCGTAAGCGTCGATCGTCGCCTCCCCAAAGACAGACGTCGCGCTCTGGATCAGGCGGGTCGGGTCCACGAGGTGAGGCACGCCGCGCTCCTGGGCGATCACCTTGGCCCTCGGCATGTGCCTGATCAGCTCCCCCGCTCCGCCTGCGTGGTCGAGGTGCACGTGGGTGGGAACGACGTAATCGACCTCCGACGGGGTGATCCCAAGCTCGCGCAGGCCCTCGAGCACAGTCCCCGAGGAGGTGGCGTATCCGCAGTCTACGAGGGCGACCTTCGAGCCCTTGAGGACGTACGCCGCGACCGAACCGGGGCGACCAAGAGCCACCGTGTCGACCATGTAGACATTGTCAGCGACCTTTGAGGTGATCACTTTCTGCCTACCTGCTTCGCGTCGCCCTTATGCCTTTCACGGTCTCGTTCCAACTCGCGCACGGTTCATCCCCTCGGTAGGAGCTTCTTGGCCCGTTCCCGGAGCAGGACAGCGGCCCTGGTCCAGTCTCCGTCGCAGACGTTGTTGAGGTAGCTGTCGTTCCCGAACTCGAGCGACAGGTAGCCTTGATAGTCGATTTCCTTCAGAGCACCAAAGAACGCCGTCCAGTCTATGATTCCCTCCCCGAGGAACGGGAACGTGAAGGTCTCGCCGAAGACGCCCGGCCTCCCGAAGGCGTCCTTCACGTGCACGTGCCTGATCTTGTCGCCGAGCATCCGGACGGCCTCAGCGCCGCGCGACAGGACCGACGACCTCCACCCTGTCTCCCCTTACCCCGTAGAAGAACCCGTAGAGATTGAGGGTCGTGTCGCAGTGAGCCGGGAGGAACCTCACCCTGTCGCCCACGTTCGGGCGATAGCGAGGCTCCGAGGCTGTGAGAATGCCGTGCTCGTCGCCACCGGGACTGTACTTGAGGCCCGGGAGGAGGGGCGTGGGCATCCCGCCGAATCCGATGGCCTCGTACTCGATGCCGACCCCCTTCCAGCCGAGGTCCGTCACTGCCCTCGTCGGCGTGGGCGCGCTGATCACCGTCGCTATCACGGTCATGGACTTCTCGAAGTCCGTCCCGGCAGACCCGATCTCGCCATACCTGCGGTCCATGTAGATGTAGGAGCCAGGCTGGATGTCGGTGACGCCGGGGTATCCTGCGGAGATGTTGTACGTGCCGGTCCCCCCGCACGTGACTATCTCCGGGGTGATTCCGAGCGCTCTGAGCGCGTCGATCGTCGCGGTGATTTTCCCGAGCGCCTCCATCGCTTTGGCCTTCCTCTCCTCGAAGTCGGGCGTGCTGATCTGGAGGTGCCCCTCGTACCCCTGGATGCCCCTGAATCTGAGCCCGTCGGTCTCGGTGATCCATTTGGCGAACTTCACCGCGGGTTCCCCGGGCTGCTGGCCTGTCTTGGCCCCCCCGACATCCAGATCCACCACGACGTCCGCCGACGAGCCCCTGTGACGGGCGGCCTTGGCGAGCATCTCGGCGTTCTCCCTCCCGTCGACGATGATCTTGATGTCTCCGTTCCTGGAGAGGTTGAGGAACCTCTCTATCGCTCCCGTGCTCGCCAGGTTGGTGGTGAGGAGCACGTGGTCTATGCCGTTGAGCATCAGGGCCTCTGCCTCGATCAGCGTCTGGCAGCACTGGCCGACAGCGCCCGCGTCCATCTGCTTCTTCGCTATGAACGGGCTCTTGTGAGATTTCGCGTGAGGCCTCACTCCGCAGCCCCTCGAGTTCACGAAGTCCTGCATCTTCCTGATGTTCCTTTCGACTGCGTCGAGGTCTATAACGACCGCCGGCGTCGGTAGCTCGTCGATGTTCATTTTCCTCGTCCCTCCTTGCTAACGTCGGAGTATTGAACTTGCCTTCGGGCGCAGGGTCGCCCTTGCCGGACGGTCAGAAGATCGCGACGGGATTCACGAGCGAACCCGTCCCTCGCGGGAGCCTCAGAGGAGCCACTACGACCATGAAGTGCCATCGCCCCTCCTCCTCGCAGACCTTGGCAAGCTCCTCGAACTGCAGGCTGTCTCCGCACGCCAGGCCCATCGCCCCTATCTGCAGCGCGTGGACGGGATTGAGCACGCCTTGGACGTTGGACGGGACGGTCTCGCCGTCTCCATCCGGAAGGAAAGCGGCAACCTTTCTCTCGTGCAGTAGGCGCATCGCCGTCGGGTGGAGTCCCGCCCTTCCCTGCCCGCCGTGCTCGATGTTCCACGGGCCGAGTTCCTTGCGGCGCAGCGGATGGCCGACTCGGAAGGCGAAGAGGTCGCCCTCGCCGAGGTGCACCCCCTGCTTCTCCTCGGCCGCGAGCAAGTCCTCAGAGGTCACAGCGTCGCCTGGTTCCAGCCACTTGGTCCCCCTCAGCCTGGGGATGTCCAGGAGCACACCGCGACCCACGATCCCGTTCGCGTAGCGCGTGATGTCCATCGCGCTGGCGCCGTGCGTCGTGACGATGCTCAGTGGCCTGTTGTTGTAGAGCCTCCCCTTGTAGGCGACGTGGCAGAGCGCGTCGATGTGAGAGTGAGCGTTCCCGTGGCACCCGCAAGAGAGGTGGTCCGAGACGAACTGCGGTTCGCCGGCGTCGGCCGGGATGTCGTACCCCCTGATCATGAGATGGACCGCAGGGTTGGGATTGTCAACGGCAGGAACCGTGTCGATCTCCCTCGAGAGCGACACCGACCGGCCCGACTGGACAAGGAGAGCCGCCTTCCTGACGTGCTCAGGCGTGAGATAGTTCAGGGTCCCTCTCTCGTCGGCCTCGCCCCATCGGCCCCAGTTCGAGACGTCGTTGAATAGCTGGTCGAACTCCGCCTCAGTCATCGGCGGGTTGATTTTTTCTACCGCGGGTGGTGCGCGGTCCTTGCGGCGTCTTGCTCCAGACATGCGTTGGCCCCTTGGGGTGGGGCCCCCTCGTTTATGGTTGTCGGTTGCTTCGACGGGATGCTCAGTGTATCCCTCGTCCGCCCGTGACCATGTGCAGCTCCCCTGTCACAAAGTCCGATTCGTCCGAGGCGAGATAGACCGCGGCGTTGGCCACCTCTTCGGGTGCCCCGAGACGCTTCAGGGGCGTCTCCTCTATGACGGCCCTCGCGTCCTCCAGATTTTCGGGTTCCTCTCCGTAGTCGCAATGGCCATAACCTTCTACTTCGCCGTCACGACACCCGCAGTAGGACCCTCCACCCCTGACGCGGACATACTCCTGGTGACCATCTTCGGCTCCGGCGTCCTCATCTACATAGCGAGATACTTCTTCTACAAGGGCAACGGCATCAACATCGGTAAGATGCTGCAAGAGATTCCGCCAGAATAGGCCTCTCAACCTATATTACCGGCCTGCGCCGCCTGTCTGAGAAGTCATGGCGCAGCGTCTCACCGGGAAGGTTGCCATAGTGACGGGCGCTAGCAAGGGCATCGGTGCCGCTATCGCGAAGATGTACGCCTCCGAGGGAGCGAGGGTGGTGGTGAACTACCACAGCTCGGAGGCGGAGGGGAAGCAGGTAGTCGAGGAGATCAAAAGCGAGGGAGGTAGGTCGCTGCTGGTCAAGGCCGACGTCTCGAAGACCACGGATGTCAAGCGCATGGTCTCGAAGGCGGTGGGCAAGTTCGGCCGCGTGGACATTCTGGTGAACAACGCCGGGATACTCATCGCAAAGGACTTCCTCGACTCCACCGACGAGGACTGGGACCGTGTGCTTGACGTGAACCTGAAGGGCGCGTACCTCTGCTGCAGGGAGGTGGCCCCGCTAATGCTCACCCAGAAGAGGGGGAAGATCATCAACATCTCGTCGGTCTCGGCGCTCGCACAGCCGTCCGCCCTCAAGTATCCCGACTATGTCTCCTCGAAGGCTGGTATGATAGGGCTTACGCGGTCGCTAGCCCTGAGGCTCGGGCCCGAAGTCACGGTAAACGCAATCTGTCCGGGGACCACTGAGACGGACATACTCGCCTGGATGCCGCAGGAGACCAGGCTCCGCATCGCCGGCGAGACCTTCCTCAACCGACTCGGCAAGACCTCCGACGTGGCCGCAGCCGCCACCTTCCTGGCCTCGGAGGACGCCGACTGGATAACCGGAGAGGTGCTGACGGTGGCAGGCGGGCGGGGAATGAGGTAGATTACCTTGAAGATGCTCGTGGTCGCACCGGCCGTTGCCCGGGGCCCCTGGTTCGCAGGTCTTCGATACGGGCCGGAACTGGAAGCTGATCTCCCACTGCGTGAGGGAGGCGCTCTTCGCAGGGTCGATTGAGCCTTCGCAGATTAAAGCCGTGAGCGCGAGCAGCATGCGGGATGGGATGGTCCTCTACGATGCCAGGGAGAAGGAGATCTGGGCCTGCCCTAACGTCGACTCCCGGGCCGCGGAGGAGGCCCGCCTGATGGTCGAGGACGGCTCGGCGGAGAAGATCTTCTCCGAGAGCGGGGACTGGGTCTCGATAACCGCCCCCCCGAGGTTCCTCTGGATTCGGAGGAACAGGCCAGACATCTTCCGGAGGATCGCGCACATGGGAATGCTGAGCGACTGGATACTCTACCGCCTCTCGGGACGGTTCGTCACCGACCCATCGGTCGGCTCCAACTCGGCAATGTTCGACCTCAAGCGGAGGCGGTGGTCCCGCGCGATACCCGAGCTCTGCGGACTGAAGGATGAGATCTTCCCTGAGGTCGTCGAGTCGGGAAACGAGGTTGGCGAGGTCACAACCAACGCCGCGATCGAGACTGGTCTGTCTCCGAGGACACCGGTGGTCACAGGAGGAGGCGACACCCAGATGGGGTTGTTGGGGATAGGCGCGGGCGCAACCAACCGGATCACGATCGTAGGGGGTAGCTTCTGGCAGACGACCGTCCTCATGGAAAAGCCGCTTATTGACAAGAAGATACGCCTCCGGACCTTATGACACGCCATCCCGGGGGAGTGGATGATGGAGGGGATAGGATTCTACTGCGGACTCACGATGAGGTGGTTCAGAGACGCGTTCTGCCAGAGCGAGAAAGAGGAGGCGAGGCGTCACGGGACGGACGCCTACACCATCATGGAAGAGCTGGCGCGGTCCGTCCCGCCAGGTTCAGAAGAGGTCCTGGGCGTCTTCTCGAACGTGATGGACTCCAAACGGTGGATCCACGCCTCTCCGGCCCTGATGCAGTTCGACATCGGGAACCCGGGCCGATCGGGCAAGAAGGAGTGCGTCCGCGCCATCGAGGAGAGCGCGGCCTACGTCGCCCTCGGCCACCTGAAGATCATCGAGGAGATCACGAAGGGTCGGGCCGACCAGGTCACGCTAACGGGAGGAGCATCCAAGGGGTCACTCTGGCCGCAGGTCGTCTCCGACGTTCTGGGTGTCGAGGTGAAGATACCGGTCGTCAAAGAGAGCACGTCCCTGGGGGCAGCAATCTGCGCTGGACGGGGGCGGGATGGTACGACGATGTCCAGCGCACGGCGGCCGGCCTGGCAAGGACCGAGAAGAAGATCGAGCCTTCTCGCAAGAACCACGAGCTCTATCGTGCCCTCTATTCGAACTGGCTCGAAGTCTATGAGAGATCGTTGGCGATGGTCGACGACGGCCTAGTCAGGCCGCTCTGGCGGGCGGCAGGGACCTAGGGATACGTGTAGCTCGGCTTCAGAGAGATCGCGTGGCCGCTTACGGTCTCCGCCACCATCTTCAGGACCGGGTCGGTGGCCATGTAGTAGAACTCGATCCCCTCGAGTCTGCCGCTCATCAGGACCTCTATCCCTGCCTTCTTGAACTCCGCCAGCGCCCTGTGAACGTCCTCGGCAGGATTCACCACAGAGACGTGATGCAGGCCCTCGCCCTTCTCCTTGAGAAACTCCTTGTAGATGCTCGGACCCTCGAGCGGCTGAAGGATCTCGAAGTCGATCGGGTCGCAGTGGACCTCGGCTCCGAGCATGGTGTACTTCACCGGCTTCCCCCTCACTTCCGTGTGATGGAACACGGGTGGCCTGTGCTCGTAGACGCTCCACGGCCCCCATCCCATGACCCTGTGGTAGTTCTCCATCGTCTTCTTGAGGTCCTTGACGACCACCGGAACCCGGGTTATCCTCATGCCCGGTGGGATCTTCCCTTTGGCCCGAGCCATAGCAAGAATTCATCGCCGCGGTTTTTTAAACGTTGCAGAGGGAAGCACAACGTATATCACTCGCTCGTTGGAATCTCACTCAAGGTGCAATAGTGAAGATGGACTGGGGTCTGAAGAACAGACTTGCAAGGATGATCAAGCCCTCGGACGGCCGCTCCGTAATGCTGGCCTGCGATCACGGTTATTTCATGGGCCCGACGCGAAAGCTCGAAGTCCCCCGGAGGACGTTCGAGCCCCTCGTCCCCTATGCCGACGTCCTCTCGGTGACCCGGGGGGTGCTGCGGACCTCCGTCGACCCTTCGTGGGACATCCCGATCCTCCTACGTGTCTCCGGCGGCACGAGCGTGCTCCAGAACGACCTGAGCGACGAGGGCCTCACGGTGGGGATGAAGGACGCCCTGCGGCTGAACGCCTCTGCAGTCTCGATATCGATCTTCGTCGGCACGGCCCACGAGCGACAGACACTCCTGAACCTCGCTAAGCTCGTCGACGAGGGCGAGGACCGAGGGATGCCCGTCATGGCGATCACGGCGGTCGGGAAGGAGCTCGAGAAGAGGGACGCAAGATACCTTGCTCTCGCCTGTAGGATAGCCGCGGAGATAGGCGCCCACGTCGTGAAGACCTACTACTGCGAAGGCTTCTCGAAGGTCGTGGAGGGGTGTCCAGTCCCGCTGGTGGTCGCGGGCGGCCCGAAGCTCAACACGGAGGCCGACGCCTTCCAGCTCGCGTACGACGCGCTCCAGGCAGGAGCCATCGGGGTCGACATGGGCAGGAACATTTGGCAGAACGACCATTCGGTCGCGATGATAAAGGGGATTAGGGCCATAGTCCACGAGGGCGCCACCGTAAAGGAGGCCTCCGACGTCTTCGACCAGTCGAAGGGCGCCTCGATACCTGCCTAGGGCGACCCCCGTGCGAACAGAGGTCGCCGTGGTCGGAGGAGGCTCCACCGGCTCCAGCATACTCTATCACCTCGCCAAGCGCGGGTCGCCCGGCCCTCTCCTCATCGAGCGCGGACCGGGCATCGCCTCCGGCATGACGAGCCGCTCCACCGCGCTCGTGCGGACTCACTACACCGTCCCCGTGGTGGCAAAGATGGCCCTTCTCAGCTATCGCTTCTTCAGGGACTTCGGTTCGCTCCTCCCCGGTTTCACCTCCGGCTACCGCGAGACAGGGTTACTGATCGGGGTCGATGGGCGTTCCGAAGGCCTCGTCGGGGAGAGCCTGAAGATGTTCAAGCAGTTGGGAATAAAGTCGGACTTCGTCGACAA
>Ga0224557_1004375_pt1 | contig 10351 bp, 5 predicted proteins | sample 714S31014metaG_FD_180677 | JGI IMG/M metagenome (GOLD analysis project Ga0224557, IMG submission 180677) | Peat soil microbial communities from Stordalen Mire, Sweden - 717 S3 10-14 | ecosystem: Environmental > Terrestrial > Soil > Wetlands > Peat | place: Sweden: Norrbotten County, Stordalen... | reverse complement strand
CTCGAGGGGAGTGGGGCCAGGACTTACTGCGGGTGCTGCGAGCAGGGAAGGTGAGGCACAAAGAATACGGGTTAATTGGGTCAGCTTGTGAACCGCGCGTGCGGCGTAGGATCGCGCGCTATGGCCGCTGCGTGCGATCGGAGCTCCGAAGACCTCACAAAACGCGGACAGCGCGCGTTGAACCTGAAGATGAAGCTGCCGCCATTCCAGACCCTGCTCGACGCCTACGCGGTCGACGTGCACCGCTTTCTGATCGCCTCGGTGGGCCGCGACGCAGCTGACGACTGCTACCAGGAGACCTGGGTTTCGGCGTTGCGTGCCTACCCCCGTCTGCGTCACGCCGAGAACCTGCGTGGCTGGCTGCTCACGATCGCCCACCGCAAGGCCGTTGACCACGGACGTTCGCGGCAGCGGGCTGCCTGGCCCGCTGCCGAGCTACCGGAGATCCCGGCTGCCGAGCTGACCACGCAGGCCCTGGGCGACTCCGTCTGGCCCGCCGTGGCGGGGCTGCCGGCCAAGCAAGGCCAAGCGGTGGCGCTGCGATATGCCCTGGACGCCGACTACGCGACCGTCGCGGCAACGATGGGCACCACCGAGGAGGCTGCGCGCCGCAACGTGCACGAGGGCCTGAAACGACTGCGCAAGGAGTACCAACGTGACTGAGTTGCCCGATCTGACACAGGCCTTCGAGCGGTCCGGGCTCCTGGACGTCGCGTACACGCTGGAGGACTCCCCGGTCGGGCGGCTGCTGCTGGCCGCGACGTCCCGCGGGCTGGCGCGGGTTGCGTATCTGGAAGCTGGAAACGACCCGGGAGAGGTCGGTGAGGACGTCGTCCTCACCGACCTCTCCCGGCGGCTCTCCCCCCGTATCATCCGCGCCCCCGCCCGTCTCGACACCCCCCGCCGCGAGCTCGAACGGTTCTTCAACGGAGAGCTGACGAGCTTCACGACGCCGATCGACTGGCGGCTCACGCGGCCCGGCTTCACCCGGGCCGTGCTGCTCGCCACCAGTCGGATCCCGTTCGGCGAGACCGCGAGTTACAAGGGTGTGGCGAGCGCTGCCGGTAGCCCGAACGCGTTCCGCGCGGCGGGCAGCGCGCTCGGATCGAACCCGTTGCCGATCGTGGTGCCGTGCCACCGAGTGCTGCACGCCAGCGGCGGGCTTGGGGGCTACACAGGTGGGCTGGATCGCAAGCGAGTGCTGTTAACGGTGGAGGGGCATCAGCTTCGCTGATGCCCCTCCAGTCGCCCCCGCCTGGTCCGTGCGGTGAAGTCTCGTCGAGCCCGGTCCTAGGTCTCAGGATCGGCGCGCTCGGATGACTGGCTGGGCGTGCGTGGGTCCGCACGATTCGCAAGGCAGATACTGGTGGTATCTGCCGCGAAGCGGGGGGATTCACGTGCGTCCAGACGCCGATCGAGCGCCCCGATCGACGGGCGTCCCTGAAAGGAGAGAGGCAGGGACGCCCGCCGGTCACGCTTATGGGCATCCGTGCCGGCGAGGCTCAGATGACGCTGGACAGATCTGCCCTTCGCGCCGACGGGGTCGGGTGTGGCTTGCGCCCCCTGCGCCACACCCGACGTCCGCTGAGCATCGCCACTCGCGAGCACACGGACGCCCAGCACGAGATCCATCGCCTCCTGCGATAGCGCTCCCGCCGTAGTCGTCCAAAGGCCCCGAGTAGTCATCACGAGGCAAACTGCCAAGCCGAGACCAACTCCGCATCAGGTGCCCCCCCTTAACTTTTGGGGAAGCTTTGGGGAAGCGGTGCTAGTCCGCTACGACTGCGAGGCGCTCAGTGAGCTGCTCACGCGCCTGCTGACCGCTCAGATCAAGCTTCTGGTAGATGTGCGCCAGGTGCGTACCCACGGTCTTTGTGGTTACGAACAGCGCCTGCGCGATCTCACGGTTGGGAAGCCCCGAAGCGGCCAGTTCCGCCACTCGGCGCTCCGACGGAGTCAGGGCCTCGGGCCCGCTGAGCGCGTCGCGGCGCGGATGGGCACCGCTCGCGAGCAGCTCCTGGTGGGCCGCTTGGGCCAAGGGCTCGGCGCCGCAGCGGCGCGCCAGTGCCGCTGCTTCACGCAACGGCTCGCGCGCCGCGGCACGCTGTCCGGCACGCCGCAGAGCCGCGCCGTACTCAAAGAGGGTGTGGGCGAGCTCCAATCTGGCCGGCGAGACCCGCAACACCTCAATCGCCTGCTCCAGATCACGCAGCGCCTCGTCACCGCCGCTGACTCGCGCACGGGTTCTCAGCGCAACGCCGATCCCGCGAGCCTGCCCGAGCTCCTGAGCGCGCGCCAGGGTCGTCTCGGCCAGCTCCCTTGCGCGGTCCGGATCGGATGCGGCCAGTGCGACTGCGAGCGTCGCACCCCACGGCACGAAGCTCGGGTTGTTCACGATCACGTTCTCACCGGCGAGTTCCAGGTCCGCGATTCCACGCTCCCGGTCGCCGAGCGCAAGCCGTACCCGCGCCCGTGCCACCAGCGCGTGCAACGCCGCTGAGGTGCCGATCGCCCGCTCGAGCGGGATGCCCTCGACCATCTTGGCGGCCTCTTCAAGCTCACCCTTCTCCCGCAGCCCATCTGCCAGACATGCCGACAGCCAGATCCGTACCCAACCAGCGTCGACGCTCTGGGCCACGGCGAGCGCCGAGCGCGCATCCGCCACGGCCCGGTCCAACTCGCCCCGCCGCACCCACATCAGCGAGCCCCAGGCGAGATCCACGAGGTGCGAGAGCATCGAACCTCGCGAGCGTGCGTCAGCCCTCACGTCGGCAAGCAGCGCCTCGGCTTCCGTCACCTCGTCGGTCAGAATCAACACGATCGCCGCGTATACGACGATCGGCGAGCCGCCGGTGTGATCCGCGACGAAGCGACCGCCGTCAAGCCCCTCCTTCAGCCGGCCGAGCCAGCCGCCGCCGGCGACGCCCAGCTGCGCCGCCCACGAAGCCTCGAAGATCTTGAGGCCGCGGCCGGCCGGCCCTGAGACGTCGGCCAGCTCATGGATCGCGGCGAGCTGCGGTGCGACCTTTGAAACCAGGCGCACGTCAACCGATGCGGTGGCCAAGCGCAGGGTCTCGATCGGCGCTCGCAGTGACGGTGATGCGTCGGTTCCGAGCTCAGCGAGCGTGCGCGTCAACATCTCGTACGCCTGAACCGAGTGGCCCCTGCTCCAGACGAGCAGATCCCCGAGCGCGCAGGCGAGTGCGGTGCGCGCAGCCGGTTGTTGCGTCAACGCCAACGCCTCGGTGAGGTGGTCGGCCGCTGCCGGGTCACCCGACAGCACTTCCGCCTGGCCGAGCTCTCCCAGGACAGCGGCGCGCTGCTTCGCCGACGGCGGCTCCTCGAGAGCTCGGCGCAACAAGGTCGCGGCGCCGCTCGCGTCGCCATGGAGGATCGCGTCATCGGCCGCCGCGCGCAGCAGCCGCACCACCTCAGGTTCGCCTGCCGGGGACGCCCTCAGCAGATGCGCACCGACGGCCGCGTTACCGGGGCCGGCCTGCGCCAGCAGCAGCGCCGCGCGACGGTGGTCGGTGGCCCGCTGGGCTGGCGGAATCTGCTCGTAGACCGAGCGGCGCAGCAGCGGATGCACAAATACCAGCGGCTCGACGGCGAGGATCTCGGCGGCGACGAGCGCGTCGGCAACCCCGGCCGCTTTCTGGTCATCGAGCCGGGCCAGCGCCGTCGCTTGCTGGAGTGACGCGCTCTCGAGCACCGCCACCGCGCGCGCGAGCGCGGTGGCGTCGTCACCGAGCCGGCCGAGACGCGCAAGCACAGAACGCTCAACGGAGTCGGGACTGACGCCGTCCACCGAAGCTGCATTGGCGGCGCGTGGCGGCAGGCCCTCAGCCTCCATCTGGGTGAGCAGCTCGCCAAGCAGGAAGGGGTTGCCGGCGCTGGCGCGCGCGCAGGCGGCGCAGAACTCGGGCGCCGCACGCTCGCCGAGCCGGGTCCGGACGAGCTCTGTGATCGCGGCGGCGCTGAGCGCCCCGGGCTGGATCACCGTCACCGCGGGTTCGCTGCTCACGCTCGTGAGCAACTCTCTGGCCGTGGTCGGGTCACCAGTGCGGATCGCGAGCACCAGCAGCACCGGCAGCTCGGAGCAGCGCGCAGCCATGTAGGCGATGTAGCGCAGCGACGGTTCGTCGGCGTAATGCGCATCGTCGAGCAGCACCATCAGCGGCGCACTCTCAGCCAGGTTCGCAGTGAGCCAGTAAAGCCCGTGAACCAACGTGAAACTGAGGTCCGGAGGTGGGTGCACCCCTGGATCAGGTGGATCGCCTCGACGGCGGTCAAGCCCGAGTAGCGGCCGCGCCAGGGCGGCCGCGCCTTGCAGCACCTCGTGTTTGCGCTCCGTTCCCAGCCGGGCGAGCGGCGCCTCCACAAGCTGGCGAGCGACCCCGAACCCGAACTCCCGCTCGAGCTCCAAACCACGGGAGACCAACAGTTCCATGCCCGCCGCGGCGCCCTCCAGGCGGGCCTGGCGCATCAACGCGCTCTTGCCGATTCCGGCCGGTCCCTCGATTACGAGCAGCCGGCCGGTGCCGGCGGCAGCGGCCGTTATCGCTTCCTGCAGCTTGGCGAGCTCATCGGCTCGTTCAAGCAGACCATCTCCAAGCCGCTGCATGTGCTGCAAAAGCTCCTAAATCGGGGCACCAGAATGTAGATAACCGCGACAGGCAGTGCGTTACCGTTACGTTTCCATAAAGACGCGGAAGTATCACCGTTCCGTCTCGTCCAGCGGCCATGAGCAGACGCCGCCGCGTGCGGGACAGCCGAAGCAGGTCCGGCGGCCGGGGGTTTGGGTAACCGTGAAGTCGCCGGCCAGCGGGCCGGCGACGCGTTGGGCGAGGTCCGCCTCCAAGACCGGCAGATCGGCGACCGTGTAGATGGCCGCAACCGGCTCTTCAGGACGCTCCAGGAAGACGTGGAAGACCTCGACGCCGGGGACGCCGAGCCGGAGCGCGGCGAGCGCGTAAACCGTGCGCTGGACGCCGTAGTTCTCGGCGGTGATCTGCGCCGCGCTGCGGTCGCCGAGGCGGTCGCTCTTGTAGTCCACGACCAGAGCGCCCCCGGTGCGCGGGTCGCGGGCAAGGACGTCGAAGGTGCCGGTGATCAGGATCTCCTGGAAGCTGAACGCAAAGTGCTGCTCGCGACGTAGATCACCGAGCAGCGCCAGCCGGCGGAAGGTGGAGCTGGCCGCGAATTGAGCGATCAGGGGCCGGACGTCCGGGGGCATACCGAGTGGGATGTTCGGGCCGCGAAAGTCAAGCTCCGCGAGGATCGCGTGGATCTCGGTGCCGCGTGCCGCGGCCCGGGCAGGCACGGGCGTCGGCGGAGGTGGGACTCCGAGCACGTGCTCGACGTAGAACCGATATCCACAGCGCTCGTATGCGGAGAGCGACGTGTAGCTGAGCGTACTCAGCCGCGAGCGTGACTGAGACGGTGGTGGCAACGGCGGCGATAAGGACCCATCCCGGTTGGGGTCGTGCGACTGGGGTGGGCCAGAACCAAGCTGGGCGTCGAGCGAGGGCACGCGCGAGATCAGGGTGACCTTGACGCCGACATCGGTGGTGAACGGCGGTGAGCCTGCCTGCGCACCGACCGCCCCGGCGACAACCGTGGCGACCTCTGCACGCGCATCGATGTCGGGCACGAAGGCTGAGCCGACCCAGCCGATCGGAGCGGCGCGGTTGCCCTCCTCCCAGTCATTGAAGGTCGCGGCGCCGGAGACAATCAGCCGTTCCTTGGCGCGGGTCATCGCGACATAGAAGAGCCGTCGCTCCTCCGCGTCTTCGCTGTCGCGCTGCTCCTCCCCGAGCTGGTCGTACCAGAGCGCGTTGATGCGGTCGCCGCGGCCCGCCCGCCTGAGCTGCAGGCCAAGGCGGCGACCGTCACGACCGATGCGGATCAGGCCACCCCCGTTGTTGGCGTGCTTGCGGCCGAGGTCAGCCACACAGACGACCGGGAACTCAAGGCCCTTGGAGCGATGGATCGTCATCAGCCGAACGGCGTCGAGCGACTCTGACTCAACTGGCGCCTCACTCTCTCGCACACCATCTCCGGTTGCTCGTGTTCTGACCAGCCTCAGGAAGCCCCGCAGATCAGCGCCGTTCGCCGTCTCCCATTCGCGCGCGAGCCGCATCAGCTTGCGTACGTTCGCGAGCCGGCGGCGACCGTTCGGGAGCGCGACCACCGCGATCTCGTAGTCGCTGAAGTCGAGCGCCCGCTCCAGCAGCAACTCCACACCGAGCCGAGCAGCCACCCCTCGCTCGGGCAGGAACCACGACTCGAAGCGCTCCAGGCGCTCGCGGTCGGGCGCCTGGAGCTGGTCACGGGCACCTGCGGCGACGAGCACCAGCCCATCCAGTGAGAGCCCGCAGAGCGGTGAGAGCAGCGTGGTGTGCCAGGCCTCGTGGTCCAACGGGTTGGCGAGCGCGCGCAGGTAACAGCTGAGTTGGATCACCTGCGGCTGTTCCCAGTAGCCGCGGCCTCCGATCACGTAGGTCGGCAAGCCCGCGTCCGCAAGCGCGCGGTCATACACCTGGATGTCGGTGGTCGCGCGCATCAGCACCACGACCTCACCGGGAGTTGCGAGGCCCGCTGCCACCAGCTCGGCGACGCGGGCGGCCAGCGCCCGTGCCTCCGCCAGCCGCCAGACGGTTGAGCTGCCCGCGGCCGCCAGCAGGTCAGGGTCATCGGTTGCCGTGACCGCGTCCTTGTCCACGATCAGCAGTTCGACCAACGGTTCCGCATCCGTTCTGATCGCGCCCTGCTCCGCGGGGCTCGGAAGCAGCGGCCGGAAATCGTCGCCAAGAGCCCAGCCGAAAGCCGCGTTGATGGCGATCAGGATCTCCGCGCGCGAGCGGAAGTTGGTCTGTAGCGAGGCACGGGCGCCGATCGCAGCGAGCTTCTGACCACGCTGCTCGAAGAGCGCCACGTCGGCGTGGCGGAAACCGTAGATCGACTGCTGTGCGTCCCCGACCATGAACAGGTCCACGCCGGCAACCAGGTCGATCAATTCGAGCTGCACGCGGTTGGTGTCCTGCATCTCGTCGACCATCACGCGGGCAAAGCGCTCGCGATAGCGGCGACCGATGTCCTTGCGTTTGAGGACCTCGCGGGCCAGCAGCTCCAGATCCTCAAAATCCAGAGCCGAGCGTTCGCGCTTGAGCTGCGTGTAGCGCTCGCCGTATCTGCGCAGCAGCGTGTCGAGCGTGTCGGCCGTCGTAATCGCGTGGTCCCGCGCGGCGAGTAAACGCAACTCCTCAAGCGTGGCGCGGTACTCGCTGCAGATCTCAGTGCGCAGCGCCTTGGCGGTACCGCCGGGCAGTTTGATCCGATCGAGCTCCCCAGGCCACGGAACCCCGCCGGCGAGCACGCGAGGGACGCGGTCGATCGCGGCCAGCCCCGCCAGCACCTGCTTACCGGGCTCACCGGCCGAAGCCAGCTCGTGGGCGACCGCTCTGGCGAGCTCGAACAACTCGGCGCGGCAGCGTTCGGCTGAACGAGCACCCGTGAGGCGGGCGTACTCCGCCTGCGCGCTGGTGGGCAACTGCGGGTGCAGTTGCCCACCAGCGCGCAGCTCAGAATAGGTGCGGGTGATCGCGGTTCCCAGGAGCCGCGGTCCGTACGCCGCGATCAGATCGGCGCCCTCTTCGCTGCGGGCCAGTTCCGCGAGAGCGCCAGCGAGCGCGGCATCCTGTAGCTCAGCGGCGTCATGTTCGTCGAGCACGGTGAAGTTCGGATCGAGTCCGGCGGTTAGCGCATGGGTGCGCAGGACACGCGCGCAGAAGCCGTGGATGGTTGAGATCCAGGCTCCCTCGGTGGCGAGCGCGGCGCTGTCGTCGCTGACCGCCCGCAGACGTGTGCGGATGCGGTCGCGCAGCTCGGCGGCCGCTTTCTCGGTGAAGGTGATGGTCAGGATCGCGCCGACATCTATGTGGTCCTCGACCACCGCGCGTGCGAAGCGCTCGACCAGCACGGTCGTCTTACCGCTGCCGGCGCCGGCGTCGAGCAGCATGTCGCCCTGGCGGCGCTCGATCGCGTGGGTCTGCTCGGGCGTGAAACGCACTAGTGGCCCGGACGGAACCACCGGCGGTCCGATCGTCGTCATGCCGCCGCCCAACAGATTCCGGGATGGCTGCAGCCACCGTTCGGCGAGCAGAGTTCGGGGCAGGGCGTGAGCTCCCCGGATCGCAGCTCCGCTGCGATCCGGACAGCCTCCTGCTCAACCTCAGCGAGCAGCTCATCAAGCCCGGCGGCGCTCGTCTCGTCCATGAAGACCGCGTTCTCACCGGTCTCGGCATCCGCTGTGAAGACACCGCGCTGCCGAAGGTCCTCGCCCCGGAGCGGCTGGTAGAAGCCGGCCACCGTGCGGAGCCCCAGAAGCCGCCGCACGGCCAGCATGTAAAGACCCACCTGGAGCCGGTCATCCGACAGCCAGCGCGCCGCCGGCCAGGTGTCCTGCTTGGCGCCGCTCTTGTAGTCCCTGACGATCGCGCGGTTGCCGGTCCCAGGTTCGACATCGACCCGGTCAACCACGCCCGACAGCATCACCTGCTCCTCCCCCTCGCCGAGGGCGACAGCCGCAAGCGCGTCCTCATCGGTCCCGAAGTGCAGCTCCATCCGCATCGGTATCCAGGCGCTGTCGTCGGCCGCCTCGTGGCGTAGGTAGCGCCGGAGGTCCGCCTCGATCCCGCGCAGCATCGCCGCGCGTACCTCGCGGGCCTGGCCGTGACCGATGGTGGTTGGCGTCTCGGCCATTGCGGCTCTGAGCAGACGCTCGGCCTCGGGCAGCGTTGCGGGGCGCAGCGGGCCGTCGAGATCGGCGATTACGCGCTCAAGGACTGCATGCATCAGGTCTCCGCGCGCCAGCGGCTCGGGAGCGGGCTCAAGGTCTTTGGCACGGAGCTGTCGCTCGATCAGCCACTTCACCGGGCAGGCGGCGAACATCTCCAGGGCGCCGGCCGAGACAACTCTCGTATGGCGGATGTGCGCCAGCGCCTCATCACTGAGCACCACCGTGCTTGGCTCGCGCGAGGGACCTGTCGGGCTGATCTGGGCGGCCTGTGCCAACGCGCGCTCACGCGGGGTGGGAGCCTGCTCGGGGCTCCAGACGACGTCAGCCAGCAACCGCGCGCGGCGACGTCCGCGCCACTCGGGCGCGAACAGCTCCGCGATGTCCGAGAGGAACACGGACGGCGTGACCGCGTTGCCCTCCTCATCGGAACTGCGGTAGCTGAAGCTGAGACGCTCGGTGGCGCGGGACGCGCACGAATAGAGCAGGTAGCGCTCACGCGCAAGCGGGTCGACCTCCACCGGCAGCGCCAGCCCGGACGCGAGCGCGAGCTCGTGCCGCCGGTCGTCACCCAGGAACGGATCACCGGAGGTCGCCTGCGGGGAGGGGAACTCACCTTCACAGAGGCCGGTGACGATCACCCGGCGGAAGCGTCTGGCCCGGATTGCGAGCGGTTCGGCGATCAGCACGTCACCTGGCCCCGGGGTAACCCCAGCCGCCACCTCGACGCTCTCGAGCAGCTCAATCAGCTCCTGCGGCGAGCTTGGCTCACGTTGCGCAGCGTCGAGTTCCGTTAGCTCGGTGAGCGCGGTGAGGATCTCCGTGGCGGCCCGCCCGTCCAGCTGTTCGGCGTCAGAGAGCACGCGGCCGCTCTGCACGTGCGGCAGCACAAACAGAGCTCGCGTGATCTCGGCCAGCAGCGTGAGCGGGTCCCTGGCGTTGCGCAGCTGCTCGATCGCCGCAAGCGCCGGCGCCGCAGCCTGCAGGTGCGCGACGCCCGTGATCTCTGACAGCTTGACCACGCCGGCGCGACGCAGTGCGGCTTCCAGCAGGTCGACCTCGACTGAGTCCGGGATCACCCCCGGCGCACGCAGGCAGGTGAGCAGATCGGTCAGCGAAGCTTGATCGGCCTCGAGCAGGGCACATCGGACGGTTGCCAGGACGGCACGCCCCAACCCGGTGTGCGCGAGTGGCAGCTTGCGGGCGCTGGCGGCCGCGACGCCATAGCGGCGCAGGGCGCCCTCCAGCAACGCCCCGGAGCGCGCCAGCGAGCGGCAGACGACGACGATCTCATCCGCCGGCACGCCGTCACGCAGCGCCGCCAACACCTCCGCTGCCACCAGTTCGCCCTCAGCGCGTTCGCCTCCCGCTTCGAGCAGTTGCACGCTCTCCCCCGGGTCCACGCTCGGCGGATCAGCTTCAAACAGGCAACGCTCGAGATGATGAAGCGCGAGACGTGCGTGCGGTGCGTAGTAATCGGCCACCGGCGGCAGCTCGGTCACCTGCTGCGCCTGCTGACGCAGCTCCTCGACAACAGTCGCGCGTGCCACGAGC
>Ga0224557_1004366_pt1 | contig 10366 bp, 6 predicted proteins | sample 714S31014metaG_FD_180677 | JGI IMG/M metagenome (GOLD analysis project Ga0224557, IMG submission 180677) | Peat soil microbial communities from Stordalen Mire, Sweden - 717 S3 10-14 | ecosystem: Environmental > Terrestrial > Soil > Wetlands > Peat | place: Sweden: Norrbotten County, Stordalen... | reverse complement strand
GATCAACTCGCCACTGGCGATGCGCTTTTGAAGCTCGTCTTTGATCTCCGGCAACCGCGCTTCGCCCATCGTGTGCTTCAACGCATCGCGCAGCAACGCGCGCTCGTCGATCACTGCCGTGCGTTCGATGCCACGCTCCCGCGCATACGTCACGGCACTCTCGGCAACGCGCCGCGAACGCTCCGGCTCTAGCTCCACGCCCCACCGCCGCGCGGCCTCGGCCATCACTTTCTGCGGCTGATTTCCATGCTCGGCGGCAAGCCGTTGATGCTGCATTCGAACCTCATCCACGGAGAGCGCCTGCTTCGCGTCGCGCGTCCGGTGCGCGGCGATCTGCGCCGCCCCAGCGCCCCGCCGTCCCTGTTCTTCCAACCGCGCTTCGATCTGCTGCCGTCGCGGACTCGATGCATCCAGATACTCCCGCGTATAGCCTTTGATCTCCGGCTGGCCATGCGCGCCGCGCTCGACTTCGTAGCCCATCCGCTGTAACTGCGCCGCCAGCTCCGAGCGGTAAACCGCCGTCGCGTACTGCTGCGTCTTGTAAAGTTCCTGGGCTTGAAGAGAGCGCGTTTTGCCCTCGGCGGTTTCCGTCACATTGAAGATCACCGCGTGCGTGTGCAACTGCGGCGCGGCGTATCCATCGACCGGACGGCTGCTGTCGTGCTCGAACTTGGCCACCGCCCATGCGCCCGTCGTCTGCGCTACGGCGTTGCCGCCGATGCGCGCCTGGGCATACCTTTCCATCTCGTCCAGCGCCACGCGCACGCTCTCCCGGTGCGCTTCTCTCACGCGGTTGTCACCACCAACCAGGGCCGTTAGAGAGACGGATTTCGGAGCCGAGAACGTCGCGTCCCACCCCGCCCGGTGCTCCATCGTCCGCGTCGTTTCGCCTTTGTCATTCACATATTCCCGCGCCTGTTGACGGCGGATCAGCGCCTCACCCGTGGCCGGATGCTGGCCTTCGGAGAGGCGCGCGAACTGCTCTTCGTTGACCTCGCCGCGCAGCCCGTAACGTGCCGCAAGCTGGCCCTGCCACTCCCCGCGCACTCGCTCGCCTTCTGTGTAGTAATTCTCCTTCGCGTTGGCGAACTCCGACTTGTGATACGCCTGCGCCTGGCCCGCGCTGATCGGCTTCGACAGTGTCAGCATCGCTCTACAGCTCCTCTCCCGGCGCTGCTTTCACCGCCGCCTTGGGCAACTCCGGCTCCGGCCGTGCCGTCTGCATCCGCGCCTCGCGCGCTGAACTCTTCGCCAGTATTTCCATCGCACGCTTCATCTTGTTCTCATCGGCCCACGCGATCAGCTCCCGGCTCACCTGCTCCGTGATCGGCTGGCGCATACTCAGCTTCAACAGGAAGTTCAAAAGGATGGCCCGCATCGCCAGCATCTCGGCCAGGATCGCCCGCTCCGCCGCCATCGTGCCCGCGTCCACGGATGAGGCCAGCAGCACATCCCGAATCCACTCCGACAACGTCAGACCCGCCGCCGCCGCGCGCGACTCCAGCACACGCAGCTCCGCCTCCGAGACTTTGGTGCCAACGGATTTCGTTCGCAGCGCACGCTTCACTCGGCACCTCCGGCGTTCGGTTTTTGAAGGCTCCGCTTTCGTTTTCCAAGGCAGTGATGCGCGAAGGCCGCACGGTTTCCGTGCGGCCTCAGCTAGCACACAGGCTGGCTGCTAAAGATAAAACTCTTCCGCGTGTGCTCGATGGGAACTCGGCTCATCCGCGTACTCCCGGCGCGCTCGTTCACTATTGCCGCGCCACGCTCCGGGCAAGTGCGACCCAGAGCATTTTTTCTTTAGACGCTGCTTTTCGGTTTCAGTTACTCTGCGGCAACCGAAGGTTACCGCACAGCTCCCGACTGGGGGAGACGTGTCCGCCCTAAATCCGATGCCGTAGGCAGCGTGCTCTTCGGTGGATCGCGTTGCTGCTGTTTACAGCCGTAAACGCAGCACAGGCCGCCCGGAGACGGCCTTGCTGCGATTCAGTACCACGGCTTATGGGCACTCGAAGACGGGGCTGCTGAAGATGATCTGCGAGTCACGGCTACCAATCGACTCCGAGCTTCTCCAGGTATTGATCTTCATATGCAAATGCTCCCCCTTCTCGATGCCAAAAAAGTCCTTGCTAAAAGTGAAGACGAAATACACCGTCTTTCCGGGTGCGATTAACAGATGCTTGCGATCTTCGCCCGAGTCGCTTCCCATGACCGCCAAAAGCCCTTTGCGGGGCTTCGCAGCGACCCAGCTCTCTCGGCGTGACACTTCTAAATGGGCTTCTCCAGAGCAAAAGAAGTATTCCCCGGTCCCGTCTTCTCCGCAATAAGGGATCGCGATTGGTTGGTCAGAGGCACGAATCTCGATTCTGAGACCTATCGTCGTCGTTGCTTCGATATTCGTGATCCCTCCGCTGCTTGGTGCTGCTTCCTGTCCAAACGCTATTCCCGCAGTCCAGCAGTGGAGGACACCCAGAGCAAGAACGAGGCTGAGCAATTCATACCGAAAATTCGAAGAGTTTCTCATTGCTGCGGATTGTCCTTTACCTTCGGTGCTGGACCAGGGTCTTTCCCCTGCGCATCGTTCCATTGCGTCTGCTCTTGGTTCATGGTTCCCTGCGCAGAAGAACCCGCAGCAGGAACAGTTCCGTCCCTCGCCAAAACATCGCCAAAAGCCGCTGCCCCGGCATCTGCTACTGGAGCTAGCACGTTGCCTTGGAGACCGGTGAAGTCCGTGCTCGTGTACTGAGATGCAAGGTCTTGGCTATTGCACGCAAATGCTGCCACGCTTTGAGCGTCGATAGACGATGGCGTTGACGACCTATCCCCCATCCCCCCAGAGGAATCTATGCCATTCTTGTAAGTGGCTGCCGTGCCCACGGCTTCATTACCAGTCAATTGAACTGACTTGGCTATGTTTCGAGTATCACCGGCGACATCAACCGTATGCCCAACAAAGATAATTTTTGCGTCCCCATTCTTCAGGGCATCCATATACGCCCCTCTTGTAGCGGCTGAGCCGTTCAAGATGTGCATGGTATTTCCGTTGGCTTTAGCGTCTTGAGCGGCTCGATTCCACGCAGCGCCATTGGTTTTCGCTTCGGGCCGGAAGACGTAGATGTCCCACAACCCGTTCGGGTCAACTAAAACAAGTGGGTTGTTGATGACGTAAGCATAGCGATTCCAACGCTGCGGGTTCGGCAGGATTCGCTTTAAATTGAAGTCCGTATCGGGACTCATCCAGCGGCCCATGCTCGACGCATAGTACCTAGCCCCGAAGTAGTCATTGCCGGATTCAGAGTCTCGTTCTTTGCCGGTAGAGCGGGACCGGACGCGCTCCAGATGCTCGGCTGCTCGCAACCCTAACACGGTTGTGGATTTGCAGACGTTGAAGCCCAGATAAACGGCTGGATTCGAAGTCGGAAGCCCTTGATGCGGTTTTTCTCTTAGCTGCGGCATTGCGGCCAAGAGGCCGTTTGGGATAAGCGCGCTGAGAGCCGGATGCATTGCCCTCGATTGTAAGGCTTTAGGGTCCGTGATGGGCAGCGGATTCAGGCAGGGATTGTGAACGGATTGCAGGCCGGAAGAGCGGCGGATTGTGGCGCGGATCGGAGAGCGCTTGCAGGTTGGATAGGCCTGGGATTCGGTGAAGCTTCGGGGCCGATTCCGGGACGGAAACGGCCCCTCTTTAGCAGCTAAAAGAAGCTACTAAAAGAAGAACGCGCGCGCGTTATTCGCGATCTTCTTCGGCCTCTGCTTCGAGAGCGGAGAACAGGGCCTCGGCGTCTGGATCGGCGGCTTTTGTGGGCAGGCTTTCGCCTCGTTCAAGCATCGCCGCCGGATGAGTCGCGGCATGGATTTTTTGCAGGGCACGGATGGCGACCTGGGTATATATCTCCGTGGTCCGGATGTCCTCGTGTCCAAGCATGGCCTGGATGTGGCGGATATCGGCCCCGTTTTCGTGCATCAGCGTGGCCATTGTGTGGCGGAACAGATGGCAGGAGCCGGTCTTTCCCAGCTTCGCCGCGTCGATCCGTTCCTTGACCGCGAAGCTCAGATGATCGCGGCTGAACGGCTCACCTTGTGCCGTCAGGAAGACGGTCATGTCGTCGGGCTCGATGGCGAGCAGTGGACGCCCCTCCCGGATGTACTTTTCGAGCCACGCTATCGCCCGCTCTCCGATGGGCACATAACGGTCTTTGTGCCCCTTGCCCTGGCGAACGAGGAGCAGGCCCCGGTCGAGCGACAGGTCGTACAGCTTCAGAGCGATTATCTCCATGCGGCGCAGGCCGGTCGAGTAGAGCACTTCGAGGATGGCGCGGTCCCTGAGTCCGATGGGTTCCTCGATCTCGCAGAGCTGCATGATGCGCTCGACTTCCTGGGCAGAGAAGATGTTCTTCGGCAGGGAGCGGCCCAGCCTGGGAAGCTCCAGTTCCGACGCCGGGTTATGCAGGATGTGATTCTGCCGCGTCATCCATCGGAACCACACGCGCAGCGGGACCAGGCACGAGTGCTGCGAACGGAAGCTCAACGGCTCCCCGTTCTTCTTCCGGTAGTGGAACAGATGCCGCTGATACCGCTCCAGCACAGGCCGCGTGACCTCGACCGGCTCCGTCAGCCCGCGCTCTCTGCACCACTGAAGGAAGAAGCCGATGTGAACCTGGCGATTGCGCACCGTGTGCGCGGAGTAGTTCTGCACTTCGAGCGCGCGGAGATGATCGCGCATCATCGCCTCTAACTGTGTGGCTGGCAGGGTTTCGGGTTTGCGGCTCTTCGTTACACGCGCCATTGCTTTACCTCCTCACTATGGTTAGGACGGCGTGCCCGTTTGCTGCACCCCGTATATGTGTTTTTTCAGCTTCCGGCTCTGGATTGCATGGAAGCCGCATGGATACTGGCTGACAGTGGGATTCAAGCACTCCGACACCCCGCCGACTTGGGGCCGACTTGGCCCCGACTACCGGCCTTTCAGCCCCGACTTCTTTTCGTCGTACTCATTTCTTGCCCAGCTTTTCAACGTCGATCAGACCGCCCAGCACCGGCTTGCCGCCGTCTTTCGGCCGCGTGAAGACCAGCTCGTACACGATGCTCTGACCACGGCCGCCGCGATGGATCAGCAGGTATTCAAGCTCTTCGAGGCGATGCAGATGGATTTTCAACTGCGTATCGCCCCAGCCCGTCGCCTCGCGCACGTCGCGGCGCGAGAAGCGGTAATCGGAGCGTTCCATCTTTTGCCGCTCGCATTCCACCGTGACCATCTCATCGACGGCCAGGAGCAACCGCCGCGTCTGCGGCGGAAGCTCGTCGAGCGAGCGGCCCAGCACTTCATGCGCGAGCCGGTTGGCCATGGCGATGTCGGCCAGCGCGACTTCGATGTACTCGACCGTGCGCCCGCGATGCTCGACTGTCTTCCGTGGCCGCTGCCATTGATGAAGCAGGGCAACGCTGCGGATGAGCGTCAGATACTTCATGTGATCGCGGCGCGTCCGCGTCTGGCCGTCCTGGAAGGTCAGCTCCGGCGCGTAGGGATTCACAACCGGAATCGGTTTCAAGAGCCGCTGCGCGTTGCGATGGATAGTCAGGATCGCATTCCGGTCCTGCCGCCGGATCAGCCCTTCGACCGTCTGCGCCTGGCGCTGTACACGGTGGATCGCCTTGGTCTGCTCGCGGTCTTCGTTGACCGTGAGGACCATGCAGCGATTCAACATCTCTTCGTCGAGATCGATGGCCGTGGTCGTGAGGAAGATCATCACCGGGCCTTCGACCCTATATTGATGGGTCAGCAAGCGCCCCGTCGCCGGGTCTTTTCCCGTGCTGGCGATGGTCAGTACACCTTCGGACTGCAACAGCTTCAGGGCGTAGGCCGCGCTGTGAACGCCTTCTTCCTCCACGATGGCCAGCACCTTGTGTTTCAAGTCCTGCTCACCCATGTAGAAGAGAGACTGGCCGGTCATCGCGGAGTATTGCACCCGCTGCTCGTCCGGCAGGAACGCAAGCACCGCTTCCATCAGCGAGCTTTTGCCTGCGGCGGAACTCGATTGCACGATCACCGCAAGCGGCGATTCCAAGTGCCGCGAGACCACGCCCAGATAGCCAACAAGCTTGTTGGTCTCCTCGCCCACGACGCCGCACCGGGCGAAGTCTTCGACGATCCGCTCCAACAGGCGCGGATCGCGCAGCAGTTCCAGCGCCTCGTCCCGGTCGTCGTCGCTGATCGTAACGGCTTCTTCCTTCGGTGCGAGCGCCTGTTTGATCTGCTCGTCCTGCAGCTCTTCGAGTTTCAACAGCACCCGGCCCAGGTCGCGGCGGATGACCTCTTCCTTGATGCCCAGCTCCTCGGCGGCTTGTTTTGTGAAGCCGCTGCGCTGCCGTGCTGAGTAAAGGTCCAGCGTGTCCACATGGAAGGCCGACTCGCCGCGCGGCGTTCGGCCCGATAGCAGAACATTGACCTTCAGCAGTTCGTAACTCAGATTCTTATTCAGTCCGCGCACGCGATAACGCCGCTCGCCCTGCATGAGGAAGATGTCCTCGCCGCGCTTCTCGACTGGAACATCGATAGTCGGCGCGGGCGCTGCCGTTGGCTCCGGCTGCATCGGCGCAACCGGCTCCGGCTCGGCGGCTAAGGGAAGAACCTCTTCTTCGATTTCGATGGGGATGGATGCTGCGGGGGATAACTCCGGCTCCGGAGTTACTTCGATGATTGTTTCTTTAGCCGCCTGTTCTTCTACTGGCTCCGCTGCTGCACCTGGCTCCGATTCGATCACCGGCTCGGCTACGATGACAGGCTCCAGTGTGCGCGGCTCTGGCCGCTGGCCCTTGCCCAGCCACTCCGCCTTATTCAGCAGCACGCCCAGACTCTTGCTCGCTGGCTGCACTTTCAAGGCGTAGGCGTTCGCGTCCATTTCTTTTGGGAAGAGCACACGGAAGCACTCGATTCCTATCTGCCGCAGCTCCTCGGCCAGCCTCACCGCCGCATTGTTTCCGGCCTCGTCGCGGTCGTATGCGATGTAAACCCGCTCTGTGCCGTATTTCTCGAAGGCCGCGCGATGATCGGCTGTGAAGCCGTTCACGCCATAACTCGCCGTCACGTTGCGATAACCCGCAACCCAGAACGTCAAGGCGTCGATCAGAGCCTCGCACACGATGATTTCTTTCGAGACGATCAGTGCCTCTTCATTCCACACGCCCGCGTGCGCACCGGGCAGATAGAGATGGTCCGGCGTGCCTGGGCGCAGGTTTGGCGTGACCTTGCGTCCATACATCTCGACCACATCGCCCTCGGCGTTGATAACCGGGATGACAAGCGAGCCGTTGAAGTGCTCGTGCCCGCTCTCCCGCAGGATGCCCAGCTTTTGCAGCCGTCCGCGCATATCCGCGCCGGCGGCGCGGTTCTTCGCCGGAAGGCGATAACCCAGCGTCCGGTTGGCGAAGCCAAGCCGGAAGCGGTCGATGATCTCCGGCGACTTCAGCCCACGCGATTCCAGATACTTCATCGCCTCCGGCGACTGCTTCAGCGTCTCGTTGTAGTAGCTCACGACCTGCAACAGCAGTTCGCGGTCGTCCGCGTCCCGCTCGACCGGCGGCGGCAGTTTGCGCACCGTGCCGTGCTTGACCGGCTGGATTGGCTCGGCGACTAAAGGAAGATGGTCTTCTCGTAGCAACTCGACGGCATGGCGGAAGCTGATGCCGTTGGCTTTCATCACCCAGTCGATAGCCGTCCCGCCCGTGTTGCACGCGCCTAAACAGTGCCAGAGATTCTTCGCCGGAGTGATGACAAGCGACGGGTTGCGGTCGTCGTGGAACGGGCACAGGCCCAACAGGTCGGCACCGTGCCGGTGCAACTTGATGCCCCGCGCCTCGGCCAACCGCTGAACCGCCACCTCCCGTTTCAGCCGTTCGACCTCATCCTCCGGGATTCGTGCCATTTTCAGCCCTCCGCCGAAAATCATGTCAAGTGCTTTTTTTGATTGCCGCTTGCATGTAAAAATAACGTCCTATAACATACGTCGTCAAGCGATATTTGGAATAGGCCATTTAGACTGCGGTTGTCATGCCCAAGAGACCCAAGTTGCTTCCGCTCGATTTCGGGGACGAGACCATCGGTCAGCGTCTCGCCCGGCTGCGCAAGGAACGCGGCTTTACCCAGGTCGAACTCGCCAACAAGCTCGGCATTATTCAGTCGCTGGTTTCCGACTATGAGACAGACCGCCTCCGGCTCGCCGCAGAGACGGCTGTGCGTTTCGCTTTGGCTCTCGATATAAGCACCGATGATCTATTGCGTCCGCAGACCAAGAAGTCTCCGCGTAAGGGGCCTAGCCTGAAGATCGTCCGCCGTATGGAAGAGATAGAGAAGCTGCCGCCACGTCAGCAGTCGCTCGTGCTGAGTGCTCTCGACTCGATTCTCAAGGGAGCATCCGCGCGCTGATTGTCTGGCGTCTTTCATGTGTTTTTGAACACATGAGAAGAAGACATTCTTCTCATAGCTGAGAAACACCCGTAGCGGAGGCATCAGTCAAGGCCGCGCGTTCTGTGCGCGCCGCGCAAGCGGGCGGAGCGAAGCGGAGAGCCTTTACGGATGCCGGAGCGAAGGGTATGCCGCGTCAGCGGCTGAGGCCCATCCCCATATCAAGCCCCTGCGGAGCCTGCTCGATGCCCACCGACTGCGGCCCGATCTTCAACCCGGCCAGCTCGTCGTGGACTGCCTGCTGCATCGCCGATGGATGCGATACGTCCCGGCTCAGCACATGGCCCAGCGTCTTCGCATCGTTCGTGTACATCTGCACGTCGAACTCCGCCCGCGACACTGACACGTACGCCATGCGGTTGTTCAACAGCTCGCCGTGCGCCTGCGATGAGTCCACATGGACGAGCACTCGGTCGGCGGTCTGCCCCTGGCTGCTGTGGCTCGTCACCGCATAGCCGTAGTCAAGATGCGGCATCTGCCGCACGTTGAACTCGACCTCCTGGCCTGAGTCCATACGCAGTTTCAGATTGCCGCTATTGTCGATCTTTTCGACCGTTCCCAGCTCCCGGTTGGCGAGTTTTTGCTCGTGATACGGAGCCGTCATCTGTACACGGTCGCCCTGGGCGAACACGCGCTCCGTGTCGCGGTAGACCGTCACGCCCTGCAACCGGCGCGGGTCGTAACTCAGCTCTTCGCCGCTCTTTCTCGTCACGGTAACTCGGTTGCTTTCGGCATCCACGCGAGCAACGCGCGCATACTCTCCGGCCTCGATGCCGATAGGCTTCGAGCCCTTCGTGTAGCGGATTACATCGCCCTCTGTGTAGTTCTGCGCGTGCTGCCGGTCGGCCCCTGTCAGCTCTTGCCGCGCGTAGAGAACTGGCACGCGGTACTCGGTACCCGTGACCTGGCCGGCCTGCCGCATCGACCGATGGATGTGGCTGTTGATCTCCCGCCGCGATTCGTTGTCCGGCGAGATAACCAGCGTCCGCTCCGGCGACCGCGCATACTCCCGCGCCATCTCCCCGATACGCTCTCCACGATCCTTGATCTCATGCACACGGCCTTGGTTATTCAGGCTCGCGATCGCTTCTTTTACCTCGCCCCGCGCAAGCTGTTCCACCGTCTCTTTCAGCACCGGATCTTTCTGCCGCAGGATCTCATCGAGACGCGCCGTGCGCAGCCCTGCCTCCTGTAACTGCGCATACGGCTTGCCCGCCTCCACTGCTTCATGCTGCCGCACATCGCCCACGAACAGCACCCGGTCGTGACGGTGCAAACGCTCCACGAACGAGTGCATCTGCCGTGTGCTGACCATGCTCGCCTCGTCCACGATGTACACTCTTGCGCGGCCCCCATCCGGTTGTTGGTCCGGCTGCTGTCCGCGCGCAAGATGACGCTGCAACGTCTCCGTTTCCATGCCCGCCTCGGCCAGCTTTTGCGCCGCTCTCGATGTCGGCGCAAGCCCCTTCACTTCGTAGCCATGATGCACAACGGCGTCCCGAACGGCGGCTAAAGAAGTAGTCTTTCCGGCTCCCGCCACGCCCTCCAGAGCCATCATTTTGTCGCGACTTTCGAGCACGTCTTCGACCGCTCGATGCTGGCTCACACTCAGGTGCGGATGACGCTTGAAGGTCCACTCCCGCGTGTGTCCATCGACGATAACATTGCCGTCACGCCCCGTCCGCATCCGCTCGACGATCTGCCGCTCGAAGCCCTGCATCTGGCCCGTCGTGAACGCACGGCCTGCCTCTCCATCGCGGCGCGGAACCTCGATCAACTCGCCACTGGCGATGCGCTTTTGAAGCTCGTCTTTGATCTCCGGCAACCGCGCTTCGCCCATCGTGTGCTTCAACGCATCGCGCAGCAACGCGCGCTCGTCGATCACTGCCGTGCGTTCAATGCCAC
>Ga0224557_1004365_pt1 | contig 10366 bp, 10 predicted proteins | sample 714S31014metaG_FD_180677 | JGI IMG/M metagenome (GOLD analysis project Ga0224557, IMG submission 180677) | Peat soil microbial communities from Stordalen Mire, Sweden - 717 S3 10-14 | ecosystem: Environmental > Terrestrial > Soil > Wetlands > Peat | place: Sweden: Norrbotten County, Stordalen... | reverse complement strand
TAGAAGCCCGAGATGAATCCGAAAAACAACGGCAACCGCAAAAACAAAGGCAAAAGCAAAAACATTCCAATAAAGGAAAAAACAAAAACACCTTGACTTGGACGGCCGTCTCATAGAAGCCGGTCAGCCACCCCAACGAACACAAATCGTTCGTTGGGGGCCCCGGTCAGGAGACCGGCGCTACAAATTCTTACCGCGTGTGAGAAATGCGGGCTATTTCCCTGCCGCTGCGCCGGCCGGCGTCAGGAGGCCGCTGTCGTGCATCCAGTCGGCCAGTTGCTGCGGCCAGTGCATCACGGTGAGCAGGTTGGGGCGCTCGTTCATATTGAAGGCGTGCTTGCCCTGGGCGAGGAAGACGGCCTCAGTGCGCACGCCGGCGGCGCGCAGCTTCTCGAAGATATTCAGCGTCACCTTGTCGCAGCCGTACTCGTCGTCGTTGGCCACGATCAGAAACGATGGCGGCGCATCGGCTGCGATGGTTTGCGGCTCGGGGCCGCCGGGAAAGACGAGGATCTGGAAGTCCGGCTTGCCGTTCAGCCGGTCGATGGGGTCGGGCGCTGCAGGGTCGCCGTTGCCCGGCGCATAGGCCACCAGCGAAACCAACGCGCCGCCGGCGGAGAATCCCATCATCCCCACGCGGTGCGGATCGATCTGCCACTCCGCCGCCCGGCTGCGCACCAGCCGCATCGCGCGATAGGCATCCTGGCGCACATTGTCCATCGTATAGGGAGAGTTCTCTTCGCCTGGCAGGCGATACTTGAGGACAAAGGTCGCCACGCCGATGCTCGAGAAGAACTCGGCCGCGCGCACGCCCTCGTTCACATAGACCAGCTCATGAAAGCCGCCGCCGGGCGCCACAACGACGGCCGCTCCGGTTGCTTTATCCCTGGGCGGCAGGAAGACGGTGATGGTGGGATTATTGATCCGGCGCACCCAATAATCCCGCGCCTCTTCGGGTAGATCCCTGCGGCTCTCGAATCCGGGGGCTCCCTGGTTCCAAAGCGGGATCACCTGCGGCCCGGTCTGCGCGCCCGCCGCCGAGCCGAAAGCAACCGCCGCCATCGTTGTTGCCAAGAGTATCTTCATCGTGTCGTCGCTCCTGTCTGCATGAACCCCTGAAGGAAGCTTTCCCGAAGACAAACTTGCTGATTGCCTGACGCCAGCAGCAAAGCTGCATCCTGGAGCGGCTTCGAAACGCATGGGTGAGGGCTCACCAAGTTTACACCGAGGCGCAAGACTGGGAACGAATGGTTGCCGTGATTTGCAGGCCGCGGGACGCGGGCTGGATGCATTACACTTTCCTTACTCTCGTGACGGTGCGCCCATGTCCTATCCGCAACGCTCCATTCCGGCCGCGCTCACGCTCTTCTTCCTCGCGCCCCTGGTCGCGGAGTATCTGCTCGGCGATCTCCCGATTACGCTTCTTGTCGCCCTCATCATGCTCGCGCCCATGTACGGCGGCGGCGCGCTGCTGATTCGCGAACTCACCCGCCGCGCGGGCCGTGGCTGGCCCACGATCCTCTTGCTCGGTTACGCCTACGCGCTCATTGAAGAAGGCTTCGCCGGGCAAACGCTTTTCAATCCCAACACCTACGGCATGCACCTTCTGCGCTTCGCCTGGATTCCGTCGCTGGGCATCGGCGCGTGGTGGACGATTTTTATGCTCAACGTTCACCCCTTCTGGAGCATCGGTGTCTCCATCGCTCTCGCCGAGGGGCTGTTTCCCGCGCGCGCCCGCACGCCGTGGCTGGGCAAGATCGGCACGGCGGTGGTTGCCCTGGTCTATGCCATCGGAGTCGTCGCCAACACCGCCTACGCCTACCACCAAAGCCACTTCCGCGCGTCGAATACGCAATTCCTGGTCACGGCCATGCTCACGATCCTGTTCGTGATTGCGGCATTCCTGCTGCCGTCGCGAGCCGCAAGCGCGACTCCCGGCCGAGTGCCGTCTCCGTGGCTCACGGGCGCGGCGGCATTTGTGCTTGGCGCGGTGGTCTTCTTCTCGCTGCCCATTGGCGCAGTGTTTTTTTTCGCGCTGCCCAATTGGAACTGGGGCGCCGTCGCGATCATGCTCGCCGCCGATCTTGTTTTTCTGATTTCTGTGGGTGCGATGGCGCGGCGCAGCGGATGGACGCCGCTGCACACGCTCAGCCTCGCCGCCGCCGGCGCAATTTTCTATGGCCTGCACGCTTTTACCGGGAATGGGGTGGTTCACGCTCCGCACTGGATCGTGCGCACCGGCAATGCAATCTTTCTGGCGCTCGCGATCACCGTCATCGTCCTCGCCGTTCGCCGCACGCGCTCGGCTCTGCTTGCGGGCTCGTCATATGCTAGGGCTGAAAGCTAGTAGCTAGAAGCTGCTTCCCTCTGCACGGGCTTCTTCTTCGCGGGATCCAGCTCGCCGCCGGGCGCATGCAGATCGCTCTGGCGGTCCATCCACTCGTCGAGGCGCGAGCGCTTGAAGCGCCAGCGATTGCCCAGCTTGAAGGCGGGAACGAAACCTTCGGAGGCGTATTTGTAGAGGGTGTCGGGCGAGATACCAAGGTAACCCGAGGCCTGGCGAATATCCATGACCTCGCGGAGTTCAGGAACCAAAAGGTTCGAACGGGCTGCGGCGCTGCGCATAATTGCCTCCCGATGAAAAGGGTCTTTGCTTAAGAACGAATTCCGGCGAATCTCCCGGTAATTCTGTATTTAACCCGACCTCACATGGAGATTCAAGGAGTTTCCGGAAGTTACAGGAAATTCACAGGGTTTCGTCCGGATGTCTCTTGTGGGAAGCCTGTGGAAAAACCCATCCCCTTGGGTCGCTTTCTGGCCCCTACCCCAAGATTTAGCGGCCTTAGCGCAGATGGTGCCTGTTTCCCGATGAGAGACGTGTCTGGCGGGAATCCCCATGTGCGGGCGTGGACGCCCGCACGACAGCCGGTCTGGAGACCGGCGCTACAGGTTCTCGCCGCGCGTGGGAAATGCGGGCGCTGGGGATGGCCCTGTTTCAATTGCGGAGGGTCAGAGGATTCGGCAGGGAGGCCGATCCCTGAAACCTGATCCCAGAAAGCCGACCCCAGCAACCTGACCGCTGAAGCCAGCCCTTGAAACCTGACCCCTGACCCCTGAAACCTGCTTCTCAGTTCTGGTCGTCGCGGCGATGCAGCGTGGGCGGTCCGTCGCTCGAATCCGACGAGCTGTCGCCGGTCTGGCTGCCGGAGCCGGAGCCCGATCCATCCGTGCTGGCGCGGCGCAGCGAGGGCCGCGTCACGCCCTTGGTGTCGGTGAGCCGGCGCTTGTTCTCAATGCGCGCCAGCCGCGCCTTCACGTCTTCGAACTCCGAGGTGGTCACCAGGTAATCCTGTTTCGCCGGCAGGATGCGCGCGATCTCCTCCTGCGAGTGCAGGATGCGGAGCGGCGTCTGGGGATGATCGCTGAAAGCCTTGGCCACCAGCCCCGGCTTGCGCTTCTCGAGCGCCTGGATCTTCTCAAAGAAGGTGATGAAGGCCTGCGGATCGTATCCCGCGCGGTACATGTACTGCACGCCGAGGTAGTCGGCCTGGGCCTCGAAGTCGCGCGAGAACTGCAGAAAGGCGATGGGAATCGCCAACTGCGTGGCCTCGTAGATGCCGTATCCCGCCCAGTCGTAGGGCAGCATGATCATCAGCGGCACCATGCCAATCTGCGTCCAGTTCATGCGCGTCATCTCGCGCGCCGCGTGGTGCGCGCAGACATGCGCTGTCTCATGGGCCATCACGCCGGCCAGCTCCGCCTCCTCGTCCGCCGCCAGAATGAGCCCCGAGTTCACGTAGAAGAAGCCGCCCGGCAGCGCCATGGCGTTGATCTCGTCGGAATCGATGACCTTGATGGTGAACGGCACCTTGCAGTCGGAGTTCTTCACAATGTTCTGGCCGATGCGGTTCACGTACTCCACCACCTCCGGATCGGTGATGAACTTGGTGCTCTTCTCAATCTCGTCGGCGTACTGCTTGCCCATCTTGATCTCGCCGTCGGTCGTGTACCAGTTGCCCAGGCCCCGCTTGCCGATCTCGCGATTGCCGACGGCGCTCACATCCTCGATGCTGCCCGTCTTTACCTTGATCATCTCGCTGCCGGGATCGACGATTTTGTCGGGATCGACCTTCGCCGCGCAGTCGTCGCTCACGGGCGTGGTTCCGGGCTCCGGGTCATCCTCGCTGGCGTTGTCCTTTTCCTTGCCCTTTTTCTTTTTGTCGGAGTTCGCCTGGCAGGGGGCGTTATTGCCCGGGGTCGAGGCCGTATTCGCCGGTTTTGCGGGTAATGGCGCATCCCCGCCCACGGGCGAGCCCGGGGCCGGTTGCGCCGCCGGAGTGGTTTGCGTACCGCTGGCCGTCGAGGTCCCCGGATTCGTCTGGCTGGAAGCCGGAGTGGTTTGCGCCGCGCTGCCAGAATCCGTGCCAGCCGGGGCCTGGGCCGCGGGTGTGTTTGCCGGTGTCTGGCTCGACGGCGTTTGGCTCGACTGGGCCCATGCGCCCACAGCCAGTGCCAGCGCCAATGCCGACAGAGCCGCCGGCCTGAAACCGATGCGATCCGTTGCCCTCATGACCTCACCTCCAACGCGGTGGGTGCCCCGCGCACACGAGCCCCGCTTCGCTCTATCTCTTAGACGCAAGTATCCGCTCTTTAGGTAACAATTGGAAGTCCCGCTTCTGCCATCGATAGCGGGCCGGTCCCGGTTTTCTGCCGGGAATTGCCGCGCTTCCCTGTTGAGAATCATCTGTTTACGGATCGCTCAAAGCTCCCAGCCGCTTCGCTTGAGGGGGAACGCCCCCTTGCCGCCCCCGCGCCCGAGATCCGATAATGCCCTGTCCTGGCGAAATCCGGATTTCCGATGCGCAAACCGCTCTGTTCACCACAAACCGATTGAATACCAAGAGCGAATGGCTGACAGCTCGAAGGAAAGAAAAGATGAACTCGTTCAACTCCGCGCGCCGCGATCTTCTTCGTGTTGGCAGCCTGGGCATGGCCGGAGCCGCGTTGCCCGCCCTCGCATCCGCGGCATCGAATGACGCGGCGAGCCCCGCTGCCTCTATCTTGAATGTTCGCCATTACGGCGCTGCCGGTGACGGCAAAACCCTCGACACGCCCGCCGTTAATCGCGCCATTGCAGCGGCTGCGGACGCGGGCGGCGGCACGGTTCTCTTCCCCGCCGGAGTCTATCTTTGTTTCTCCATCCATCTCCAGAGCTCGGTCCATCTCTATCTCGACGCGGGCGCAACCATCCAGGCCGCCGACTCGCCCAGGCCCGGCGAAAGCACCGGCGCGAACGGCGGCACGTACGACGCGGCCGAGCCCAACACCGCCTGGGACGCCTACCAGGACTACGGCCATAACCACTGGCACAACTCGCTCCTTTGGGGCGAAGAGATTCACGACTTCTCCATCACCGGCCGGGGGCTGATTTACGGCAAGGGCCTCAGCTTCGGCATGGGTCCCGCGCCTGCGCCATCGACTGTGGTGCGCGGCTTCGGTTCCGAGCCGGTCACGAGCCCGGCTGCGCATGGCCAGTCTTCTTCCGCCCCACGAGGACCCGCTCAAGCGCAACCCGCGCGACCATTCACGCCGCGCGGCGACTACCCCATGTACCAGGCCGAGCAGCCCGGCGCCGGCAACAAGGCCATCGCCCTCAAAAACTGCCGCAACGTCCTGCTGCGCGACTTCTCCATCCTCAAGGGCGGCCACTTTGCCCTGCTCATGACCGGCGTCGACAACCTCACCATCGACAACCTCACCATCGACACCGACCGAGACGGCATCGACCTGGACTGCTGCCAGAACGTGCGCGTCTCGAATTGCACGGTGAACTCGCCCTGGGATGACGGCATCTGTTTCAAGTCCAGCTACGCGCTCGGCTACGCAAGGGCCACGCGCAACTTGACGATTTCCAATTGCTATGTCACCGGCTGCTACCAGCTCGGTACCGTTCTGGATGGTACGTGGAAGAAGTTTCCCGAGGGCGCGCGCGCCTACGGCACCGGCCGCATCAAATTTGGGACAGAGTCCAACGGCGGCTTCATCAACATCACGATCACCGGCTGCGTCTTCGAGGGCTGCCACGGGTACGCTCTCGAAACCGTTGACGGCGCACTGCTTGAGGACATCGCCATCACCAACACCACCATGCGCGACCTGACGGCGCCGCCGCTCTTCCTGCGCCTGGGCGCGCGGCTGCGGGGGCCGAAAGACACAACCAAAGTGGGCACTCTCAAGCGCGTCCTCGTCGACAATCTCGTCTGCCACAACGCGCCCGCGGGCGTCAGCTCGATCCTGAGCGGCATCCCCGGCTACGCGATCGAAGACGTCAAGCTTTCAAACATTTATATTGAGAGCGTTGGCGGCGCCACGCCCGACGGCGCCCAGATCCAGCCGCCCGAAAAAGCGGACTCCTACCCCGAGCCCGCCATGTTCGGTCCAACGCCGTCGCTGGGCTTCTTTCTGCGCCACGTGCGCAACATCGAAATGAGCCACGTGGAGCTGGCCGCCATCGCGCCCGACGCGCGCCCGGCTTTCTATCTCGAAGACGTCGTCCGCGCCGACTTCTTCGCCGTCACCGCGCCGCGCGCGGCCCAAGGCAACGTCGCGCTCCACAACGTCAAAGACCTTCGCATCGCCTGGAGCCGTGCCGCGGCCGACACGGTGCTCGACTCCGCCGACGCGAAGATGCTGTGAGCGGCGGGGCGCGGAATACGCCACGGACGGCTCCAGAACTGCCGGTACGAACTGAATGCTGCCGAGGAATACAACCGAAACCCGTAGGAATGAATTGCCGGAAGCATAGCATAGCCAGTATGCTGATGGATGAGCAGGGGCCGTCCTTGGAAGGTCCCGTGGTTGGTTGACGAGGGCACAATCCCTCGTTCGGTCCAGGTGGACCGGCTGCACCCGGCCCAGGCAACCAAAGTGGTACACCAGTCCGTTTTGCCAAATGATAGGAGATGAAGAATGAGCAACACCGTCCTGACTGAAACCGTCTTTAGTACCTTCGACACAGTAAAGTACGAAGGCCCCTCATCAGAAAAAGCCCTTGCTTATCGCTGGTACGATGCCAATCGCATCGTGATGGGCAAGCCCCTCAAGGAACATCTTCGTTTCGCAGTGGCCTACTGGCACTCGCTGGCGATGCAGGGCGGCGATCCATTCGGCAGCTCGACCATTCCGCGTCCGTGGTTTGAAGCGGGTGACCCGATGGCGCAGGCCAAGGTAAAGGCCGATGCGGCTTTTGAGCTGTTCCGCGTTCTCGACCTGCCCTTCTTCTGCTGGCACGATGCGGACATCGCCCCGGCAGGCGATACGTTGGCCGCCACCCTCAAGAACTTCCACACCATGGTGGATTACGTCGAAGAGAAGATGCGCAATTACCCCACCAAGCTGCTGTGGGGAACAGCGAACATGTTCTCGCATCCGCGCTTCATGGCCGGAGCTTCGACCAATCCCGACCCCGAAGTCTTTGCATGGTGCGCCGCAACCGTAAAGAACTGCATGGACGCTACCCAGCGGCTGGGCGGCTCGAACTACGTTTTGTGGGGCGGCCGCGAAGGTTACGAAACGCTGCTAAACACCAACATGAAACAGGAACTGCAGCAGATGGGGCGTTTCCTGACGTTGGTGGTCGACTACAAGCACAAGATCGGCTTCAAAGGCCAAATCCTCGTCGAGCCAAAGCCGAAGGAACCGACGGCCCACCAGTACGACTTCGATGTTGCCACCGTCTACAGCTTCCTGAAGCAGTTCGGCCTCGAGAAGGAAGTCCGGGTCAATATCGAAGCCAACCATGCGCTGCTGGCGGGACACACCTTTGAGCATGAGATCGCAACGGCTACTGCGCTCGGATTTCTGGGCTCGCTCGATATCAACCGCGGCGATGCGTTGCTGGGCTGGGACACCGATCAGTTCCCGAACGATCTGTGGTCCATGACCATGAGCATGTACCACGTCATCAAGGGCGGTGGACTCACTCAGGGCGGTTGCAACTTCGATGCCAAGGTGCGTCGCCAGAGCTTTACTCCAGAGGATTTGATCCATGCTCACATTGGCGGAGCAGATCTCTGCGCCCGCGCATTCCTCACCGCGGCCAAGCTGATTGAGGACGGCCGGTACGACAAGATTCTGGCCGACCGGTACGCCGGCTGGAAGAAGCCCGAGGCCGCCGCGATACTCGAAGGCAAATACTCCCTCGACGAGATCGCAGCCCTTGCGCTCAAGAACAACATCGACCCGAAACCGCGTTCCGGAAAACAGGAACAAATCGAGAATTTCCTGGCTCGGGAGATCTACTCCGACAAATTCTGAGAACCTCATCCGGCAGCGTCCTGGACACTATCCCAGGGCGCTGCATAGACTGGGCGACCAAGTCCTGCCAAGGATCACGACGGGGAGATCCGAGGGCGCCTATGTACCAAACTGTGTAGCACGGAACTGCCTGTGCCGCAGGATGTGCCGCAGAATTCGCGTTTTTTGCTGTTAACACCCGCCAGCAGAGTGATGGGACAAACGAAAAGCCCGCTGAAATAGCGGGCTTTTGCGTCAAATCTCTGGTAGCGCTACCGGGAATCGAACCCGGGTTTTAAGATTGAGAATCTCACGTCCTAACCCCTGGACGATAGCGCCACTGCTTTTGCGGGGGCGACCCCGCGGATGCGGGCGCCTCTCTTACTTTATCAAAAATCGGCGCTCCGGCCAATCTTCGGAACTTGATCAATCTCGTCCACAACGCCGACGTCTGCCGGCCCAGAGGCGACCTCTTCAAATGCAGATGTATCTACCAACACCGTCGGTGCGCCTGGACGCCGCAGCTTGCCAAACAGAGCAGCCCCGGTGATCCCGTCGAGGAAGGAATCGGTCATGATACCGAGGATTCTGGATGCAGCCATCGAACCGTCCTCCATCCAAGTTGGACGAACAGGTCTAGATCTTATCACTTTATGAGATGCTTCGATCAGACTTCAGGAATCCTGCTCGCCTTAGATTCCCAGCTTGCGCACCTCATCGTTGTAGTACTTGCGGTAGAGGATGTCCCACTCCTGCGAGCCTTCGAGGATGATCTTGCGCTGGTTGGCGATCTTGAGCCTCGCCGCGGCGTCGATTTTGGCCTCTTCCATGAGCAGCGCCTCGAGCGCCTTGCGCGCCTCCTGGCGAATGGCGTTGCGATCCTCGAGAAACCCGACCTGGTCGATCTCGGCCAGGGTGTCGGCCACGGTGTGAGCCAGCTTGTTCAGCTTGTCGCGGCTGATCCGCATGCCGCTGTTGCGCTCGCGATCTTCCTCGAAGACCCTCATAGCACCGCCTTGTACTTTTTGGCCAGCTCGTTCTTCACCTTCTTGAACATCTCGGCATACTGGGCGCCGCTCTTGCGCATCTCGTCGGAGTAGGCGTCGAGAATCACGCGCACCTCTTCATTGATGCGGTCTTCGAGCGAAAGCTCATCGACGATGGCCGCGCTGACGCGCTCCTCGGTCACCTTCTTGTCACTGGTGGTGATCAGCTTGGCGTCAATCAGGTGCTTGACCGTGCGGCGGGCGAGATACCCAATGTAGTCGCGAGAAAAGATCATGGGCTAAACGTCAGGATAACGCATTGGACCGCCGGTTGTCAGGGGGTAGGTGCCAGTTTCAGGGGTCAGTGCTTAATGGTCGGTGATTAGTGGTTAGTGTGAGTGCGAGTATGAGTGGTCGGATCGGTGCGCACTCACACTCACACTCACACTGTTCCCTAGTCCCTAGTCCCTGCTTTATGCGGGCAGCTCTTCGCGTTCAGGCACTCATCGGCAATGCGCAGCCGTTCCACCGGGCGCCCGCCGGCCAGATGCTCCCTCACGATCTCTTCGGCGTCCTCGGGCTGCACACGCCCGTACCAGACGGCGTCGGGATACACCACTACCGTGGGCCCGTGCTCGCACTGGTCCAGGCAGCCGGACTTGTTGATGCGCACCTTCGCGCCCAGCCCGGCTTCGCGGGCGAGCTGCTGCAGGCGCGTGTGCAGGTCGCTCTTGCCCTCGCTGGTGCAGGAGGGCCGCGGCGCATCGGCGGGGCGCGCGTTGAGGCAGACAAAGACGTGGCGTTCAAATGGGGGCAAGCGACGAACCTCTTCGATTCAGTTGATTCTAGAGTAATGCCCCGACGCCAGCGTTTGCGGACCTGCGGCCGCTTTCCACAGGGCAATTGCATGAAGGCGGTACATTGCGGCGATAGAAAGCCTCGCGCGGCCCTATGGGACGCTATTGAATGCTGTATAAATAATGCAATACACTAGGGCAAAGAAAAAGGCAGCTCGGACTGGGCCATGCAGCCGCGCAGTTTTGCTGGACAATTGCGTATGACCTCGATGGAGTTGAGGACGTTCT
>Ga0224557_1004360_pt1 | contig 10377 bp, 9 predicted proteins | sample 714S31014metaG_FD_180677 | JGI IMG/M metagenome (GOLD analysis project Ga0224557, IMG submission 180677) | Peat soil microbial communities from Stordalen Mire, Sweden - 717 S3 10-14 | ecosystem: Environmental > Terrestrial > Soil > Wetlands > Peat | place: Sweden: Norrbotten County, Stordalen... | reverse complement strand
TTCGGGCAGCAGCGCCCGCGCTTCTTCGAGTGTGAAGTGTTTATCGAATTGATAGGGCATGAGCGTATCGCCGTGGGTGCTGGAACCGGGGCCGCGTCAGGGTTTCTTCGCCACACGCTCCTGGATGCCCTGCTGGGCGGTATTCCAAGCGAGCGTCGCGCACTTAACGCGCACAGGAAACTTCAAGACGCCTTCCAACGCCTTGAGGTCGCCCATCTCCTTGCCGCCGAACGGCGTCTCGCCACGCATCATGTTCAGGAAACCGTCAATGAACTGCCTGGCTTCCGCCAGGGTCTTCCCGACGAGCTTCTGGGTCATGATCGACGCGGAGGCCGTGCAGATTGCGCAACCTTTGCCGTCGAACTTCAGGTCCACGATCTTTTGGTCCACCAGCTTCGCCGTCACATCGATCTCGTCACCGCATAGCGGGTTAGAGTCGTGCGCCGAGATGTCGGAAGGCTCCGCCTTACCCTTGTTGCGTGGGCGACGATAGTGATCGAGGATAATTTCCTGATAAAGCTCTTCCATCATTGCGCTACAAAGTTACCACAAGACGCAACTGCAGGAAGGAAAAAACTGCGACACCCTGTTACTCAGCGAACAACAATACGACGCGAATAACCGCGAGTCTGGACCCGAACCAGACCGCGATTGATCAGGTCGGCGACGACTACATTAGTCTCGTGATCGTTGCGGGCAAACCGCGAGACGATACCAATTACATCCCGCAATGTCATCATGTGCTTCTTGGCACTGTTTTTCATATGACCTCCTACAAGATTAGACGCGTGAGATCCAATTTCGTTTCAAATTATTTTAATTCTTTCTAGGTATCGCCGATGTCCTTCCCCGAAAGCTCAAATTTCAAGGCCGCCAGGGCCAGATTGATGTCGTGGATAAACACAATAAGCGATCCGATCAAGCTAACCAGACAGATGATGAAAAGCGTGCAGATCAGCCAAACGTTTTCAATCTGTAACAAGGCTGTCACAAATAGCACGATGATCAGAATCGCGGCGAAAAGCGCGCTCAGGGAAGCCAGCGCGATGGACAGGCGGATCAGGCGCGCGCGCCTCCAAAGAACCTGGAGTTGCCCGGCATGCATTTTGTAATCAGCCGCGCTCGAGTGAGGGAGTTCGCGCGCCGCCGCTCTCGTGCGGTCAATGGTCCGTGCCAGCCGGTTCGTCATGGTAAGCAGGAGCAACCCCACGCCGGAAATCAGGATCGTGGGACCGATGGCGGTCTGAAGTACCGGAATAAGTTGCGCGACAGATAGTGCCTGCATAGTGCCTCCACCCCGCAGCCTAGTGCGCCCGCGGTAGTGGGTCAATTTGAAATCGACTAGTAGCCCATCGCGCGGCCGGTGGGACAGGCGCCGAAGAACTTCTTCGCTTTATGGAGCATGGCAATGAAGACGTCCACTTCATCGCGGCTGTTGTAGAGATAAAAACTGGCGCGCGCAGTGGCGGCGAGGCCAAGCTTCTTGTGAAGCGGCATGGCGCAGTGATGCCCCGCGCGAATGGCGATGCCGTCCTGGTCGGCGAAAGTGGCAATATCGTGCGGATGCACATCACCCAACGTAAAAGTGACCAGCCCGCCGCGTTTCTCGACATCATACGGGCCATAGACAGTGATTTCGGGGAAATCCTTCAAGCAATCAAGAGCGTACTGCGTAATTTCCTTCTCATGCTGCCGAATCTTTTCCATGCCGATACGCGTGAGGTAATCCACCGCGACGCCAAGGCCGATGGATTCAGCGATGTTCGGCGTGCCCGCCTCGAATTTGTAAGGCAGATCATTGTACTTCACGTGATCGAACCACACTTCCTTGATCATTTCGCCCCCGCCCATGAACGGCGGCATCGCTTCGAGAGTTGCCCGCCGGCCATACAGAATTCCGCTGGCCGTCGGACCGCACATCTTGTGTCCGCTAAACACAAAGAAATCGCAGTCGAGTGCCTGGACATCCACCGGCATGTGTGGGACGCTCTGCGCGCCATCGACGAGAATCACGGCGCCTTTCCTATGAGCCGCATCGGCGATCAGCCGAACCGGGTTGATCGTGCCGAGAACATTGGACTGTTGCGTGACGGCCACGAGTTTCGTGCGCTCGGTGATAACCTTGTCGAGGTCATCAAGCCGTAACGTGCCGTCAGGATTCAACTCAATGCGCTTAATGACCGCGCCGGTGCGCTCACACACCTGATACCACGGCACCGTGTTGCTGTGGTGCTCCATGAATGTCAGGAGGATTTCGTCACCCTTCTTGAGATTGGTCTGGGCCCAGGAATACGCGACGAGGTTGATGGCCTCGGTGGTGCCCCGTGTAAAAATAACGGACTCCTGTGACGGCGCATTGATAAATTTGGTGATCTTCTCGCGGGCGCGCTCGTATTCCCTTGTGGCGCGTTCCGCCAGCGCATGGATGCCGCGGTGGACGTTCGCGTTATAGCGTTCGTAGTAGTCGTTCATCGCCTCGATGACAATGTGCGGCTTCTGGGAAGTGGCCGCGTTGTCGAAATAAACCAGCGGCTTGCCGTGGACTTTCTGCTGCAACACCGGAAAGTCGTCGCGGATTTCCTCCAACTGCACCTCATCGAGGACTTCAATCATTGTTTGCGTACTACCTTGTCGTGAACCAGCTTGGCAAATTCCTTTTGTACCGCTTCCACCTGGATGCGCGCCAACACGGGATCGAGAAACGCCTCGATCAAAACATCGCGCGCCAACTCCGGCGTCAGCCCGCGGCTGCGCAGATAGAAAATCTGGTTCTCTTCCAATTGACCGACCGTCGCCCCGTGCGTGCAGCGCAACTGGTTCGATTCAATCTCGAGAATCGGCCGCGTGTCGCAACGAACGTCCTTGCTGAGCACCAGGTTGCGATTGGCCTGGTAGGCGTTCGTGCCGTTGGCGTTCTTCTCGACTTTGATCACGCCCGTGTAATTATTGATGGAAGAATCGCGCAGCACGTTCTTGAACATCAAGTCGCTGGTCGTATTGCCCGTCTTGTGATGCTGCTTGGTGAATTGCCCGAACTGCTGGTTGTGGTCCAGCACGCCAACGGCGTACATGTAACTCATCCCGCCCTGGCCTTCCATGACACACTCGACATCGTAGCGCTGGAATGACGCGCCGAACATGCCCAGCACCCAGTCAATCTCCGCGTCACGCGCGACATGGGCGCGCTTCACGGTGAAATCGTAAACGTTCGGCGCAAAATTCTGCTCGCTGATGTAATGGAGATGTCCGCCTTCCTTCACGAATACTTCCGTGCCGCTCGCGTGAATACTCGGCGCGCCGTTGGTGCCGATCGCCGGCCCGCCGATAAACTTCTGCACAAGTGTGGCCTCCGCGCCGGGTTCAACAACCACCAGCGTATGCGGGAACGCGGCGACGTTCTGGCCGACCATCTCATACACAACCTCAAGCGGTAGCTCGCAGTGAATATCACGCGGCACATAAAGAAATGCGCCGTTGCTCCACAGTGCCGCGTGGAGCGCCTGGAATTTCGACGGCTCATCGGGGGCAATACTCTTGCCCAGATAATCCTTCAACACGTCGCTATGCTTGGCGAGCGCCGTCGCCATATCACAAAAGATGACGCCTTTCTCGCTCAATTCCGGGGGCAGGGGAGTCAACCGTTCGCGGATCGCCGGCGTTTCAGCCGACAGCGACACTTTATCGAGTTTGAGCGCGCGAATATCAAAGCGTTGCCACTGCAAATCGCGCCGTGTCGGCAGCGGAAGTTTTTCAAACGTCTGCCATGCGGTAAGGCGCTGGGACTTGAGCCACCCGGGCTGGCCCGAGGAGACGGCTTCGAGGGTCTGTTGTGAGAATCCGTTTGTCATGGTAATCGAAGTAATTTATCCAGAAAGAGTTACGTCAGCCGACGGAACCTTCCATCTGCAAGTTGATGAGCCGATTGATCTCGACCGCAAATTCCATCGGCAACTCCTTGACGATCGGCTCGATGAATCCATTGACGATCATCGCGACCGCATCCTCTTTCTTGATGCCGCGGCTCTGTAGGTAAAATAGTTGTTCCTCGGAGACATTGGAAACACTGGCCTCGTGTTCAATCGTCGCCAGGTCACCGTCGATTTCCATCACGGGATACGTGTCGGAACGGCTGATCTCGTCGAGAATCAACGCGTCGCAGTTGACCTGCACCCGGCAGTTCTGGGCCGCTTCATTGACCTGCACCAAACCGCGATACGAGGCGCGCCCGCCATGGCCACTGATCGACTTCGAGTTGATGCGACCCGTGCAGTTTGGCGCAAAAAAGACCAGCTTGGCGCCCGCGTCCTGCCACATTCCTTTGTCGGAACTGGCCAGGCTCAGGATTTCGCCGTGGCCGCCTTCGCCGAGCATGTAGCACGACGGGTATTTCACCGTGCGCTTCGACCCGAGATTGCCGTCCACCCATTCCATGACCGCGTTCTTGTAGAGAAACGCGCGCTTGGTCACGAGGTTGTACACATCGGTCGACCAGTTTTGGATCGTCGTGTAACGGCACCGCGCGCGGTCCTTGACGAAAATCTCAACCACGGCCGAGTGCAACGAATTGGTGGTGTACACCGGCGCGCTGCAGCCTTCCACGTAATGGCAGAAGCTGTCGTCCTCGCAGATGATGAGTGTGCGCTCGAATTGCCCGAACTGCTCCGCATTGATCCGGAAGTACACGGACAGCGGGACGTCGCACTTCACGCCCTTGGGAACATATACGAACGAGCCGCCGCTCCAGAACGCCGAGTTGAGCGCCGCAAATTTGTTGTCCTCGGGGGGTATCGACTTGGCAAAGTGCTCCTTGAAAATCTCGGGATACTCTTTCATGCCGTCGTCGCAACTCAGGAAGATCACGCCCCGCTTGGAGAGCGTCTCCTGGATGTTGTGATAAGCCATTTCGCTGTCGATCTGCGCGCCGAGTCCGCCGAGAAGCTTCTGCTCTTCCTTGGCAATGCCGAGCTTGTCGTAGGTATTGCGAATCTCGATCGGTACATCTTCCCAACGCCGCGCCGATTTCTCAATCGGGCTGGCGTAATAAGTGATCGCGTCGTAGTCGATGTCGCGCAAGCCAGGCATCCACTCCGGGATGGTCGCTTTTAAGAACAAATCAAGGCTGCGATGCCGAAATTGCCGCATCCAGTCCGGCTCGCTCTTCGTATCGCACATGTAATCGATGACTTCGTGCGTCGGACCCTTCGGGACCTTGTGCAGGGCCTTGATGTTGACGTCGTGGAAACCTTCCTTGTAGGCTCCTGGCAAAACTTGATCGGGTGAAGCGGTGCTCATGTTAGCCTTTCGCGGGCGCAGCGGCTTCCGCGTCCTTGATGATCCAATCGTATCCGTGCTCTTCGAGGTGGGCGGCCAAATCCGGGCCGCCCGACTTCACAATCTTGCCATCGACCAGGATGTGCACGAAATCGGGGTTGATGTAGCGCAGGATGCGTTCGTAATGGGTGATGATCAAAATACCGAGCCCCGGGCCGCGCAACTCGTTCACGCCGCGCGACACGACCTTCAGCGCGTCGATATCCAACCCCGAATCCGTCTCGTCCATGACGGCAAACTCGGGTTCGAGCATCATCATCTGCAAAATCTCATTGCGCTTCTTCTCGCCGCCCGAGAACCCCTCATTGAGATAGCGCTTCAGGAACTTCTCGTCGATGTCGAGCACCTTCATCTTCTCTTCGAGCTTCTTGTAGAAATCCATGACATCCATATCGCGGCCCGCGCGCGCGTTGCAGGCCAGCCGCAGGAAATTGGATTGGCGAACGCCCGGCACTTCGCAGGGATACTGGAAGGCGAGGAACAGCCCTTTGCGGGCGCGCTCGTCAGTTTCCATCTCCAGGATGTTCTCGCCCTTCATCAGGATCTTGCCGCTGGTAACCGTGTACTTCGGATGTCCCAGGATCGCGTTGGCCAGCGTGCTCTTGCCGGAGCCGTTCGGCCCCATCAACGCATGCACTTCGCCCTTGCGAACCACGAGATCCACACCCTTGAGAATCTCGCGTTCCTCGATCTTGACGTGTAAGTCTTGAATCTCAAACGTATCAGCCATGGTCTGCCTTCCTTGATGCCATCGGATGCCTCATTTCAAATGCGACAATTTTTGTCCGATTCCACTTTAACTATATCGCCACCAGCCAAAGTGTCAAGCGTCCAACAGTAGCCACCTCGCCTGTCACCCTGTGCGATGGGAGCCAGAAATGGATTCGGCTTTGCCAAACGAACCGGATTCAAATTTTCCAACATGTCGCTGCAATTGCCACAGACACTGAGGGTTACATCAAAAAAGGCAGGCACGTGAATCCGGTTCGTTTCGCAGAAACGCATGTTTTTGCGACTCCTTCCCTCTGGCGTGGGGTAGGGCGTCGGCGCCGACCAGCCGCCACTCCGGATCGCCTCAACCAAAGCCTGCTTGCTTTGCACAAACGAATCCTAACAACACTATCTCCGCAAGTCAATATCAAAAACCGATACGCAATGCCGTCATCGCGTAACGGTCGAGCAGCCAAGATTCTTTGCGAAACCATTAGGTTATTCCCCAATCAGGTGTAAGCTTAAATCGGCCTCAGCGAACGGATTCTCTCCGGCCAAACCTTGGAGTATCACAGCGCAGCAGGGCAGCCCGGCGCAATAACGAACATCGCTGCCAGAGGAGATTTTGTGGCAATCAGCCAGATCAGCCGGGAAGAATTCAATCGGTTCTTCAACGAGAAATATGCGCTCGCCTGTGGTTTACTGGACTGCGAGGCATTCCAATCGTGGCACACACCGTCCAAGAGCGAGTGGAGGGATGTACTGACCATGATAAGCAGGATGCTAAAAAAAGTGCGACTGGCCCTTGTGCGAAATCAGCCCTGATGGCAATGACGCGTCATCCACGTTTATCGCAAACGGCGGTTTGATGTTGAACGCCATCCACAACCTGCTGGATGCACTGAGCGGTTACAATGTGGCGTCCATTCCGTTGCCGGGGCAGTGGGGTGACATCATGCGGGTGGTCGATGAAACCACCGAGCGTCGCGCCTTGGTTGACCGGGCGGGGAAGCTCTAAGTAACGTTGAGTGCCAGAGGCTAAAGGAATCAAATGATCCAACAATCTAATGTAGTCACTGAAACAGTTTTCCGCTTCACAACCACCGGCGGCGGGTTCCTCGTCGATCAAATCGCCGAGATCGAAAAATCAGCCCAGTGCAATCTGCAAAGCGGGAAATCACTCGACCGGGTGGTCACCGGGGCGTTGGAGTCGATGAAAGTCGTCTGCCGGGATGCTCGCGCCAGTGTCGCATAAATATGCGCACCGGGCCCGGCCGGTCTGATCGGATTATTCTGCAGGGCTTTACTCTTGCGCCACCAACTGCCGTAGCACGAACGGGAGAATGCCACCGTGACGGTAGTATTCCACTTCAATCGGCGTGTCGATGCGCGCGATGATCGCCACTTTCTTCGCGGTACCGTCGGCGCGCTGAATCACCAGCGTCAACTCCTGCCGCGGCTGGAGGCTTTCGTGCAACCCGAGGATGTCGAACGTCTCCGTGCCGTCGAGTTTCAGCGTCTGTGCCGTTGTGCCTTCCTTGAACTGACAGGGCAACACGCCCATCCCCACCAGGTTCGAGCGATGGATGCGTTCAAAGCTTTGCGCGACGACCGCGCGGACGCCGAGCAACTTCGTGCCCTTCGCCGCCCAATCGCGCGAACTGCCTGTGCCGTACTCCTGTCCCGCGAACACCACCAGCGGCACCGCCGTTTGCTGGTATTTCATCGCGGCATCGTAAATCGAAATGGGCTGTCCGTTGTACTTCGTCACGCCGCCTTCGATCCCCGGTAGCATGAGGTTCTTGATGCGCACATTGGCGAATGTCCCACGCGTCATCACCTGGTCGTTGCCGCGACGCGCGCCGTAACTGTTGAAATCAATGGGTGACACGCCATGTTCGACGAGGTATTTGCCCGCGGGCGAATCTTTCTTGAAGCTGCCGGCGGGCGAGATGTGGTCGGTCGTGACGGAATCGCCAAAAATACCGAGCGCGCGGGCGCTCCTGATCTCATTAATCGTGCCGGGCTGCATCGAGAAGCCCTCGAAGAACGGCGGCTCCTGGATGTACGTGCTCTTGGAATCCCAGCGGTACACATTGCCGACGGAGGAGGGGATCTCGTTCCATGCAGGATTCTGCGCCGCGAAATCCTTGTACAACGTCCGGAAAACCTCCGGCTTGAGCGCGCTCTTCATCGCATTCCGGACTTCCTGCAATGTCGGCCACAAATCGCGCAGGTAAACGTCACTCCCGTTCTTGTCCTTGCCAATCGGTTCGGTCGTCAAGTCGATGTCCACACGCCCCGCAAGCGCAAAGGCGACGACCAGCGGCGGCGACATGAGGAAGTTGGCCTTTACGCTGGAGTGGACACGCGCTTCAAAATTCCGGTTGCCGCTGAGCACGCTCGCCGCGATGAGATCATTCTTCACGACCGCATCCTCAATCGGTGCCGGCAGCGGCCCCGAGTTGCCGATACACGTCGTGCAGCCGTAGCCGACGAGATTAAAGCCGAGCTTGTCGAGGTACGGCTGCAGGCCGGCCTTCGTCAGGTAATCGCTGACCACACGTGAACCCGGCGCAAGCGAACTCTTCACGTACGCGGGGACTTTCAACCCGCGTTCAACCGCCTTCTTCGCGAGCAAGCCCGCCCCCAGCATCACACTGGGATTGGACGTATTGGTGCAACTGGTAATCGCTGCGATGACCACCGAGCCATGGCCGATTTGCCAATCGCCATCGCGGGTGGGCACGGAGTTGTGAACGGTATCAGGCGTGGGATGCTGGTCGCGCATCTCCGATTCGCTGGCGGAGACGCGATCTTTGCCGGCACCCACATGACGCGGTTGTTCGACGGGTGTGCTCGAACCGAGATGCACGGGGAAACGTTTGCCCAGGTCAGCCTGGGGTTTGTTGTAACCGTTTTCTGTCAGCGGCTTCGAAAACAGCTCGTCGAATTTGGATTTCAAGTTCGGCAGTTCAATGCGGTCTTGCGGACGTTTCGGCCCGGCGACACTCGGCCGCACATCTCCCAGATTGAGTTCAATCTCGACGCTGTAATCGATCTTGCCCTGCACGGGTATCCCAAACATCTCCTGCGCCTTGAAATAGTTGCCGAAAGCAACGACCTGGTCATTGGTGCGACCCGTCGCCCGTAGGTAATTGAGCGATTCATCGTCCACCGGGAAGAAGCCCATCGTCGCGCCGTATTCAGGGGCCATATTCGCGATGGTCGCGCGGTCGGCCACGGGCAGCGATGTCGCCCCGGGTCCGAAAAACTCGACGAATTTGCCGACCACCTTCGCCTTGCGGAGCATCTGGGTGACGTGCAACGCGAGGTCGGTCGCCGTCACCCCTTCGCCGAGCGCGCCTGTCATGTGCACTCCCACCACTTCGGGAGTGAGGAAGTAGACCGGCTGACCGAGCATCCCCGCCTCGGCTTCGATGCCGCCAACGCCCCAGCCGACGATCCCAAGTCCGTTGATCATGGTTGTATGCGAATCCGTGCCGACCAGCGTGTCTGGATAATAGACGTTCCCGCTGCTGAGCACGCCCTTCGCCAGATATTCCAAATTGACCTGGTGCACGATCCCAATGCCCGGCGGGACGACCTTGAACGTCTTGAATGCCTGCTGGCCCCACTTGAGCAACTCGTAGCGCTCGCGGTTCCGCTTGAACTCCATTTCCAGGTTCTGCTTCAGCGCGTCGGCCGTGCCGAAAAAATCCACCTGCACCGAGTGGTCCACCACGAGATCGACGGGCACCAGCGGCTCGACCATTTTCGGGTCCTTCTGCATGCGCGCAACTGCCGACCGCATCGCCGCGAGGTCAACCAGCAGCGGCACGCCCGTGAAATCCTGCAGCACAATGCGCGCGACAATGAACGGAATCTCCTCCTGCGCGGGTGCCTTCGCGTTCCAGTTGGCCAGCGTCCGCACATCCCGCTCGTTCACTTTCTTCCCATCGACATTGCGCAAGACCGATTCCAGCACGATGCGAATGCTGACCGGCAGCCGCGAGATCTTCCCCACACCCGCCGCCTCCAGTGCCGGCAGGGAATAGAATTGCCCCTTGCGTCCCCCACCGAGATCGAATTCCTGTCGTGAATTGAAAAGATTATGTGAATTGCTCATCGCCACCGCATTATACGAACCCTCCCCGCATAGGCAAGCCGACGGTGGACCAAACACGCATTTTACCCAAAACAAGGGGCTAATTGCCCAATATCGAAGGTTTGGCTTGGGAGGCATCTGGAATGATGGCTGCTTAATAATAGGTAGGGTCACGCCAACGCATAGATGGAGAGCATTTGAGGAGGCAGTCAGCATGAGAACTATCA
>Ga0224557_1004355_pt1 | contig 10385 bp, 8 predicted proteins | sample 714S31014metaG_FD_180677 | JGI IMG/M metagenome (GOLD analysis project Ga0224557, IMG submission 180677) | Peat soil microbial communities from Stordalen Mire, Sweden - 717 S3 10-14 | ecosystem: Environmental > Terrestrial > Soil > Wetlands > Peat | place: Sweden: Norrbotten County, Stordalen... | reverse complement strand
CCGATCCTGCGCGCTCCCCCCTTCCAACTCCAAAGACGTGGCAATATCCCCCAGTTCGCCCGGGAAATCTTCCCGCTGGCAATTCACATCAATCCCAATGCCGAGAATCGCCAAGAGAATCTCATCCGCCTCCGCGCGCAATTCCGTCAAGATGCCCGCCAACTTCTTACCGTTCACCATCACGTCATTCGGCCACTTGATGCGCGCGTCCAGGCCGCAATTCTGGCGGATCGCCCGCGCCACCGCCACACTCGCCGCCACCGTGATTCGGCTGGCCGCGCTCGTCGGCAACGCCGGTCGCAACAAAACCGAAAACCAAAGTCCCTTCCCTCGTGGTGAAACCCACGCCCGCCCACGCCGCCCGCGTCCGCGCGTCTGCGATTCCGCAAACACCACCAGGCCTTCCCGCGCCCCGGACTTCGCCAGGTGCTCAACCACCTCGTTCGTCGACGCCGTTTCCTCGAAAACCAGAATCTCCGAGCCGATCAACGGGGTTTTTAACCGCGCCTTGATATCATCCGCGGTCAAACGGTCGGGAGTGCCAAGCAAGCGATACCCAAAATGCGGATGCGACTCGATCGTGTAACCGATCTTCTCCAACTCCGCGATCTCCGCGTTCACCGCCGTCGCCGGCAGCTTCAAGCGCCGCCCCAGATCATCCACCCGGACAAACTGCCCCGCCGCCTGGTAAAACGTCTCGAGGATTGCCGTGCCCGCCTTCATCGTTGCGTAACTGTAGCGATGCCGCGCGTAAGTCGTCCAGATAATAGCGCTGCCGGCTAATCCAGAAGTTCCAGCGAAAAATCCACCGCTCGCGCCGAGTGTGTGAGTGCGCCAACCGAAATGTAATCGACACCAGTACTGGCGATGGCAGTTACCGTATCAAGGCGGACGCCGCCGCTGGCTTCAGTCTTCGCGCGTCCACCCACGAGCGTCACGGCCTCGCGCAATTCGTCGGGGGTCATGTTGTCGAGCAGGATATGGTTGGCACCCGCCGCCAGGGCTTCCTCAACCTGCTCCAAATTGTCAGCCTCGATAATGATCGGCGCATTCGGGTGGTTCTTGCGGGCCAAGGCAACAGCATCACCAAGCGCCTTCGGACCAAGCCGCCCGAGGATGACGCGATGATTGTCCTTGATCATCATGGCATCGAAAAGACCCAGGCGATGATTCGTGCCTCCGCCGACACTCACCGCGTACTTCTCCAGAATGCGGAGCGTGGGCGTCGTTTTACGCGTGTCCAAAATCTTCGGTTTCACCGGCACGGAAGTCTGCGCCACCTTGGCAATGAACTGGTGCGTCAGCGTCGCGATACCCGAAAGCCGCTGCAGAAAGTTGAGCGCCGTCCGTTCGCCCGTCAAAATCCCGCACGCCGGGCCCTTGAGGACACAGACGCGAGTCCCCTCCTTCACGGCATCGCCTTCATCAACCAACAACTTTACAGCAACACCCCGGTCGATCTGCATAAACACCGCCTCAACCAACGGCAAACCCGCGACAACACACGCCTCTTTCGCGACAATATAAGCTTCCGCACGCTGGTCGGCAGGAATTGCAGCTTCCGTTGTGATATCGCCAGCGCCAATGTCCTCAGCAAGCGCTGCGACGACAAGATTGTGGACGAATTCTTGAGGCAGAGTGTTCATCGCGCCTTTGCGGGACGATTTTTCTTCACCACATTGACCTTCAACTTGCGGTCGTATTTCACCTGACGGCGCGCCGGGGCCTCACTCGGTTTGGAATCTCCGCCGGGTTCGCCCTTCTTAAGCTCGTCAATCTGGTCGCGCAGGATCGCCGCTTTCTCGAACTGCAGATTCTCGGCCGCCTCCAACATCTCTGCTTCCAATTCCCGCAGTAGTTCCGCCGTCTGATAGCCGCCCGGGGCTTCGCGAACCACCGAAGCTTCCACGGCGCGCGCTTTCGTAAGATCGGCAAGGCTGAGTTGCAGTTCGCGCTTCACCGTCTTGGGCGTGATGCCATGCTCCTTGTTGTAGGCCAGTTGTTTGGTGCGGCGATACTCGGTGGTCGCGAGAAACTTCTTGATCGAGTCGGTCATCACATCCGCGTACAGAATGACTGTCGCATTGATGTGACGGGCCGCACGACCCGCCGTCTGGATCAGCGACGTGGCACTCCGCAAAAACCCTTCCTTGTCCGCATCTAGGATCGCCACGAGAGACACTTCCGGCAAATCGAGCCCCTCCCGCAACAGGTTGATGCCCACCAGCACATCGAAATCCGCGGCGCGAAATCCGCGCAGCACCTCGACGCGTTCGATCGCGTCGATTTCACTGTGCAGGTACTTCACGCGAATGCCGACCTCGCGAAGATAGTCGGTGAGGTCCTCCGAGGTGCGCTTGGTCAACGTCGTCACCAGCACGCGCTCCTGTTTCTCGGCACGGGCGCGGCATTGCTCAATGAGATCGTCAATCTGGCCTTTGAGGGGTTTGATTGTCACCGCCGGATCAATCAGGCCGGTCGGTCGGATAATCTGCTCGGCGACAACCGCGCTGCGGCTGATCTCGGTCGATCCCGGCGTGGCGGAAACGTACGTGCATTGATTGACCAGGGTCTCGAACTCCGTCGAGTTCAACGGTCGATTGTCGAGCGCCGAGGGCAGACGGAAGCCGTGTTCCACCAGCGTCGTCTTGCGCGAGCGATCACCCGCGTACATGGCGCCGATTTGGGACACCGTGACGTGCGATTCATCGATAATCAGCAGGTAGTCCTTCGGGAAAAAATCGATCAACGTGAACGGTCGCTCGCCCGGCGCTCGATTGCTGAGATGCCGCGAGTAATTCTCAATGCCGCCGCAAAAGCCCATCTCCTTGAGCATTTCGAGATCGTAAGTAGTCCGTGAATACAACCGTTGCGCCTCCACGAGCTTGTTCTGCGATTCGAACCAGGCGACACGATCTTTCATCTCGGCCTTGATGGTGTCGAAGGCCCGCACAATTTTTGAATACGGCAAGACCCAGTGCTTGGCGGGATAGATGGAAACCGAACTGTTGGTTTCGATCTTGTGACCCGTCAGCGGCTCAAAACGCGTGATCTGCTCCACGCGGTCGCCAAAAAATTCGATGCGCACCGCATCCTCCGTATAGCTGGGACAAATCTCAACAGTGTCACCGCGCACGCGGAAATTGCCACGCTCAAACTCGACGTCATTGCGGTTGTACTGCATATCCACAAACTTGCGCAGCAGATCCTCGCGCCCCATCTCACTCCCCACCTCGATCCGTGCCATCATTTCAAAATAATCCTCGGGCGATCCCAGGCCGTAAATGCACGAGACGCTGGAGACCACGATCACATCGCGACGCGACAGCAGCGAACTCGTGGCAGAGAGTCGTAACTTCTCGATCGTTTCATTAATCGCGGAATCCTTCTCGATGTACGTATCCGTCTGCGGGATGTAGGCCTCGGGCTGGTAGTAATCGTAATAGCTGACGAAATACTCGACCGCATTATGGGGGAAAAACTGCTTGAACTCGCTGAAGAGCTGCGCCGCGAGGGTCTTGTTGTGCGAAATGACGAGCACCGGGCGATCCAGGTTCTGGATGACATTCGCCATCGTGAACGTCTTGCCGCTACCCGTAACCCCCAAGAGCGTCTGATAACGGTTGCCCGCCTGGATCGATTCGGTCAACACCTTAATCGCCTGTGGCTGGTCCCCGCGCGGCTTGTATTTGCTGACGAGTTCGAAGGGCATCGACCGCCAACTTAGCACAGGCATGGCTACCCGCGCCACTTTGGAGTGCGCGGACTGATCAGGGCTATGCTAAGATAGGTGCGTAGCCGTCATTTCTGCCTTTACTTGGTCGGGAATTCGCTCATCTTGGTCACACCAATCGGTCTCGGATGATGTCGGCAATCCTGCGCGCAGCCACGGTGGACGACGCGAAACGAGTGGCCTCGCTGGGCCGCGAGTTTGTGGCGTACCTGCGATCTCTTGGTGACCCGGGAACGTATGGCTTCGGCACGGAGGAGTATCTGCGCGACGGCTTTGGCGAGAACCCGACCTTCTCGGGACTCGTTGCGGAACTGGACGGCGAGATGGTTGGCTATCTTCTCTGCTGTCCCGGCTACGACCTTGATCACGGAGGGCGGATCATCCACATCGTCGATCTCTTTGTACGCGAGACGGCGCGACGCCAGGGCGTAGGACGCGCCCTCATGGAAGCCGTGGCCGACATTTGCCGTCAAGTCGGCGGCAAACAACTTCTTTGGGCCATATATACCCCGAATACGCTCGCCAAGGATTTCTACGAGAAGCTCGGCGCCACGTACATTCGCGACCTGCAATTCATGCATTTGCCGGTGTGAAGTCGTGAATTGAAATGCCTCACCTTGGTCACCGGGCGCACCATAGAATTACGCCACATCGTCTCGCCGAGCCATGACGGTTTCGGTCATGATGCGCCACGCCCGGCAGAAAACGCTGGCAGCAAAACCGATCTTGGTGCAGTCTCAAAATCTGCAAGACGGATTGTCGGACAAGCTGCACCGCCACTAAACTTCGAGCAAGCTACGGAGATGAAGAATGTTCACACACACTCGGCATGATTTCCTAAAGATGATCGCTGCCTCCGTGATGGCTTTATCCCCGGCCGGGAAATTTACCACCACCGCTTTTGCTCGGGCGAAGGAACCGCAGCCCGAGGGAAACATAACCGTACGGGTCACAGCTGCCGATAAACGTTACGCCCTCGTTGACCGGCTACGCTGGCACCGGGCATCCGGTAAAGCCGGCACGAACACGATCGTAATTCTACCCGCTAGAAAACAGCAACCGATCCTCGGGTTTGGCGCAGCCCTAACAGATGCCGCCTGTTACATGATCAACCAAATGCCCGAGGCGGATCGCGATAAACTGCTTCGTGAGCTTTTCGACCCGAAGGAAATGGGTTTCAGCGTGTGCCGGCTCGCTCTTGGATCGAGCGACTATGCCAAAACCATGTACAGTTTCGATGAAGGCGAGCCCGATCCTGAACTCAAACGCTTCTCCATTGAGCATGACCGCGCCTACATCCTGCCCATTGTTCATCGCGCGCGGGAGATAAACCCGGATCTGTTTCTGTTCGCGTCACCGTGGAGTCCACCGGGCTGGATGAAGGATAATAATGCCATGTTCGGCGGTACCATCCGCTCGCATTACCTCGGCGCTTACGCGAATTATTTCGTGAAGTTCTTGCAGGCGTACCAGGCGGAAGGCGTGGAAGTCAACGCCGTTAGTTCCCAAAACGAGGTGGATACCGACCAGGACAGCAGAATGCCCGCATGCCTCTTTCCACAGGAAATAGAGGTTCGCTTCGTGGGCGAAAACCTCGGACCGGCATTGGAAAGCGCCGGTCTCAAAACGAAGATCTGGCTCCTTGATCATAATTACAATCTTTGGGGCCGCGCCATAGCTGAGCTCGACGAGCCGGATGTCAGCAAATATACGAAGGCCATCGCCTGGCACGGATACCTTGGAAAACCGGAATGGGTCGAAAAGGTTATGGCGGCGCATCCGGATGCTGAAATGTACTGGACCGAAGGCGGGCAGCACTTTGACGATGAGGACTACTCCAACTGCTGGTCAAAGTGGAGCGCAAAGTTCACCGGAATCCTGCGCAACGGCATGCGCTGCATCATCGCGTGGAACATGGCCCTGGATGAGACCGGAAAGCCGAACATCGGCCCATATAAGTGCGCCGGTCTCGTAACGATTCACTCACAGACGAGTGAAGTCGTCCGCAGCGGGCAATTCTGGGCATTCGCTCATTACACACGCGCCATGCAACGCAACGCCGTGGTGATTGGATCGGAGGGAGACGTACCCAACGTGCAACACGTAGCGGTGGTAAATCCTGACGGTCACTACGCCGTTGTTTTGACCAACACTGGCAAAGCCCCGACCACCGTGCAACTGCGCGACGGGTCGAGCGCGGTCAAGGTCGATTTGCCGGCCGATTCCGTTACGACTCTTACTTGGAAGTAACCCGAGAGCGGAGAGTTCTAGCTACATCGTCTCTCCGAGCCAATCGACCGTTTCGGTTATGACGCGTACTTCCCAGATGTGTTTGTTGAAAGTGTGATCGGCGCCGGGGATGATCACTTTCTTGACCACGCGCTTGTGCGCCTGGAGCACACGCTCGTACATCTCCGTGTGAAGAGCTGGGACGGTTTGATCCTTTGAGCCGTGAATGAGAAGCACGGGACACTGGGATTTCACCACCTCACGTAACGGTCGCATGTCCGCGAATTGCCGGATGAAGGGCACGCCGACGAGATTGCCATCCTGGTCCGTGATACCGGTTTCAGCCAGGGAGGAAACCGCCTCGGGTGTCGACAACTCATCGAGAATACCCTCGCCTTCGGCTACGGGAGCCAGTAGCACCAGCGATTTAATACGGTGCTTCTCGCGGGCGACGACGTGGGCCGCGACCGCTCCGCCCATGCTGAGCCCGATGAGCGCCAGTCGTCGTGAGTTGATGTGTTTGTGGCGCGCCAGAAACCTGATTGCCTCCAATGAATCGGCCACTTCCGACCGGATCGTCATGTCTTCGAAGTCGCCCGCGCTGTCGCCGGACCCGCGAAAATCAAAACGCAGGCTGGCGATGCCGTGCTCGGCGAGGTTCCGCGAGATCTTCACAAACATGCGGTGCGGCTCGACCTTCGTCCCAGTGAATCCATGCAGCAATAACGCCGCGGGAAAACGGCCGGCACCCTCGGGCAAATGCAACATCCCGACCACTTGCTGGCCCTTGGATTCAAAGACGATAGGTGACTCCATGCACTGCGATACTAGAAGCGGCCAAAGTCATTGTCAACGCGGCGCTCCGCCGTTACAGTCAACGCCATGCCCATTCAGTGCGACTATCATATGCACACGCCCCTCTGCAAACACGCCGCGGGACCGATGGAGGACTACGTCCAGCGTGGCATTGAACTTGGCCTGCGCGAGATCGGTTTTGCCGACCACAATCCGCTGCCCAATCGTCTCAGCAATAACGTGCGGATGGAAGAAGAGGAGCTGGACTATTATGTGGAGCGCGTGACCGAGTTGCGGTTCCGTTATCGCGGCAAGATCGATGTGATGCTCGGTCTGGAAATGGACTACATCGAGGGCCTTGAAGACTACCTGGGGCAACAGCTCGCAAAGTACCCTTGGGATTACGTCATCGGCTCGATACACTTTCTCGATACCGCCTGCCGCGAGCCATCATGGCCGCGCAAGTACCCCGGCGATGGCCACGCCCTCTATGTCCGCTATTTCGAGCGGTTGCGGCAATTGGCCCGCAGTGGTCTCTGTGATATCATCGCGCATTTCGATGTCGCCAAGCGCTCCGGCCACCTGCCCGGCGAGCGCGAAGCCGAAGACGTCACCGCCGCGCTGCAGGAAATCAAAAAGGCGGGAATCTGCATGGAAATCAACACCTCGGGGTATCGCCATTCCGAGCTTCCCGAGCCACAACCCTACCCGATGCTCTCTATTGTTGAAGAGGCGCTGGCGCTCGGCGTCCCGCTCACGGTCAACTCCGACGCGCATGCCCCGGATCAAGTCGGGTTCAAGTTTCGTGAGATGGATACATTCCTCAAACGTAAGAATTGCTATCAACTGGCGAAGTTCGACCACCGCAAACGTGAGATGTATTCCTTGTAGGCAATGCCGCTCGCTGCCCTAGGATGAAATTACCGGCTGGCTCTTCCGGGCCGCGGCGTCATTGCGCCACGACAGGATGATGTACAACCCCACGCCGACGCAAATCGCGCTGTCGGCCACGTTGAACGCCGGCCACTTGTATTGGCCAACATAAAAGAAAAGAAAATCCGTCACGTGATGGACGCGCACGCGGTCAATGAGATTGCCAATGATCCCACCCGTAATCAGTCCGAGCGCGACACGCCAACCCGGACGATTTAGTGGAAAGGTGCGCCGAAAAAGAAATATGCCCAGGAGAGCCAGCAGTGAAACGACAACCAGCACCAGATTGCAGTCCTTGAGAATGCTCCACGCGGTACCGGTGTTGGGCCAATTAACGAGGCTAAAAAAACCGCTGATCACGACGCGGCTCTCTTCCTCACTGAGGGAACGCACCACGAGCCACTTCGTCAGTTGATCGGTGACGGCTACCGCGACGGCGATGAGCGCAACCCATTGCATCGTACGCCTCGGACCTTACTCCTCGGAATCCTCCGCCTCGCCACCTTCCGCATCCGTGTCCTCGGTAAACATCGGGCCCTGCGGCGCCGGTCGACGATGGTCTTTCTCAATCTCGGACTGGCAGTTCACGCACAGCCGTGCAAACGGCACCGCTTCCAGCCGGGCCTTCATGATGTTCTTCTCGCAGTTGCCGCAAACACCGTAGGTGCTGTGCTCCAGCCGTTTGAGGGCCTCCTCAATTTCATACAGCGCTTCCTGTTCGTTCGAGACGAGGCTCAGCGCAAACTCACGATCAAAATTGTCGGTACCCGCATCCGCCATGTGCAGGCTGTAGTTGCTCAATTCACCCGAAGCATCGCGTTGCGTCCGTTTGAGATTGTCGGTGGCCAGGAAATTCACGCCGTCGATCAGATGATCGCGCAAATCGAGGAGCAGTTTCTTGTACTTCGTGCCGTCATCCTTGGAAAGTTTCAGCGTCTTTGCCGGGCGATTCTCTTCCGCGGCCAGCGCCTCCGCTGCCGCTTTCTTCTTCGCTTCGACCTTCGACACCTTCTCTTCGGGCGCCGCTTTGGCTTTCGCAATCGTCCCCATGGTCCCCTTTTTTACAACCGCCTTCGGTTTCTCTACCTTGGTTTTCTTAATTTGTTTCTTCATAAACTTCGTTGACCCCACTGCATTTTTCACGCCCGCTGTTTCACGACTTCCGTGCAGCGCCCGCACAACTCCGGATGCGCCGCGTCGGCGCCCACATCTTCCGTCCACCGCCAGCACCGCACACACTTGCTACCGGAAGCCGGGCTGACTTTCACGCGCAGTTCGCCGCCCGTCGACCGGGCGACCCGAACTTGCGATACAATCAACACCGTTTCCAGCACCGACCCGAGTTTCTCAAGCATCTCGCGCGTCGCGTCGTTGTTGGCCTCGATTTCCACCTGCGCTTCGAGCGACTTGCCAATCGTCTTGCCCTGGCGCGCTTTCTCCAATTCCAGCGAAGCAACGCGCCGAACTTCCAACAACCGTTCCCAGCGCGCTTCCAGTTCCGCGTCGCGCCGCTCCGCGTCCACCACCGGAAACTTCGCCAAATGCACCGACTCCGTCTCCCGCCCCGGCAGGCAGTTCCACACTTCGTCCGCCGTGAATGGCACGATCGGCGCCAGCACCTTCGCCAGTGTCGCCACCGTCTCAAAAATCGCGGTCTGCGCCGACCGCCGCTCCGCCGAATTGGGCGCAAGCGTATACAACGGGTCTTTCATTACGTCAACGTAAAATGACGAGATTTCCACCGCGCAAAAAGCATTCACCAAATGGTAAACGCGATGGAATTCCAGGTTCTGGTATGCCTCGGTCAAATCAGCGACGAGCGCTTGCAAACGCGAGAGCAACCAGCGGTCGATCTCCGCCAGTTTTCCGTGCGGCACTGCGTGCTTTGTCGGGACGAAATCATAGAGGTTCGCCAGCAGGATCCGCAGCGTGTTGCGCACCTTGCGATACGTTTCGGAGACGCGGTCAAAAATCTCGTCCGACAGCGGCACGTCTCCCTGATAGTCCTCCGAGACCACCCAGAGCCGCAACACATCCGCCCCGTAGCGCTTGACGTACTCTTCCGAGTTGGCCGGTTTGCCGGCCGACTTCGAAACCTTCTGCTTCTTCCCGGTTTCCGCGATCTGCACGACAAGAAACCCATGCGTCGCAACCGCTTTGAATGGCGCAACGCCGTTGCCCGCCACGGAAAGCAGGAGGGAAGATTGGAACCAGCCGCGATGCTGATCGCTTCCTTCCATATATAAGTCCGCCTGCCACGCCGGGTGGTTCGCGTCGGTCAACGCATGTTTCAATTCCGGCCGCCGCATCAACACCGCCCGCGAAGAAGAGCCGGAATCGATCCAGACATCGAGCGTGTCGTGGGATTTGGTGACCGCCTCGGCGCCCTTCCAATCCTTCGGCTTTAACGCCGACCACAGTTCCGCGCCGGATTTTTCAAACCACACATTCGACCCATGCTTCTCAACCAGGTCGGCCGCGTTGCGGACGATCTGCGCGTCGAGAATCGGCTGGCCTTGCGCATCGTAGAACGCCGGGATCGGTACGCCCCACGCGCGTTGCCGCGAGATGCACCAATCCGGCCGCTGCGCAACCGTGCCCGCAATGCGGTTCTCGCCCCACGTCGGCACCCACTTGACCTTGCGCACTTCCTCCAGCGCGCGCTGCCGCAGGTTGAGATGATCGAGCGCGATAA
>Ga0224557_1004354_pt1 | contig 10392 bp, 7 predicted proteins | sample 714S31014metaG_FD_180677 | JGI IMG/M metagenome (GOLD analysis project Ga0224557, IMG submission 180677) | Peat soil microbial communities from Stordalen Mire, Sweden - 717 S3 10-14 | ecosystem: Environmental > Terrestrial > Soil > Wetlands > Peat | place: Sweden: Norrbotten County, Stordalen... | reverse complement strand
GCACCAGCGCGATTACGACCTGGGTCGAGGCCCACTTCCACAAGCAGACGATCGGCGGGGAGACGGTTTACAACCTGACCGACCCCTCCTGACCCCGCCCGCCAAGAGCACCGAACAGTGAAGGGGCGCGGCCTTGAGGCCGCGCCCCTTACCCAGCTAGGCCTCCGCGCCGGCGCCTCCCTGCAGCAGATCGTGGATTTGCTGAGCGGTCGGCGCCAAGCGCTCGTCGTTGAGCGCGCCCTCCTCGATCAGCTGATACGCGACCTTGCCGAGTTCGCTGTACGCCTGGCCGAGCCCGCGCTTGCCCTGCACGTCCTGTACCGTCGCACGCGCCTTGGCGGTCGCGTCGTCAGCGCTGGCTTTGATCTTGTCCATCAGGCCCATCGCATTCCCCCATTTCCCGAACCACGGACGGATATGTCGCCGCCGCGTGCGCGGACACCACTCGCTGCCGGCGCGCGTTGGCGGAGGCAGTCTATGTTGCGAGCCAGCTGAGCACGACCGAACACCGCGCGCCGGACAACCAATACCGCCGAGTCGCTTGACACCAGATCTCCGAGCTCTGCCTCGAGTTCAGCGACCGCGGCATCCGTGAGCCGCGGGCACATCGGCACGCCCCTCTACCTTTCAGCCGCGGACCCTCTCACCCGCGGGGTCAAACAGCGGCTCCGCCATCACCTCTCCCGGGACCCACTGCCCGAAGATGTCGATCTCAACCGCAGCACCGAGATCGACCTCAGGCGGCAGGTACGCGTAGGCGATTGAGCGCGCGACCGCGTAGCCGTAGCCGCCGCTGGTCACCCGGCCCACGACCTCGCCACCGACACGCACCGGTTCGTTGCCCAGCGCGACCGAGAGCGGATCCGCGAGCGTGACGCAGCGCAGCCGTCGAGCGACCGGCCGCTCGCGCAGAGCCGCCGCACCGTTGAACTCCTTCTCACCCGACACGCAGAACCCGAGACCGGCCTCGTGCGGGCTGTCGTCGGGCGTTATGTCCGAAGCCCAGGCTCGATACCCCTTCTCGAGCCGCAGCGAGTCGATCGCGCGGTAACCGCCGGCGACCAGACCGACGGGCTGCCCGGACTCCCACAACGCCCGCCACAGCCCAAGCCCGTACTCACTGGGGCAGTAGAGCTCCCAGCCGTACTCGCCCACATAGGTCACGCGCAGCGCTCGCACCGGCACGTCACCGACCGTGATCTCGCGCATGCGCATGTACCCGAAGTCCAGCGGGTCAGGTGTCAGCGGCGCGAGCACGTCACGCGCTCGAGGTCCCCAGAGTCCAAAGCACGACCAGCGCGAGGTCACGTCGCTCAGCGTCACCGAGCCGTCAGCAGGAAGCTGCCGGCGGATCCAGCTCGCGTCATGTTGACCGAACGCGGTGCCGGTGACGATCTGGAACAACTGCTCGCCGACACGCGCGACCGTGAAGTCGCACTCGATCCCGCCGTGGCGGTTCAGCATCTGGGTGTAGGTGATCTGACCGACGTCGCGCACGACCCGGTTGTCACACAGCCGCTCGAGCAGCTCGGCCGCGCCCGGCCCCGACACCTCCAGCTTGCTGAACGAGGACTCGTCGAACAGCCCCGCGGACTCGCGCGTGGCGAGTGCCTCGGCGCCGATCGCGGGCGACCAGTGCATGCCGGCCCAGCCGCGCGGCCGCAGCGCCTCATCGCCGGCTGCCGCGTTCGACTCGTACCAGTTGACGCGCTCCCAGCTCGACTTCTCACCGAACGCGGCGCCGTGCTCGGCGTGCCAGGCGTAGGCGCTCGGGAGTCGCAGCGGCCGTCCGGCCAGCCGCTCGTGACCGGGATAGCGGATGTCGTAGTAGGTCTCGTAGACCTCCTTGGTGCGCTTGAGCGTGTAGCTCGGCGAGCGGTACTGCGGACCGAAGCGGCGGATGTCCATCTCCCAGACGTCGAGCCCCGGATCGCCGGCGACGATCCACTGGGCCATCAGCTTGCCCATCCCACCCGCGCCCGCCAGCCCGTGTGCGCAGAATCCGGCGGCGACGAAGAAGCCGCCGACTTCGCTCTCACCGAGACAGAACTCGTTGTCCGGCGTGAACGCCTCCGGGCCGTTGATCAGCTTCGTGACCTTGACGTCCTCCATCAGCGGCACGCGCTTGCGCGAGTTCTCGGCGATCTCCTCAAAGCGCGGCCAATCCTCCTCGAGCAGGCGCCCGTTGAAGTCCTGCGGCACACGGTCGAGCAGCTTCTCATCCAGCGACCAGGGCGCGCTGTCACGTTCGTAGCCACCCATCACCAGCCCGTCCCCTTCCTCCCGGAAGTAGATCAGCAGGTCCGGGTCACGCAGCGTCGGCAGGTGCACGATCTCGCCGGCCGCATTGCGCGGGCGCTGGCGGACGGGCTGGGTCACGAGGTATTCGTGGGCGAACGGAATGATCGGCACACGCACTCCGGCCAGCCGGCCGATCTCGGCCGCGTACATGCCGCCGGCGTTGACGACCACGTCAGCCTCGACCGGACCCCACTGCGTCTGGACCCCGCGCACACGCCCGTCGCGCACGTCGATCCCGGTCACGCGACTGTGCGTGAAGATTTGCACCCCGCCCTCGCGCGCACCTTCGGCCAGCGCATAGGTCAGCAGCGAAGGATCGAGGTAGCCGTCGGTCGGCAGGTAGGACGCGCAGCGCACCCCCTCGGTGACCATCAGCGGGAAGAGGTCGCGGGCCTGCGCCGGCCCGATCAGTTCGAGCGGTAGCCCAAACGTGCGCGACCAGGCGACCTGCCTGAGCACCTCCTGCTCCCGCTCGGGCGTGCACGCGAGCCGGATGCCGCCGCACTCGACCCAGCCGCAGTCGAGGTTCCGGTACAACGCCACCGAGTCCATCATCATCCGCGTCAGCGAGACGCTGCCGCGCAACTGCCCGACGAGTCCAGCTGAATGGAAGGTCGAGCCGCTCGTCAGCTCGTTGCGATCGAGCAGGATCACGTCGCTCTCACCGAGCTGGGCGAGGTGGTACGCGATCGAGGTCCCGCCGACACCCCCGCCGATGATCACGATCTTGGCGCGGTCCGGCAGTTCACGGGGTCGCGGCATTCAGGTACTCCTCCAGTCGGGGGTCGGCGGCGGCTCGATCGAGCCGCTCGAAGTGCTCTTCCGCGTAGGCGTCGAAGTCAAAGTCGAGCTCGGAGACGAAGCCCTGAACGACGCCCCAGGCAGCTTCGCGGGCGTCGGAGACGAGCCGAAAGAGACGCAGGGCCGCGAGCCGGCCGGGTGGCACCGGTCCAGGCTCGGCGAAGTACGCCTGCAGCAGCAGCAGTTCGGCCTCCTCATCGAAGCCGTTGTTGACCGCCAGGTTGCCGAGGTCGAAGTAACGGTGGCCGACCCCGGCGTACTCCCAGTCGACCAGCAGGATCGTGTCCGGTGTCTGGATCAGGTTGCCGGGCAGCAGATCGTCGTGACAGGGCACCGGATCGCTCAGCGGCAGTGCCGTGGCGACGCGGTCGACTAGCGTCTGCGCGCGCACAAACGGATCCGGCAGGCGGTGACCGCGCTCGGCGGCTAAGCCGGCGTAGACGCGGAGCAGTTCGGGAATCCAGAAGCGCACCGGCAGCGTCAGGCCGCTGTCATGGAAGGCGCGCAGCGAGCGCGCCACCGAACCCGGGTCGGCCCGCAGGCGCTCGGGGTCGGCGGCGGTGCCCGGAACAAAAGCCGTGACGGCGCAGTCGTCGTCTGCGTAGAGCAGCTCCGGCCCGATGCCAAGGCTCGCGGCCTGCCGGGCCGCGAGCTGCTCAGAGCCGCGGTCGATGCCGAGCAGCTCGGTGTCCTGCCCGGGCAGCCGCAGCACGCACTCACGCCCGCCGAGGCGCATGCAGTAGTTGCGATTGGTGATGCCTCCAGAGAGCGGGACCGCCGGACCTTCGCGCGTCCCGAGTGCCAGCTCAACCCGGGTCAGCAGCGCGCTGAGTTCGGGCATCCGTGTCGCATCTGGCGCAAAAGGCGCGGCTCACATACCTTCATCCCGCGCATCACACCAGTAGCGGCCCTGCTAAGTCAAGTCCAATGCCGCCAATGCGCAGCTCACCGCAAGCTCGGATCTCGTTGGTCATGCCCTCGGGATAGATGATCGGTTCCTCAGGGCCGATGATCGCGTCCAGATTCTGGAAGAGCACGATCCGCGGCAGCACCGGGTGCGACCAATTCACGCGGGTTGACTCCTCGTGGTGCGCACGGAAGTTGCCAGCGGTGTGGAATAACTTCTAGACAGAATCTAAAACTGTATGCAAGTTGGCGCTCTGCTGACTATCGCGCCGGCTGGACGTTGAGCCCGGCCGTGACCGCGGCGTCGATGGTCAGTGCCCGCCCGCGGGCGTACGCAGCGTTGGCGTCTTGCTCTCCGATCGCGGCTCGTGACTCTCGCTGGGCACGTTGGAGCATCTCCGTGTACCAACTGTTGAGGGCCGGGCCCGCGGTTTGGCGGACCGACGCGGCCCAGCCGGCGGCCTCGAGCGCCTCATCGTGACGGCCGAGGCCTGAGAGGGAGATCACGATTCCCTCGAGCTGATAAGCCACGGTTGGCGCCTGGCCGCTCTCGCGAGCGCCTCTCAGCGCGGCACCATACGTTTCGAGCGCAGCCTCGTACTCACCTTCGAGCAGCAGGCAGTCTGGCCAGCAGTACAACGCGGAGCTCGCCGCGAAATCGGTACGGGCGTGGTCGGCGGCCAGAGCAGCCCAGATAGCGCCGGCCTCCGCGTAACGCTGCTCGCAATAACCCAATACGTAGGGCTCCAGCCCCTCGACAAGGAGCGCGAGCTCACGATCACGCAGTTTGGCGACACGCTCCGAAACCTGTGAATAGTCGTCCCGCACGCCGTCTGTCGTACCGGTCAGGACGCGGAACAAGAAGGAGCAAATTCGCATCAGACAGGAAAGCCGTGGATCGGCGGCCTGCTCGGCCGCCGCGACGGTGCTCGCCAGCCGAGCGCCAGCGAGCTGAATCTCTCCGCGCTGTACTGCCGCGAGGCTGGCGGCCAGCAGCAGCCACGTGCGCGGACTGCCGCTGACAGCGTCGCGGGCCAAGGCCTGCTCAATGATCTCGCTCAATGGCAGAAGTCGTCCGGCGAACAGCAGCGGCATCGAGACGCCGCCGGCAAGCAGCGCGAAGCACTCCTGGTCAGCGGCTGCCGCCCAAGTGAGCGCCTGGCCGATGTCGGCCTCGTCGCGCAGCACCACCGACTGGACGGCGACAAAGTCAAACAGGCAGCGGTTGCCCCAGCTCGCAGCAGCCTGCGCGAATGTCTCCCCATGGCGTCGCGCGAGCTGTTGGCTCTCAGCGGCGGCGGCGAGCTTCGCGCGTGCGTAGTCCCTTACCGCGGCATGCAGGATGAAGCGTCCGTCGTCCGTACGGGTTACGAGTGAGAGGTCGACCAGTTGCGCGAGCGCCTCGAGCAGGTCGGTGCCGGCACCGCAGACCTGCTCGATCCGCTCGAGTGAGACAGAACCCGCGAACGCGCCAAGCCTCCGAAACAGCCTGGCCTGGTCCGCGTCCAGCAGACCGTGGGTCCAGTCGAGCGCGGCCCGCAGGCCGCGCTGTCGAGCCGGCAGATCCCGCGGGCCCCGTCCGAGAGCGTCGATGCCCTCATCCAGACGAGTGAGCAGTTCCTCTGGCGAAAGCAACGTCAAGCGAGCAGCTGCTAGTTCGAGCGCCAGCGGCAGCCCGCCCAGCGCTCTGCACAATCGCGCGACGCTGCCGGCGTTATCGGCCGTCAGCTCGAAGCCGGGGTCTCGCTCGCGTGTCCGCTCGAGCAGCAGGCGGCCGGCAGCCGCGGCCGCGACACTCGTCTGATCGCTCGCCTCTGGCACCTCGAGCCTTCCAAGCGCTAGCACCCGCTCCCCGCGCACCTGCAGCGGCGCCTGACTGGTAACCATGACACGCAACCCCGGAGCGCAGGCGATCAGCCCCGTGACCAACGGAGCCGCCTCGAGCAGATGCTCGAAGTTGTCGAGTACGAGTAGGAGGTTGCGATCAGACAGCGCCCGCCCGATCGCTTCCGTGGGCTCGCTGCCGGCCTGCAGCTGGATGCCCAGCGGCGCCGCGATCGCGGCGACCACGGCATCGGGGTCGCTCACTTGCGCCAATGGCACAAAGAACGCGCCATCGGCCAGAACGTCGACGATCGACTCGGCGACCGCAAGCGCTAGGCGTGTCTTGCCAGAGCCGCCAGAGCCCGTGATCGTCACAAGGCGACTCTCGCCCGACCGCAGCGCCCCGACCAGCTCAACACGCTCGCTATCGCGCCCGATCAGCTCGCCATGGGCGCGCGGCAGGTTCGAGCGCAGTGGATCACCTGTGCGAGGCACACGATGAGGGCCAGGCCCGAGCCCGAACAAGCGCGCGGGAACCGCGAAGTCGTTCAGCCGGTGCTCACCGAGATCGACCAGCGCCGCTTCCGGCGTCAGCGCAGCGCTGACGCCCGACACGAGCACCTGTCCCGGGTGAGCGACCTCCGCCAGTCGCGCCGCATAGTGGATGTCCTCTCCCCAGTAGCCGCCACCGCTGACCCGCAGATGCCCGGTGTGCACCCCGATCCGTAGACGCACCTTGACGCCTCCGGGCCACTCGACCGCGGCGGGCGCGTCACGCGCCTCCAGCGCCGCTTCGAGCGCTGCGTTGGGCGAAGCGAACACCGCAAGCAGCCCAGCTCCCCGATCCGCGACCCGAACCCCGGCTCGACGACTCCACACCTGCCGGAGCAGCTCATCCACCCCGCCCACGACCTCCTGGTAGAGATGCCCGAGCTGCTGTCGCAGCGACGCCTGGTTATCGAGCTCGGCAATCACCATCGTGACGGGCTCACCTGGGAGCAGCAGCTGCCGCAGTAGGCGGCGATCACCGTCCGTAGTCGGCTCGATGGTTGGTGCCTGCTCAAGGATCTGCGCTTGTAAGGCCCTCAGCGCAGGCCCCGGCTCCAGGCCGAATTCGCCCGTAAGATGAGCGCGCGTGCGCTGATATACATCGAGGGCCTCCGCTTGGCGCCCGGACCGGTACAGCGCGAGCATCAGCTGGCGCGCCAACTGTTCCCGCGTCGGGTGTTGCTGCAGCAGCGCCTCGAGCTCGCCGACCAATGCGGTATCCGCTCTCAGCTGCAGGTCGGCGTCGATTCGCGCTTCGACCGCACTAAGTCGCAACTCTTCCAAGCGACGGATCTCGCCCTGCGCGAAGGTCTCGAAGCTGACGTCGGCCAACGCTGGGCCGCGCCACATCGCGAGCGCCGTCCGCAGCCGCTCACCGGCACGAGCGGCATCGCCGGCATCGAGCGCCGCTCGACCCTCGCGCACCATAGCTTCGAACAGCTCAGCGTCGAGGTCGCCGGGTGCCAGCGACAGCATGTATCCGCCGGTGACGGTTCGCAATACCTGCGACCCTTCCAGGCACAAAGGTTCAAGGGCTTTGCGTAGCCGCGCGATCGCCACGCTCAATCGCTTGGCCCCACCACCCTCGCGATTAGCCCCGCCCCATACTCCGTCGAGCAACATGTCGCTGGAAACGGCACGGTTGGCGTGCAAGACGAGGAAGGCAAGCAGCGTTAACTGGCGCGGTCCTCCCAGCGCCAGCCGTTCGTCCTCGATCCACGCCTCAACTGGCCCCAGAATCCCAAACTTCACGCGCGCCCCCGATGCGGCCTGGCAGCCTCGACTCACCCTTATGAAGCCAGCCTGTTGCCATATGTTGCCGCTCTGTTGCCGGAGACCGCGATGGTACGCTCTCGAAGGGGCGATCTGAACGAGACCTGGGGGTAAGCAGATGCTGGCGAGGATCAAGCGACGGCCGACGATCAGCGGCGGCGCATCAGGGTCGCTGCCATCGCGACCATCTGATCGTTCGGGATGCTGTTCTGGATTGAGTTCGAGATCCAGTACACGGCTTTCTTCGTGTGCCAAGCGACCAGCGTCAGGTCCCCGCCCTGGGAGTACTCGGCGAGGATCTTGCCGTTCACCAGCTTCACCGACGTCGGGTCCTTCAAGATCGGCGGGTCCTGCCAGGTGGTGCCCTGCACGGTGAAGTAGTCGCCGGTGCCGAGGTCGCCCGGGTTGCCGGTGCCGTAGACGAGCGTTAACACATATGACGGGTAGCTCTCGCCGTCGTTGGTGATCGTGTAGTGCCGGGGATACGAGTTGTCGTACTCGCTCGGTGGATTCGGCGGCTCCAGACAGTCGCCGGTAAGCGCGAAGCAGTACTCGTAACCCTGGGGTATGTGCTTCGGGAAGTAGACCGGTAGCCCAGGATCGGCGCCGAGATCGACGGCCTGCGACTTACCGTCACTGATGTCTGCCTCCATGTAGGCCGGCGCGGTGTACGGCTTGGGCTTCCTCTTCTTGGCCTTTGACCTGGTCGGCGTGGTCGTCGTGATGGTCGTGGTCGGCGGCGTCGCGCTCATGAACTCGCTGTAGGCCTGCGCGGAGGCGACCGGGCTGAACGTCAGGTAGTCGCCGATCGCGGGGCTGGTCGCTCCGCTCGCGACCGGGAAGGGGATCGACTTGATCGAGCTGCCATCGGCGTTATATGCCAGGTCGAAGAGGTCGACGACGCCGTCCGTCGAGTGCAGGTACGCGTCGGACTGGACGTCCTTCGCAAAGTCCTCGAGCAGCTTCGTCTGGTTGGACAGAAGCTGCGCGGCGCTGAGCTGGCCTTTGGCCCAGCGCAGGAAGTCCTGCTGTCGGGATTCACGCACAAGGTCCGAGTCGTTGTGACGAAACCGCACGAACGCCAGCGCACTCGTGGGACCGCCGTCGTTATGTGGGCCACTGCAGAGCTGCTGGTAGCCAGGCTGGATATCGATGCTCGACCAGCCGGTCTGCAACGTGTTGTTGTAGTAGCGATGGTCCACGTCGCTGTAGACGCAGCCGAGCGAGCTGATCAGATTGGCGAAGCTCTGAAAGTCCGTGACCAGGACGTGGTTGACCTGAAGGCCCGGAAACACGTCCTGCTGAAGCGTCTGCAGCAGCAGGTTCGCACCGTCCTTACCGCCGTCGGCGTAGGCGGCGTTGATCTTCGAGAATCCAACCCCGGGGATCTGCACGCCGAGATCACGTGGGATTGAGAGCGCGTTGATCGTCGAGGAGCTGTCATTGATCCGGACCAACATCAAGGTGTCCGTATTCCCGACGCTCACCCCCTCGCCGTAGCGGTGATCGACCCCCACCAGCAGCAGTGTCTCAGGCTGCCCCGGCGCGGGCGGCGTGATGTGCTTGGTTGAGATCGCCTTGCCGGTGTTGATCACGTTGACGATCTGTTTGACCTGCAGCAGTCCCGCCGTGGCCGTGGCGCCGGCCGCGCAGGCAACCACGATCACCAGCGCCGCGATCGACCGCACATGGACCCCGCGTCGTGTTGTCGGGAGCAGCCTCACGCTCAGGCAAAGGTAGCCTAGGCGACGGGCGGCCCAGCGCTGGGCCGGATGGCAAAGCGAACCGTTCACCGCTGGCAGCCGCTCTCACGTCTCTGTTTACGAGAAGCTCTGAACGGCGCAAGCGCCTAGGCTCTCGCTCGTGCTCGTGCTGCTTCCCCCCTCCCAGGGCAAGGCCTCGCCCGGTCGCGGCCGCCGCGCCGGCCTGTCGACCCTGGTCTACCCACGGCTGCGCGAGCCTCGCGAGCGGCTCATCGACGCCGTCGACCCGGGCCTGCTGAGCGCCCCGGCGATCCCGGCCGCCGAGCTCTACAACGGCGTGCTGTTCGCGGCCCTAGGCTTGGCGGATCTCCCGTGGGACGGCGTGCTGATCGCCAGCGCGCTGTGGGGCGTGGTCCGCCCCGGCGACCGGATCCCCGCATACCGGCTCGACATGAGCGCCAAGCTACCCGGCATCGGCGCCCTGGCCGCTTACTGGCGCGAGCCGCTGCGCGCGGCGTTGCCCGATCGTGGTCTGGTGCTCGATCTGCGCTCCGGCTCCTACGCGGCGGCGTGGCGACCGCGCCGCGCGACCCATCTCGCCGTCCGCGGGTTCACGGAGACACCCGACGGCGGGCGAACCGTGATCACCCACATGGCCAAACGCGTCCGCGGCGAGGTCGCACGCCTGGTCCTTCAGGCCGGCGGCGCCGAGCGCCCCGAAGGGGTCGCGGAGATTGCGACCGCGGGCGGCCTGCGCGTCGAACTTTCAGATGGGGTACTCGACGTGATCGAGTAACTCTCTTGTCACTACGTTGTGCACAACACCCCTCGGAGATATCCCAGGCAGCTAGCCGGCAGCGTCCCGGTTCCTGCCGCCAAGCGCGGCACCCCGTGGGATGAGGTTCTGCGCCGGACGCGAGCGGATCGCGTGGGACGGAGACACTGACCGAGTTCCTCGATACCAGCGTCGTGATTCGACATCTGACCGGCGATCCACCGGAGATGGCTGCCGGTCAGATGTCGAATCACGACGCTG
>Ga0224557_1004353_pt1 | contig 10394 bp, 11 predicted proteins | sample 714S31014metaG_FD_180677 | JGI IMG/M metagenome (GOLD analysis project Ga0224557, IMG submission 180677) | Peat soil microbial communities from Stordalen Mire, Sweden - 717 S3 10-14 | ecosystem: Environmental > Terrestrial > Soil > Wetlands > Peat | place: Sweden: Norrbotten County, Stordalen... | reverse complement strand
CTGCAAGACCGAGCGCCGGCCGAAGCGCATCAAGCGCCCTCGACTCCCGCGCCACTGACGCAATCGATTCCTGTCGTCGATTCCTCTCATCTGGCGGCGTCGGCCCACGCGGCGGATTATTCCGATGCGCATCCGCTTCATGCTTCGCCAGAGACCTTTGTGATTGCCGGCCCGTCGGAGGCGGACCCGCATCGGCTCTCCGACGCCGCTTCGCTGGCGACGCCTCAGGCGCCCACGCCATTTCCCGCAGGCTATGAAAGCAACGCCGCGCCAGGCAGTGCGGGTCCGGCGGCGAGCGACGCGCTTTATTTCGTGAGCCATGCGGGCGGACATGCGCCGTTCATCGAGACCGCGCCGGCCCAGCCCGCGGGAGCCACGCAGGACCAACAACATTTCGAACCACAACTGCTGGCGAACACGGAAACGGCCGCCCCACCTTTCGACCCATATCGGATCAGACGCGACTTTCCGATCCTGCAACAGCAGGTGCATGGCAAGCCGCTGATCTGGCTCGACAACGCCGCGACGACGCAGAAGCCGCAAGCCGTCATCGACCGGCTCGCGCATTTCTACGAATATGAAAACTCCAACATTCACCGCGCCGCCCATGCGCTCGCCGCCCGCGCGACCGACGCCTATGAAGCCTCGCGCGAAAAAGTGCGCCGCTTCCTCAACGCCCCGTCGGTGAAGGAAATCATCTTCGTGCGCGGCGCGACCGAGGGGATCAATCTCGTCGCGCAGTCATGGGGCAGGCGCAATGTGAAGCAGGGCGACGAGATCGTGATCTCCTGGCTCGAGCATCACGCCAATATCGTGCCTTGGCAACAGCTCTGCGCCGAAGCCGGAGCCAGGCTGCGCGTCGCGCCCGTGGACGATCGCGGCCAGATCATCCTCGAGGAATTTGAAAAGCTGCTCAATCCGCGCACGCGCATTGTTTCCGTCACTCAGGTCTCCAATGCGCTCGGCACGGTGACGCCCGTAAATGAGATCACGGCCATGGCGCATCGCCATGGCGCGCGCGTGCTGATCGACGGCGCGCAATCCGTCCCGCACATGGCGGTGGACGTGCAGTCCATTGACTGCGACTTTTTCGTCTTCTCCGGCCACAAAGTGTTCGGTCCGACCGGCATTGGCGTCGTTTACGGCAAGCAGGACGTGCTCGAGCACATGCCGCCATGGCAAGGCGGCGGCAATATGATCGCCGACGTGACCTTCGAGAAGACGATCTATCAAGGACCGCCAGATCGTTTCGAGGCGGGCACCGGCAACATCGCCGACGCCGTGGGCCTCGGCGCCGCGCTTGATTACGTCGAACAGATCGGCATGGAGCTGATCGGGCGCTATGAACACGATTTGCTCCTCTACGCGACCGAAAAGATGCTGCTCGTGCCTGGCCTAAAGTTCATCGGAACCGCAGCGGAGAAGGCCAGCGTTCTCTCCTTCGTGCTGGACGACGCCCGCGCCGAGGATGTCGGCAAGGCGCTCGATCGCGAGGGCATCGCCGTGCGCGCGGGCCATCATTGCGCCCAGCCAATCCTGCGTCGTTTCGGCTTGGAGGCGACGGTGCGCCCGTCGCTCGCCTTCTACAACACCTGTGCCGACGTCGATGCGCTCGTCGCCGCGCTGCTGCGCATTCAGAGCGGAAAGGGGCACCGGGTCTGAGTCGCGACATCGTTTCAACAGACTGAAACGATCCGAACGGCCAGACATATGCGGCCCTTGTTCCCTATGCTCGCGAAGTTCATGGCGCGGGGTTGTCGTTTGGACGACCGCGACTTAGCTGAATCAACGGAGTGACGCAAATGCTGGCGCCTGCGCGCTTGCCCTCCATGCAATCAACCGCGATCCCGCAACTTGGGCTTTTCCACCTCGACCGGCCCAATGCCCGTCTGAATCGGCCGAACCGGATCATACCCATGTCGAACCACGCGCTGTCGGCCGTCGGGCAGGTCAGCGGGTCGTCGATTTCGTCTTTCTGACGGAGGGGAACGACCTTATTCTCGAACATTGCGTAGCGCTCCTCTTGGAGGTTCGGGTCGGCTGGACACCAACCCCGTTACGCCGCCTTCCTCACGCCGTCATCACCCACTTTCCCGCATAGCTCCGCCGAGACGATCAACGGGCTTTACAAAGCCGAGGTGATCTGGCGGCGCGGGCCATGGCGCAGTTTCGAACAGGTCGAGTTCGCCACGCTCGAATGGGTCGCCTGGTTCAACAATCGAAGGCTGCTGGAGCCGATCGGAAACATTCCGCCGGCCGAAGCCGAAGCGCGCTATTATGCGCAACTCGACGAGCCCGCCATCGCGGCGTGACTCAAACAAAACGGCCTCCGGTAAACCCGGGGGCGGTTCAATACGATCCCATCTGATCGGATTTCGCTCTAATTGGCTATGCGAGGGGTAGTTCAACGCGCACGGATAGTCCGCCCCCCTCTCGGTCGCCCAATTCCAGCCGTCCGTGATGCGCCGTGAAGACGGCCCGCGCGATCGCCAATCCAAGTCCAAATCCGTCCTTTGACGCCAGACTTGAATTTTCACTGCCCCGTCGGAACGGCTCCAGCATTGCTTCTCGCGTTTCCGCCGGGATGCCCGGGCCATGATCCGCGACTTCTACTATCGCCGTATCGCGTTGCCTTGTGACGGAGAGCTCAGCTCCGCCCGCGAATTTCACCGCGTTGTCGACGAGATTGGAAAAAGCGCGTTCCAACTCGTCCGGGTTTCCGTTGACAATGATCTCGCTAGCGCCATCGAACTGAACATCGGCGCCCAGGTCGACAGAGTGATCCACAACGGTGTGAAGCAGGGTTGCAAGATCGAGGGTTATAAACTCCTGCCGTGCTCCGCCACGAAGATAGGAAAGGCACGCGGCAACCATGGCATGCATCTGCTCGAGATCGCGCAAGATCTTCGCTTTCGTTTCTCCGTCCTCAATATATTCAGCCCGCAAGCGCATTCGAGTAATGGGTGTCCGCAGGTCATGACTAACAGCGGCGAGCATGCGCGTGCGCTGGTCTACCATTTCCTTGATGCGTCGCTGCATGCGGTTGAATGCGCGCGTCGCGGTTCGCACTTCTTCCGAGCCCGCCTCTTCAATTTGTGCGGGAGTCGTATCCAAGCTGAAAGACTCCACCGCCTTGGCGAAATCGATCAGGGGACGGGTGACGGCGAGAGCCCCCCAGAGCGAAAAGATCAGCAGGCTAAGGCCGACGAAACCGATCGTCACTAGCGCCATTCTCCCAAAACCCGGATGAGGCGTCATAAGAGAAAGCGAGACTTCCTGACCGTCTTGTAAAGTTGCAAGAAGCTTCTCGTCTTCACCCGTGCGAATGACCCGCGCCTTCACTTCAGCGGGGAGACGGCGATTGAATAAACTGAAATCGGGCACCGTGACCGAGATTGCTTCCTTTGGCGTCGAAAACGAAATATTGAGCTCGGGAAGGAACTTGTTCAAGACCTCGGCGAGTCGCGCGCGGTCGGGAGCAGGCGTGGTATTCAGCGCGATAAGGGCGCTCAGCGTCGTGTTCGCCATTGCATTGCGTGGATCCGCGGGTCCGGGAGAAAAAAACAGCAAAATTGACGTGACCGCCGCGTGGAACAGCGCCACACAAACGAGAAGCAGCAGGGCGATCTGCGCATTTATGCGGCGCGGGAGCGCGATCTTCATTGGGAGGTCACCTTTGCGGAGAAGACATATCCCGCTGATCTTACTGTTTGAATTAGGACTGGGTCGCGCGGGTCTTTTTCGATCTTCTGCCGCAGGCGGCTCACGGTGATGTCGACGCTTCGGTCCGTGGTCGCCGCCGACTTTAGTTGATCGCGCGAAAATACACGGCCCGGTCGCTGACAGAGGGTTAGCAGCGTCTCGAACTCCGCGCTTGTCAAGATCACCCTGGCGCCACTCGGTCGCGACAATCGGCGTGTAAGCAATTCGAGGACGAACCCCTCAAAGCAATACTTCTCAGTCGCTTTCTCGGCCTCTTGCTCCGGCGCGCTTCGCCGGAGAACGGCGCCGATGCGCGCGAGCAATTCGCGTGGAATGAATGGCTTGACGAGATAATCATCGGCGCCGAGTTCGATGCCCAGGATTCTGTCCATGTCCTCGCCTCGGGAAGTCACCATCACGACCGGCAGCCTATTAACGTTGCGGAGTCGCAAGCAGATGGAGAAGCCGTCCTCTCCTGGAAGGTTGACGTCGAGCACGACGAGATCCACCTTTTCAGTCGCGAGAATCTTGTCCATTTCTCCGCCACTTCCAGCAAGCGTCACCGTGAACCCGTGGTCAACGAGGTACTTCGCGATGAGGGTGCGAATATCTTCGTCGTCTTCGACCACCAAGAGGTGGCGCGGGTCGATGGTTGTCAAAGCGGATTTCTCGGTCCGGGAGGGTTCATCTGGGATGTAAAGGCAAACTCACGCTCGTCAGATAATATGGCCGGAATTGGGCGTTTTTGTTTTAGATTGCTCGGAGCGGCCGCGTCCTCCCGACGTTTATGGGCGCGCTTGCCATCTTTTTTGTCGACGGGCATTGGGATGCCGCCATTGAGGAGCCACTCTGTCAAGTTTGGTTTTGCCCAAAAGCGAGGCGCATCGGCATGCCGACCAGCGACGACACAATCCCGCGCTGTCTCGAACGGCGGCGAAGACGCGCCGCGCCGCGGCGAATAGGGATCGCCCCGCGCTCCAGATGGTGAGGGCCGATCTTGTCAGTGATCATGGGCGCCCCCCAACCTCATTGTCGGCGTCGCGGTCGTTCGCGCATGCTCCAGGATCAGCCGCGTCATCAAGACCTTTCCGCGGGGCGCTGTCCAAACAACCGGGGCCGGCTCTTTACTCTACCGGCTCAAAACAACGAAACACGACTCTCGGCAACAAAATGAAACTGAACCGCCGTGATGTTGCCGGACGCCGCTATTGAAATCAAAGCACGCACAGCTTCGACGATCACATCGACAAGGCGCCACCGTGACATTTGGCTCGTGAGACTCTGTAGGAAGGCTGGTTCAATGGGGACGAGCTAAAGGAGGGGCGAGCGTTGGAGTGATCTCAGGGACGCTTCAAAAGAAGCGCGCGGCGCGCGTTCGGGTTCGCTGGAAGCAGGTTTGTTGTCGCGCCGCTCCGTGGAGGATGGGTCAATGTTGACGGCGCTCTGCGCCTGTGGATTCTTCACCAATCCGCACGTGCCCATCATCGATCCGATTGAAGCGCTCGGCAGAATCGCGTCTCTGTTCGTGGGCGGTGTGATTTTCGCCGCGATTCTTCGGAAGATGCGGAAATGATCCCCATGCCAGCCTTGGCTCAACTTGGCGGCGCCGCCAGAACGATTGTCGTGCCGATTTTCGCGCATGTGTCGGTTCGCGCGCGGCGTAGCCGCCGCAAGAAAGGTTGCAATGGATATGCGCTGGTTCAAAAAACGGTTCTGCCGCAAATTTTCACAGTGGCCGAGAAAGGCTTGGGACGATGAACTGGTTCACCCCGCCGGCGCATGGAATCGCCGCGCTGGACGCAACTCACCTGTCGCGCACATTTGGCCCTTGCGGATCATGTGCATGAGTTCGATGCCGGCAATGGTTGACGCAGCCGATCGAAACGATTTGAAACCGAGCATTGGCCGCGCCACTCGCTTGACGGAAAAGCGGCCTTTGACCTTCACATATGCCTCGTCCATTCGCCAGCTGGAGCCAACCGGACGCTCGCGGGCGCGAATTGCTGATCCAGCAACGGCACGTATTTGACCACCCAGCGATTGAGCGTGGAATGGTCGACTTCGACGCCGTCGCTCTTCCATCATTTCTTCAAGCCGCCGATAGCTGATCGGATACGCTACATACCAACGGACGCACCACAGGATCACGTCACGTTCAAAATGGCCGCCCTTGAACTCGATCATCTTGCTCTTCCGCTGGAAGCGCTTCCAGCGATCATATCCCAGTCAACCGCCATGAAAAATTTGCGACAGAACCCGGCAGCGTCTCTTCGTCAAGGCCCCAGTCCTGTCGGGCGAAATCCGGGAAATTGAAAAGCCACTGAAATGCCGACGATACGCACACGAACTCCACTGCGATTAGGTCTTGCGGGCGGCGGCACCGATCTGTCGCCGTTTTGCGACGAATATGGCGGCGCCGTGCTGAACTGCACGATCGATCGCTATGCGCACTGCTATCTTGAACCGCGACCGGACGGGGAGTTGGTCTTTCGCGCCTGCGACCTTGGTGTCAAAGAACGGCACACGACCGGCGCGCCGCTCGACGCCGCCAACGGGCTGCGCCTGCATCGCGGCGTATACAACCGGTTCTTAAGAGAGGGCTATCTGCCCCGGTCGCACGGCTTGGCGATCGTGACGACGACCGATGCGCCGGCGGGGTCGGGAGCGGTTTCAATCGCGAGGTCCGAATAATGACGCTGGCCACCAGGCGTCGTCCGAGCTTGCGCGTTCCAACCCGCCGGCGGCTCTTCGGTGAACCTGATCGTCAGGCTTCCGCGATTGCGAAGCGCCGCATCATAGTCCCGCCAGTTCGTCACCCGACGCCGCTGACGACGAATGTGATGACGGCCCTTGGAATTAAACTTGAACGGCACGACAGACCCCCGTGATAGCCACGGTAAACATCTGCCCCACACCCCTTAAACGGCCGCCACGCCGATATCCGTCCACCAAAGCCGCGCGCCGTCACTTCTTGAATCTCGCCCAGGCTGCTTTCGAGAACTCCTTCCAGGCCGAGTCGAACACGTCGCGCGACGGCAGGACGGTGGCGCCCGCCCAATGGGCGAGGTAGATCTCCTTGCCTTCATAGTCGAGCGGCTTGCCGTCCTTGAACGTCACGCCTGTCGCCTTGTAGAAGTTCTCGTGCGAAGCGTTTTCGACGCAATGCGGCAGGTATTTGATCTTCAGCCCGCGCCGATGCACGACGAAATTCACGAGCGGTTGGGCGAACAACTGCCCGCGCTTGCGCACCTCGTGAAAAATCTCAGCATCCTGCGCGATCACATTTATGAAATCTGAAAGCTGAAGATATTTGTTCGAGGTGACCCAGAATCCGTCGTTGAACAGCGCCACGTCGCGTAGGAACGGATATTTGTCCTTCCTGTTGTTGTAGACATATTCGAAGCTTGGCGAGGCGACGATAAACTCGCACTCTCCGGGCTTCAGCCGGCCGAAAATCGGCGTAAAGTCGCGGAACAGGATGACGTCCACGTCCACATAGGCCACTTCGTCGAGCGGCAGCGCGAGCGCCTGGAGTTTTCGCAGACGCCGCCGATTATTATTGAAAAGACCCGGGTAAAGCTCATGCGCGAGCTTGTCGATTTCCTTGGGCTCCTCCTCGATAAAGGTCGCGCCGTATATCTCCGCCGCCCGTCGCGTCATCGCGACATTGTCGTCATAGGGGATGAGATAGATCGGCAGCGTCGAATTGGTCGCGAGATAGCTTTCGAGGAACGGCAGCAGCCAGTCGATGATCTTGTCGTTGCCGACGATGGCGATGCCGTAGCGCTTGCCGGTTTCCGCGGCCGCCCCCTCCGAGAGGGGGGCGCGGGTCGGCGAAAAAAGTGGATGCGAGGGTGGATACGAGGAAGGAAGGCTCATATATCCGGTCTACTTGGAAACTCCGACGCATGGCAAGGGGCGGTTTTTATGGGGTCTGTCGCAGGCGCGACCGAGGGGCTCGCTCGGAAAAGCGACGCCATCAAGCCGTTTGCGGGCAAAACAGTGGCGGTGGTTCACGCCGCGTGGCATTCCTGCGGCAGCTATCAGGTGAACGTCAGCCAGCTGATCGCCTATAAGGCCTTGGGTGCGCGGGTGATTTCCATCGCCTTCATGGACGTTCCGGGCCCGCCGGCGCCCGATGGAGGCCGTTGGCCGCGGTATCTGGAGGGAAGCCGCGACCTGCCCGCCGACCGGCGCTTTTTCACGGGCGCGTCAAATTCGGCGGTTTGGACGATTTCGTTGCTGAAAGACGGCTGGTGGCCCCTGATTCATGGCGATCAGGCGACCTGGCTCATCGAACTGGCCAAGCGCGCGCCCATGCCCGAGGGGGTCGAGACCGAAACGATCGATCTGGTTCACGCGAACCACTACTTCACACTGCCTCTCGTCGAACGGCTAATCGCGAAGCGGCGCGTTCCGATCATCTTGGAGACGCAAGATATTCAGGCTCGTCAATTTGTGCTGCGCAATCAGGACGGCTTTTTCATTCCGCCGTACGTCATCTACGAAGACATGCTGGCGGCGGAGGTCGGCTGGATGAAGCGAGCGGATGTCAATGTCCACATCAACGCGGAAGAGCACGCAGCCTTCCACCGGCTCCTCCCAGGAGCGCGTCACGAGCTTGTGTATCCCGCTGTGGCGCCGGCGCCGCTGGGCGCCGGAGGGCGCGCAATCGTCATCGTGGCGAGCAATCACTATCCAAACTACCTCGGCTTGCGGTGGTTTTTGGAGAAAGTCCTGCCTCTCGCGCCTGGTGTCGACATAGAGATCTACGGTAATATCTACGAAGGCGTAAGGTCGCGCGACGCGGCGCTCTACGAGGCTCATCAGCGCCTTTTCAAGGGGCGCGCGCCGGACATCGGCACCGTTTACGCGAACGCGGGATGCGTTCTTCTGCCGACGACCGATGGCTACGGCCTTTCCATCAAGGCCGTCGAGGCTCTGTCCAGCGGCGCGCCGTTGATAACGACTCCGGCAGCCTTTCGCGGCATGAGCGTCGATCCGCGAACGCTCGCCAATGTAGCTGTGGCCGAGCGCGCAGAAGATTTCGCCGCGGCCCTTCGCGACATTCATGCCCGGCTCCAGGCCGGCGGCGCGGATAGCTCAAGAGCGACAACAGACTCGCGCCGCTATTACGACGAGGCGTTCAGCAACGACGCCTATGCGCGCGCGCTCGCAAAAATCACAGTTCCGATGGTGTGTGGATGAACGAAACTCTTTCGCGCGAAAACGCGGCCGCCGCGCGCTTCGCCGGCAAAAATGTCGCGCTGATCCATCCGGCGTGGCATTCTTGCGGGACATATCGCTCCGTCGTCGGGCAGATCGCGGCCTATCGGGCGTTCGGCGCGCGCGTGTTTCCCATCGCGATCAGCGTAGATCCGGGATATTCGCCGGAGTGGCGTTGGATTTGGCGCTCCTATATCGAGGCCACGCCCGAACTTGACGCCGGCGAGCGCTATTTCGGCGGCGTGCCGTTTCACGTCTATGCAGACCCGCGGTTCCTTCGCGATGTGGTGTGGCCCTATATCCACGGCGACCAAGCGAAGATCCGCGCCGGCTCGGCGGCGCGTGCGCGAATTTCGGCCGAAGTCGCCAACGTCGAATTCGACTACATCCACTGCAATCATTTTTTCCTCATGCCGATCGCGACGAGATTGGCGAAGGGACGAGCGCCGATCGCGCTCGACAGCCACGACCTTCAAGCCCGCCAGTTCATACTCATGAACAAAGACATGCCCTGGCTGCGTCCGCGCGCGACAGTTGAATCGATGTGGGCGCAGGAACTCAGCCTGATGCGCGGCGCCGATCTGCTTTTTCATGTGAATGACGAGGAAAACGAAGAGTTCCAAAAGTTCCTTCCCGAAAAAGCGCACGCTCTGCTCTATCCGGCCGGACCAGAGACCGCGACGGGCCCTGGCGGCCCCGACATTGTGATCGTCGCGAGCTTCAACACGGCCAATATTGAGAGCGTGATCTGGTTCTTGCGCGAGGTCGCGCCGCATGCGAAAGACGTAAGCGTCAAGATTGTCGGCAATGTCGACGCGGGCGTGCGCTCTCGAGCGCCGGACGAGTTCGAGAAATACAAAAGCTGGTTTCTTGGCCGCGTCGACGATCTCGACGCCGTCTACGCCAACACCCGGCTGGCGCTGCTTCCCACGATCAGCGGCTCCGGCCTGTCGATCAAGACGTTGGAGGCGTTTGCGAGCGGGCTCCCCATAATCGCGACGACTCACGCCCTGCGCGGGATGAGCGCGGAGGCGGCGGCGCTCGAAGGCGTAGTGGTCGTCGACGAGCCGGAAGCTTTCGCGCGCGCGCTCCGCGAAACCGCGAAAGGGCCGATTCCAACGACGGCGCAGCGCCAGGCGAGCGCGGCGCGGGCATATTATGAGGCGAATTTCTCACTCCGGGCCTATGAGCGCAATTTGGCGTCCCTCGTGGCGCCCTTGCTGGCGCGCTCGCGTTGACCGCGAAGCGATTTGCGGCCGGGCTCGGGACCACGTATGAGCGACGCGAATGACGCGGCGGGGCGATTTTTGCCCCACGCGGCGGCGGGTTCTGTCGCAAATTTTCACAGCGGCCGAGAAAGGCTTGGGACGATAAACCGGCAAGGCCGGAAGCTGCCGCGACGATTGCGATTGTGAGGTTCATAGTGATCTCCGTCCTATCGGGGCAGTCCATGCCGCGACACGCAT
>Ga0224557_1004351_pt1 | contig 10398 bp, 7 predicted proteins | sample 714S31014metaG_FD_180677 | JGI IMG/M metagenome (GOLD analysis project Ga0224557, IMG submission 180677) | Peat soil microbial communities from Stordalen Mire, Sweden - 717 S3 10-14 | ecosystem: Environmental > Terrestrial > Soil > Wetlands > Peat | place: Sweden: Norrbotten County, Stordalen... | reverse complement strand
TGACGGAAGACCCGCTCGACGGCGTGATGACGTAGCCGGTGATGGCACTGCCACCGTTGGAGGCCGGAGCCGTCCAGGTGACCGTGGCGCTGGCGTTACCCGCGGTTGCCGTCCCGATGGTGGGTGCGCCCGGCACCGTTGCCGGAGCCGTAGGTGTCACCGAGTTCGAGGAAGCAGACTGTGGGCCGGTCCCGACCGCGTTGATCGCTGCCACCTTGAAGGTGTAGGCGGTCCCGTTGGTCAGCCCGGTGACGGTGTCGCTGGTCACGTTGCCGACGGTGACGGAAGACCCGCTCGACGGCGTGATGACGTAGCCGGTGATGGCACTGCCACCGTTGGAGGCCGGAGCCGTCCAGGTGACCGTGGCGCTGGCGTTACCCGCGGTTGCCGTCCCGATGGTGGGTGCACCCGGCACAGCCACGATATTCGTGCTGGTCAGGACGGGCGGAGCCGAGTAGGTGATGAAGGGCGACGTGGTAACCGCTGGCAAAGCACAACCCGTCACCGGGGGCACATTCGGCACTGTATTGCAGAACGAGCTAGCTGTCGGGTAGCCGACGACCAGGGCCGTCAGGGAGGTGCCGAAGAGCGTCACGTTGGCGGCCGTGTCGAACTCGAACTGCGACCAGTTGATGGTCGAACCGACGGCACCCGATGCGGTGAGGGTGACGGTGACATCAGGCAGCACCAGCGTCGCCCCGGCCGGAATCTGCGTGGCCCCCGTCGTAACCTCCAGGTAGGGGTAGGTCGGGTTCGGCCCGGCGAAGCCCGAGTAGACCCCCCCAGTGACGGCCAGCGCGCTGCTCAATGCAGCCGTACAACCGGGGGTCGCCGCCGACAGGCATTCAATGGCGGACACGGGGCCAGAGCCGGACGCCGGGATGCCACCCGTGCCCGGACCACCGGTCCACGTCAAGGGGCCACTGACCACGCTGGAAACGTAGGTCGACCCTGCGGGGATCTCGTAGTACTGGGCGTTGTTGCTGATGTAGTTGACCGGCACCCCCGAGTTCGTGGTCGGGACCACCTGGCTCCCACCTTGGTTGGTGACCGTGAAGTTGGAGCCCGGGCTGGCCGTGGCCGGCGAGTACGGCTGCGCTATCGTGTTCACCACGGAGAAGCCTGTGGGCCCGGGGAAGCCGAAGTACTGTTCGGTCGCCGTCCCAGGTGAGGGAGCCCCACCGGCCGACGTGGCCGCGAACAGCCCTGCGGCACCGAGCCCTGCGACGCCGATGAGCGTCGCCGCTCCGATGGCACCCAAGCGGGCGACCTTTCCTCTGAATGTTCGCATGGAACCTTCTCTCTTTTTCGGATCTTGCATTGGATTCTTCGGATCGTGCACGGAGGACGTCGGGCCCGACGGCGCCGGCCGACTCGTGCGCGATGCGTGGCGTCGACCGATCATCGGCGCCGTGACTGTGACCGGTGTGGTGGGCGGGTCGGAAACCCCGGCAGCGGGCGGCGTGTCAGCGTAACGTGGAAAGGAAGGCCGGCGGCATGGATGGGCGATCCGACCGAACCGGGGGCGACGTCAAGCACTCGATCTGAATGCGAACGCAACGAGCGCATCGTCTCTACTCCCCCGGGGACCCTCCCCATCACCCGACCGGCCGGCTCAACCTAGCCCGGAGCCGCTGATCGGACCACCTTCATGTTGACGCTAGGGGATCAGTAGGCCTGATGCAAGGGGTTCCACGCACAGTGACGGCCCTCCCACGAGCAGAGATGACCGCCCATGAGAGGGGTTGGCTGCAATCGCATCTCCATAGGGGTTGGATGCCAGCGGCCGGGCTGATCCTCTGGAGAGGCCGGCATCCTGCGACCAGCTTGGACAGCTGTCCTTGGCGTCCCCGGGTAACAGCGGGGTCTTCTCGTCGAAGAGCAGCTCGCTGTCGATACCGTCGAAGCCGGGTCGCACCGAGTGCTTGAGGAACACGATGTTTGCCGCCTCGTCCGAGTTGATGATCGGCATCCCGTAGATGGGGCTGCCCGGGGTGTCCTTCGCCTCAGGGATCGCCGTGTCGGTAGCCCCCGCTCCCCAATGGACCCCAACGGTGAAGCGGTCATCGACCTGTGAATCCCGCCGGTGGAGACCGAGGTCGGCTCGTCGGTGCTCAACCGCCTGGCCACCGGCAACGGCAAACACGCGCTCATCGGGTACCGGCTTGCTTCCACCGTGGCCACCGGCGACCCGGCGACCCGTGGGTTCTGCGAGGTGGACCCGAGCAGCCACCTAGTCACACTGACCGAACGCCGCAAGGTCGCCCGCCAGGCGGCCGGTGAGAGCTTCCGCTCCGAGGGCGGGGTCGAGCCGGCCATGGTGGTCGGGGGCGTGGGCTTGCCGGTGCGGGTTCTCGCCATCGACGCCGGGTTCGTCCGCGTCACCCACACCGCGGACCTCCCCCGTGGTCACCGCCGAACTGGCCCTCCAGGTGGTCTGGGGCATGAGGCCCAGCAGTATCTTCGCCGTCGTCGCCAACGCCGACGCCGACTCAGCGGGGCAGGGCGGACGCCCGCGCTAGGGATCGGGGACGATAGCGTCGGCCTCGGGGACCTCCTCATCGGTACCCGCCCGGCCACCCGTTGTCACACCGCCGGCGTCGCTGTCACGCCGGCGGGACGATGCTCGGTGGCGTCTGCGCCGCATCAAGAGCAGGACCACCGCCAGGACCACCGCGAGAACCACGACGGCCCCGACCACGATCAGCGCCCACGGCACGACCCAGAACTGGGTCTCGCCGGTGAGCCGCTGGGGGCCACCGGTGACTTCGACGTGCACGTGCTGGGGCCCGGCAATCGGCAGCTGGTTCCAGACCGGCTCCGACACGGTCAACCTGGCGCCGGGGAGCAGTGACTCGATCACCTTGGGGGCGAACCGCTTGACCGTCCGCCCCCGCCCGTCGACCACCTCGACGTTCGCCGTGGCGTAGATGAGGGTGTTCCCAGTGTTGGACAGTTGGAACGTGATGAGCGCGCGACCCGACCCGGTGATGGATGCGAGGAAGGGGACCACCACATGCGCAGTGACCTTCTCCAGCTTCAGGCGGGGATGGACCGGACCGGGCACGAGGACGTAGATCCGCACGCCGACCCCGCTGAGCACCCGGACGTGGACCCGCCCGCTCCCGGGGTTCTGATCGGCCGAGTCGAGGGCCACCACACCACCGGCGTACTCACCCGGAGCGGCGCCGGCCGGAACGGTCACCGTGAAGGGGAAGGACGCCACCTGCAGCCCGGGGACGGTCAGGGTGTGCACCGTCGTGGTCGTCCAGCTGCCGACCCCGTGTGTCGCCTGGTCGGGCAGCGAGAGGGCGAAGGCTCCACTTGCGGGGGCGTTCGATGCATCGGCGGAGTAGATCAGAAACGTCAACGGGTCTGGCGTGCCGTTGGCCAGCGCGAGCCGATCCGACGCGCTCTGGCCGGGGGCGAGGTCGTAGTGGAACGAGTCGGGGACGGGGCTACCGTCCACCGGCAAGGGCGTCATGGTCCAGCCCGTTCCGGAAGAGGCGGCGAAGGCCGGTGCGCTGGGCACAGCGGCGAGTGCGGCCAGGGCCGCCACTGCAGCCAGCACTGCCCGGAGGAGCACGCTCCGCTCTATGCGGTGCACCGACCTTGCTCGTCGGCCACGGGCAACGAACGGCGGTCCGCCGATCGGGGGTTCGGCTACCTCGTCGGATCCGACCGGGCCGTGGGGCCCGACCGGATCAGCGAGCCTCGGTGGCGCCGTCAATTGATGGAGCTGATCCCCAGATCGTGGTTCACCTTGTTGTTGGCCGCGACCTCCGCCTTCTGGTCAGTGGCCAGCTGGGAGAACACGGAGTCGAACTGGGTCGTGGTGACCGACTGCGCACCCAGCGAGGTATCGGCCGTCAGCTTGTTGAGCGCGGCGACCATGGCCGTCACGTCATTGTGCATGGAAGCGGGGAAGGGCAAGGCCTGCACCGCTTTGGCCACGCTCTGATAGGTGGCGGACACCGCCTTGAAGCCCGCCTGGATCTCCACCACGTTCCCTTTGGCGCTGTTGAGCTGTGTCGAGAGACTCTGCAGCTCCTTGTCCCCGTCCGACACCACGGTCGTGTACCGCTGGGACAGGGTCTGGGAGTTGGTGGTCGTGGTGGTCGACGACGGATGAGAAGCGGCCTGTGACGAGGAGCCACAGCCGGCCAGCGCCAGGCCCAGGGCACACACGACGGGAACGGCTCCCCGGCGGAACGGCTTCGCACTTCTCACGGCTCTCCTCATTCGGGGATGGCAGAGGATACAGCCACCGGCGACGGAGGATCCGTCGGGGCGGTGACGGCCGTGTCCGAACTCGGAGCTTCCGGCCCGGGGTCGCCCTCCTTGCCCGACTTACCCGCCTCGCCCGCCTGCTTCGACGCCCGCCGGCGGCGCACGATCCATAGGACCACCAGGGCGATGATCACCAGCAGCAGCACAACCGCCACTACGACCACGCCCCACGGCACCAACCTCGTTGTCACGGTGAACGCGATCGTCTGCCCAGGAGCCCCGACGACACCACCCACCTCGTAGTGGCCGAAGGCGAGGACGGGGAAGGAGACCGGCACCCGGTACGAGACGACCTGGCCCGGGAACAGGGGCGGCACCGCTGGCGCCGCCACCACCTGCGTGGGGTTCGGACCCTTGCCCGCTCGCAGCACGAACGGCGTCGACGGGATGAGGTTCGAGCCTCCGTTGCGGAACCGCACCTCGAGTGTCCGGTGCGGCGGGGCGCCGAACCATTCGGCCCAGGACCCCGACCCCTTGAGCACGGCCTGTTCCACCACCAGGCCACTGGGGGCAATGGTCGAAGAAGCCGGCACCGGGGTGGCGACCGGCGCTCCCTGGATGTCGACCGACGTCGAGAGGAGTTGTTGGCTCACCCCCCCGCCGGAGCCGGGCGCCGGCAGCGCCTCCATGACGCAGGGGCACGGCAACGGGGGGATCTCCACGATCATCTTGACCAGGAAGTGGCCGATCTCCGAGGTGGCAGCCGTCGTGGAGGATGCCAGGGCGCAGTTGGCCGACGTCCCCAAGCCGCCGTTGCCGCACACCTGGAGCTGGTAGTTGGTGAGCGGGTCGAGGTCGTAGCCGCCGACCAGAACCGTCGTACCCGGGGCGACCGAGGAGGGCTGCACCGAGATGCGGGGTACGGAGACCGCCCCGGCCGGTGTCGATCCGATGGTGAGCGCTGTCCCCAGAGCGAGCAGCGTCACCACGGCCGTCACCGCACCTGCGGCCGCCCGGGAGCGCACCTCCCGGACCCGATGGGCCATGCGCACCACGCCCCTCCGACGCACGTGCTCAGGCCCCGCTGCCGACCGACGCCCCCGGTGCGGCGACCGACCCTGCCGGCTCGGTCGTGCCGGGGGTTGCCGCGCCTTCAGGCCCCGGCTCGCCACCTGCCTTCGCCTTCGGGTGGCGACGCCCCCACCAGACCCTGCCGACCACTGCACCCAGGATGAGCACGATCAGGAGCACCAGCAGCCACGGGAAGATCCAGAAGGTCTTGTCGCCGGCGGCCGGCGTCATGCCCGGGGAGGTGAAGCGCACATGCACCGTTGCGGGGCCGAAGAACGGGATCGAGGTCCATTTCGGTTCCACCACCGTGAAGCGACCGCCGGGGACGAATGCCTGCACGCTGACGGCCGGGAAGGTCTTGACCGTCCGGCCGAAGATGTCGGTGACCGTTGCGACCGCCTTTCCGGCCAGCAGCGTGTTGCCGGTGTTCTCGAGCTGGTAGGTCACGTTGGCGCTCCCGCTCCCGAACCCGAGCGGCGGCACGGAGGTCTTCACGGCGATGTCGCTGACGGCGGCCGAAGGGTGCAAGGGACCGGCCACCCGGACGAACACCGCGGTGGCGATGCCCCGATGGACGATGAAGTGGGCCGGGCCCTTCGCGGTCTGAGCCACCGGGGTGACGTCGAGGGCCTCGATGCCGCCGGCATGATCACCGGGCGTGGCGTTGGCCGCGACGGTGAGCGAGAAGTTGATGGTGACCGAGGTCTGCCCGGCTAGGCCGTAGATGCCGTGGCCGAGGTGGGTGTTGATCCACGACCCGACACCGGTCATCGGATAGCCCAGAGGTCGGAGGGCGAAGGCACCGCCCACCGTCGTGTTGTACCCGTCGGTCGACCAGATCTGGAACTGCTCCAACTGGGTCGTCTCGTTGGTGAGCACGACGGCGTCGCTGATGGTCTGTCCCGCACCCAGGTCGTAGTGGAAGCTGCCCCGGGGAGCCGTGGCGCCGGGCACGGCAACCGGCGTCAGGGAGAACGTCGGAATGGCCAGTGCAGCGGCCGGACCGCCCGATACGACAGCGAGTCCCGTCGTCGCCATCACCGCTGCGAAGACGGCGGCAGCCCATCGTCTCGAGGTTTGCTTCCACTGCATGCGATTCGTTCCCCTCACTGCGCCTGGCACATGGACTGCATGCCGGCTGCTGGTCGACCCCTGCCTCCGGTCGTCGCCCTCCCCCTGACTCCTTCAACCACGGGCCCGGGCATCCGACCGACATGATAGGCCGGTTCATCCAGGCCTGTTTCGGAATTGAACTGCTTCGAGAATGAAGGTGGGGGCGGCGATGCCGCCCCCACCTTCTTCTCACCGGAGGAGACCGGAACGACCGGTCCCCTCCGCTTCCAACCAACTACCGGATCAGTAGCCGATCACCACGATGTTCAACGTGGCGGAGTACGAACCGGCAGCCACGTACGGCGGAATCGCCAGTGACAGTCCGGCCTCGCACAGGAAGCCACCGCCACCGCCAGGGGCGGCACCGGTACCGGTTGCGCACAGTTCGGCTGCGCTACCGGCTGGGTTGTTGAGGACGGCAGGGTTACCAGCCGTGACCTCTGCCGGGAGGGTGGCAACGCCACCCGTGCCAGCTCCCGTGCCGTTGACGCCGGTGCTACCGGCAGCTCCACCGACAGGCACCGGCAGGCCGCTGGGGCCCGTGCAGGACGGGTATCCAGTAGGCGCAGGCGTCTGGTCAGGGCAACCGATGGTGTTGAGGTTGTTGCCAGGCAGCGAGCCGGCAGTCTCCAGAGCCACAGCAGGCTGCCAGGTGAGGAAGTCTGCCGGGATCACATTGTCCAACGCAGGACCGTGAGGCGTGGCGTTGTTGAAGTCACTGCCCAGCTGACCGGTGACCGTCCACCCTCCGAGGGTGCCGCGATCATCGCTCACGACCACCGTGTTCAGGTAGCCCAGAGCCTGGTCGAACTGCTGGTTGTTGGTGCCTGCTCCCAGACCCAGGGTGACCGGGGAAAGCGCCACGATCGAGTTGCTGGGGTTGGCAGGTCCGGTCTGGACCTCACTGATGGTGAGGGACGTTCCGATGACCGTCGCCACGATGTCCTGGTTGATGGTGCAGGTAGCACCAGAGGCCACCCCGATGGTACAGGTCGTGTTGAAGGCCTGGTACGGCGTGACGGTGATCGTAGCCGTCGACGACTCCGCTCCGTCCGTGGCCGTCAGCGTCAACGAGAACGGGCTCGAGGTCGTGGCCAGCTGCTCGGCCGTGGACAACGGGATGGTCCCGGTCAGTGCGCCCGTGGCGGAGACGGTGAACGTCCCGACGTCAGAGTTGGCGGCACCGGCCACACCACCGCTCCATGCGAGCGTACCCGCGGAGCTGTCCGTCCAGTTGGCACCGGTCACGTTGATCGTCGTGGTACCCGTCCCCGGAATGCTGATCGGAGCCGCGTTGGTCACGTTGATGAACGGGGCCGGGGCGCCGATGACCGTACTGGTCAGGACCGGCGGAGCCTCGTAGGTGGGCGAGGTGGCCACCGTGGTGAACGGCCCCAAGGCGCAACCCGTCGTCGGATACGTATTCGGTACCGTGTTGCAGAACGAGGTATCGGTCGGGTAGCCGAGGACTGCGGCGGTCACATGATTCCCGAAGAGCGTCACGTTGGCAGACGTGTCGAACTCGAACTGGCTCCAGTTGATGGTCGACCCGACGGTGCCCGTCGCGGTGAGGGTGACGGTGACATCAGCCAGCGTCAGCGTCGCCCCGGCGGGGATCTGCGTGGCCCCCGTCGACACCTCGAGGTACGGGTAAGTCGGGTTCGGACCGGCGAAGCCCGAATAGGTCGCCGTACCGGAGACGGCGACGATCGGACTGTTCGGGGTAGCCGTGCAACCGGGGGTCGAGGCGGACGTGCACTCGACTACGGTCTCCGCGAAGCTCGTCGTGGCCCCGCCGCCCGACGGGACGTAGGATGCATCGCCAGCAGCCGCCGCGCTCACGTACGTCGTCCCCGCGGGGATCTCGTAGTAGGTGGCGTTGTTGCTGATGTAGTTGACCGGCACTCCCGAGTTCGTGGTCGGCACGACCTGGCTCCCACCGACGTTGGTGACGGTGAAGTTGGAGCCCTGGCTGGCCGAGGCCACCGAGAACGCATCCGCGATCGTGTTCACCACGCTGAAGCCCGTCGGCCCTGGGAAGCCGAAGTACTGCTCGGTGGGTACCCCGGGTGACGGCGCCGCGCCTGCCGGCGTGGCGCTGATCAGTCCGATCGCGCCGAGCCCGGCGACACTGATCAGTGTCGCCGCTGCTACCGCACCTATGCGGCTGAGCCTTCCTCTATAGGTTCGCATGAATCCTTCTTTCGTCAATGGATAATGCATTGAAACGAGTGCGATGGCACTTGTCCTCAGACCGGTGATGCGGAGCATCGACCGCGCGGTTGTCGGCATTCCGACAGAGGGCTGGGAACTCCGGATCCGTTCCTAGTGGGCGGGTCAATCGACGATGGAAGGCCGATGGACATCCGCGCTCTCGACTCCGTACCCTTGGAGGCTCGCGGCCCGTCTAAGCACTGTTCCCCTCTGTCCAGTGGCACCCCCCCCAATACGACTCGTGTCCGGGACGCCGACCGCCCGGTCGGTGTGCCCGCACTCCACAGTGCTAGATCAGGGCCCTACCAAGCCCTGCCCTACGTGCGGCACGCCCTGGACGAGGTTCCCCCGTGCCACACGGTCCACGCTGCCGGGTACATTCCCACTGCCCCCAACTGCGCTTTCTGGGGGCAACCTACGCTCGGGTCATGGGGCCGTCAAGGTGTCACGGCATCAAAAAGATGGTCACGGTACGCTGGGTCATCAGCCCACCACACCCCGTGACATTCGTCCGCGTTGCGAGTGCAACTCCACCCCTTTCATCGAACCGATTCAGCGCGCTCAGCCCTGCTCAACGGCCACCGGGGCGCCCTGTTCGACCAGTGTTCGGCGCGTTTGAACCGTTCGACCGGTTGGCACCGGCTGAGCCCGCTGAAGGGTCGACCTACTCCTGGTCCTCGATGCCCTCGGGCACGCAGGATGGACTCAGGTCCCGAGGGTGTTTGACCACCCGCCGGTCGATTGCAGCCCCACCATGGGGCCCGCCTCGACCGCAACCTCGACTACGACGCCGACAGGACGAACGTCAGCGATCCGGCCCGCACCTGGTGCGGATGGAGCACGACGACTCGGGCCTTGACGGAGAACGAGCCACCGCCGCCGCCCCAGTGAGCGACCCACATCAACACGACACCCCTGTCGTCACCAACCACCTGGGAGTAGGCCTGGTTCACCTCGGACTGGCGCCCGGTGACAGCAACCGGCCGATCGGGCACGACGACGACCGGACCGGACCGATCTGCGACCAGTTTGCCCCGGGCTCCCTCGGACCGGCGCCCGATGAACGCAACCTGGCGATCGGGCACGACAACCACCGGACCGGACCGATCTCCGACCAGCTGGGCCCAGACCTTCCAGCCGACCAGCGTGCCACGAGGATCGGTGAGCTTGATGGGCCCGAGGTCACCCACGAGGCTGGAACCCTCCCGATGCAGCCACACGGTGAAGCGTGCAGGCGTGACCCGCAGGGGCCCTCCCGGGAGGACGCGCACAGTGATGATCTGGTGGAGCACACCGCGTGTTCCGGTCGCCGGCCCCGAAGGCCCGGTCGACACCGGGTGCACGCGCTCGGACAGCTGTTGTTCCACCCACCTTCTGACTGCGGGGGGATCGCCTGCCAAGGTGGTCGCGCCCCGGCTGTCCCAGACCGTGGGAGGCCCGGTGACGGTCACCCGGGCGGCTTGGCTCGACCCCAGCTGTGCCGGAGCGGGCCGCTGCGACGCGCCCACAGCCACGGCCACCGCCAGCACCGATATCCCGACGGCCAGGACTGCGTCGATGCCCATGCGCACAAAGCGGAGCTTGCGGTTGCCGATTGAACGTCGATGCACATTGACAGGATCGGCCCGAACGAAGGCCACCCTGAGCGAATTCTTCACAATCACGCTGGGCGTCTCCCGTTCGGGCCCGGTGCTCACGACGTGATGATCACCATCGTGGCGGAGTAGGAGCCGGCCGCCACATACGGGGGCACGGCCAAAGAGAGCGAGG
>Ga0224557_1004350_pt1 | contig 10402 bp, 10 predicted proteins | sample 714S31014metaG_FD_180677 | JGI IMG/M metagenome (GOLD analysis project Ga0224557, IMG submission 180677) | Peat soil microbial communities from Stordalen Mire, Sweden - 717 S3 10-14 | ecosystem: Environmental > Terrestrial > Soil > Wetlands > Peat | place: Sweden: Norrbotten County, Stordalen... | reverse complement strand
CCTCGGCGGCCTCTTTCGCCGGGCTGTTAAAATACGGGAAGAAAAAATTCTTCAGGGAAAAGAAAAAACTGAAAGTCGTATGCGTTTTGACCGGGCACGGATTAAAGGACCCGGACAGGGCCATTAAAAGCGTGGATTTTAAGCCCATAGTTGTAAAACCGGACCTGAAATCCATAATGAAGATTATTGATAAATAGGGAGGCATTGGTATGAAAAAAATCCTGGCAGTGCTCGCGCTACTTGCCCTTGGCTGCATTAATATTTACGCGGTAAAGACCGCGGGGGATGTTTATAATTCGGGATACGACCTTTACCTGGTGAACGACTATAAGGCCGCGGTAAAGCTCTTTAAGCAGGCCATTAAAATGGAGCCGGAATTTGTAAAGCCCTACAATATGGCGGGCCTTTCTTATATTGCCATGAAACAGGTGGACCACGCGTTGTTTATGTACAAACAGGCGGTCTATATAGATCCTGATTTTGCAGAGGCATATTATGACTACGGAGTCGCGACTGAGATAAAGGACCCGAAAAATATAGACGCCGCGGAACAGCTTTACCAGAAGGCCATTATACTAAACAACGACGATTATATTTACGCGCGCGCGTCGCTTAACCTTGCGAAGCTTTACAGAAAACAGGAAAGGCATGACGACGCAATTGAGGCGCTCAGAAACGCGATAAAAGCCGAACCGACGTTCCAGGAACTTTATAATGAAGCCGGGTTGAATTACCTTGATGAAAGGCTTTATGATAAGGCAATCGAGATGTTTTCCAAAGCGGTGGAATTAAAACATGAATACGTCGAGGCGCAGACGAATCTTGCGATTACCTATGAGAAAAAGGGAAACCTGGCAAAGGCGATGTATGAACTCCAGTCTACATTAAGAAAAGACGACAAGTTTGCCGGCGCACAGTATACCTACGGAAATGCGCTTATAATGTCGGGGTATTATGATGACGCCATAGCGCACCTGAAAGCGGCAATCGGGCTTGACCCAAAATTTGCCGAGGCGTATTACAGCCTGGGAAAGGCATACCTTCACAAGTATATGTTCACGGAAGCAGAGGCGGCGTACAGAATGGCGCTGAAAAACAGGAGCAAATATACGCTCGCCAAGAAGGGGCTCGACTACGTAAAAAAGCTGCAGAAAGGGTTCCGCGACCACATAACGTTCCCCAAAATCGCGGTTGAGGGGGAAGAGGACGACTCCACGCAGGATTTGACCGACGAACAGATAGCGGCGGCAAAGAAGAAAGCCGCGGAAGCTGAAAATGTCGAGGACCTGAGGATGCCCAGTTTTAAGCCCACTCCGAAAGAGGGCGAAGACGCGTCTGATGCCCAGGCAAACACGCAGGATGCGGACGAATTTTAAGCAAATTCCTGTAAATTACTTTTAATTTTTTTTACGAAAAAAATCAAAGAGGGAATTTTATGAAATATATCATACTGCTTGCCGATGGAATGGCCGACAGGCCCGTCGATGAACTTCAGGGCAAAACCCCGCTTGAAGCGGCCGCAACCCCGAATATGGACGCATTATTCCAAAAATCCACAGCCGGAATGGTCACACCGCTTGTGGACGGATTTCCACTCGGTTCCGATATAGGCAATATGTCCATACTGGGCAACGACCCGCATGATCATTATACAGGCAGGGCTCCCATGGAAGCGTCAAACCTTGGAATTAAACTTTCCGACAGCGATGTGGCATTCAGGTGCAATCTGGTCACGATTAAATCGGGGGTAATGGCCGACTACAGTTCCGGCCATATATCGACCCGGGAATCTAAAAAACTGATAAAAATGATTGATAAAAAACTCGGCTCTGAATCGGTAAAGTTCTATCCGGGAAAAAGTTACAGGCATATAATGGTGATGAAGGGCGGGGAAAATATTAAGGCCACGCCTCCCCACGATATCACCGGAAAGCAGATAGCGGAATATATGCCAAAGGGGCCGAAGTCGGAACTGCTCACGCAGCTTATGGAGGATTCACGCACGCTTCTGGACGGACATGAGGTAAATACGCAAAGGCGCGCCGAAGGAAAAAATCCGGCCAATATGATTTGGCTCTGGGGCCAGGGGAAAAAACTTGACCTTCCGAAATTAAAGGACAAATACAAACTGAACGGGGCCGTAATATCCGCCGTAGATCTTGTGAACGGCATAGGCATTTCCATGGGGCTCGAGGTAATAAATGTCCCGGGAGCCACCGGATATATAGACACTAATTTTCGCGGCAAGGCGGAATACGCCCTTAAAACCCTTAAGAAAAAAGATTTTGTGTATCTTCATGTGGAAGCCACGGACGAAATGGGCCACAACGGGGACTTAAAGGGAAAAATGGACGCCATCGAAAAAATTGACGGCGAAGTTCTGGGCCCTGTAATGGAAGGCATGAAAAATTTCAAGGAATACAAAATACTTCTGACATCGGACCACGCGACGCCGGTAAAGGAACGCACCCACACGGCCGATCCGGTGGCTTTTATGATTTATGATTCCCGGAAAGATAAAGAGAATAATTCCGGCGGTTTCAGCGAAAAAAACGCGTCAAAAACAGGGATATTTTACAAAAAAGGCTGGGAACTTTTTGATTTTTTTATAAAAGGCTGATATTACAAAATTATTGAATTATAATGCAACCCGGAGGAAGATGATGGCATTGATAGTCCAGAAATACGGCGGGGCATCGCTGGCAACACCGGAAAAGATGCTCTTTGTGGCCGACAGGATAATTAAAGAAATGAAAAAAGGGAACAGAATGGTGGTTGTAGTCTCCGCACCCGGTGATACGACGGATAATCTTATTGAATTTGCGGAAAAACTGGCAAAAGAACCGGATGCCAGGGAACTGGATATGCTCATGTCGACGGGTGAACAGCAGTCCATAGCGCTTATGTCAATGGCGCTTATAGCAAAAGGATACAAGGCAAAATCGTTTACCGGCGCGCAGGTGGGAATTGTGACTGACAACAAATACACAAAGGCCCGTATACTTGATATTAAAGGCGCTTCCAGAATAAAAGAGGCGCTGAAAAAAGGTTATATATGCGTGGTAGCGGGATTCCAGGGAATAACCAAAGGCGAGGACATTACGACGCTGGGGCGCGGCGGTTCAGACCTGACGGCAGTCGCGCTTGCCACGGCCTTAAACGCGGATGTCTGCGAATTTTTAAAGGATGTTGACGGTGTTTTTACGGCAAATCCGGAAGTTGTAAAAGACGCGAAAAAAATCGATTATCTGTCATATGATGAAATGCTTGAATTATCAAGCAGCGGCGCGCAGGTTTTATACAACCGCTGTGTGGAATACGCAAAGAATTACGGGGTTGTCCTGCATGTCAGGGGGACATTCTCATCCAAAAACGGCACCATAATCAAAAAGGAGGACGTGAAGATGGAAAAAATAGTTGTATCCGGAATAACATATAATAAAAAGGAATCCAAGATAACCATAAAGGGAGTTCCGGACAGGCCCGGCATCGCAGCGTTTGTTTTCAACAAACTGGCCGAAGGCGATGTTAATGTTGATATGATAATACAGAACGTTTCCGAAAAGGGCGCCACTGATATCTCTTTTACAATATTCAGGAAAGATTCCTTAAAAGCCGTTAAGGTCCTCGATGCGATAGTAAAAAAAGTCATGGCAAAGGGATTTTTCATCGATGAGGCTATAGGCAAAGTTTCTGTCATCGGTGTCGGAATGAGGACGCACACCGGGATAGCCTCTGCCATGTTCAAGGCGCTGGCCGATAAGAAGATAAACATTGAAATGATATCCACGTCAGAGATAAAGATATCGGTTGTTGTCAGGGAAGACCAGGTTGAGGATGCCGTCAGGGTGCTTCATAACGCGTTCAAGCTTGGCAAGAAAAAGCCTGTTGTGGAATAAGGCTTTAAAACGGAGGATATATGGAAAATATAGATCAGACCGGACAACAGGCTCCTGCGGCGCCGCAGCCTGAAAACGCAAGCGCACATAAACAAAAGGAAAAGGAATTTTCAATAACCTGGAATTTAAAGATCCTGGCGGTTATATATGTTATTCTCGGCGTTCTTTATCTTATCATGAAATTTACCTTAAAGTAGCCGGATCATGGAAAAGATATTCATTTATGATACCACATTAAGGGAAGGCGCGCAGAGCGCGAGGATAACTTATACGGTCGAGGATAAAATTTCTATCGCGAAAAAGCTGGACGAACTAGGGGTCGATTATATCGAGGGCGGTTGGCCCGTAAAGGATGTAAACGAAAAGGAATTTGAGTTCTTCAGGCAGGCGAAAAAGCTTGACTTAAAACACGCAAAAATAGCCGCGTTCGGCTCCACAAGGCGCGTTAAGAAAAATGTCCGTGAAGATGTCATTTTAAATTCACTTCTGCTGGCCGACACAAAGACGGTAACCATATTCGGCAAAAGCTGGGATCTTCATGTTGAAAAAGTGCTCAACACCACGCTTGACGAAAATATCAATATGATAAGGGAATCAATTGACTATCTTAAGTCAAAGAAAAAAGAGGTCATATACGACGCCGAACATTTCTTTGACGGTTTTAAGGCGAATCCGGATTACGCCATGAAATGCTTACTTGCGGCGCAGGAAGCCGGGGCTGACACCATAGTGCCATGCGACACCAACGGCGGCGCGACAATACAGGATATGGAAAAGATAACCAGGGAAGTAAAAAGCCGCATTAAGACCGCGCTCGGAGCGCACATTCACAACGATTCCGGGCTCGCGGTGGCAAACAGCCTTGTGGCCGTGGCCAACGGCTTTAACCAGGTACAGGGCACCATGAACGGATTCGGCGAACGCTGCGGCAACGCGGATCTGGCGTCAATAATACCCATACTTTCTCTTAAAATGGGATATCTTACAATACCGCAGAAGAACCTTAAAAAACTCACCGAAACCGCCTACTTTTTTTATGAAAGGGTGAATATACCGCCGGACGACAGGCAGCCTTTTGTGGGAAAAAATGCTTTTGCCCATAAGGCAGGAGTACACGCGAATGCCGTATTAAAGGTGGCAAGTTCCTATGAGCATATGAATCCCGAAGTCATCGGAAACGAAAGGATTATGCTCATGTCGGATCAGGCCGGAGTTTCCACGCTTGTGCATAAGGCCCGTGAAATCGGCATCAAATTGACAAAAGATGACCCCCGCACAAGGGAGTTGATAGTAAAGATAAAAAAACTTGAAAGTGAAGGCTTTGAATTTGAGGGCGCGGACGCTTCACTGAGGCTTTTTATTCTGAAGAACACATCCAAGGTAAAGGAATTATTTAAGCTGTTGAGTTACAGGGTCATAGTGGAGGAGCGGGGCGGGGAGCTTTATGACGAAGCCACAATAAAAATAGAGGTGAACGGCTTAGCCGAACACGCGGCATCGGAGGGAAACGGGCCGGTCAACGCGCTTGACAACGCGCTGCGTAAGGCGCTGAAAAGATTTTATAAGGCCATCGGCGATGTGCGCCTTGTGGATTATAAAGTAAGGGTTATCGAGGGATCCACCGGGACTTCGGCAAAGGTAAAGGTTTTCATTGAAAGCGCCGATAACGCAGGTTCGTGGACAACGGTGGGTGTTTCCGAGAACATAATTGAAGCCAGCTGGTTCGCGTTAAAAGACAGTGTTGAATACAAGCTTTTAAAAAATAATTAAAACGGTTATTTAATAAAATCATTCAGCCGGGATATTTCAGGCTTTAAAAGGAGATAATAACAATGAAATCAGAGGTGTATTTTACACGGTTCGGCGCACCGCATGCCGACGATTCCATATTAAAAAGGCTTTCCGTAATGTTCGACAGGGTCGGCGCCGGTTCCCTGATTAAGGACAATGAAACAGTCGCCGTCAAGGCGCATTTCGGCGAGCAGGGAAATGTTTCTTTTGTATCCCCGTTATATTACAGGACGATAGTCGACCGCATAAAGGTTTGCGGCGGAAATCCTTTCCTGACTGACACAAATACGCTTTATGTGGGCGAACGCAATAACGCGGTGAAACACCTTAACACTGCCATAAAACACGGCTTTGCATACGCGACTGCGGGCGCGCCGATAGTGATAGCCGACGGGTTGACAGGTTCGGATTTTGTCGAGGTTGAGATAAATGGAAAACACCTTAAAAAGGCAAAAGTCGCTTCCGCTATTTATTGGGCCAAAACCCTCGTGGTTATGTCCCATGTAAAGGGGCATATGATGACCGCCATGGGCGGGGCGATAAAAAATCTCGGGATGGGATGCACCGCCAGGGCGGGAAAACAGGACCAGCATTCCGGTAATGTGCCGAAATTCTCGCCGGAGTTATGCGCCGGGTGCGGAGACTGTGTGGCATGGTGCAACTTTGACGCCATAACCATAGTGGACGGCAAGGCTATAAACGACCCCGCAAAATGCGCGGGCTGCGGCGAGTGCATAGCGGCATGCAGGCTCGACGCGATAGAATCAAAGTGGGATACGGACCTTGAAAAAATGAACGAAAAAATGGCGGAATACGCGCTGGCGGTAACTTCAAATAAGAAGAACAAAATGGTATATTTTAATTTTCTGCTGAACATTACGCCGGAATGCGACTGTATGCCGTCATCGGACAATTATCTTGTCCCGGATATAGGCATACTGGCGTCTTTTGACCCGGTGGCCATAGACACAGCCTCGGCTGAGCTTGTCAATAAGGCGGATGTCATACGGGAAAATGTGGCGGGTAAGGATGGCTACAATTTGGAACTCGCAGGCAGCGACAAGTTCAGGATGGTGCATCCAAAATTGAACTGGCGCCTCCAGCTTGAGCACGCGCAGAAAATAGGCCTGGGGACCATGGAATATGAACTCATTGAAGTTTGATTTTTATAATGGTATATAGATAATGTAGAAAAACACGTTGCACGGTTTATCCCGGGTATATGACATTTTTCTTGGATTCCTTCGACAAGCTCAGGATGCTGAGTTTTATCGAAGCATGTCGCCCGGTATAATAAAGACGGCCCCTGTGGGTCAGTCAGATGAGCGGCGCAAGGCCAATAAAGATGTCATATACCCGGGATCACGTAACATTGACAGGGTTTTCTGACAGTATCATTTAAATAATAAAATAATGGAGCGGTATGGATAACAAAGGCATTGGCATATTTGATTCCGGCCTCGGCGGGCTGACCGTTGCAAAGGAAATAATGGAGATGCTTCCGGATGAACAGATATTTTATCTGGGAGATACCGCCCGGATGCCGTACGGATCAAAGACAAAGGAAACCATAATAAAGTTCTCAAAGGAAAACACGGCTTTTCTTTTGAAAAAGAACGTGAAAATGATTGTGGTCGCCTGTAATACGGCATCGGCTCTTGCCCTGAAGGAACTAAAAAATGAATTCGAGATTGATATTATAGGTGTTATTGAGGCCGGCGCAAGGGCGGCGGTCGAGGCCACTGTCAACAGGCGGATAGGCGTAATAGGAACAAGGGCGACTATAGCAAGCGGCGCATATGTGGACGCTATTAAAAAATACGATTCCAGGGCAAAGGTTTTTACGAGCGCGGCGCCGCTGCTTGTGCCGCTTGTTGAGGAAGGCTGGCTGTCGAATAAAGAGACAGAGAGCATTTTAAGGCATTATCTGGCCGGATTCGGGCCGAAGAAAATAGACACGCTGGTGCTCGGATGCACCCATTATCCGCTTTTAAAGCCTCTTATAAAAAAGATCATGCCGAAAGTTACGGTCATAGATTCGGCGCGTGAAATTGCCAGAACAGTCAGGGCAATGCTGGAAGCAAGGGATATGACGGCAAAAAAGGGAGCCGGCAGGAAATCAGAGTTCTTTGTCACGGATACACCCGCGCAATTCAACAAGGTGGGCAGGTTCTTTTTAAAAAAATTCATGGTGGAAGCAAAAAAAGTCCGCCTTTAACCGGAGAAACCAATGTACGAGCTTATGGTTAAGGATACATTTGCGGCCGCGCACAATCTCAGGGATTATAAGGGAAAATGCGAGAGAGTTCACGGCCATAATTATACGGTCATGGCATATTTTGAAACGGCTGTGCTGGGCAAAAACGGCCTTTCGGTCGATTTTACCATCCTTAAGAAATATTTAAGGAAAATCACGGACACCCTTGACCACAGGAACCTGAACAGTGATATTGCTTTTTTTGAAAAGAACAACACTTCAACTGAAAATATTGCGGCATATATCTATCATGAGCTGAAAAAAAAGGTAAAAAATGCGGCTGTTAAAAAAGTGGCTGTTTTTGAGTCGGAAAATTCGATGGCGGCATATTACGAATAAAGTCAAAAGTAAAAAGGTAAAACCAAAAGTTACAATTAAAAACCGGGAAAGTGGAAACAGAACGTTTTTTTTGTTTTAAACTTTTTGGTTTTGCGTTTTAAATTTTAAATTTTCCAACTTGTGGAGGTTGTAAAAATGAGGAACGATAACCGCGGCAACGACCAGTTAAGGCCCGTAAAGATAACGCGTGATTATATAAAACCGGCGGAGGGTTCCGTGCTGGTCGAATTCGGCGGTACGAAAGTGATCTGCACCGCCAGCGTTTCCACGGATGTGCCTTCTTTTTTAAAAGGCACCGGATCGGGATGGATTACGGCCGAGTATTCAATGCTTCCCAGGTGCGCCCCGACCAGGATACCGCGCGACGCGGTCAAGGGGAAGGTCAACGGAAGAAGCCAGGAAATTCAGCGCCTGATAGGCCGGTCCTTAAGGGCGGTAATTGACGTGAAAAAAATCGGTGAAAAGTCTGTTATTATCGATGCGGATGTCATACAGGCCGACGGCGGTACAAGGACGGCCGCGATTACAGGCGCGTTTGTGGCGGTTTACGACGCTTTTAGTTTAATGATGTTAAACCACGATATTAAGGAAAATCCGGTCAGGGGTTTTGTTGCGGCTGTATCCTCCGGGATAAATTCCTCGGGCGAGGCAATACTTGACCTTGATTTTTCCGAAGATTCCACGGCGCAGGTGGATATGAACATAGTGATGACCGAAGCCGGTGAATTTGTGGAACTGCAGGCAACAGCCGAGAAGAAATCTTTTGCGGATGATAAACTTTCCGCGATGATAACGCTCGGTAAAAAAGGGATAAAAGAACTTATAACGCTGCAGAAAAAAGTGCTGGGGGTAAAATAGTGCTCGAGATTGTGCTTGCAACGAATAACGCCGGCAAGGCGGCGGAAATTTCCCGGATACTTGGAAAGAAAGTTAAAATTTTTACGCTTCCTGAAATAGGTTTTGTTGGTGAAATCGAAGAGACAGGTGAAACTCTCGCGGAAAACGCGCTCATCAAGGCAAGGGCGGTTGCGTGTAAGGCGCCCGGGAAAATTATAATGTCAGACGATACGGGCCTTGAGGTTGATTATCTTGCGAAGGCGCCCGGGGTATATTCGGCAAGATTTGCCGGGCCTGACTGCTCTTATCTGGACAATAATAAGAAACTTTTGAAACTGTTAAAAGGCGTTGCAAAAAAAGAACGGGGAGCTGTTTTCAGGACTGTTGTGGCTGTAATTTACCCGGATAAAAATGTGGAAATTTATGAGGGGAAAATATCAGGCTCTATAGCGGAAAAAATGTCCGGTGTATACGGCTTTGGATATGATCCGGTGTTCATTCCGGAAAATAAAAGAAAAACATTCGCGCAAATGAATTCCGATGAAAAAAACTCCATTTCCCACAGGATGAAAGCCGTAAAAAACTGCCGGATGGGGATTAAAAGAAAATATGCGGTTTAAACCTTTAAAATAAGGCCAAATCGGGGCAAAAACACCGATATTGGGCAAAACCGTGAAACTATATTTTGATTTAAGAAATAATTTTCTATTGACAAAAATTGCCTTTAACATATAATGGAAAACGAATGTAATGCTGTAAAAAATGGTTTGGAGGAAATATGAAAAAACTTGGAAGATTTTCCACAATATTATTATCCGCTATTATAATGCTCTTCATATATTCCACAAATTCATCCGCGAAATCCCACGGCGATACCAAAACTGATTACAATGTCAAGGCAAAGATCATTGGCGTTGCCGATCCGAATTATAATGAATATACCTATGTTGATGTCGGCAAGGCGCAGGGCATCACACAGGGCGAGCGTTTTATGGTACAGGGAAGGTACGGCAAGGTAATGGTTGAGGTTGTCGAGGTATTTCAGAGAATGTCGGCGGTAAAAATTGTTGACAGCTGGCTGCTTAAAAATGGCAACGGCGGGAAAATGATATCGGCAAGCTTGTATCCAAAAGCAAGGATAAGAAAATTTAAAGAAAAAAAGATAATGTATTCCAACCAGAAAGCGGCGAAAAAGAATAAAGCTGCATCTTCTGTGGCTGTCAAGGCGCAGGTTGTGTTACCGCCTCCGCCATCCACTAATAATAATACGAATCAGTCA
>Ga0224557_1004343_pt1 | contig 10417 bp, 8 predicted proteins | sample 714S31014metaG_FD_180677 | JGI IMG/M metagenome (GOLD analysis project Ga0224557, IMG submission 180677) | Peat soil microbial communities from Stordalen Mire, Sweden - 717 S3 10-14 | ecosystem: Environmental > Terrestrial > Soil > Wetlands > Peat | place: Sweden: Norrbotten County, Stordalen... | reverse complement strand
AAGAATTACTAATACCTGCATAACGTGTGGAGTATACATCGGTGAAGCAGGGAACAGGGAATAGGGAACAGGGAACAGGGAACAGGGAATAGGGAGTAGGGAGGAGGGACCAAGGGGCCAAGGGAACGAAAAGCTCGAGGGTGAGTTGGTTCTTTCCCCGGTCCCCAAAGGCGAGGGACCGGGGGCACCCGCACTCTTTTCGAAGAATCAGTTTGTCAGGGCCGTATGATTTTGCTATGCGCGGGAAAGACAAGCCAATGCTGACTCACACAAAGACGCTGATGCTGGCGATGGATACTTCGCGGCTGAAGGCGGGCCTGCGGCTGGCGGTGGGGCTGAGTGGCGGGGCGGATTCTGTGGCCTTGCTGCGGGCGCTGGCGGCGCGGAGCGGGGAGCTGGGGTTGGTGCTGTGTGCGGCGCACCTTCACCACGGGTTGCGCGGGGCGGAAGCGGATGCGGACGAGGAGTTTTGCCGCGAACTGGTTGAAGGGCTGGGGTTGCCGTTTCACTCCGTGCGGGTGGATTTAGCGGCGGAGGCGAGGGCTGCCGAGGGCAAAGAGGTCGAGACGCTGGAAGAGGCTGGGCGACGGGTGCGCTACCGGTGGTTCCGAGAGTTGATGGCGGCGGGGACGGTGGATGCTGTGGCTACTGCGCACACGCTGGACGACCAGGCGGAGACGGTGCTGGCGAAGTTTCTGCGCGGTGCGTGGACGGAGGGGTTGGGCGGGATTCATCCAGTGATGGAGTTTGCCGAGGGGCGGATTTTGCGGCCGCTGCTGGGAACGACGCGGGCCGAGATTGAGGCCTATCTCGGGGAGCTGGGGCAGGGGTGGCGCGAGGACTCTACGAACAAGCATTTGACGTTTACGCGGAACCGGATCCGGCATGAGCTGTTGCCGGTGTTGGAGGGTTGGAATCCGCGGCTGCGGGAACACATGGCGCAGATGGCGGAGCTGGCGCGGGATGAGGAGGCGTGGTGGCAGGGCGAGCTGGGCCGGCTTGGAGCGCAATTGTTGCTGCCCGGGAAGCCGGTGCGGGGCGGCGGACGCGCGGGCGGCGATGGGCTTTCCATTGAGGTGAGCCGGCTTGGGGAGTTGGCTGTGGCCGTGCAGCGGCGGCTGCTTCGGCATTCGGCCGGGCAGCTGGGAGCAGCGCCGGATTTCAGGGCAACTGAGGCCCTGCGGATGTTGGCGCTGGAAGGCCGGGCCGGGCAGAAGCTGGAACTGGCGCAGGGGCTGAGGGCTGAGCGAACGCATCGCGAGATCCGGCTGGCGGCGGGGGGCGGGACGGAGGCAGGCGCTGGCCGGCAAGAGGCGGCGCCGGAGTACGAAGGAACGGTTCCCGGGGAGATTGATGCGCCGGCGTTTGGAGTGCGGCTGGTGCTGGCTGTGCCGGGCGGAGATGCAGGCGGCGGAAGGCGGGTTACGCTACGCAATTGGAGAGCCGGCGACCGGGTGACTCTGCGCTACTCAAGCGGTCCGCGCAAGGTAAAGGAAGTGCTTGAACGTCTGCGGGTTACAGGAACAGCGAGGAGCGTGTGGCCGGTGCTTGAGATGGACGGGCGGATCGTGTGGATGCGGGAAGTGGAGTTGCAGCCGGAGCCGGGGATCGCAATTGAAGCCAGATTGCGCGATTGAGGAGGGTGGCGCGGGATTTTGCGAAGCTAGCGTCGTGCGGAGTTTTCGAGTTGATTTCGTTGCAGGGGCTAAAGCCCACATTCATTTTGCGTTGGTTATGGCCCGGCGACCCAGAGGGTACCCCGGCCGTGCCCTTGTTACAAATCAGGGCTCAGCGGGGTTTTGTTGCAGTCCGTGGCGCGGGGTTCTGTTCATGCGACAAAAGTGGCAGCGGATGTACTGTGTGCGGGTTACCGCGGGGTGTTGATCCTGCTGTAACTTAGGACCCCGAAAGAGTACAATTTGGGTTACTGCTGACCCCGGGCGGAAGCGTTGGCGTGTCTTCCGTGCAGGCCAAGTGTACTTTCTGACACTTTGAGGAACGCTCGGGCGTCTAAGAAGCAGGTACAGGTTTCATGGAGGTCCAGCCGGGGGCGTCTCGTCCGGCGGGAAAGAGGAGTTCTGGTGAATTCAAGCGTTAAAACGATCATGTTTTGGGTCTTCATCCTCATCTGCCTGATCATGCTGTGGACGGTTGTCCAGAAGAGCGCAAGCATGGGCAAGGATACGGAGATTCCGTACTCCGACCTGTTCGACAAGGTGCAGAACCAGCAGGTTCTGGATGCGAGCATCCAGGGCAACGAACTGCGCGGTCACCTAAAGACAGCGCCCAAGGATCAGTTCCACACCACGATTCCCGCGAACTATGAGGACCTTGAGAAGGCGCTTCTGGCCTCCAAGGTGAACTTCTCCATCAAAGAACCGCAGAACAACATCCTGCTTCCCTTGCTGTTCAACGTGGGTCCGTTCGTGCTGCTTGGCGCGATCTGGTTCTTCATGCTGCGGCAGATGCAGTCGGGCGGCAACAAGGCGCTCTCGTTCGGCAAGAGCCGGGCGCGGCTGCTGTCGATGCAGCAGAAGAAGATTACCTTCAAGGACGTGGCCGGCGTAGATGAGGCCAAGGAAGAGCTGAAGGAGATTATCGAGTACCTGCGCGAGCCGCAGAAATTTCAAAAACTGGGCGGTCGCATTCCGAAGGGCGTGCTGCTGGTTGGACCTCCGGGAACGGGCAAGACGCTGCTGGCGCGTGCTGTGGCCGGCGAGGCGAATGTTCCGTTCTTCTCGATTTCAGGTTCGGACTTTGTTGAGATGTTTGTAGGCGTGGGCGCGAGCCGCGTGCGCGACCTGTTTGAGCAGGGCAAGAAGAACGCGCCTTGCATCATCTTCATCGATGAAATCGACGCTGTGGGCCGTCATCGTGGCGCAGGCCTGGGCGGCGGACACGATGAGCGCGAGCAGACACTCAACCAGTTGCTTGTGGAGATGGACGGTTTTGAATCGAATGACGGCGTGATCCTGGTGGCGGCGACGAACAGGCCGGACGTACTGGATCCCGCACTGCTCAGGCCCGGGCGCTTTGACCGGCGCGTGGTGGTGGGCCTGCCCGATGTGCGCGGGCGCGAAGAGATTCTGCGCGTGCATGTGAAGAAGGTTCCAGTTTCGGACGATACGAATCTGAACGTGCTGGCGCGTGGAACACCGGGCTTCAGCGGCGCGGATTTGGCCAACATGGTGAACGAGGCTGCGTTGAACGCGGCGCGCGTGAATCGCAAGCAAGTGACCATGTACGACTTTGAGCTGGCCAAGGACAAGGTATTGATGGGCGCCGAGCGCAAGTCAATGCTGTTGACCGACGAGGAGAAGAAGGTGACCGCGTATCACGAGGCCGGCCATGCTCTGGTTTCGTTCTTCCGCGACCACTCCGATCCGATTCACAAGGTGACGATTATTCCGCGCGGGATGGCTCTGGGCGTAACGGTATTTTTGCCGGGCGACCGGCACAACTACACGCGTGAATATCTTGAGGCCAAGCTGGCCATGTCGTACGGCGGGCGTGTGGCTGAGGAGATTTTCCTAAACCAGATGTCGACCGGTGCGGGCAGCGATATTGAAGTGGCCACCGACCTGGCACGGCGCATGGTTTGCGAGTACGGCATGAGCCGGCTGGGTCCGCTGACTTTCGGCAAGAAAGAGGAGCAGATCTTCCTGGGGCGCGAGATTGCGCAGCATCGCGACTTCAGCGAAGAGACGGCGCGGCAGATCGACCTGGAAGTGCGCAGGCTGATCGACGAGGCCTACCAGACCGCTCACTCGATTGTGGATTCAAACAAGGACCCGATGCACCGGCTGGCGGCGGCGCTGCTGGAGCGCGAGACGATCGATGCGGAAGAGGTTCGGATGCTGATTGAAGGCAAGGAATTGCCTCCGCTGCGTTCGATACTTGCATCGCCGAGCGATCCCGACGGCAGCTCGCAACAAGTGCTGAAGCCGGAAACTCGCGGCGGCCCGGGCTTCCCGGAGGGTTCGCCTTCGCCGGCGTAAAGGCAGGGAACAAGGGAACAAGGGAACGAGGGAACGAGAAGGGCTGCTCTTTGGAGCGGCCCTTTTTGCGTTTGGTGGAATTCCCTCAGCGTAGATTGAACCTTGCTCGCTTTTGATCCGACATAATCAATGAACGCAGATGGACAGCGAGAGTAGAACGCAGTACGAATGGCTGGCGCTCCGTTGCCAGTCGGGCGAAGCGGGCGCATTTGAGGACCTGATTGGCGTCATGGAGCGGCCTTTGCTCTATTACGCGGCCAGTTTGACCGGGAGCATGGATAGCGCGCTCGACGTTCTCCAAGAGGTTTGGATCAAGGCATTCGGCGGCATTCGAAAGCTGAAAGATCCCGGCTCTCTGCGCCCATGGTTATACACGGTGACGCACGGAATCGCTGTGGACCGCATCCGAAAAAGCTACTCACGCGAGCAAGCGGAGAAGGTTCAGTACGAGGATTTTCAGGAGGCCGAGGAACCGTCGTTCGCGGAAGAGGACGCCGCTCAGGTTCATGCGGCGTTGAATCAAATCGGCCTCCATCATCGCGAGGTTCTGGTGCTGCATTTTCTTGAGGATCTGTCGCTCAAGGAGATTGCAAAAGTCGTTGGCTGCTCCGAGGGCACGGTCAAGTCGCGAATCCACTATGGCAAACGGCAAATGAAACAGATTCTTGAGGGAGTGAAATATGGCACAGCAAACGAGTAACCTGCGCGAAGGTCTGCTGGCGGCTCTGCCGCAACCGGAAAACGTCGCCGCCTATCGTGAACAGACCGCTGCGTTGCTGGCAAAGCACGCGAAAGCGCTTCGGTGGGAGAAAATCACGGCAAACACTTTTGTATTTATCGCTGCCGTTCTGTTCTGGTGGAGCGTCTACCCCGGTCGCCTGGGCGCATTGGGGGCGCATAGCTTTCAATTCGGCAGCGCCCTGTTTTTCTTCATCGGCGCGATCTCCGGGGTGCAATACAAGGTCTATGGCAGCCAGGTCGCCACCTTAAAAGAAATCAAGCAGGTTCAGTTGCAGGTTCTTGAGCTGCAGGCCTCGCTCGGGAAGAGCGCCGAAAACCAGAATAGGGAATAGGGAATAGGGATTAGAAAAGACTTTCTGGTTGGGTGCTTGTTGCCCCATCCATTCTGCGATGAGGCCGCAGAATGGATGGGGCACGGTACGTTTTGCTGGGATGAGCGAAAAGCACACGCTGGGTGCTAGAAGATTTTGTAGGCGATGCCGACGCTGCCGCCGAAGGGGTAGAGGTGCGGCTGAAGCAGCCATTGCTGGTACTCAAAGTCGAAGGCGCGCAGCGTGAATCTCCGGCTCAGGTGGTAATCAAGTCCTCCGCCATAGGCGAGGACCGTGGAGTGGCCGTTAATGAAGGTGCCGCTGCCAAAGCCGACGAGGAACTTGCCGTACGGGGTGGCGCGTCCAAAGGTTTTGATGGGAACCTTGGGGCCGATGAGATAGGTGTCTTCGCCGATGGGGGTGGTGTAAGCCACATACTCGTTGAAGCGGTTCCAGCGGCCCTCGCTCTCGATCGTCAGCCAGCGGTCCGCTCTGATGTCAATGTAGGCGCCGACGCCAAACGTTGGCTGCGGGACAAGCTGGGCGATGCCGTTGCCGGCATAATCGGTCTGGAACATGGAGCCGAAACCACCAACGCGGATCCTGGCCTCGTGTTCGTACCCTGCGGGAAGCACTTGTGCTTGTGCGCAGAGGGCCAGGGAAGCGAGGAAAAACGAAAAGAAGACTCGAATTGAAGTTCTCATAGCCGCGTGCACACCCAGTTCTGGTTAGACTTAGCTCCTGAGGTGGAGAACAGGCCGGTCAAGCGGAAAGTCCCCGGTACTGACGAGGAGCACATGGTGCGTCAGCCGGGGACTTGCCGCGGAGTAAATCACTGCGGGTTCTGCGGCGCAGGAGCGGGCTGCGCCTGCGTATTTGTCTGGTCGGCGCCCTGCGGTTGAGCAGGTGGCGTATTTGCCTGGTCGGCAGCCTGCGGTTGAGCAGGTGGCGTGGCAGGCTGTCCGCTGTTATCTTGCGCGGCAGGCGGAGGTGAGCCGGCTGGAGGCGCGACGGCTGGAGGTGCGACGGCTGGAGGTGCGGAAACCGAGGCCGTCGGGCTGGCCGAAGGCTGGTTCGCGGCCGGGTTTACCGCGGCGGGAGCAGCTTGTGCCGACTCATAGCGCTGCAGCTTGAAGAAGATGGGCGTGACTTCAAACGGCATCTTGTCGCGGGCGTTCATGGGCGCGTAACGCTTGGCGTCGAGCATGTGTACAGTGTCGTCCCACGGATCGACCTTGAGCCAGCTTCCCAGCGGAAGGGCGGCGGTCTGGGTTAGATCGTCCCAGTCAATCTTGGGAGCCATCTTTGCCAGATCACCCATCCAGGGGGTTCCGTCGGGCCTGAGGAGCGAGTCGCCGAGCTTGGGCGTGTTGAGCGCCTTGAGCACCTTGGAGCGATCGACGAGCTGCGCGTAGTAGAGACCGGCATTGGCAAGCCTGTCCTTGTACATGGAAGCCTGGAGGTACTCCATTGCCTTCTTGGCAGCTTCGTCGTTGTCGTGATCGTTGTGGTACATGTTGATGCGGACGAAGGCGGACTCGTCAGGGAAGAGCAGACGGTCATTGAAGGCGTAGCGGGTGTCGATGTGATGGCCCATGGCGATGTGCGCCAGTTCCATTGCGATGATGGAGGCGATGGCTTCTTCACTGGGCAGCGAGTCAATGAGTCCTCGGCTGAGCAGGATGGTGTTGCCGACCGTGGTGGCTTCAACCGTGTCGGTGAGCATGACGCGGGTATGAATCTGGTCAGTGAAGGCGAGGTTGTTTGGGACGACGAGGTTGACGACGATCTGGTCGAGGACCTTGTTTTCGTATCCGCCGTTGTTGAGCGGGGCGACGAGTCCGGCCTCGACGAGGCGGTCGATGACGTTGTTTTCAGCCTGGGTGACCCACATGCGCGAGGCCTGCAGCGGGCCCACGTCCTGGGAGTCGTTGCTGCGGTCAACGGCGTCGTCCACTTTGACGCTGACGTTTTCGCTGTCGCGAGTGGGCAGCTTGAGGGAGTAGCCCCAGAAGTGAGTCTGGGCCTTGAGGCCGACGGATTTGGTGCCTTCAATGCGCTGCGATTCTTCAACGTAGACTTCGACCGGAAGCCAGATGCCGGGCTGCACGTTCATGCGCCAGCTGTCGAAGTGGAAGTAGTACTTTGAGGAATCCTCAGTAGCGGGGCCGGTGTAGGTACCGTTGAAGCGGACAACGTTGTTGTCCTGATCCTCAATCCATATACGGCCGTAGAAGCGGCCCATGCCGGCGACGCGGGGATGGACGTCAAAGACCCATGTTCTGATGGAGCCGACAAACTCCTTGCGGACAAAGCTGAACACGTAATGCTGCTGGTCGAACCCAGTGGGGTCTATGAACATCATTTGCATGAAGCCGGTGTCTGAATAGGTGAACTTTTCCAGTCCCAGCATTTTGGTGAGCCCGGTCATGGCTCCGAGCGAGCCTTTGAAGAAGCCCTTGTGCTCGTCCTGGCGGGGAACATAGCCTTTGTCAAAGAAGGCTTTGCCGAAGTCGACGCGGCTGAGGATGAACTGATCGTCGACAGGAACCTCGTAAAGTTTCACGTCAGGATGCGTGTCCTGGATGTAGGTCTCGACCAGGGGGGTACGCATCTTGATGTCCTTGATGAGGACCTTCTCCTGGGCGACGGCTTTATCCACCAGGGCTGACTGTTCAACCGTCAGCAGGCGGGCCTGTTCGTACTTTGGTTGATGTCGAGCATACGCGCAGGTCACTCCCATAGTAAGGATCAGGAAGTTGAGGGAAATCTTCCGAAAAGTCATGTCATGCTCCTAGATGGCTTCGTCCAGTGCTTTCTTCAGTCGCTTGCGTCTGGTTTGACGTGTGGCGACTGAATCCGGCTGCGTTCCAACATTGTGATGCATTTCAGCATACTTAAGGATGATGTTACGCCAATTGAAACGAGATGGTAATCGTGGTGGTGAGATCGACCGGTCTTCCGTCGCGAGTGGCCGGGCGAAAGCGGATCTGCTGGGCGACGCGGCGAGCTTCTTCGTCGAGTCCGTGACCAAGGCCGCGCACGATGCCCTGTACGACGACCTGGCCGTTTGCCAGGAAGGTTACGCGCAGCACAACGTCACCCTGGACCTTGAGCTGGCGGGCTTCGCTGGTGTACTGCACAGGTGGTTTTGAAAGGACCTCGAGGTCAGTGGTGGTGGGAGTGGAGACCACGCGCTGCTGGACCGCGGCCTGGGTGACGGCGGGAATGCCGGCCGAGGCGACCTTGCCGTAACTGCCGCCGGTGTTTGCCGAGCCGGTGGCTCCGGGGATGCCGGCCGAGGCTACCCTGCCCACCATGCCGGCGTTTGAGCCTGACTTGAGGCCGTTGCCAATGCCGGTGGAACCGACCACGCCGTGAGGCGCGACAGCCGGGCCGTTCATGCCGCCGTAGGGGTTGCCGATGGCGGCGATGGTGGCCGGACGGGTGGCGTTTGGATTGGGAGTGACGCCGAAGGTTTGGCCGAGATGCACAGGCGCCGTGGAAGGCTTGACCTTGTTATCCTGCGCGGGCATGGCAGCGGTCATGGCGGGCTTGGGCTGCGGTGTGAGGACGACAGCCGGCTTGGCCGCGGGCTTGAGGACCGGCAGCGCAATCTTGGCTTCCATCTGGATGGGCTTGGGCTCCGGCTTGGGCTTGGGCACCTCGATCTTTGGAGCGTCCAGCTTGACCTTGGGCGGCTCGGGCGGAGGCGGCAACTTGGGCGGCGGAGTGACCTTGACCTTGGGTGGAGGCGGCGGAGTGGTGGGCACGATCAGCTCAGTCAACTCGTACTTGTGCTGCTCGATCATATGCTTGGCGGTGGCGCCGATATAAATGGCCAGCCCGAGAATCGCCAAGTTTACCAATGCGCTCGTGAAAAACGAGGCAGGGCTCCTCTCAGGGTCGGGAAGCGGGCCAAAATTCGTACGCCCCGGAGTGTAACTCGTCGTCGACATGTAATCAGACCTCGTCCGCGGCCACAGGGGCCGCACAGTATTGGTTTAGCCGGGAAGAGCAGAAGGGCGCCGGCATATCGACGATCATCGCCTTACCCGCAAGCCACTCCATCGCCAACCTGGTGTCAGCACAACGCAGAGCCTTCAACGTCCGGCGGTGGAATAACGACATTCCAACCCCGGCAAGAGCGCCTTGAGGAGAACGGGACCCGAGCGAGCGATTGAAACGCGCGCTTGCGAGGCCGTGGCCTAATGCGCCGCCAACGACAGTATGTGCCGGACCAAAGTTCCGGGAAATACCACCGATGGGCAATAAGGACCCTATGCTTCTAATACTGATGGCGAATGGCGCGGGGGAAGGAACGTTATGATTGCGCAACCGTGAATCAGAGCTTGTGATGCATTTCGAATTGATTGTCGCATAGACCTCGGACATTTCGACACTCCACTTTCCATCCAAGGCATCCGAACACCACGCGCTTTCTTGCGTTCCAGCAGCCAATTCGCTGCCCGCTTTTCGAAATTGGGAGCCGGAAATGAAACTAACCCGGCTAGAACCAGGAATTGAACCAAACTCTTTGGGCACTGAATGAACGGCCCGAGGGTCTACTGGCGGGAGGGTATGAGGGATTCCTGCCATGCCCTATTGTAATAGACTCAAGGTTACCCAAACTGCTCAGGAAAGGACAGTCTTTTTTGTGAAGATCTTAGTTACCGGAGGTGCCGGGTACATAGGTGGTACAGTTGCGGGTCTGCTTGCCGAAAAGGGACACAAGGCGGTCATTTTTGACAACCTGAGCCACGGCCGGCAGGAGTTTTTGCCGGCAGGCGTCCCGTTTGTGGAAGGCGAGGTCGCGGACCGGATAGGGCTGGAGAAAATCTTTATCGATGCCAAGGAGCAGGGGGCGCCTTTTGACGGCGTTCTGCATTTTGCGGCGCTGATTGAGGCCGGCGAATCGATGGTGCGGCCGGAGATTTTTTTCAGGAACAACACGGCCGCGACGCTTTCGCTGCTTGAAGCGATGCTGGCCGAGGGGCCGAAACGGCTGGTTTTCTCTTCGACGGCCGCAGTGTATGGAGAGCCTGAAGTTGTTCCGATTCAAGAAGATGCGAAGTTGAGGCCGACGAACCCATATGGTGAGTCGAAGCTGCTGGTGGAGCAGATGCTGGCCTGGCTGAATCGCATTTACGGATTCCGCTACGCAGCGCTCAGGTACTTTAATGTGGCCGGCGCGCCGGAGGGAGCAGGGGGCGCGATTACGCGCGGCGAAGCGCATGAGCCAGAGACGCACCTGATTCCGCTGGTGCTGGATGTGGCCCTGGGACGGCGCAAATTCATCAAGATTTTCGGCGAGGATTACCCCACTCCGGACGGTACCTGCATTCGCGATTACATCCACGTGTCGGA
>Ga0224557_1004342_pt1 | contig 10418 bp, 5 predicted proteins | sample 714S31014metaG_FD_180677 | JGI IMG/M metagenome (GOLD analysis project Ga0224557, IMG submission 180677) | Peat soil microbial communities from Stordalen Mire, Sweden - 717 S3 10-14 | ecosystem: Environmental > Terrestrial > Soil > Wetlands > Peat | place: Sweden: Norrbotten County, Stordalen... | reverse complement strand
CGCCCGGACGACCGACCAACACCCAGAACCTACGGATCACCTGTATAACGCCGGCCTGGGGCGCACCTTTCTTCGATCCAGAGGTGCCCAGATCGGCCGGGTAAATGACACCTTCCCCGGACCAATATTTGGCCCTTTGCTAACTACCGCGAGCGATTGTGGGCCCGTGGTGTCTGGTTGCCCTTCGCGTCGTGGAGGGACGGCGGGGGCTACATCCCGAAGCCGCCACCGAGGTCGCGTCCCGAATCGCGGTCACGGCTCCGCGAGTAATGCGGCGGGTCCGGAATAGAAGTCACATCGAGGGCTGTGTCAGACCGTGCGGCATTGAGAGCGTGGACCCGATCCCACAGTGACGAGAGCCATGCTGCGTCCGATGTCCTATCCGAACTGCCCGGTTCAGTGAACCCGGCCGACTCGATGACGCCGACCGCTCTTTGCCAATGGTCGCGCTGCTCGGGGTCGGAAGGCTCAGGACCGAGCGCGTCCGCACCAGTGACATTCCAGCAGGCCCGGTAGGCCTCGATGGCCCCGGCGGCAGACTGCCAGCGCTCGACGCCGCTTTTGCGCTCGGGAAGCGGGCCCAAGACGGTGGTCGTGTGCTCGGCAGGGCTGTACGCCGTGGCCTGGCCGAGCCGGTACTCGTGACGTGCCAGATCTTTGTCGAGTCGAGTCCAGGTGGTGATGTCATCTCGGTGAGCGGCCACCCATTCGTTACGGCTGCGCTGCTCTGCCGCCAGGGACGACAGGTCGGCGAGTGCCTCGTGAGCGACCTGGCCGGCGCTGTGGGTGCTTTGTGTCCGCTCGTATGCGGCGACGAGCTGCTCGGTGACGGCGGCTGGTGCATGTTCGGTGAGCCACTGCCCGAGGCGGGCGTGTTCGTGGTAGGTGGAGGCGATGTCGTCGGGTGACCCTGTGGGCCAAGTCGGGAGCCAGTCCTGGGCCATGGTCTGTTCCCGACTCTGGCGCAGGGCGTCGACGAGCGACTCGAGGGCGTCGCGCTGAGCCAGGTCGTGGGCGCCGTGGCCGATCTCCCACCTCGGGTTCTCCGGGGACGTGACGTAGAGATTGTTCGACAGCTGACCCCGCGACAGTGCCGTGTAAGCGGCCTCTTGGTAGAGGCTGTCGCCGCCGAGCACGAAGGTGTGGTCGACCGTGATCCCCTGGGAGCGGAACACGGTCAGCGCGTAGCCAAGACCGGTGGAGGCCTCGGCGTAGTTGCGGGGCAAGACGGCCCGGCGCCCGTCGTCGAGCTGGACGACCAGCGAGTCCATCTCTTGGCTGTGCACCTCTTCGGCGGTGCGACTGGCAACGTCACCCTGACTTCGGCGAACGTCACCCTCCCTGGCCACAGCGTTGCCGGTGTCGGCGAGCGCCACCACCGTGGCGAACGTGCCATTGCGGAGCCGGACCAGCTTGGGGTGGCCATTGTCATGAGCGAGGTCGGCGGAGGGCACCCGCTGGTTCTTCTCGAAGATGACCCGGTCACCGAGGCTGAAGGTCTTGGCGCCGATCTTGATCTCGGCTCCGAGCTCACCACCTGCCTGGCGGCGGGCCCGGACCATGGCGTTGAGGGCGGCGACATCTACCCGTCGCACGGCCAGGATGGCGGTGGTGTGGTCGCGATGGACGCCCCACCAGTCCTCCACGATGCGCTGGCGGGCCGCTTCGATCGTCCCGGTGATCGTCACCCTCCCGTGTTCCATGTAGGCGTGGACGGCAGGGGTGACGTCGCCGTGGCGGAGAGCGACCAGGGCGTCGCGTTCCCACTGCTGGTCCGGACCGCTCTGGCAGCGGTTGGTGGTGAGCGTCACGACGTGGGCCCCCAGTTCCCTCGAAAGGGAGCGCAGCGCCCCGCCTGCGTCGATGGAGGAGAGCTGGCGGTTGTCGCCGAGCAGGACGAGCTTGGCTCCTGTCACATCGACGTAGGAACGGAGTTGGTCCAGCGGTCGGCTGCCCACCATTGACGCCTCGTCGAGGACGATCACGTGGCGACTTGTCAGCCCACCGGCTTGGCGCAGATCGGCCAGGAGCTGGGTGAGCGAAGAGGACGGGATCCCCGTGCCTGCCTCGAGGTCGGCCGCCGTCCGAGCCGCCACCGCCGTGCCGATCACCCGGAATCCGGCCTCTTCCCAGCCGATCCGGGCCGCCCCGAGCATGGTCGACTTCCCCGTGCCGGCCTGGCCGATCACCAGGTCGTAGCCGTTGCCCGAGGTCAGCAGTGCTCGCACGCCGTCGGCCTGTTCGCCGTCGAGGTGGGAGTGGAGTCCGAGGACGTGATCGACCACGTCGGGGGCGACCCGGGCGGTTCCTTCCCCGAGTCGTGTCACCGCGGAGCCGATGATGCGTTGCTCGGCGGCCAAGAGCTCGGCGGTCGTGTAGCGCCGGTCGCCACTGGTGGCCGGGACGACGTGGCCGCTGCGGGTCCGAACGTGCTCGGTGCCGGCATCGGGGTCGGCGATCACCCGGACGACTCCCTCCCTCTCGAGGAATCTTCCCGTGAGCGCAGCCGCCTCGTCGGGGGTGACGTCGAAGGCCCTGGCTACCGCACTGATGGCGTCGCGGCGAGTCAACGTCGATCCGAGCAGGGTGACGGGCAGTGCCCTGCTGGCAGATGCGTTGGTGTCGGCGAGCTGGTGCAGCTTGGGAAGCCCTCCAGGGCAAAATTAATGCCCAGGTCAAGACGGTGTTTTTCCAGGTAAGGCTGCAAATCGGGAAAATCGATTACACGTAAGTACGCGCTGTTACGCCCTATTTCTCGTGGCGTGTTGCACGAAAGAGCCGAAATTGCCCAGTTGCAGGCTGTTGCACGGGCGGGATCCACGGTGTCGAAAGTCCTCGCCTTGGATACTGAGGAATCGGACGTCTTTGCAGCTTCGTTTAGCCGTGCAAGCTGAGAACGCCAGGAGATCGGCCCGCTTCATGGAAGGGAGCGGATCACCGTCGTGGCGCTATGGACTCGACGAGCGAGTCAGCCAGGACGTCGATCCCACCGCTTCGGTTCACCTCATCGACAAAGTCGTTCAGCGCGGCCTGATCCGACATGTCGATCCCTCTTTGCTGGAGGGCGAGCGCCATGGTCTTCGCCGGTCCCCACGCCTCCGGGTCCTGGGACAGCTCGATCATCTCGGGAGCGAACTCGTACGTCGCGTCGACGGAAGCGCGGATCGAATGCTCGGGAATGGCCCGCCTGCGCCCGACGAAGCGAATCCATGCCGCCAGGACGTCGGGGAGCAACGTGAATGCGTCACCGCCCAAGGCAATCTTTCGGGGTGCCCAGTCGAGACAGAAGATCTCGACCATGACCGGGCTGAACCGCAACGGCGTTCCGAGCGTGTAGTCGAGCGAGAAGATCAGCAACTGGTCGGCCAGCTGTTCGACCGTCATGTTCTCGTTGTCCTCGTCTTCGATGCCCATGAGCCCGATCACCTCATCGGACTCCAGGAACTCGGCCAACAGCTCGTCACGCTCCTCGTCGTTCAGCGTGGGCGCCTCCGCCACGTGCCCGCGCGCGGGAAGCGTGGCCAGGCGCGCCAGGACGAGGGCGCGGAGGTGATCGAGGTCCTCGGTGGTGGGAGGGTCGAACGTCCGCTCGGTCATCTCCAGCGCGACCCCCCACCGGGTGGCCGCCTCCTGCAGGGAGATCTCCTTGTATTCGGGGTCCTCGGGATCATTGTGGTTCTGCCGGAGCTCGGCGAGCACCTCGGCAATTCCGGCCGGCACCGCGAATACATCCTTGGCGATCCCGCCGAGGTTGTAGTCGACGTAGACGCCGATCGTGGTCTGGTGGCCCGGACCGTCGAAGCCCACCATGACCGACACCCCGTCGTCGTCGATCGGGTCGAACGAGAGCCATGCGGTCGTGGGCCGTTCCGTGCCGAGGACCGAAGCCCACGATCTTTCGGGTATCCCTTTGGCGGCGAGGCGTTCGGCCTGAAGACGGGCGCGGGAGCCGTAAGGATCGGGGGCGACGGTGCTCAGAGCGCGCAAGACCATGAGCGCGGCCGGCGTGGCCCGTCTGGCCGCGTAGTCGATCATCCCGCCCCCGAAGACCTCAACGGCGTCCATGCCGATCAGTTCGGAACCGGCCCAGACGGACCACATCTGCGACGCCCACATCTCGACCACGAGCGGAGGGATGTCGTCGGACAGATCCCTCGGGGCGGAGCGGAGAAGCCGTGCGAACATGTCCTCCAGGCTGGCTCGCTCCGCCGTGCTCAGTCGACCGGAATGACCTTTCGGGGTAACCCGGCCGCCCTTCTTCTTGCGCTGTCCACCCACGTCACCCACCTCTCAACCTTGGCCGAGCGTCAACCTATCGCTGACCCCTGGTGACGATGGGGAACCGTCGCTGACGAGGAGGAACGGTCGTCGCGGCGGCTCACAACCCGGGTAGGGACAGCGGTTCGTCACCATGGGGATCTACCGGTTGCCCGCGGCAGAGGTCGCTCCGGCCCGTACGCGGCGGTGTCAGTGCAATGGGGCATCATGCGGAGGTGCGCGTCCTCCACTCGACCTGGCTCGCCCGCGACGAGCTCCTCGCCTTCTGGGGTGAGGACGGGACCCTGTCCTCGACTTCCGTGCCGCGGCGGAGCCGTCACCCCAAACACCCGCGTCCCGTCCCTCACCCTTTCGCCCTCGACGCCGACGGTATCCGCCTCGCCGCGGGCGAGGTCGGAGGGGTGGCGGCCGAGGACCTGATCGTAAAGGCCCGTGAGGTCGATCTCCACCTGCGCCTGCCCGGCGCCGGAGGCGGGCCCATCGGCTCACCGCTGCTCGAGGACGACAGGATCGGGTTCGCCCCGGGATCGCCCGGCGACCCGTTGCCGTGGACGGCGGCCGGACTCGTCCTCGACCCGTTCGACGCGGCACGTCTCGTGCTGGCGCTCGGGACGGCGGGCGCTTGGGACGGGCCCGCCCCGGAGGCGCCCGAGGTGGCCCTGGGCACCGACCTGCGGTTTGCCGCCCGCGCCGCCGAGGTCGTCCTGGAGCTCCTCACGCGGGGTCGGCTCCTCCCGGTGCTCGAGCGCACCGCACAGGGCTCCGTGGCGCGGTGGCGCCCGCTGGTGGACCGCCACGACCGGGGACGGGTGGAGATGCTCTGCTGGAACCTCCCTGGGTCGTTCGTGTGCGCCGACGCGGTCGACCCGGCTCGCGCGAGCCGGGTGGGCGGGCCGCCTCGGGATGCGCCGCACGAGGTTCTCCGCTCCTACATGTGGAGCGTCACCGATGCGTTCGCCCGCCGCTTCGTCGCCGACCGGCCGCCACCGGCGGCGGCCGCCCGCAGGCAACGACCATCGACCTCCGACGCCGTCGATGTATGGAGGGCCGCCTTGTCTTCCCCGGACGCCGACGTTCCCCTCGACCACGACCTCGAGCCGCTCGCCGCGGCACTCCGTGCCTGGCACGCCACTGAGGACACGGCCGCGGCTGCGGTACGGACCTGCTTTCGGATCCTGCCCCCGCCGACGGAACCCGACGACGATCCCGGCGACGGCGCTGGCGCGCCCGAGCGCGCGCCCGGGAGCACCGGTGACTGGCGGATCGAGTTCGCGCTTCAGGCAGTGGACGACCCCAGTCTGCTCGTCACCGCAGCGGCCGTGTGGGCGGACGGCCCCGAGCTGACCGCGCTGGAGCACCACGTGGTGCACCCCGACGAGCACCTCCTGCGCGGCCTGGGACTGGCGGCCCGGATCGTCCCGTCGCTCGGCGCGGCCCTGGCCTCCCCGACGCCATCGGAACAGGCGATCGACGCGGCCGGCGTGCTGGCGTTCCTCCGCGAGGGCGCGCCGGTGCTGGAGCAGGCCGGCTTCGGCGTGCTGGCGCCTCCGTGGTGGCGCTCGGCGCGGGCTCGCCTGAGCCTCCGACTGAAAGCGAGGACGAGGTCGAACAGGGGATCGCCGGCCGTCATCGGGCTCGACGGCCTGTGCGACATCCGTTGGGAGGCGGCGCTCGGTGACGACACGCTGGGGCTCTCCGAGCTGCGGGCTCTGGCTCGTCTGAAGCAGCCGCTGGTGCGCGTGCGCGGCCAGTGGGTGGAGTTGGGCGAGGAGGAGATCGCCGCAGCCATCGCGGCGGTGGGCAGGAAGGGGTCCGCTGCCGGGACGATGTCGGCCGGCGAGGTCCTGCGGACGGCTCTGGGGCTCGAGCCCGCTGCGGGCGCCCTGGCGCTCTCGGGCGTGGAGGCGGACGGCTGGCTGGGGGACCTCCTGGCCGGGGCCGAGGACCGCCGGCTGGTGGCACTGCCCACGCCGCCCGGGTTCGCCGGGCAGCTCCGCCCCTACCAGGAGCGCGGGCTCGGCTGGTTGGCGTTCCTCGGCGACCTCGGTCTCGGGGCTTGCCTGGCCGACGACATGGGTTTGGGCAAGACGGCCCAGCTCCTTGCCCTGGTGGTGGACGAGCGGGCCCGGCGCCACTCCCCGCCCCCGCGGCGTGGTCGCGCCGCGGCCCGGGCGCCCAGACCACCCGCCTCGCCACCCGGCCCGACCCTCGTCGTCTGCCCCATGTCGCTCGTCGGGAACTGGCAGCGCGAGGCGGCGCATTTCGCCCCTGAGCTGTCCGTGTACGTGCACCACGGGCCGGATCGGCTCCACGGCCGAGCCTTCACCAAGCAGGCGCACCAAGCGGACCTGGTGCTCTCCACCTACGGGCTCGCCGCCCGCGACCGGGATCTCCTCGCTACCGTCTCGTGGCGGCGGTTGGTCCTCGACGAGGCGCAGCAGATAAAGAACAGCGCGGCCCGCACCACCCAGAGCGTCCGAGCCATCCCCGCCCAGCGCCGGATCGCCCTGACCGGGACTCCGGTGGAGAACCGCCTGAGTGAGCTGTGGTCGATCATGCAGTTCCTTAATCCGGGGCTGCTGGGCTCGGAGAGGTCGTTTCGCGAGCGCTTTGCCACCCCGATCGAGCACGGGGGCGGCGACGAGGCGGCTGCGCACCTGCGCCGTATCACCGCGCCGTTCGTGCTCCGGCGCCTGAAGACCGATCGGTCGATCATCGCCGACCTGCCCGACAAGATCGAGATGAAGGAGTTCTGCACCCTCACTCGCGAGCAGGCGACCCTCTACCAGGCCGTCGTCGATGACATGCTGGCCCGGATCGAGGAGTCGGACGGCATGGAGCGCCGGGGCTTGGTCCTGGCCACCATGCTGAAGCTCAAGCAGGTGTGCAACCATCCCGCGCATTTCCTGGCCGACGGCTCCTCGTTGCCCGGCCGCTCCGGCAAGCTGACCCGCCTCGTCGAGGTGCTCGAAGAGGCGGTCGAGGAGGGCGACCGTGCCCTCGTGTTCACGCAGTTCGTCGAGATGGGCGATCTCCTCGAACGTCATCTCCGGCGCCACCTGGGCTGCGACGTGCTCTGGCTCCACGGCGGGATATCGAAGAAGAAGCGCGACGCCATGGTGGAGCGTTTCCAGGGTCCCGATGGCCCGCCCGTGTTCCTTCTGTCGCTGAAGGCCGGTGGCACCGGCCTCAACCTGACGGCGGCGACCCACGTGGTGCACTTCGACCGCTGGTGGAACCCCGCCGTGGAGAACCAGGCCACCGACCGTGCCTTCCGCATCGGCCAGCAGCGCAACGTGCAGGTCCGCAAATTCGTGTGCGGCGGCACGCTCGAGGAGCGCATCGACGACATGATCGAAGCGAAGCGCTCGCTGGCGGAGCGGATCGTCGGCTCGGGCGAGGGCTGGATCACCGAGATGTCGACCGAGCGGCTCCGCCAGGTCGTGGCCCTGTCCGCCGACGCCGTGGGGGAGGACTGATGCCGCCCCGCCGGCCCGCCCGCCGGCCGGAGCGACGGCCGCGGCAGTGGAGCGGCGACCCGTGGCCGCCCACCTCGACCCCGATCCCCGTGGAGGGAGGCCTGCAGGCCCGTAGCCAACGGGGCCAGATCGGGGACACCTGGTGGTCACGGCGCTTCGTCGCCGTGCTCGAGTCGTTTGGCATCGCCAGCCGCCTCCAGCGGGGAAAGCGCTACGCCCGGACCGGTCAGGTGCTCAGCATGGAGATCGCCGCGGGCGAGGTCCGGGCGTCGGTCCAGGGCTCGCGGGCCAGGCCGTACCGGGTCTTCGTCGAGACCCCGACCCTCACGCCCGCCGAGTGGGACGCGGTCGAGAGCGCCATGGTGTCCAGCGCGGTGTTCGTAGCGCCGCTGCTGGCCGGTGACATGCCCCACGAGATCGAGCATGCCTTCGCCGGCTCGTCCGTCTCCCTGTTCCCGGCCAGCGCCAGCGATCTCGACGCCGCCTGTTCGTGTCCCGACTGGGAGAACCCGTGCAAGCACATCGCCGCCGTGTTCTTCCTCCTTGCTGAGGCGTTCGACCGCGATCCCTTCTTGATCTTCACCTGGCGGGGCCGGAGCAAAGAGGAGCTGCTCGCCGGATTGCGGGCGCGTCGGAAGCGCGCCGACCCCACCCACGACGAGGCCGGTACCGAACCGCCCGAGGTCACGGGTGCCCCCGACGTCGGTCCCTTCGGGTGGCCGTCGGGCCACCAGGACGCGGCTCTCAACGAGTGGCCGGCGAGCGCGGAGGAATGGTGGGGCCGGCCGGCTGAGCTGGCGGCGATCGAGACCCGACCACGGCTGGCCGTTGCGCCCGACCTGCTCCTCCGGCAGCTCGACCCGTCCGCACTCGGTGCGCAGGCGGAGCGGGTCATTGACGCGCTCCGTCCGCTGTACGAGGCGATCACCGCCGGTGCGGCGGATCTCGTCCTTGACGACGAGGCTCGTACCTGACGGCGAGCGGTGACGGGACGAGTCGGGTCTCGCCCAGCTGAGATTGTCATGAGATTCGCCGGTAGGTCCAACTCATGATCGACGATCCGGCGCCCGGCCACGCATCGCAACAGGTGGGCACGGACAGACCGGTTCACTGAGACTCACGTCCACAGCGCCGCAATCGGGACCGCGATAATGCTCTGACTCAGCGTATAGACCGACGGACCCGTGTGGAAGAGGATGCCCGATGTAAAGCGATCAGCGAGGCGGTCACGTAACCAGGCAAGGTGTCGTGCGTCCGAGGTTGTGGGTGCGGCCGTGGCTTTGACCTCGCACCCGATGACACGTCCTCCGCGGATCTCTGCGAGAACGTCGATCTCATGACGCCCCTGGCGTTCGCGCACGTGGTAAAGAACAGGACGCGAGCGGCTGACCTCGCGTTCGGCCCGGAGTTGGGCAACGACGAAGGTGTCGATCAGTCGGCCGAGGAGGTCGACGTCACGCATCACGGTCTCCGTGTCGGCGCGCAGCACGGCTCCGACGAGTGACGGTTCGATGAAATAGCGCTTAGGCCCGTGTACGAGCCGTTGGAGCCGGTTGGATGTCCACGCCGGGAGCGGTTCAACAACGAACAGGTCGGTCAGTAGCCGTTCGTAGGCGTTGGCCGTCTTGCGGTCCAGCCCCGATGCCTCTATGAGACTCTGCTCGGAGACCGTTCCGGCGGTGCTCATGGCATACGCCGACACGTAGCGCCGGAGGCGGGAGGGATCCCGCAGGCCCGCGAGGGACACGGCATCCCGGGTGATGATCTGGTCGACGTAGCTCTCCAACCATGACTCCCGAAGGTCTTGTGTCTGATCGAGAACCGAAGGGAAGCCACCGCGCAAGGCCAGCTCGACGTACCCCCGCAGGTCGGGAGGGTCCATCGGGCGCGATGGCGTGTGACCCGCGGCAAGTTGGTCGAGAAACGCCGGGGCGTCGATGCGGCCAAGCTGCTCTCGCATCGACAAGGTCTGAAGGGTCACGCGGACGACCCGGCCCGTCCCGGGCCATGTCTCGCCAGTGAGATCACCCCGGACGGATCCGGTTATGAGGAACCGACCGGGCCGGGGGTCCCCGTCAACGGCCCGCTTGACGGCACCGAGAACACCGGGGACCTGCTGCCACTCGTCGAGGAGGATTGGTTCGGGGAGGTCTCGGAGTGCGGCGTCGGGGTCGGCGACGAAGGCCCCCGCCTCCGCGGCACGGTCGAGTCGGACGGTGGTCGCCGCCCGGCGGGAGGCGGTCGTGGTCTTGCCGGCTGCCCTCGGCCCGACGAGCAGGACGGCCGGCTGGGCGGCCATGAGAGTGTCCAAGAGCGGGTCAACCAGCCGGGTGCGGTACGGGGGCACAGCGCCAGGTTACCTCTGGTCCTGTTTCTGCGCGGGATCTACTCCCGATATTGCGCGCTACACACTCCTGATGGCGCGCGAGGTCCCTCCACCACCTCTTGCCATTCTCCCTGATCAGAGAGGGTGATTAGCGCTGATGCCCATGGCGACGGTCCAGCCACTAGGTATTCAGGGGGGGCCTCGATCGGGCCCACGGTCTCGGGTGTCCGCAGCCGGCGGCGCTGACGACGGGGGTGTCGTTTAGCCAGCGAAAGCTGAGGACGGCCCGGGGCCCGCCTCTGAATTTCCAGCTTGGGAAGCCCTCCAGGGCAAAA
>Ga0224557_1004340_pt1 | contig 10422 bp, 7 predicted proteins | sample 714S31014metaG_FD_180677 | JGI IMG/M metagenome (GOLD analysis project Ga0224557, IMG submission 180677) | Peat soil microbial communities from Stordalen Mire, Sweden - 717 S3 10-14 | ecosystem: Environmental > Terrestrial > Soil > Wetlands > Peat | place: Sweden: Norrbotten County, Stordalen... | reverse complement strand
GCCGATTGGGGGATTTGACCTCGCGCAGAATCCCATCGAGGCGAAACGGCGGCTGGCATTTTTCTCCGACGAACCCCGCTTGTTCGATTATCTGACAGTGGCGCAGCACCTGACATTTACGGCGCGCATTTATGGCGTCGCCAATTACCAGGAGATTCAGCGTCCGCTGCTGGAAGAGTTGGAGATGGACGACAAGAGGGACAAGCTCCCCTCGGAATTGTCGCGCGGCATGAAGCAGAAGCTGGCCATTGCCTGCGGCTTGCTGCATTCGCCGGAAGTCATTTTTTTTGACGAGCCGCTGACGGGATTGGACCCGGTCGGCATCCGGCGGATGAAGGACTCGATCTTGAGGCGGGCCAGGGCGGGGGCGGCGATTTTAATCAGTTCGCATCTGCTGCACTTGCTGGAAGAGGTCTGTTCGCACGTGCTGATTCTCAAGAATGGCCGGAAGGTGATCGATGGAACGCTGGAGGAGATGCGCCAGAAGTTCTCCGAGCAGGCAGGCGGCGCCAACCTGGAGGAAGTCTTCTTTCGCGCGACCGGCGAAGACAAAAGAACGCCATGATCGCCGGGGCGCTGTTTTATTACCAGTTTTGTTCCCAGAAGAACCGTTTATTGACACAGATGCGGCGCCTGCGGCGGCCGAGATACCTGGCGGGGGCGATGGTGGGTGCGCTTTATTTTTACGCTTATATCTTCCGGGGCTTCTCGCAGGGGCGGCGCGGGACCGGCGCGGCGATGGCCGCCTGGCAGTCCCACGGGCTGGCGGAGTCGATGGCGGCGCTGGTCTTGCTGATCCTGATGCTCATGGCATGGGTGTTGCCCCACTCAAGGGCGGCGCTGGCGTTTTCGGAGGCCGAGGTGGCCTTCCTTTTTCCCGCGCCGATCGGACGGCGGACGTTGATCAACTTCAAACTCCTCAAATCGCAGGTCGCAATTCTCTTCAGCTCGCTTTTGATGGCGCTGATCGGCCGCGGATGGGGCGCCGGCAATTTTTCCATTCGCGGGCTGGGCTGGTGGGTGCTGCTCTCGGCCTTCAATCTGCATTTGCTGGCCAGCTCGTTCGCGCTCACGTTGTGGATGGGGCGCGGCCTGTCCAATTGGATGCGCCGCGCCATCTTCCTCGGCGCGGCGGGGACGGCGGCGGCGGGAATTCTCTTGTGGGCGCGGGCGGCGCTGCCGCCGATTGTTGTGCCACCGGATGCGAAGGACCTGGCGTGGCTGGCGCAATACGCGGGGCAGGTTTTGCAATCGGGGCCGCTGCCCTGGTTGCTTCTGCCGTTCCGCTGGCTGGTGGCGCCGTATTTCGCGGCAACCTTCGCCCAATTCTTCATCGCGCTCGGCCCGGCGCTGCTGTTCATCGGGTTGCTCTACTGGTGGGTGATTCGCTCGGACGTGGCCTTCGAGGAGGCGTCGGTCGAACTGTCCCAAAAACTGGCCCAACGGCTCGCCACGGCGCGCTCGGGCGATCCGTACGGGATGCGAAAACCAGCGAAGGCGGCGCGGCCACCCTTTACATTGCGGCCACTGGGCAATCCGGAGATGGCGGTATTCTGGAAGAATCTCATCAGCGCCGGCTCCTTTGTGACGGGCCGGATGTGGCTGATGCTGCTCTGGATAATCATCATTGTCGGCGGCGTCCTGCAATCGCAAGTCAGCCGGGGCGGCGCGCTGGGACCGGCGCTTCTGTACCTGGCGGTGATGCTCGTGGCCATGTCGCTGTTCTCCGGGCCGCAGTTGTTGCGCAATGATTTGCGCCAGGACCTGCCGGTGACCGATGTGCTCAAAATGTACCCGATGCGCGGATGGCAGATCGTGCTGGGGGAAGTGCTGGCGCCGGCGGCGGTTCTGGCCGGGGCGCAATGGCTCCTTCTGGTCATGGCGGCGATTTTCTTTCCGACGCACTTGGGGCCTCATGCCGTGTCGCTGTTCCTGCGGCTGAGTTGCGCGCTCGCCGCGGCCGTTGTCTTGCCGTTCATCGACCTGATTGCAATCTTGATTCCCAACGCGGCCGTGCTGTTTTTCCCGGCGTGGTTTCAACTGGGCAAACAAGGGCCGCGCGGATTCGAGACGACAGGGCAGCAATTAATCCTGATGTTCGGCCAATTGTTGACACTGGCGCTGTCCCTGTTGCCGCCGGCGGCGGTTTTCACCGTTGTTTTTTTCTGCGCCTCGCGCCTCCTCGGAGCCTCGGCCGGCGTGGCGTCGGCGGGCATTGCGGCGGCGCTCCTGCTGGCCGTCGAGGCGGGCCTCGCCATCAAACTGCTGGGCGGCGTCTTTGAGCGTTTCGATTCTTCCGGCGAGGTTCTTTCGTCCTAACAATTCCCCGGCGGCCAGAGACTCTGTCCAATGTCCGTCCGGTAATAACTGCCCACGACGCGGATTTTGCGGATGTTGGCGTAGGCCCGCGCGAGCGCCTCCTCAAGGGTCGGCGCCAGCGCCATGACGTCGGCAATGCGGTGGCCGGTGGCCATGAGCTGGCCGTCCTCGCGGCGCGCCACCTCGTTCCACCAGACGTCGCAATCCAACGCGCCCTCCACCGCCAGCGGCAGATGCGGGCCGCGCGCCTGGAGGAAGGGATAGCCATACCCCGCCAGCGTGAGGGAGGCGCCAAAACGCATCCCCTCCGCGAATTCCAACTCCAGCTTCCTGTTCCGCGCCGCGCGGAGGAGCGTTTGCGCCGGATTCTTCAACGCGCGCATGATCATCGGGCCGGAAGTGACGCCGACGCGGACGTTGTATTCGATGACGTGCCACCGGCCATTGCGCTTGACAGCCGTGACCTGGAGCGGCCCGCTGAATTTTGTCTCGCGCAGCCAGGGAAGCAGCGGATGAATCAGCTCGCGCGCCAGGCCGTATTTGTCCTCCGGGTCGCGCTCGATCAACCCGCCCAGGGGCGCGCCCGCCACGATCCCCATGTTGCCGTTGAAGGCGTACTTGTACTCCTGATTGGTAACCAACGAGTAAATCTCGCCCCCGCTCACCAGCACGATGTGGCCCGCCTCGGCGCGGCCCAGATATTCTTGCAGAAAAATGCCCTCCGCGTAATCCACCCGTTTCAACCACGCCCGCGTGTCCTCGACGCTCTCGCACAGTATGGTGTGAATGGGACTCGTCGGCGAACACAGAGGGTTCTTGATCACAAAGGGCAGCGGATGCCGCGCCAGAATCTTCTCCGCCTCCAATCGGTTGGACGCCACGCAGGCTTCCGGGAAGGCAATGTGGCGCTCCGCGCAAAGTTTCCGGGCGAAGTCGCGCTCGCGTTCCAACCGCATCGCCTCGCCGGTCGGGCAGAAAATCCCCGCGCCCGATTCCAGCAATTCCTCCGCCCACGGTTGCAGCGCCCAGTCAATGGATTGCGGTATCACCACCTCGACGCCCAAATCCTTCAGAAGCGGAACGGGGCTGGGAAACGCCTCCGGCAGGAAGACCGGCCCGGCCAGCGTCGGCGGGAAATGGCCGTAATTGCGCGTCAGATAAGTCCCCACGCCCGCCCCGGCGTCCGCCAGCGCGCAGCACATGCTCTGCGCGAACGAACCGACTCCCAGGACCATGAAGGAGGGACGGCGCAACGGCTGGATGATCCGGGCGCTCATCGCGCGCCCCCTGGAGCCGGGTCCGTCTTGTCGCGGCGTGCGGCCGCCCCGCCGCCCTTGATGTTCACCCGGAACTCGCTCGTTTCCGCGATCTTATTGAGGTCGCCGCCATAGAACTCGTCACGGAACTCGGCGCTCTCCAGCAGGTGTTGATCCAGCCTGCCCTGATCGCGCTGGATGATGAATTTCAGTTCCTTCATGTCGCCTGACCAGCGGAAACCGTTGAAAAACTCGGCGCCGGCAAACTGCGTCTTGTAAAGCGCGTTGACGGAATAACAGGTGCCCAGGTAAAGCCGCTTGAAACCGGTCCCGGCAAAAAGCGCGACCGCCGAGGTCATCATGAACATGCCCAGATTGCGCGCGTAATAATTGAGGTCGTAAAAAGCTTAGTAATAATAGGCGAGCTCCGTGCCTTCAAGGTAAAGGATGCTCGCCCCGACTTCCGCCCCCCGCTCCCGGTCGGTGAACAGGAGCAGATGCGAGGTCACAGGCGCGGCGAACAGTGCGTCCAGCCGCTCGAAGGTCATCACGTCCTTGCCGAACTTGATGTCCGCGTAGGTCTTGTAAAAAGCCCGGCGCTCCGCTGTAAAGTCGAATTGCCCCCGCGGCACCAGCTTCACCTCCAGGCCCGCCCCTTTGCGCAGAATGCGGCGGTTTTCCGACGACGGCTTGAATTTCGCCAGGTTCACCCGCGTCTGCCGGCACAGGTAGAAGCGGTCCAGGTTGCGCGAGGAGGGCAGGAAGCCGGCGTTGAAAATGTCCGACGGCCTCTCGCCCGCCTCGCGCAACGCCCAAACCGAGTACGGAAACTGGTAGTGGGCGTAGTCGGACTTCTGCTCGGAGAAAAGGAGCTTCATTTCGCCTCCGCGGCCTTCGCGCCGGACGGCCCCGGAGCGGGCGGGCCGTTGACGGGTTTGCGGCGCAGGCGCAGGCGCCAACTGGTCAGCACGTCGTAACTCACCGAATTCTTCAGCCGGGCCAGTTCGTGAACAGTGATCTCCTCCGCCCCCTGCCGGCCCATCAACACCGCTTCATCCCACATCCCGGCGTCGGGAATGTCCGTAATATCCACCATCAGCGCGTCCATCGCGATGCCCCCGACGATCGGCGCCCGCCGCCCCCGCAGCAAGGCGCAGCCCTGGTTGCGCACGCGGGGAAAACCGTCGCCATAACCAATGGGCAGCACCGCTATCCGCCGCCGCGATGGCGCGGTGTAGCGCATGCCGTAACCGACCACCTCCCCGGCCTTCAATTCCTGGATGCCCGCAATGCGCGCCTTGACAGACATCACCGGCTCAATGCCCGCAAGACGGCGGCAGACCGACGACGGGAAAATGCCGTAGAGGAGAATACCGACGCGCACCATGTCGAAATGCGCCTGCGGCAGGTCCAAGAAGCCTCCGCTGTTGCAGACGTGCTTGAAGCGGACAGTCAGGCCGCGCTTGGCCATCCCCTCGACAACTTCGTTGAACCGGGAGATTTGGAGGTTGGCGAAGGACTTGTCCAACTCGTCCGATTGCGCCAAGTGGGTCATCAATCCGTCGAGCCGGAGCGATTTTTCGGAGCAAACCCGCTCCACCAGCGGCAGGGTCTCGTCCCATCGCGCCCCATAGCGGCTCATTCCGGTGTGAACCTTGACATGGACCGGGACGCACCTGTTGAATTTCGCCGCCAGTTTCACCAGGTGAGGGATGGTGCGGGCGTCGTTGAGGCAAACGGTCAGATCATTTCGGACGCACCACGGCAACTCAGCCTCCTGCCGTTCCCCCAGCAGCAGCAAGGGCGCCCTGACGCCGCCGTCGCGCAACGCCATCGCCTCCTCCAAGGTGCTCAGACCGTAACCCCACGCGCCTTGGGCCGCCGCCAGGCGGGCCACATCCAGCGCGCCGTGGCCGTAGGCGTCGTCCTTCACCACGGCGAGAAGCTCCACGCTCCGTGGAAGGTCGGCGCGGATGATTTCCAAGTTGCGGCGCAGCCGCCCGAGATCAATCTCGATCCAGGCCGGGCGCAACGGAAAAGTTGTTGAATCAAACTCCATTAGATCAGTGGGTGGTGTTTAACCGTGAACGCCGTGAATCGACAGCGCAAATCCAAAATTCCAACGCTCTATCCGGCTTTCAATCCATTGCGGACCGTCTCGACCAGCGCTTGGGGCGGATAGGGCTTTTGGAGAAAGTTGATGCCTTCCTGAACGACAAAATCTTGGCCCATCAAGTCGGGACTGTAGCCGCTGGTATAAATGACCTTGAGGTTGGGGTTCTCCGCCTTGAGTTTCTCGGCCAATTGCTTGCCCGAAATGCCGTCGGGCATGACCATGTCGGTCAGGAGCAGATCGACGTGCGGCTTTGTGCTGGTCCACAGTTCCAGAGCCGCCAGGCCGCTGGAAGCCTCTATGACTTGGAAGCCGCCCCGTTCGAGGACCTTGCGGACAAGGGCGCGCAAGGTCGGCTCGTCTTCGACCACAAATATGATCTTCCTGCCTGGCCCGGTTGAATTCACGCTGCATGGTTTTTCCTTTCCATGCCCAAAAGCAAGCGAAATATGTTTGGCCTGGCCGTTATCCCGCCAGAAAGGGTAACAATTCTCCTTTGCCGGTGTCTTTCGGGTGTATGATGCAAACCGACATGACCGGCATTGAGAGCCAAAGCGCGCGGCAGGATGAAGCCGCCGTGGCCGCCGTCCGCTGCGGCGACGCGGAACGTTACCGCGAACTGGTCGAGCGCCATGAACGCCATGTCTTCGCCGTCGCCTGGAGCCAGCTCGGCGACGCCGCTCTCGCGGAGGAGGTCACGCAGGAGGCTTTCATCCGCGCTTACCGGCGGCTCTGGCTGCTGGGCGATGGGGCGAAATTCGCGGGTTGGGTCAACACCATCGCCCGCCGCGTGGCCATCAATCTCGGCCTGCGGCATCGCCGCGAACTCAACAAGCGCGAGCGCTGGGCGCTGGAGAATCCGGAAGTCTTCACGGCCGAGAATCCCGCCGGGGAAGCCGATCCGCAATACACGCCTGAAACCCTGCGCCAGACGCTGGCGGCCCTGCCCGCCGCGCACCGCGAATGTCTGGTGCTCTTTTATATCGAGGGCAAGAGCGGCGCGGAAGCGGCGGCGGCGCTGGGAATTTCCGAAAGCGCGTTGCGCGTGCGTCTGCACCGCGCCCGCGCCGCGATGCGCGAACGCCTGGAGGAAAAACTGGAAGGTTCGCTGGTCAAATTGGGACCGGCAAAATCATTGGTGCCCGATGTCATGGCCGGCGTGCTGGCCTCATCGTCCGCCAAGGCGGGTGGAACGGTGGCGGCCGGAGCGGGCGCGAAAATCTTGTCGGCGCTGGGCAAAACGTTCTTGTTGTCATGGACGCTGCCGCTCCTTTCGCTGGTCACTATGCTGCCGAGTTTGGGATTCGGGTGGCTTGTCATGCGGAACGACCGGCGCAATTTCCGCGAGACGGATGGCTTCCGCCCGAAACTGCACCGGCAGTCCTCCCTCAGCTTCATGTGGGGTTTCCCGCTGGTGATGGTGGGGATGGCCGCGTTCAGTTTTTACGCTAGCGCTCTTTGGGGAATCAATGGACAGCAAATGGCCCTTGCTGGTTTGGTGTTGGCGCTGACACTGATTTCAGCGCGCTCGCTGACCATTTGCCGCAACCAGTATCAAGTCGGCATGTTTGCCTACTGCGTGATTATCGCGGTGGGTCTTTCCGCGTTGGCGCTGGGTTGGATACCGCAAAGTCTTGTCACCCTGCCTCGGTTGGCGGCCACCGTGCTTTTTTTCCTCATCTTCAAGAAACGCCCGACGCGGATGGATTACAGTTTGTTTTTGCGCGCCGCGCACGGCCTGTTGAATTTTTCTGGTGATGCGGACGAGCCGCCGCCCACGAATTCTTTTGACCGCCGGGATCTGCTGGCCTTTGCGCGCTTTCTCGGTTCGCGCTGGCTTGTCGCCAACTTCCGTTGGGAAACAAGCGGGTTGGCGCTGCGGCTGCCGCCGGTTGGAAGCCGCTTCCTGACCAACATGGCCGCCGTCTTCGCGCCGCCCATCAGCCGGCATTGTTCCCGCCTTTCCCTGGGCTGGGACGGAACGGTCAACGCCCATTGCGGCGAAACGGATTGGCACATCCTGTCCGCGCTGCATACCGCTAGGATGACCGATGTCAAAGAACTGGAAGGCATCGTCGGCGAAACTGTCGCTCAGGCCTGGCGCGAATTTCGCCGGGGAAATGCTGGCGCGGCGGAAGTGGCGCTGGGCCAATCGCCCGAAGCGAGTATCTTCGTCGTGCCGCCGGCCCGCTCCAAGGCGACGCGCTGGTGGCGGTTTTATATCGGCGCATCTGTGGTCTTGATGGTGGCTGCATTGAGTCTGCAATTCTGGCAGCCGCCTTGGATGGCCGGGTTGAAGCCTGTCCGCGCCACGGAAGCGGAAGTGCGCGCGTTTTTGAACGACACCGCGCCGAACCCGAACCCAAAAACATTCAAGTTCAACAGCTCGGGTTTGGCGATCTTCACCTGCATGGTGCTCCCGTCAACAAATTTATATTCGCCGGAAGGCTTGCGCGCGATGCGGGATGAAGTCGCAGAAGGTGGAGGATTTGATTCCTGGAAGGAGAGCATTCGCATAGGCCGCGATGTGCTGCTTTTCAACGCGCCCCTGGCGCGCCGCGCAGTGGTCGATGGCTGGATCAGTTGGAGCGATCTGGGCATCCAGCCGGCGGATGCGGCGGCTTCTCTCCGCGCCGACCAGCTTCAGATGTATCCGCCGGACAAATGGGATCATATTTTGAACCCCAACCAGTCCTGGTCGTGGGTGAAAGAGCAAAAGTTCAATGTGATGCGGATTCAATTGGATGGCGTAACGCAACTTCGGCTTTTGCAGTCCGTCAATTGTCTCGACCTTACGGCCGGCGAGAAGCTCATCCGGCAAATCGCGTCGGTGCAAACCCTCTCCGGCACACCGCCGGGACAGCCGCCGATTCACGATTGGCGCGACGTGCGCGGATTATTTTTCACGCCGGGCCATCCCGCGTTGCAGGACACTTATTACTCGCTCGCCGCCCTGGAAATTCTCGGCGGCTTGGACAGAATCGACCGTGAAGCGTGCATCAAGGGCATTCTGCGCCGGCATCGCGGAAAAGGCTGGTTCACGTCGCCCAATTCCGGCGGAATCAACGAATACCACATTGACGGCAGCGCGCGTGACACCATCGCCGCATACGAATCGCTGCGCATTCTCGGCGCGCTGGATCGGGTGAAGGATTTGGCGCAATGGCAGTTTCGCCCCCAGCGCGCCGGCGTCGCCAAAGGCCAGTTGACCTGTCAGGACGTCGAGGCCTGGGTTTGCCAGCGGCGTTTGGAAAGAATCGTCCGCCAGAGACAAGAGAATCCTCAAACACCCCCCGCCTCTCTTTTGGCCGGGACAAGTGAATATTGATGACGGAAGTCAAACAGCCATGCTGAGGAGGAACTCGATGTTGCTGCGGGTCTTTTTGAGTTTGCCCAGCAGCAGTTCCATCGCTTCCACGGGCGGCACGCCGGTGAGGGCGCGACGCAGGATGACAACTTTGTTGTATTCGTCAGGATGATAGAGCAGCTCTTCTTTGCGCGTGCCGGAGAGTTCGACGTTGATCGAGGGGAAGATGCGGCGGTCCACCAGGTGGCGGTCCAGATGGACTTCCATGTTCCCGGTGCCTTTGAACTCCTCGAAAATGACTTCGTCCATGCGGGAGCCGGTGTCAACGAGCGCGGTGGCGATGATGGTCAGGGAACCGCCTTCCTCGACGTTGCGGGCGGCGCCAAAGAAGCGCTTGGGCTTGTGCAGGGCGTTGGCATCGACGCCGCCGGAAAGGATTTTGCCCGAATGCGGCTGGATGGTGTTGTAGGCGCGGGCCAGGCGGGTGATGGAGTCAAGGAGAATGACAGCGTCCCGCTTGTGCTCGATCATGCGCTTGGCCTTTTCGATGACCATTTCGGCCACTTGCACATGCCGCTCGGGCGGTTCGTCAAAGGTGGAACTGATGACTTCGGCGCCGCGGCAGGAGCGCTCCATGTCGGTGACTTCCTCAGGGCGCTCGTCGATGAGCAGGATGAAGAGATAGGCTTCGGGATTGTTTTTGAGGATGGCGTTGGCCAGCTTCTGCATCAGGACGGTCTTGCCGGTGCGGGGCGGGGCGACAATGAGTCCGCGGGTGCCTTTACCGATGGGACAGACCAGGTCCAGGACGCGAGTGGAGAGTTCATCCGGGACGGTTTCCAGCAGATAGCGCTTGTTGGGAAAGAGCGGGGTGAGGTTGTCGAAATGCGTTTTGTCCTTGGCCTTGTCCGGTTCCTCGGTATCAACGGCCTCGACTTTGAGGAGGGCGAAAAAACGCTCCTTGTCTTTGGGGGGACGAATCTGGCCGGCGATGAGGTTGCCGGTTTGGAGGTCAAAGCGGCGGATTTGGGAAGGGGAAACGTAGATGTCTTCCGGGCAGGGCAAATAGTTGAAACTGCGGGAGCGGAGGAACCCGAAGCCCTCGGGCAGGATTTCCAGGACGCCTTCGGAAAAGAGGACGCCGGCGCGTTGGGCGTTCTTCTGGAGAATCTGGAAGATCAGCTCGTGCTTGCGCATCGTGCCGAAGTTTTCGATGCCCATTTCGCGCGCGCGATGGTTCAACTCCGGCATCGCCATCGCCTGAAGGGCGGCGATGTTGACGGTGGCGCCGCCGGGAACGGCGGCCTGGCGCCCCGGCTCGACTTCCTCGCGGGTTTCGACCGCCTGCGTGGGCGGTTCCAATTTCATTTCGCCCGGCGCGGAAGGGGTCTGGGGCGGCGGCTCGGGGGCAGGGGGGGGGTCCAGCG
>Ga0224557_1004337_pt1 | contig 10430 bp, 9 predicted proteins | sample 714S31014metaG_FD_180677 | JGI IMG/M metagenome (GOLD analysis project Ga0224557, IMG submission 180677) | Peat soil microbial communities from Stordalen Mire, Sweden - 717 S3 10-14 | ecosystem: Environmental > Terrestrial > Soil > Wetlands > Peat | place: Sweden: Norrbotten County, Stordalen... | reverse complement strand
CCCGGACCGGACTCGCACCGGCTGGCTGTCCTCAGCTTGTCGCTTGGTTACGTCATCACAACATGAACCTCCTTGTTGTCATGGCGCCCAAGCTGCTGGACGCACTCCCCAAGGTGCCTGTAGGGCCCATGCAACTTTTGCAACCACCAAGCCCCGCCGGATGGGTTTCTTGTCCGGCGCACACAACGCTTGCCGGAGACCGCAGGGACTGCGAGTGGCGACGGATGTCAGCGCACCTCATATCAGCGATCTGTCGTTCGACAAGAGATTGCGACGGGTGCCCGTTGGCCGATTGGCTTGCGGTGATCAGCCGGCGCCGGTGAGGGCAAGCCCGATATGACTCGTAACCGCGCGCTGTTGACACCCATCTATCGATCACGGAAACCGCAGGAATCGTCCTTTGGTGTGCTCAAAACCGGGGATCGATCAGAGACCCCGGCGACTACCGGTAGCGCTCGTGCATAGCAAACACCCTTTTGGATCGAGCCGCGTATGGCACGCCGAGAACTGGCCATTGTCATTGTCTAAGGACATTGGTTCACGGATCTCAAGCGATCGACAACTCGATTGTGCCTGGCCCTTGACATCCCACACTAGTGATGTTTTCATAACCATTATGCCTGTGAAGGTAACCGTGCCAAGCCCGACCGTGATCGGAGAGCTGAGCCGGCGGCGGCGGGTCGGCATCCTGCTCATCTGCTCGATGAGCCTCCTCATCGTGGGACTCGACATCACCATCGTCAACGTTGCCCTGCCCTCGATCGGCCGGGAGTTCCACGCCCCGCTGTCGGGCCTGCAGTGGACGGTGGACGCCTACACCCTGGTGCTGGCCAGTCTGCTCATGCTCTCCGGCTCGACCGCCGACCGGCTCGGGCGTCGGCGCACCTTCGTCATCGGGCTACTGACCTTCGCCGCCGGCTCACTCCTGTGCAGCTTGGCACCCAACCTCACACTGCTCATCGTCTTCCGCATGGTCCAGGCCGTGGGCGGGTCGATGCTCAACCCCGTGGCCATGTCGATCATCACCAATACCTTCACCATCCCCCGCGAGCGGGCCCAGGCCATCGGGGTTTGGGCCGCGGTGGTCGGGGTGTCCATGGCCCTGGGCCCGGTGGTGGGTGGGGTGCTGGTGTCGTCGGTGGGGTGGCGGTCGATCTTCTGGATCAACATCCCCATCGGGCTCACGGCGGTGGTTCTGGCCCGCCGGTACGTCCCCGAGTCCAAGGCACCCGTGGCCAGGAGAGTGGACGTCCCCGGGCAGGTGCTCGTGATCACGCTCTTGTCCTCGCTCACCTTCGGCATCATCGAGGCCCCCGGTCGGGGGTGGTCATCACCCCTCATCGTGGGGGCCTTCGCCACGGCCACCGTGTCGCTGGTCGCGCTCCTCGTTTGGGAGCACCGGGCCAGCCAGCCACTGATCGACCTGCACTTCTTCCGCTCCGTGCCGTTCTCCTCCGCCGCGGTCATCGCCGTGGCGGCGTTCGCCGCGCTGGGAGGGTTCCTCTTCCTCAACACCCTCTACCTTCAGGACGTGCGGGGGCTCTCCCCGTTGCAGGCCGGGCTCGACACCCTGCCGATGGCAGCGATGACCATATTTCTCGCTCCGGTGTCGGGACGGATCGTCGGCCGGCGCGGGGGCAGGATACCCCTGGTCATCGCCGGCGTCACCCTCGCTGGCTCCTGCCTCATGCTGGTCGGGTTGAGTGCCACGACCCCGTTCTCCTGGTTGTTCACCGCCTATGTGGTCTTTGGCATCGGCTTCGGTTTTGTGAATGCGCCGATCACCAATACCGCCGTCTCGGGCATGCCCCGGGCCCAAGCCGGTGTGGCAGCGGCCATCGCCTCCACCTCGCGCCAGGTCGGTCAGACCCTGGGTGTGGCCGTGGTCGGCTCACTGGTGTCCGCCTCGTTGCAGAAGGACAATCATCTCGACTTCGCCCTGGCCAGTCGAGCCGGATGGTGGGTCCTGGTCGGATGCGGAGCAGTAGTATTGCTCCTCGGCCTAGTCGCAACGACCCCGTGGGCTCGGGACACAGCTCGCCGGACGGCCGAGTCGATCAACCCTGAGTTTCTCGAAGGGAACGCAGCATGACGAAGGCGAGTGTTCGTCGCGACCGTGCGATACGCGAGGCGTGGCACGCGATGGCCGATCTGGTGCTGGACAACGAGCGCCGACGGGAGGTTAGCGAGCAAACCGGCATGAGCTTCGGAAGGATGAAGACGTTACGACGGATCGCTGGCCGGCCGATGCCAATGCGCGAACTGGCGGGCCTTGTCGGTATGGATCCGCCTAACCTGACCACGGTGGTCAATGACTTAGAGCGCTCTGGACTCGTGGAGCGTCGGTCCCATCCCACGGACCGTCGAGTCAAGCTCGTTGTGGCGACCCCCAAGGGCGCGGCACTGGCGCAACGGGCCGAAGAGATCCTCGACCGACCACCGGCTGGTCTGGTGAACCTGCCGCCCGGCGATTTGGAAATCCTGGTACGGATTCTGGCGCGGGTCCGTCAGGAGCAGGAACCCGGCCGCTGAGTCAGGGCCCTACGGGCAATCATCCGGCTCTCCGCAGGTGCAGACCGGTCGCCGCAAGCGGAACGATCAGCGGTGCACCAGAAGTCGACCGGTCCGGGTCCGAGATCGCTGCGAAGGATCGGGCTGGAAGGCTAGTCAGCCCGACAAGGACAGAAGATGGCGTGGCGGGTGATCGATGACCGCGTGGCGATCGATTTCAAGTCGGTGATTCACGTGAACTAGCTCACCGGATGCCAAGATCTGCCAGGCCGGGTTCTCGTCAATCGGTTCGCTAGCCGCGACGATCGCGCGCCGCTCACGAAGGTCGGAAGACCGAATCCGGATGCCGCCGTGTTGTCCGACGCCATGAAGGTGCTGATCACCACGGTGGCCGCCGGAGTCCCGGTCGAGCAGGTACAGCTCATTAGTCAGGGGATAGCGGAGGACCCACATTTCCGTTGGGGTCACGACTATCAGGTTGAGCGACAGCACCGGTACGTGCGAGGCGAGCCAGCTGACGGCCGCGGCAATCCCCGCGGTGAGATCGCCGCTGTGGGCGGCGGTCTCCTTCACGATGAGAGCAAACATCCTCTCAGAGTCGGTGTCGCCGTGCACGACCCGTCGATACTCGCCGAGCTGTTCTTCGACGAGGTTGAGGTTGCCCAAGGCACCATTGTGAGCGAAGGCGACGTCGCCGTCGGTGAAAGGATGGGTGTTCTCGTAGCTGCGTACCCCGGTAGTGGCATGGCGCACATGAGCGACGAACGTGGTCGACGTCAGGCTCCTAGCGGCATTTCCGAAATCTGGATCGTCCCATGCCGCGACCGGAGCCTTGTGCAGTTCGACGTGACCGGACGGGTCGAACCCCGCCACCCCGCAACCGTCGGGGTTGCGGTGGCTCTGCTCATCGAGGCTGTCTGGCGCGTCGAGGAGCCAAAACGTGGCCTTCACACGCTGATCGCCGGCAGTCAGCCCGAAAAGGCGGCACATACCAACGTTCTAGCCCAACTGCTTTCAGGCATGGAGGTCGCCTCGCACGCTCCGGTGGTATCGAGTTGGGCGTAGCTAGTGTCGAGACCGGATCCGTAAATCTCATCCGACTCACCAGGTGCCGAAAGGACCGATGCGCCTGTGCTCGGCAACGGATGACAGCTCGGCCCCGGATCGCAGATCTGTCGCTCGACAAGAGATCGCGGCGGGCGCCCGACGATCGAACGGGCTACGGACGGTTCGACAGCCTGCTCGATCATCGACTCTCGATGCCCGCATGGGGATCGGCCTACGGGCATACCCGGTACGGTCTGTCGTCGTACGCAGAACGCCGATTATTTCCATGCCCTTCACAGAGGGAAATGAGCTCTGCTCTCGTTGTTCGGGCGCTGACGAACGCGGAGTGCGAGCGCGATACCGTACGGCATGAAGGCGTCGTTGACCGAAGAAGCTGACCGATCGCAAGCCGCGCATACTGGATTGTCGTCAGGATGCCACGGGCGCTCGCCGGACGCGCCGCGCGCCCAGCGCCGATCCGAGAGCGCCGCTGCCTGTAGGGTCCGAGTCCGGTACGACGAAGGGAGTCACCGTGACGCAACGCTCTGTGGAGATCGAGGCCGCAGATGGGATCTGCCCGGCCGCGCTCAGCATTCCTGTTGGAGAGGGGCCCTGGCCGGCGGTGATCATGTTCCCCGACGCCGGGGGGATGCGCGACACCATGCGTCAGATGGGCGAGCGGTTATCGGATCTGGGCTATGTGGTCCTGGTGCCCGATTTCTACTACCGCAACGGCCCCTACGACCCGGTCGACATGCGCACTGCGTTCTCCACCAAGGAGACCGCGGAGAAGATCATGGGCATGATGCGGGGCTACACCGTAGACCTGGTGGTGCGCGACGCTGGCGCCTTCGTCGACTACCTTGAAACCCTGCCCGAGAAGCGGCCGGGCGGCGTCGGCACCACCGGCTACTGCATGGGCGGCCGGCTCTCGCTCATCACCGCTGCGAACCTGGGCGATCGCATCGCTGCGGCAGCCTCCTTCCACGGTGGGAACCTCGCCAAGGCCGACGACCCTGACAGCCCCCACCACAAGGCGAGCGCCATCAAGGCCGCCGTGTACGTGGCGGGGGCGATTGAGGACCAGTCCTTCACCGACGAGCAGAAGGATCTGCTGGAGAAATCCCTCAGCGAGGCCGGGGTCATCCACACCATCGAGACCTATCAGGCCCACCACGGCTTCGCCGTCCCCGACAACCCGAGCTACGACGCAGACGCCGCCGAGCGTCACTGGAAGGCCATGGAGCAGTTCTTCGGGTCCGTTCTAGGGTAGTGATGGCCGGAGCGTTTATTGCGCCCCTCGGACATGAAGCGCCGAACATTCCATCGGGAGCAGTCGCTCGCAATCGATGGCAAACCCGTCGGGGTACACAACGACGGTTACCGCGTCCCTGCGAGGTGGGTCGACGCGGGTCAACCGGGCGTCCTGAATGGGGAACGGCAATTGGCGCACCACATTGGCCTTGCTCAGACCTGGGTCCCGGCGCCAAAGGGATCGGCTTGCGGGACGTGGTGTTGACTCCCGTCAGTCGATCGCGGAATCCTGCAGGCTCCGTCTTTCGGTGCGGTCAGGACCGTGGTATCGATCAAAGGCCACTACCGAGCGATTGCGGCCAGCAAGCACCCATTCGATCGGAGATCGTTTGGCACGCCGCGAAACGGCGGTCAGGGGCACTTCGGGGGCCATCTCGGTGTCGCAAGTTCCAGAGTGAAAACGGGGATCGATGATCTCAGGCAAAGTTAGGCCATGCTTGCCTACTGAGCTGCATGAAACATGGAAAAGGAGTCCTATGTCCGAGGTAGAAGTAGTCGAGGCGGCACGTCGGACTCTAGGACCAGTGGGCGTTCTCCTGCCCGTCTCCACGGCCGTATCTGTGGCCATCGACCGGCAGCGGGACGCGGTGGCCACGCTTGAGGAGGCGGGTTACCGCGCTGCCTGGACCAATGAACTCATGGGCAAGGACGCCTTGGTGCAGCTGGCCGTACTCCTGGGGGCTACGAAGCAAATGACGTTTGGCACCGGCATCGCCAACATCTGGCTTCGGGAGCCACAGACCCTGCACGCGGCGGCGTCACAGCTTGCCGAGGCTTATCCCGACCGGTTCGTCTTGGGCATCGGGGTCGGCTACCCCCAGCAGGCGGAGGAGGTCGGACGTAGTTTCGGCAAGCCGGTGGACACCATGCGGGATTACCTGGTGCGCATGGAAGGTCCCACCTTGGTACCGGTACCCCAGGCGAGCTACCCGCGCATCGTCGCCGCAAACGGCCCGAAGATGCTGGCGCTGGCCGCCGATGTTGCCGATGGAGCGCTTCCCGCCGGCCAACCACTGGAGTTCACCGAGCGGGCCAGAGACCTACTCGGTCCAAACCGCCTCCTGGTGGTCGGCATGTCGATCACCACGGATGAGGGACAACAGAACGGCCCTGGGGACGTGGCCGAGGCAGTGCGGGGACACCTCACAGCCGGTGCTGACCACGTAATGATCATGCTTCCAAGTGGTGGGGACTACATGGAAGGCATAGGCCAGCTCGTGCAGTTGTCTCCACCCATCGTCGGCATCAGCCGGTAAGACGATGGCTCGGTGCTCCAGTTGAGCGCAGCGGTGGCTACCGCCACCGACGTGCCGTTCTGCAGCAGTCAACTTTCGCGAGCACAGAGCACCATCGCGAACCTCACCGTCCCATATATCGATCGACCTGCGGGGAACAGACAACGCAACGTGGGGAAACATCGGCAAGGTCGAGGCCGGTCGTGCCACACACATGGACCTCACCCTGGTCTTTCACGGAACCGCTCCTGGCTGACCGCCGGGAAATCCGGAACGTGCGGGTCACGACGGAGTCCGGGTGAAAGCAGCGGGGTGGTAGGGGGACCGGTACTCGGGGATCCCGCCTGACCGAGGTATAGAGGTCGCCGACGCCGAGTAGCGGGTGTTCCCGTCCGGTCCGGCGGTGGGACCCTGGCCCTGATGGGCGACCTGGCCCACATTCTCGGCCTTCTCGTCACCGAACGTCGTCTGAACCATTCCCTTCCTCATTCACCGTGGCCACTGGGCGAAGCCAGCGAGGATATAGGCGGCGCGGCGCGCCCATGGACTGCCGCCGTGCGGGATTCCTTCAAGAGGTCAAGGCGCGGGCCAGGGGCCGAACGCCAGTTCGATCCCGGCCGGTAGACTTACCCCGGAGGGGCCGAGGAGAGGAAGACATGGATGGTTGACAGCATGACCCTGAAGATCGAGGGGCTCGACGAGGCCGAGCGAGCTCTCGCAGACAGGTCGGACGCCGCCAGGAAAGCCGTGGAAGCCGTCGAGGCCGTCGGCAATTCGCACCGGGGGCGGGCCGCCTGGGAGGTCATGCAGGAGCTGCGCCGCAGGGTCCCGGACGGGACAATCTCGGCGCAGGACATCAGGGATGTCGCGAGGAGAATCGCCGGGCACTGAGCACGGCGCACACAGCCAGCAAGCACCCCAGCGCTCGAAGCACGGCGCTCAGAGTCTGTGGGTGCCGAAAACCCATCCGCCCGGGTCATGCAACCATGCGGTATTCGTGGCGGTCTCAAGGGATCCACGCACCACCTCGGCTGACAGCAGAGGCTGTCGCCGAATAGGAGGTGCGACATGGACGTGCGACTCTCAGCGGCTGAACAGGCCGAGATCTGGGATCGATACGAAGCCGGTCAGTACATCCGACCGATCGCCAGAGCGATCGGTCGATCTCACAATGCTGTCAGAGACCTGATCGCGAAGACGGGGGGTGTGCGGCCCCTCGTTCCGACCGAGTGGTCCGATGCCCGACTGTCGTTGGTCGAGCGCGAGGAGATCTCTCGTGGCATCGCCGGCGGGGAGTCTCTTCGCCACATCGCCCAACGCCTGGGCCGGGCTCCCTCGACGGTCTCGAGGGAGGTCGCGGCCAACGGCGGGCGCTTCTCCTACCGGGCTTGCGACGTTCACACCCTCGCTCGCCTGGGGGCACGTCGCCCGAAGACTGCCAAGCTGGCCGCCTGTCCGAGGCTCCGGGGGGTATTGGAGGCCAAGCTAGAAAAGCGCTGGTCGCCCCAGCAGATCGCCGACTGGTTGCCCAGGGCGTATCCGAAGCACCCGGAGATGCGTGTGAGCCACGAGACCATCTACATGTCGCTGTTTGTCCAGGGCCGAGGGGCGCTACGCCAGGAGCTGTTCCGCAGGCTGCGCCAGGGCCGGGTGCTGCACTGTCCAAAGGGGGCCCGCCAGCCCAGCGGCAAGGGGATCATCAACGACCTGGTCATCATCTCCGAGCGCCCCGCCGAGATCGAGGATCGGGCCGTGCCCGGACACTGGCAGGGCGATCTCATCTCGGGCAAGGGTCATCGGCTCGGATCTCGGCCACCCGGACCGCCGTTTGGTTGACGACGGAGCGACGCGTTCCAGGTCACGCAGGCCCGCGACCGGCTCGGCCGGTCGATGCCGAGTTACCGGCAGGTCTCCGTAGTCGGCGACGTCTGAGCCTCGTGCTCGCAGCCGATCGACCGGGCCCGCCGAGCGCCACGCCGCGGGTGCCTTGTCCTGACCGGCGTTGTACGATCCCGCGCTGGTCGGCACGCCAAGAACTCCCCCCCGTGCACCGGTCATCGCTGTACCTTCCTTTTGCAGCTCGCCATCGCCTGGTCCTGTCACCGCCGGCGGAGCCCCTGGCGCCCCGAAGAGTCGACCTTACCTGCGAGCCCGGGCAGCGAGCGGCATTCGGCACCGCCCAGCTCATACCCCAAGAGAGGGTCCAAGAGCCCACAAGACGATCCGCCTACGGTCAGCCAAGTCCTGGGCTCTGGCTGCTAGCCGGACGTGATCAAGCGGGGTTTTGTGCCTCGCCAATCTCAGCCCCTGCGGCCTCCGGCGAACGTCATGTGCGCCGGAGAAGTCGATCCGGCGGGGCTTGGTGGTTGCAAACGTTGCATGCGCCCCTACCTCAACCAGGCACTTTGGCGACAGGTGTGGTGGCGCTTGGACGTTGGACTCTAGTGAGAGGGCTTGGCCGCTCCGAACCATGTGGCAAGTGCTTGAGACAGCTCTTGGTCCGTGATGTCTCCTGCCCAGGCGACATGTCCGTCGGGTCGTATCAAGACTGCCTGGGGCGAAGCGATCTCGCCGAGGACCGGGAGCTCCCATGTCCCGTAGTGCTTGGCGTCGACGAGGCGGACTCGATTCGCCCAAGAAGAGATTTCGATGCCGCCGGATTCACCGAGGTTGAGGAGCAGGGGCCGGGCGTCGTGCAGCAGGGTGAAGACTCGTGTGGGACCGTCCGCGGTGTCCAGGTCGAGGTCGGGCATGCGCCGCCCGAGCAGCGGGTGTCCCTCTCCCAGGTCGTAGTGGACATCCAGGCCGGAGAGCATCGCGGCGATGCGCTTGCGCGGCTCGTCCATGCCCAGCAGCTCGGCCATGGTGTCGCGCAGCGCCTGATGACGGGGGTCGGCGCCGGCGAGTGCGACCTGCGCCATCGTGTTGTGCAACACCCGGGCACCGACAGGATGCCGTTCGGCGTGGTAAGTGTCCAGCAGGCTCTCGGTTGATGTCTTGTTGACAACCTGGGCCAGCTTCCAGCCCAGGTTCACGGCATCCTGCACACTGGTGTTGAGGCCCTGGCCACCCTGCGGGGGATGCACGTGCGCGGCGTCCCCCGCCAGCAGGACACGACCTTGGCGGTAGGAGACCGCCTGCCGTGTCATGTCGGTGAACCTAGAGATCCAGGTCGGGCTGTGCACCCCGAAGTCGGTCCCGTAGGCGGATACGAGTGCCTCGCTGAGCTCCTGCAGTGTGGGATCGCCGGTGTGTTCGAGCTGCCGCTCGATCAACACGACCCGGAACGGCCCCCCGCCCTCCGCCCGGTTGACGGGGCCGATGCCACCACCCTCGGGGCGAATGCCGATCTCCGGCTCCTCGTCCATCTCGACCTCGGCGATCATCCAACTGGTCGAGGGTTCCGACCCAACGAAGTCGATACCGGCTGCCTTGCGAACCAAGCTGCGCCCTCCATCGCAACCGACGAGATACTCCGCTCGCAGCGACGTGTCGTCCGACAACTCGACATCGACGCCGGTGTCGTCCTGAGCGAAGCCCACCACCTCGAGACCACGAAGGATCGGCACGCCGAGTTCTTCCACCCAGTCAGCCAGGATGGGCTCGAAGATGCTCTGCCACAACGCAAGTAAGTAGTTGTGGCGGGTTGGGAAGTCGCTGATGTCCAACGGAACACCGGCGAACCCCACCGCAGGAAACGCCTGTCCCTCCGAGAGGAATCGTTCGGCGATGCCACGCTGATCGAGCACTTCAATGGTGCGAGAGTGAAGCCCCCCGGCTCGCGATCCGTCAACGACCTGGCTGGTGCGGGGCTCGACGATGACGACGTCGATCCTCGCCAACGCCAGCTCGCCCGCCAACATCATCCCGGCTGGGCCACAGCCGGCGATCACCACTGAATGCTCGGTCATGCGCACCCTTCCTTCTTGTCGCAGGTCTTAGTTCGGACCGGAGCGTCTGCGCGCCGGCCGGGGCCTGGTTGAGAGCATCCGATGCTCGGTACGGCGCAAGTGGCTGGTCTCTTCCCGTTGCTTGGTGCGGACGGACAAGGCTCTTGTGATGCGGCCGGGACGGTGGTGACTCAGTCTGGCGGATCATCAGCGGCGTCATGCCGAAGCCGACACCTCCATGACCTCCGATGCCGTGACGGTGACTCCGGGATGGATGTTCGTTCCCACCTTGATGGAGTTGGCCAGTCCCGCTGCATGCTCAAGTGTCTCGAACACGACGACGCCGAGGCCCGCACCTCGCTCGTAAGCGGTGAGAAACAAGGAGGACTGGAACCCAGGCAGCGCTCTCATGGCCGGAGTGAGCTCTTCTCGC
>Ga0224557_1004332_pt1 | contig 10435 bp, 7 predicted proteins | sample 714S31014metaG_FD_180677 | JGI IMG/M metagenome (GOLD analysis project Ga0224557, IMG submission 180677) | Peat soil microbial communities from Stordalen Mire, Sweden - 717 S3 10-14 | ecosystem: Environmental > Terrestrial > Soil > Wetlands > Peat | place: Sweden: Norrbotten County, Stordalen... | reverse complement strand
GGGCAGGTGGCACGATGAGTGCGAGTCCTGTGACCGGAAATTCGCCTTCCTCCATCTACACCGCGCCGGTTGTTTCCTCCGCGACTGCTTCCACCATCACGGTCGCCAGCGTCAAGGACCCGACCCAGACCCGGAGCGTGGCGGTCACACTGAACCCGCCAATGACTTTCACGACGACTCCAGGCGCGTTGGCCGGAGCTGCAACGGGTACGGCGTATCCAAGCACACCGATTGTGGTTGCGGGGGGAAGTGGCACAAAGACATTCACCATCTCGGCCGGATCGCTTCCCGCCGGCGTTGCCATGAGCACGTCGGGCGTCATCACCGGGACTCCCACGGGAACGGCAGGCACATCGAACTTCACCGTTCACGTGGCGGACCAGTCGAGCACTCCCGCTTCGATCAACGGGGCGTTCAGCATCACAGTCGGCGGCGCCTCGATTACCTGGGTTACGCCCACAGCCGGCACGCAGACCTACACGGTGGGCACTCCGATCACGCCAATCGCCCTGTCGGCTACGGGAGGGACAGGCGCTATTACCTACTCGGTGAACTCCGGCTCTCTGCCGCAGGGCCTGCAGATCGTGGGCAACCAGGTAACCGGCACACCGACGGCCCCGACCGTAGGGGCAGGCAATATAGTTACCTTCCTCGCGACTGACAGCGCCACGCCGACACCTGCAACCGCCGTGTCGCCCAGCGTGACTTTCATCGTTGAGAGCGTGCTTACGATTACCACTCCGAACTCACTGCCCACAGCAACCCCAAACACCGCCTATAACCAGAGCCTCGCTGCAAGCGGCGGCACCGGATCAGGCTATACATGGACGGTTACGTCCGGAGCGACAGGTGCGAACAGCCTGGCATCCCTGAACCTAAGCGTGTCCTCTGCGGGCGTCGTATCGGGCACGCCAACAACGACTGGAACCGCCAACTTCACCATCCAGGTCAAGGACTCCTCCAACAACACGGTGTCCGCTTCATTGAGCGTCAGCACCTCCGCAGCTCTTGCGCTGCCTGCTCCAAATCCCAGTTCCCTGGGAACCGCTGGAATAACACTCAGCTACATCGGCGCCGTCAATGCGACCGGCGGCATCGCCGGCTATACATGGACCGTGAATGGTACCCCCGTCCCCACCAACGGGTCATCGCTGAGTCTGACGGACAGCCTGAGCGTCTCCAATTCCGGCGGCAGCGCGTCATTGAGTGCAGGCGGCACGCCCACAGCGACAGGTAGTGTTTCGTTTACGGCATCGGTGAAGGATAGTACCGGTGCGGTTGCGGGGCCGTTCACTTACACAATCGCCGTTTCCAACGTCTATACGGTGGGCGGCTCGATCAATGCAAGAGTCGGTTGCGGCAGCGCCAGTCTGACCGGCGTCACGGTCTCCATCAACACAAATCCTGTGCAGACGACCACCACAGGCGCCAACGGCAGCTTCTCGTTCATCAATGTGCCGAATGGAACGTACACCATCACCCCGTCGCTCGCCAATGCCATCTTCTCTCCCGTGACCGAGAGCGTCACCGTGAACAACAACAACCTTAGCGCCACAAGCTTTACCGCGAACCTGTCCTACTCCGTCTCCGGAACCGTGGCCTACACCGGCGCCCAGACGGGCCAGATCTACCTGGCGATGAATCCCAACGGCACCTGCGGTGGCGGTACCACGGGCACCAGCATTTCTTCCACGGGAGCATTCACCATACGAGGTGTGCCTCCGGGTAGTTACACGCTACAGGCGTTCATGGACGATCAGGGCAATGGCATCCCGAACGCATCCAACCCAGTCGGCGACACCAGCAACGTCAGCGTTAGCACCGCCAACCTGACCGGCGTTTCGGTCACTCTGGGCGATCCGGCGACAGTCATGCTGACCACAGCGCCCACTCTCAAGAGCGTCACCGGAATCAACAACGGAGCCATCGCTCAGTACACTCCGATCACCAATAGCAGCGGCGTGGAGATGGCGACTTACTACACCTTCCAGTGGAGCATCTCGCCGACGTTCGCCACCATCGCCGGCAGCAAGAAGTTTCCCGCGAACGGCACCCACATCAATCTCTGGTTCCTGAACCGGCTCACGAATGGCAGTGTGTATTACTTCCGCACCTACGGAACCTCACCCGGAACTAATGTTGGTCCCTACTCGCAAGTGATCGGCCCAGTGACGATCGCTTCGCCTACTGTTGGCAATATAGTCACAGGCTCGGTCAGCTTCGCCGCTGCCGATTTGGGCCCGCTGTATGTGGGCTTCTACAACCAGGGCACAGGCGCCTTCTATGGGCAGTACTTCGCCGCGCCCGTGAGCGCTGAGCCGTACACGATTCAGGTTCCCACCGGCTCCGATTACCTCTTTGTTGCACTCGTCGACCAGAACAACGATGGGGTAGTCGATGCCAACGACATCACCAATATCAGCAACGGCAGCAGCAACCCCATTACCACCATCTCGGGCGACCTGCCGAACGAGAACCTTACGCTGCCCAGTGCCGACGGGATCGCTACCGTAACCACGCAGGACTACCAGACGATCGTTTCGGGCAACACCAGCCAAAGCTACAACCTCAGCTTCCAGGTCAGCGGACTGATCAAACAGCCAACTGCTATCACGCTCGTCTCCGGCCCCAATCTGATTACTCCGGTGGACGTTGCAATCTGTGGTGGCACCGGCAGCAATTGCGGCCAGGGCTTCCAGATTACCTTCAACCTGAACAGCACCAGTCCGGGCGTGGGAGATACCTACACGTTCAGTGTCACCTACAGCGATGGGACGACTGGCACTCTGACCGCCGCGGTCACTGCTGTCCTAAGCGCATTTCCCTTCAACCTGGCACCACAGACAGGAGCCGGCGCCGGCACAACACCCACATTCACATGGACCGATCCGGCCAACGCCAGCAATTACAGCTACCAGTTCTTTATGAACGATTCGAACGGGAATCCTATCTGGCAGCTCCCCGGGAGCAACGCGACGAACTCAAGTGGCTTCTCCAGCGCCATAACATCCATTACGTGGGGCACTGATCCTACGGGAGGAGGGAGCAATCCGTTGGTGGGAAGTCTGACCCAGGGTACGACGTATCTTTGGCAGATCACTGTCCTGGACAGCAACGGCAACGCCGCCGTGACGCAGGTGCAATACCAGCCCTGATCTCTTGAAAATCGTTTACGACAGCTGCCATACGCCCGAGAACTCGCCCGCACATGTTAACCAGTAAGTAAATGGCACGAGTAGGGGATACTCGGGATCATACCCGTACGCTAGCCTTGCGATAAGGCGGCTAAAGACATATGCACCATGCCCCACAGTCAGCCCGGTGCCCGGACCGGGATACCCAGCGTGTCCGGGAGCGTGGCAAGCGTAGAGAGCCATTTCGGCGCGAACTTTCTCCCAGTGGCCTGCAATGGTTGTAGGCCAGACGTAACCAGCCCATCGCCGCTTGGCGGTCGATTCGGTCGGCCGGAATCAGCCTAGAGAGATAACGCAATGAAATCATTATGCGGTGACAGCAGACGATACCAGAATGGCCTCCGGGCCAGCACCTATAAGAAGAATGACGGATATCCGAAGGACCATCCAGAGCTTCAGGAGCCCGTCAACTGCCGGTCAGTAGACCTGCACCACGGGGAAAAGGGTCAAACCACGATGGTGATGGCCTTTTTCTTGGGAACCTTCCTGCTCGGTTTCGTCGCGCTTGGGATCGATATTCAATCCCTCTTCCACGCAAAAAGAATGGCCCAGGCAGCAGCTGATGCCGCAGCGATGGCCGCCGCCGAAGAATCCAGCAATGGCACTACAGCCGAGCAGAATGCGGCCAATGCGATGGCCAAACTGAATGGATTCGACACGACTCTCGCAAAGAACCCTGCAACGGTAACCCTGTCTGTGCCGTCGGGCGGAAACTATTCTGGCTCGTCTTCTTACATCCAGGCGATCGTTTCCATGCCTATTCCCACATTCTTCATGGATGTTATCAAGACGAAATTCGCGACGATGACAGTCTCGGCGCGAGCAGTGGCCGCTGCCGGTCAAACCAGCCCTACCTGCGTCTGCCTGGTAGGCACGACGGGGACCGATCTGAACCTGAGCAACGACGCCCAGCTCACCCCATCGGGATGCGGGACCACAGTGGATTCCAGTAGCAGCAATGCGGTTACCATCGTCGGAGGCTCCACTCTGAGCGGTTTATCGATTGGCAGCGTGTCGACAAATTGGGACAACTCGGGCAATGTCAACAATGGCGGAAGCATTGCCTCAGGCACAAAAGTGGTCGAGGGAATCTCCACCTCATGCAGCCCGCCTTTGCCCACAGTACCCACCTATAGCGCCTCGCAATGTACCGCGGATCCGCTTACCCATTATGGAAACGGAGGCAGCTCCTACAGCGTGGGGCCCGGCTCCACCTATAGCACCACTCAGACTGGAAGTCTGGTTTGCTACAACTCACTTACGGTCGGTACCAATGGAGATAACGTAAACCTCAACCCCGGCATCTACGTCCTCAACGGAGGAGAACTCCATTTCGAAAGTGGGAGTGGTAACGCGTCAAATACAGGCGGAAACGGCGTCTTCTTCTACCTGGTCGGGGGTGCCAGCCTGGTCATCGATAACGGGGCCAACGTGAACCTCACGGCTCCTACCAGCGGAACCTACGCCGGAGCCCTGATTTTCCAGGACCCCGCAGACACGCAGACAATATCGATTCAAGGAGGGTCCAATACGAGCTTCAACGGAGCCGTTTATGCTCCGTCCGCTGGGGTGACGCTGGGTAACGGCAGCGGCACGGCCATTGACGCGGACCTCGTCGCCAAGACTCTGACCATGAATGGCGGTGGGACCCTGAGCAGCAGCGCCACGTCCAACTTTGGAACCTTGAACATTTCGGTGGCGAAAGTGACCGAGTAAGACATGGGCCCCTTCAGCCAACTCGTTGCACGGCGATTCCATCGGCTGCGCTCAACCCTGCCGGCTGGTTGCCTGGCGTTGCGCAATGAAACCGGCAGCGCCGTCGTGGAATTAGGCCTGATGCTGGCCTTCCTCGGCGTGCCCCTGCTGCTGGCGACAAGCTACTTCGGGGTCCTGCTCATCGATCAAATCGAGGTTGCCAATGCCGCACATGCCGGGGCCATGTACGCCATGACAAGTTCGACCTTTGCCGAGGACTCTGCCAACATCGTCGCTGCCGCTCAAGCTGAAACCAATCGCTTCGGTTCGAACCTGGCCGTGACGTCGAGTATCTATTACGTTTGCTCCACTGCACTCAGCGGAACTCAATACTCAACCCAGGCCCTGGCAAACGCTGCTTGCACCGGAGGGACCAGCCATGGTCTGGAGTTGATATCGGTAACCGCCAGCGCATCCGTCACTCCTCCAGGCTCGTTTCCCGGACATGCAAAGACCGTCGCCGTATCGAGTACTTCGGTGATGGAGGTAGAGGAGTAGCCATGGCCTTTCTGCGCAGGATCCTCGGGAAGGTCAATGCGACAGGACGGCGGTCCGCCTTGAGGTTGCGCGCTGTTCTTCCTCAACGATGGAGCCGGTGCGCAGCATGGGTCGGCCGAAGCGAGGATCTGGCGCAAAGTGAAAGCGGAGGTTCGATGATTGAATTCGTGCTCTCCCTCACCGCGCTGATGACCTTTGTCTTTGTTCTTATGGAAATCTGCATTGTCTTCTATACCTACGGCATGATCTCTGAATGTGCGCGGGAGGCAACCCGATATGCGATCGTTCGCGGGTCCACCTGTCTCACCAGCTCCAGCACCTCGTGCACCGCGTCGGCGACCACCATCAGCAACTATGCCAAAGGGCTTGGGTATCCGAATATCGGCGGCGGCACGCTCGCTGTGGTGACCAACTTTATTCCCAGCGGGAACCAGGCTCCAGGCAGCCAGGTGAAGGTCGACATAAAGTACACAGTTTCGATCAAGGTTCCGTTCGTTCCCACGAATGCGATCGCACTGGATAGCTCGTCCGAGATGTATATTTTGCAGTGAGTTTGGGAGCGAGGTCGAGTAGCCGGAAACGCACACCGAGCATGGTTGTTCAGATGGGGAGAGATGTGATGGTGACGGGCGTCACGGCAACTCTCCGATCAAGCGAATAACATAGGGCCTTGTCTGGCCAAGAGCGTCAGCCGATGAAGGCGCTCTCGATCTCTGTCATGCAGGGTTCAACATGTCGCGGAAGATTCAGTTCTAGGACGAACTCTAAACATCGTTCAGTGCGGTTAACCTTCGACAATTCAAATTCACTAACGAAAGCTCAATTAGAGACAGTCCTGAGCCCACTCGCCAGCACGACCGGGAGAAACAATGGGTGCGAGAACCATAGGAATCTTTGCAGTTAAGATACGTCAGTCCTTCATAGTGTGTTCCCTGGCAATACTATTCGTTTGCGGAACCGTAGCTTACGGGGCTGAAACTCCAGAGAATACAGCTTGCGAAACCGCGACTCAAATAGTTCACCTCCCGTCGAGAGGCGTTCCGTTCGACTGGAGCCATAGCCATGTAATTGCGACCGGTGACAGAGCAACCGGACCTGTTGGCCAACGCGAGCATCGCTTTCTTTATGCGTATCTAAAGCGGATGCAGCAGACCTGTTCCCGTAAAGTTCCTGCCTCAACTTCGGAAGCTTCAACTCAAATCGATTGGGATGTTCCTCTCGGCGCTCCGATGGCGAATGGCACCTTTCCGGCAAAATACAATTTCGACTTGCCTGGGGAAACTCCAACTTGTACGGATTTCGTCGTATACGGGCTGAATGTCGCTGGCGTGACGGGCGGTCAACCGAACTTGGTTGGGCTGGCGAACCTTTATAGTGGCACGGCTAACGGAAATGGGTCCTGCAATGGAAATGCCGGCGTGTATCGGGATATATACGGGAAACAGGTCTACGCAGCAGCCGTAAAGTTCGCCTTCAACGGGAGCACATTATCACCTGCCGGGGCGATCACGAACTCCATAGTCATGTCTGAAGACGGCACGAAAGTCGCCTATGTGGAGAGCAACGGGACAGCCAGCGCACTGCACGTTGTTTCTACCACCCCAGGGGCCAATGGCCCGGGGGCGATAGAGTCATTTAACCAATACGGCAATCCGATCGCGGCGGCGGCGGTAGTTCCTGCTTCCATCAGCACTGTACCCAGTTCGGGATCCTGGGCAGCAGCAGACTCGTATTCCTCGGTGTGGGTGGACTACCAAAACGACATCGCGTTCGTTGGCACCGACGACGGCTCTCTGCACCAGATTCGAAACGTCTTTTGCACTACCGCGTCATGCATTGCATCCCCGAAGGCACCAAGCGAACTCACAACTGGCGGTTGGCCTGTTGCTCTGGCTGGTGCGGGCCCGCTGACCAGCCCCGTGGAAGATGCCAACGACGTGATTTACGTGGCTGGCGCAAAGAGCGGACTGCTCTACGCTCTCACTTCTACAGGCAAGGTCACCACATCAAACCAGAGCTTCATGCCAAACAGCATTGTGGATGGGGCGACGCTCGATATCGACGGGAATGGGATAACTCAGGCTCTCTATTGGTTCTCGAACAGCCAATCAGCCGCGTCGAATCCAACTGTCCAGCAGCCGCAGCTTGTTCAAACCAACAGCGCCCTGACAAGCATCAAGAACTATTCCCTGCTGCTGAACGGAAACCAGGGCTGGGGTGGAGCTGCTGTCACTGTACACGCCGGCACATTCGATAATGCTTTTTACAGTAATAGAAATGGCAATATGTGGGCTTGCGGCTGGTGGCAGGACAGTATTTATCCCGGGAGTTTGCCTAACACCTTGAGCATGATTCGTTTCGGCATAAACGGGACGACGGTGACTCCGGATACCGCTGATGTGTATGCGACGTTGTCTCCCGAGTATGTTAATCCGCCTACCTTGAAGACCTGTTCTCCGTTAACCGAAGTTCTGGACAGCGCGGGAGCAGACCACGTCTTCGCCAGCAGCTATTACGGAACTACGCTCGGAACATGCATCTCTGGGGCGAGTTGCATTGCCGGCTTCACGATTGGCTCAACCGGAAGTCCGGCCGCGTACACGTTGACCTTGAATGGGAGCTTCAATTTAGACAACGTTGACTACATCTATAACGACTACACGAGCGGCATAATTATCGACAACACCGTCGATCCTACTTCAAGTAGTTGCGGAGCAAACAGGAATCAGACCTGTGCACAGGCAGCGAGCATTTATTTCACGTATGGAAATGACGCGATCAAATTGACACAGGCACAGTTGCAGTAGATCCGTTTACTAAAGTGCCAAGCCGGGTTCGACGTGCTGCGAAAGTTCACCTTCGCTTCATCAGACAAAATACTGGGGCGGCAGGGGTGCTTCCGACGCGGCTCTCTGCCGTCGATGAAGCTGCCAGCATTGACGTGTTGCGTGTAGACAAGACGGGAACGCTGACTCGCAACGAACTTTCTGTCGCCAGGGTCCGACCGTTGCCCGGGTTCGACGAAGCTCACACACTGGGGTTGGCGGCGCTGGCTAGCTCCGATGGTGGCCAGGACTCAGTTGACGCAGCGATTCGCTCGGCCGCTTCACAAAAGCCGGCTTCCGACCTGCCAAAACTAAACAATATTGTGCCGTTCGATCCTGCAAAAAAGATCGCCGAGGCAACGGCAACAGAATCACGTTCGTTTGGGTCGTTCACCACGATTCGAGCTTGATCACAGTCCACAATCAGAACAGCGCAAGGGTGAAGCTGACAATCAAAGAGCTGCAACTCGTGTGGTGAGCCTGCCCAAGTGCGCCAGATCTCACTCGGTCCATCCTTCCCTTCCGCGATGAATCAGATCGCGATGCCGTAGACATCCTTGGACTTACCGCCTTTGGAGGCCGCATAAAACTGCGCTGTCATGCTCAGGCGTGAATTTAATCTCGCGTTTCTTGTAACGAATTCCATGTTCCGTGACTTTATCTCTATGAACGCATCAGCGAAGGACACTTCATCCAATGATTTTCCGCCTGTATCGAGTTCTGGGTCTTTCTCTCCTGGTTTGCATGGGAGCATTGGCCGCCACTGCCCAAGATCCTCTGACTCTCCGTCAGGCCGTAGATCAGGCCCTGGGTCAAAGTCCCGAGGCTGCCATCGCTCGCGCCGGCGATCAGGAAGCGAAGTCGGCGGCTACAATTGCGCGCACCCAACTGCTGCCCCATCTCAACTTCACGGAAGACATCTCCCGCGGAGACGATCCGGTCTATGCCTTCGGTACTCGGCTTCGGCAGGGACAATTCACGCAAAGCGACTTCGCGCTGGATGCGTTGAACCATCCTCAGTCGATAGGCAACTTCGCGACGCGCTTCTCCGGTTCGTGGACAGCATTTGATTCGTTCAAGACCCAGAGGGAGATTCACAGCGCCGATCTTCTGCGAGCAAGCGCATCGTCCTCCGCCAAGGCGGTCGACCAGCAGATCGTTCTCAACGTGGTCGGAGCGTATCAGTCGGTGCTCTACGCGCAGCGGGAGATCGACGTGGCCGAGCATGAGCAGGAGACCGCATCGGCGCTGCTGGCTTCGGTGGATGACCACGTCAAAGCGGGTCTGGCCGTCGAGTCGGATCGGATGTCGGCTCAGGTCAACGTGGCCGCGCGTAAGCAGGAACTGATTGCTGCCCAGGGTGACCTGGACCTGGCTTGGGCACAGTTACGCGAGGCCATGGGAGTCCCCGACCTCAAGGCATCTGAACTGAAGCCGATTGAGCCGCATGCATTCGACCAACTGCCGCTTGAGCAAGAGCTTGCGACAGCCGCAAAGACTCGTCCCGATCTGACGGCGCTGGTGCAGGCGCAATCGGCGCAGGTGTCGGGCCTAAGGGCGGCGAAGTCGAACTTCGGCCCAGTCGTGAGCACATACGGCAACTGGGAAGAAGACCGCGGGTCGCTGGGCAGTTCGGGCGGAAACAACTGGGTGGCCGGCGTCCAGATCAGCGTGGACATTCTGCCGATCGGCAAACGCGCCCAGCTTGCGCAGCAGACCGCAGCGAAACAGAAGATCGATGCGCAACTGTCTGCCTCGCAACAGCATGTGCGGCTGGAAGTAAGCCAGGCACACATTCACCGCAGGACAGCGGAACTCTCGCTGGAGACGGCGCAGGCCGCGCTGGACCAGTCGGCCGAGGGTCTTCGCATCCTCAAGAACCGCTACGGCGCGGGGCTTGCCAATATCACCGATCTGCTGCGGGCCGAAGATGCAGAGAGACAGAGTCAATCGAATTACTGGCATGCGGTATACGGAAATGCCATGGCCTATGCTGAGCTACTTTACGCAACCGGGACGCTGACTCCCGCTGCGGCGGAGGATTTGCAATGAAGATAGTGTTACGAGCGAGTTTGCTTGCCGTTCTCGCGGCGACAATGGCCGGCTGTCATGGCGGCGAATCAACTTTACCGGGTGTGGTCGAAACCATGCAGGCGCGGGTCG
>Ga0224557_1004331_pt1 | contig 10436 bp, 5 predicted proteins | sample 714S31014metaG_FD_180677 | JGI IMG/M metagenome (GOLD analysis project Ga0224557, IMG submission 180677) | Peat soil microbial communities from Stordalen Mire, Sweden - 717 S3 10-14 | ecosystem: Environmental > Terrestrial > Soil > Wetlands > Peat | place: Sweden: Norrbotten County, Stordalen... | reverse complement strand
ACTATAATGACTTAATATCAATAATATATTATTGATTTATGGCTACATTTGCTACTTTAATTGAATATTTTAAACCTTTTGAATCTTGACCCACTATATATAGATTATTTAAATATTGTTTTTCTTTTAATAGAATATCAAAAGATTATTTTATCTTGAACAGTGATTCAACAGAAGACTTAGCGAAACCTAAAAATAAAGTAGGTTTCGCTAAAGATTCAGACAGTGATGGCTCTACTAAAAGTACCTCTAAAGGTAAAGGAAGGGGCCTTCCAACGGACTCAAAAGATGAATTACCTTCTAAGAAACCAAAACTTGATAAAGGTAAGGGAAAAGAAATTGCCGATTCTTCAGATGATGTTGCTGCCATTATACGTGACCTTGAGGATAAATATGCTCGTTTACACGAAGCCAGAGAAGCGCAAAAAAAAACATATATGATGTGTAAATTTGGGGAGGACTCTGAATCCTTAGAGGAGTACCTACTATATAATGATATAGTTAGACAGTTGAAGGATGAAATAAATAGTATTAAAAGTAATCCTAAAAGTGCCGATTGAAAACGTTTAACACATAAAGCTGCATGAAATGGTTATAGTGCAGGGAGAGCCGCAGTCGGTACTCCAGTTTCTACACCAAAAGGTTCTGATTTTGCCCATTATGATTCTTCTAGTAGTTCTTCTAGTAGTTCTTCTATAGAAGACACTCGTCCTCTTTCTCCTCCACTTAACTACAATCCCCTTGATTTTATATCCGATGACGATGGAGGGGAATCCTCATTTAAAAATGACAGAGGGGAATCCTCATCTAAAAATGACAGAGTGGAATCCTCATCTAAAAATGATAGAGGGGAATCCTCATCTAAAAAGAACTAAATTTAAACTTTTGCCTTTAGTTTTTATTTTGTCTATATAAAGAATCTATATTTAATCCTTTTTTTTTTATAATATCTACTTTATATAAACCTAACATTTACTTTATCTCTTCCTTTTAATCTTATATACTCTATATTTTATTTTTAGAATATATAATTATTAATATATAATATATTAACTAGACTTAACCGTAAACTTTTATTTCTAAAATATAAGTAAAAATCTAAATTAAATTTTAGTAGTAAGATATTCTAATACTTAGGAATGTATTACAAACTGTTTACTAGTTTCTTTAATATAAGTATGAATTTATAAATATTATGCTAAAGAAAAAAAAAAGATAAAACCTTTTTCTAATGGAACTGTTACGTATTATTTTAAAAAACAATTGTGATACACCTAGGCCTTGGGGTCTTTATTTTCAGGATAGTGCTACTCCACAAATGGAAGGATTAGTTGAACTTCATGATAATATTATGTTTTATTTAGTTATTATACTATTTGGTGTGGGTTGAATTATGATATCTATTGTTAGAAATTATACAAATATTAAATCACCTATATCTCATAAATATTTGAACCATGGAACATTAATAGAATTAATATGAACAATTACACCTGCCTTAATCTTAATATTAATAGCTTTTCCTTCATTTAAGTTATTATATTTAATGGATGAAGTTAGTGATCCTGCTATGTCTGTATTAGCAGAAGGCCACCAATGATATTGAAGTTATCAATATCCTGACTTCTTAAATGCAGATGAAGAATTTATAGAATTTGATTCATACTTAGTACCAGAATCCGATTTAGAGGATGGAGCTTTGAGAATGCTAGAAGTAGATAACAGAGTTATACTTCCGGAATTAACACACGTTAGATTTATTGTTACAGCGGCAGATGTTATACATTCTTTTACTTGTCCTGCTTTAGGTATTAAGTGTGATGGTTACCCAGGTAGATTAAATCAAGTATCTGTTCTTATTAACAGAGAAGGAACTTTCTATGGACAATGTTCAGAAATATGTGGTATTTTACACAGTTCTATGCCGATAGTTATAGAATCAGTAAGTATTGAAAAGTTCCTTAGTTGACTTGAAGAACAATAATAATGTATTACTATTAATTATTACCTAGAGGTCCTATAATTATATATTACCTATATTTGTTATTGATGTTTTTAGTATATCATAACAGAGATAAAAATCAGTAATAAAAGTTATCTTTTAGGCACCTTTTTATATTATACGTTTAAATATAAGAAGATCCCCACTATGATGGGCCTAAGGAGAAGACTAAAGAAAAAAAGACGCTTTAGTTAAAGCCTTTATAAATAATACTATAATTATACAGTAACTCCCCTCCCCTCTTTTTTTATTGGCCGTAATTCGGCCCAAAATAAACCTTTTTATATTGTGGTATACTGCTATACTCTTTAATTGCCTATAAAATTTTTATCTTTTATTAGATAATAATGTCCCATCTGTAATCGGTCTTACTATTATAAAAAAATAATATGAATAAAAATAAAAAATTATAATACTATATTTATAATAACTAAACTTGAACAAAAATTTACTTAACAAAAGTACTCTGGCGTTAAGTAAATATCTTCAATGACTTAAAGTGATTATTGTTAGCTTAACAATATACTTTCAATAATAATTAATATTATAAACATTAATGAAATAGACTTAACTATACACTAAAGGTTAAGCTTTTGGTAAAAACCTTTAATACCAGTAAAAAAAGAAATAAATATGTCTACAAATAAAAAAATAACATATAATTCGTTAGAAAAATATTTGTATAATTTAGATAATAATACACCAATATTGTTTAATAAAAAAAGTAAAATAATACAGCATAAACCCTTAAAGTATATACGTAATGATACGGGTAAAAGCAGACATTTTACACCTGCAGCTCAAGAATGATTCAATAGCGTTTACCATTATAATGCTAACAATATAAAATCGTTAGCTGTTGCTGATAAAAATCTTATGAATTTATTGAAAAGTTATTTTAATTCTTATCCTAGCAAGAAATTATATAATATTAAAACTAAACGTATGGCTATGAGATTTAAACGATTATCTACAAAAAAGGTTTTTGTAGGTAAGGGAGAATTGAAACATACCAGTTCTAAAATAATTATAACTTTCTATCTATACAATACTGAAAGGATGTTCTTGTTAAATAAACTTAGAAAACTTGAAATTCTTTTCTTTAGACCTTTAATAAATTTAAAGAGATTTAAAAATAAAGATCGTGATGGTAATATAAAAATAACTTATAATAGACGGTTTACAAAATATGAATACCCTTTTTATTCTCACCAATATGAAGGGTATATTTCTAGTATGACAGTTGCTGTTAATAAACTAACATCTAGTATAGGTTTAATAAATACTTATTATGAGAATTTAACTAATTTAGTAGAAAAAAACTTATTAAGTGAACAAGATAAATTAAAAATGTTTAATGATAAAGTTAAAAATATTAAGACTTTTAACTACACTCATCTCAGTCCTTACCTAGAATTTAGCCCTTATGTAGAGAAAAATGTATCTGAATATTGAAAAGAATTAAAAATTACTACTCAGCTATTAAAAATTAAGAATAGTTTAATAGATGATGAGATATTATCAAGTCTTATTTTATTAGCTCAAAAATTATATAATAAAAAAGTAATATTTAATATTGTTAACTTAAGAAAAATGCATTTAAATAGTGATATTTTTACACAAGCAGTATCCTTAAAATTAAGAAATAGGGACAATAAATTATATAGGGTATTAAAATCTTCTTTACGTAAAGTAAAAGTACCTATTATGAGAAAGATAGAAGAAAAAAAAAATAAACCTGATAAGGATAAATTTTTTGTTAATAGAATACGAAATAAGATTATAAGTAGTATGTTTAATTATAAGGTTAAAGATCCTTTAAGTAATTTATTATTAAATTTCTTCCCATCATCTGATGATTTAAAAGTTAAGATAAAAAAAAAATCATCTATTAAAACCCGCCCTATTACTTTAATAAGTTATGTGCTTAAATCTTTGAAACATCTTAAATTAAGAGGTATAAGAGTAGAAGCTAAAGGTAGATTAACAAGACGATTTACCGCTTCTAGATCAGTTTTTAAAATGAAATGAAAAGGAGGTTTGAAAAATGTAGATTCTTCATTTAGAGGATTATCCGCTATAATGTTAAGAGGTATTTTTAAATCAAACGTACAATATTCTGTTATAAGTTCTAAAAATCGTAATGGAGCTTTTGGAGTTAAAGGTTGAGTAAGTAGTAAATAATATATGTTTCACATTAACTTTATGTATTACTACGTTTTTGTTTTACATAAAATATTATATATAATAAAAAAGAATAAAACTAACCTTATAATAAGAACGCTAGTTTAAAGTCTTTATAATCTTAAATATCCTTGTTAAGTAATATTTAATGTATATTGTATATATATACTATAAATAAATTTGGCGTGTTTTTATCTCTACTAAATTTGAAGTAAATTTTTCTTCAAAGTACTTTAAATATCTTAAATGATTTAAAGTGATCATTGTTAGCCTAAGAACATACATGAAATAGACTTAACCATAGACTAAATGTTAAGCTTTTTGTAAAAACCTTTAATACCAGTAAAAAAAAAAATAAAATATGATAAATAAGACAATAAATTTATTTGACATAAATATTGGAATAATACAGGTGTGGTTAAATAATGAAATAGCTCCCCACAAGGATCTAGCTTCTTAGCGTAGAATAAACCAATCTCTCATAAATTATACGCCTAGACGTCGTGACCTTTTTGATATGATATATCCATATATTCAAGCACAAGCTGAAGTAAGAAATAATTAGTTAAGAATGCTGTTAAACAAATCAGAAAGAAGGCAATCACGCATAGCATATCTCCTTTAGACAGTTACTGATACTCGTAATAGCATTAGTAGTGATAATAATGGTAGTTCTAACAGTAATAAGAATACAAATAATACTAGTAATGATCAATTAACTATTAGTAATAATAATAATACCAGAAACATAAATAATCGTTATATAATTATATTATTGTTATCAGGCGCTTTATGTGTTTTTGTCTTATTAATCTTTTTTTTTCTTTCATATTTTTGTTTAGCTGTACTATAATAATATAAAATATAATTCCAATATCTCATTTATGTATACAGTAGGTTTCTAGTAAGTTATTTTGATGCTTATCTTAGCAAGAAATTGTATAATATTAAAACTAAACGTATGGCTATGAGATTTAAACGATTATCTACAAAAAAAAAGGTTTTGTAGGTAAGGGAGAATTGAAACATACCAGTTCTAAAATAACTATAACTTTCTATATATACAATACTGAAAGGATATTCTTGTTAAATAAACACAAAAAACTTACCAATAAATTTATATACTTCAAATAATAATACACGAAGATTATGAAAAAAAAAGAAAAAAAATCAAACATAAAGGCTTAAAGTAAACAATGTTAAAATTATTGTTTACTTTAAATAGTTTACTTTTTAAAAAAGATACGATACGGCGATAAATAATATATCATCTGTTTTCTGTCTTCCCTGTAAACTAAAAAAATAATAAAAGGGGCTTCTAATAGTTTAATAGGTAAAACTAAATCTAAGATATATTTAGTTTAATAAGTAAACCTAAATATATCTTATATTAAAATCTAAGTTCGAGACTTGGTGGAAGCGGGTCATTTTATGACCAGGTGTTAGGTGTTTGGTTTAAAAACAAGATAATTAAAAAAAAAAAATATACAATGAATTTATCCTTAATACTTTTTTTAATCGGAATTTTAGGTTTCGTTTTAAACAGAAAAAATATAATATTAATGCTTATTTCAATTGAAATAATGCTATTAGCTATTACTTTCTTAATATTGATAAGTTCGCTTAGCTTTGATGATATATTAGGCCAAACATACGCTATATATATAATAGCTATTGCTGGTGCAGAATCAGCAATTGGTTTAGGTATTCTAGTTGCATTTTATAGATTAAGAGGAAGCATCGCAATAGAATATAAATAATGTATTTAGCTATCATCACTTTACCTTTGTTAGGATCAATAGTTTCCGGCTTTTTTGGTAGAAAAGTCGGTGTTAGCGGAGCACAATTAATTACATGTACAAGTGTAATTGTAACAACTTTATTTGCAATAGTTGCCTTTTTTGAAGTAGGTTTAAATAATGTACCAGTATCAATAAGCCTTTTTAGATGAATAGATAGTGAATCACTAAATGTCCTATGAGGTTTCCATTTTGATAGTTTAACGGTATCTATGTTAATACCTGTTTTAATAGTTAGTTCTTTAGTTCATATATACTCTATAGGATATATGAGCCATGATCCTCATAATCAGCGATTTTTTAGTTATTTAAGTTTATTCACCTTTATGATGGTTATACTTGTTACAGCTAATAATTTTTTATTGATGTTTGTGGGTTGAGAAGGTGTGGGAATTTGTTCGTATTTATTAGTAAGTTTCTGATTTACTAGAATAGCTGCAAATCAAAGTTCTATGTCAGCTTTCTTAACAAATAGAGTGGGTGATTGTTTTTTAACTATAGGTATGTTTGCTATACTATGATCTTTTGGAAACATCGATTATAGTACAGTATTTTCATTAGCACCTTTTGTTAATGAAAATATTGTTACAATTATTGGTATATGTTTATTAATTGGTGCTATGGCTAAAAGTTCTCAAGTTGGATTACACGTTTGACTTCCTATGGCTATGGAAGGTCCTACACCCGTTAGTGCCTTAATACACGCGGCTACAATGGTTACGGCGGGTGTATACTTATTAATGCGTACAAGTCCTTTAATAGAATATAGTTCAACTGTATTAATATTATGTTTATGATTAGGAGCAATAACTACTGTTTTTAGTTCTCTTATTGGATTATTCCAACAAGATATTAAAAAAGTTATTGCTTATTCCACTATGAGTCAATTGGGAATGATGGTGATAGCAGTAGGTCTTTCTTCATATAACATAGCTTTATTCCACTTAGTTAATCATGCATTTTATAAAGGACTTTTATTCTTGGGTGCAGGTGCTGTAATTCATGCAGTTGCAGATAATCAAGATTTCAGAAAATATGGTGGATTAAGACCATTCTTACCTTTAACTTATTCTGTGATGTTAATAGCTAGTCTTAGTTTAGTAGCTTTCCCTTTCATGACGGGATTCTATAGTAAAGATTTTATATTAGAATCTGCATATGGTCAATTTTACTTTAGTGGTACAGTAGTTTACTTTATAGCTACTATTGGTGCTATGTTTACTACTTTATACTCAGTTAAAGTTTTATATTTAACTTTTTTAACTAATCCTAATGGACCCTTTGTTAACTATAAAAATGCTCATGAAGGTGATATATTTATGAGTTTACCTTTAATTATACTAGCTATTTTATCAATATTTTTTGGTTATATTACTAAAGATATATTTCTAGGATTAGGTTCAGGGTTTTTTGCGGATAATAGTTTATTTATTCATCCTACACATGAAATAATGTTGGATACTGAATTTGCTGTACCTACTCTCTTTAAATTATTACCTTTATTCTTTACTATATCTCTTAGTGTTATAGCTATAATTTTTTCAGAATTCTTAGGTAAAATTCTTATTACCTTTAAGTTTTCTAGATTAGGTTATAATATATTTGGATTCTTTAACCAACGTTTCTTGATCGAATTATTTTATAATAAATATATTACAGGTCTTGTTTTAAAATTAGGAGGTCAAACTACTAAAGTTTTAGATAAAGGAAGTGTGGAATTATTAGGACCGTATGGCCTAGAAAAAGGTTTAATTAATTTAAGTATAAATATAGTCAGCTTAGATACAGGTGTAATTACAAGTTATGCATTATATATTTTAATAGGTCTTATTTTTTATATATTAATCCCTTATTTATCATTGTTTGACAACAGTTTACTTTTATTATTATTGCTATCACTTTTTAGTCTTGTAAAAAGGGAGATATATGGTCTAAATTATTCAAATATGCAGTATAAAGATCAAGTTTCATTAAGTAAAATAAACTTAAATATTTTATTTAATAATAAAGTAGTAAAAAAAGCTTTTACTATTTTACTTGTTGGTTACTCTTTTAAAGGATTAATACAGCTTTTTTACCATTTAGACGTTACTGTATACCTTTCTCATTCTATTTCTATAATATATTATACTTGTATGTCTTTTCTATCAGCTTACTTATTCTATTATGACTTACCCAATTTAAGGGAAGGTTTTTCTATAATTAAAAAGGGTATTAGCGAAATTAGATTATTTAGCCCTAAATTATCTTTAGGTCAAATAATCTCTAATATTATAAAAGATATTAAAAGTAAAATAGAAGGGCCTAAATTACCTTTAGGTAAGGCAGATTTAGATGATCTACCCATATTAGGGAAATCCGATTTAATGGATAATCCAGATAATGCTGGTTCAAATGGTAATTCGGACAATAGTGGCTCAGAAGCTGATGTTGATAATAGCGAAAGCGATAGCGATCCAGGATATGCTGATAACCAAAGTGAGTACGACGCGGGTGATTTAGACATACCCTTGGGGGACACTCCAGATGAAGCGAATACGGCGATGAATGACACATCTTCAATAATTCTTGGTAACCAAGATGATGCTCGTGAGCATAGAGAAGCCATTGATATATTAGAAAATAAAGACCCGAATGAATGATCAGCTCAGGATAAACATACATTAAATCGATGTACATCTGAGGAGGCGTACGATGAACTTAAATCTTCAGCAGCAGCAAGATCAGATGCGGTCGAAGAGATAGCAGTTCAGGCTGCAAATCATGAAAGGATGGAGACACTCGCTCGTATAGACTTACAGGGTAAGAAATCTACTATAAGAAATAACCCTGTCTTTTCGAGCCTAAACCCCGACGATTACGATGAATTTAATACAAGTGAGTCTGACAGTAATAATGATATTGACTCTGTTTCACCTAAAAGAGAAGAGGATTCAGCGCAAGCTGAATCTTCTAACAAGAAGCGTGATCGTTCTTCTGACAGTAGCGAACAGGATCATCCAAACAAAAAAAGTAAAAATTAGTTTATTTAGGTTTTACAAAAATCTAATTAAGTAATAATTAAATAAACTTCTATTTGTTATTTAGATCATATAAAAAGAATTGCCTTATGTATAACTTATTATCATTAGTGATAATAAATTCCCTTTTTACTATATAATTGTATATAGTGTTAGAAAAGATTAAATTTAAAACTTAATCCTGAGGGAAATTTGTTTTTTATGGTATTTTAAAATTATGTTATTGACACTTTTTAGACTTTATTTAGATATATCAGATAGTAGTTTATTATTATTAATATTATTATCATTAATTTATTGCCTAAACATTTATACAAAGCCACTTAGCAGCAATTTAGAGAGTAATATATTTAAATATTTTACATTTATAATTATTAAATTATTTAATAATACAATCCTTTATAGAATTATTACTATATTTATTCTAGGTTATTCTATAAGATTTGGGTATGGTTATATATATAATAGCAATATAAATTTCTTTCTAGACTATAATGACTTAATATCAATAATATATTATTGATTTATGGCTACATTTGCTACTTTAATTGAATATTTTAAACCTTTTGAATCTTGACCCACTATATATAGATTATTTAAATCTTGTTTTTCTTTTAATAGAATATCAAAAGATTATTTTATCTTGAACAGTGATTCAACAGAAGACTTAGCGAAACCTAAACTTATTTTAGGTTTAGCTAAAGGGTTAGCTTCAGATTCGTCTTATAAAGGTTCTGCGGAAGCTTCGAGTTCAGGTTCGTCTGGACCTTCGGGTTCAGCTTCTGCAGAAGCTTCAAGTTCAGCTTCTCCTCAACCTTCGGGTTCAGCTTCTGCAAAAGCTTCAGGTTTATTAACTAATTCTGAAATAGATGCTTTTGGTCAAGAGTTTAAATCTCTCAGAGATAAATTATTACAAGGTGATTTAAGTAAGAGTGAACTGATGCGATATCAATATATACAAGGGGAATTCAATAAGCATCGGCGTGAACTTGTTGGAACCCCGGGATTTTCTGCTGAGAATGTCTATCATGATCCTTTAAGTGCGATTACAGCTGAGGGATTTCCTTCTACTTCTACTTATTCTTCTTCTTCTTCTTCTTCTTCTTCTTCTTCTTCGGGATTAGGTAACTATTCACCGGAAGCCTTTGAGAAGCAATTTCAAGAAGCTAAAGCTTACCGTGAACTAGAGGGTTCTCCTGCACAAGAAACTGCTTCCACGCAAGATATTAAAGGTAAAGGAAGAGCTAAAGATTAATAATATAATACTTTTTTTTTATAGGGTTAATATACCTGTTAATTATTATTAGCTGAAAGGTAGAGCAGTGTTTACTTGAAATATTGACTTAAGTTAAAATCTTTAATAGCAGTATAGATTTTAATTTATTTATAGTGAAAAATACCTTTATATTGTTATTCTTTAACCAACCTTTT
>Ga0224557_1004328_pt1 | contig 10440 bp, 10 predicted proteins | sample 714S31014metaG_FD_180677 | JGI IMG/M metagenome (GOLD analysis project Ga0224557, IMG submission 180677) | Peat soil microbial communities from Stordalen Mire, Sweden - 717 S3 10-14 | ecosystem: Environmental > Terrestrial > Soil > Wetlands > Peat | place: Sweden: Norrbotten County, Stordalen... | reverse complement strand
ATGCTCCCGCACAAACTGAGAATTATTCTCCGCTACTACAGGGAGCCCCGCAACGCCACACAGATCAACAAATCCAGCATGGAGACCGCCGCGTAGAGCGATCAGAGAACCTGGCACTGTCCAGATGATAGAAGACGCCTCGCAACAGGGGCATGGGTGTCGTTCCCCTCCATCCTGTTTATCGCGGCGCTCCTGGCGTCTCTATCGCTACAAGTGCGCGCAAGGTCACAGCAAGCCGGTGCTTCCACTGCGCTTGGGAACGCCCCGCTCAGCGGAGAACAAGTCGTGGACAACCTTTTAGCGATGAACCTTGAGCGCGCTCATGCGCTGCATGCCTACCAGGGAACACGACATTACCTGTTGCAATACCGCGGTTTTGCGGGCACTGGCAAGGCGCAGATGGTCGTGGACCTAAAGTACCAATCACCCGAAACGAAAGAATTCACGATTCGATCTTCCACTGGGTCCAAGCTGATTATCGGCAGCGTATTCAAAAAGCTCTTACAGGCCGAACAGGAAGCGCTCGGCGCGGAGGCCCAAAAGCGCACCGCTCTGAACAGGGACAATTATGATTTCACGCTGGTTGGATACGACCGCCCGCCATCCGGTTCATTGTACGTGCTTAGCGTGAAGCCCAGAACGACTGACAGATTCCTCTACCGTGGCCGAATCTGGGTGGATGCAAAGGACTTTGCTGTAACCCGGTTAGACGCAGAGCCCGCGAAGAACCCTTCGTTCTGGACGAAGAACAGCAAGATCGAAGAGGCGTACACGAAAGTGAGCGACTTCTGGCTGCCCGAGCGCAACCATAGCGTCACCGCAATTCGGTTTGGGGGACGTGCCGAATTGACGATTCAATACGAGAACTACCAAATTACGAGCGCGGATCCGGTCTGCAACCCTCCGACTCTAAAGTCAAATCTGTAAGAAGTCAAGTTCCTGTAGAGTCGCTTTCCGTTTTCATCTCCCAACCTCACAATTCTGGACTCAGGCGGCTTTGAGTTTCTCGCTCTTGGACGCGATGCAAGCCAGCAAATCGTTCCAGGACTTGGCGAAGGATGCGACCCCTTCTCCGAGCAACTGCGCGGCTACGGCATCCGTATCGAAACCAGCCTTGGCAAATTCAGCAAGAACCTCGTCGGCATTTGCGGGCAGGGCTTCGCCGAATTCTTCATGAGCGGCCAGTGCATTCAGGGTGGCCTCGGGCATCGTGTTCACGGTGAAGGGTAAGGCGAGGGCCTGTACGTATAGGATGTCGGAGGCTTTGGGGTCCTTGGTTCCGGTGCTGGCCCAGAGAAGCCGCTGGGAACGTGCGCCGGCGTTCAAGATGCGCTGCCACCGCGGCGAGTCAAGCAGCCTGCGGTACCTCTCATAGGCATCTCTTGCGATGGCGATGCCAAGTTGGTTGCGCAAAGCCTCTGGTGCTTTCTCATCTACCGCAACATCCCAGCGGCTGACGAACAGTGAAGCCACGGAGCCGACATCGGGATTCAGCCCGGCGGCGATGCGGCGCTCGATGCCGCGCAGGTATGCCTCGGCGGCAGCGACATATTGCGCGCCAGAAAACAGGAGGGTTACGTTGATCGGCACACCTGCGAAGATTGCCTCTTCAATGGCTGGAAGTCCCTCGCTGGTACCAGGGATCTTGATGAAAAGATTGGGCCTTCCAGCGCGCGCGTGGAGAGCCTTGGCTGCTGCAAGGGTGTCAGCCGTATCGCGGGCCAGCAGGGGCGAAACCTCCAGGGACACCCAGCCATCCACACCATTGGTCCGGTCGTGGATCGGCCGGAAGAGATCGGCGGCCTGCCGGAGGTCCTCGATCGCCAGCTCGAAGAATAGCGCCTCGCCCGATTTGCCCTCTTTCATCTTCTGGCTGATAGCTTCGTCATAGTCGTGACTGTTCTTGATGGCATGATCGAAGATCGTGGGATTCGAGGTGAGCCCCGTAACCGAGAACTCCAGAATATAGCGGCGAAGTGTGCCGTTGCTCAGCAAGCCGCGGGTGATGTTATCGAGCCAGAGGCTCTGGCCGATCTCGTGAAGTTTTTGCGTTGCTTTCATCGTCTTCCTCCTGCATAGAACGTGCTGCGTGGGTGTGGCCGGCTGCGATCGGGCTGGACAAGAGCACGGCTGCGTCCCAGGCTCCTCATCCGGATGAAGCTGTGCGGCTGGGGTTATGCCAACCGCCGTCCGCAGCGATGATCGCTTCGGCCTCTTTCGGCCCCCAACTGCCGCGCTTGTAAGGACGAACCCGATGATGAGTCTTGAGGACTCGACGACCACCGCCCAAGCGGCCTCAACGGCGTCTTCACGCGTGAAGAGCGCTCCGTCGCCGTTCATGGCGTTGCCCAAGAGCCGTTCGTAGGGCGTTTCCTCTCCGGGCCGCTCTTCCAGCATGAAAAGCTCTCGCTGCTCCCCGACGAAATCCTCGCCCGCGAGTTTGACGCGAGCGGCGAGGGCGACGGCCGAGTTGGGAGAGAGCCGGAAGCGCAGGTAATTCGCCCGGCCGGTGGTCGGGGCTGCGTCGGCGAAAAGCCTTTGCGGAGGCGGTTTCAGCTCCACCAGGATCTCGGTCGCGGTGTCTGGCAGATATTTACCCGAGCGCAGATACCAGGGCACGCCCTCCCAGCGCCATGATTCGATGAAGAGCCGCAAAGCGCAGAAGGTCTCGACGTCGGAGCGCTTCGCCACGTCCGACTCCTTCCGATAGCCAGCGTACTGGCCGCGCACCAAGTCTTCAGGCTTCAAGGGGCGGTATGGCCTTAAAGACCTTGGCCTTCTCATTGTGTACGGCCCCGAAGTCCCGGGCCGCGGGTGGCTCCATGGCGAGAAGTGCAACGATCTGGAAGAGGTGATTCTGGATCACGTCGCGCAGGCAGCCGGCGGTTTCGTAAAACGCGCCGCGCCGTCCCACGCCGAAATTCTCTGAGAGAGTGATCTGAACGCTGGCCACGTAGTTGCGGTTCCAGATCGGCTCCAGAAACGAATTCGCAAAGCGGAAGTAGAGGATATTCATGATCGCTTCCTTTCCGAGGAAGTGATCGATACGAAAGATTGAGTCTTCAGGGAACACTGTATGCGCGACCCGGTTGAGTTCCCGTGCGGAGGCCAGGTCGCGTCCAAATGGCTTTTCGACAATGACGCGCGCATTGTCGGCCAGCTTCGCGGCGCCGAGTCCTTTGATCACGGTTTCGAAGAGCGAGGGCGGAATAGCCAGATAGTGCGCAGGTCGCCGCGCATTACCCAGGGCTTCTTTGATCGCTGTGAACGTGCCTGGGTCTTTATAGTCTCCGCTCACATACTTCAGCAGGGAGAGAAGATGTTGAAGCGCGCGTTTGTTATCGACTCCGCCCGCTCGCTCGATGCTGTCCGTCGCACGCTTGTGCAGGCGCGCCAGACTCCACTTCGGGAAAGCGACGCCGATGACCGGAACGTTGAGCGCGCCTCGCTTCACCATCGCATAGAGTGCCGGAAAGATCATCTTGTGGGCCAGATCGCCCGTCACGCCAAAGATCACCAGCGCGTCTGACTGAGAGCGGGCCATCAGACGCCTTCTTTCTGGGCGGCGGCCTTCTCCTTATGGCCGCCAAACTGGAAGCGGAGTGCGGACAATAGTTTGTCGGCAAAGTCATCCTCGCCGCGCGAACTGAAACGCGCGTACAGCGCGGCACTGAGTACAGGGGCTGGGACCGACTCGTCGGTGGCGGCGGCGATCGTCCAGCGTCCCTCCCCCGAATCCGACACACGGCCGGCGAATTTTGCCAGATCCGGGCTGTCGAAGAGCGATATGGCGGCCAGATCCAGGAGCCACGAGGCGATGACGCTGCCGCGGCGCCAGACCTCGGCGATGTCGGCAAGGTTCAGCTCGTATGGGTAGTACTCGGGGTGGCGCAGGGGCGTAGTCTCGGCATCCTCGGTCTGCTTCTGTTTGCCCACGTTCGCATGGCGGAGAATGTTGAACCCTTCCGCATAAGAAGCCATCATGCCATACTCGATGCCGTTGTGGACCATCTTGACGAAGTGGCCCGCGCCGCTTGGACCGCAGTGCAGGTAGCCGTGTTCGGCAGTGCCGCCTGCCTTCTCACGGCCGGGCGTGCGCGGTGCCGAATCGATGCTTGGGGCCAAAGCGGAAAAGATGGGGTCGATGCGCCGGACGACGTTATCCTCCCCGCCGATCATCAGGCAGTAGCCACGCTCCGAACCCCACACGCCACCACTGGTTCCGGCGTCCATGTAGTGAATGCCCTTCGGCTCCAGCTCGGCAGCGCGGCGGATATCATCCTGATAGTAGGAGTTACCGCCATCAATGACCACGTCATCCTTTTCTAGGAGCGGGATGAGGGCCTTCAGCGTCGGATCGACCACGGCGGCCGGCACCATCATCCAGACGGTGCGGGGCAATTTCAGCTTCTTCGCGAAGTCTTCGAGCGAAGTCGTGCCAACCGCGCCCTCTTTGACGAGTGCCTCGACGGCTTCCAAATGAATGTCGTAAACGACACATTGGTGGCTGGCCCGCAGAAGGCGCTGCACCATGTTGGATCCCATCCTACCTAATCCGATCATGCCCAATTCCATGCGTTTTCCTCTCTTGAAAAGAGCCGAAACGATTGACAATCTAGCTCACACAATTTCTGCACTCATAACCCTATGACGGCGCATGAACCACATAGCCGGGCCGCGGCGCGGGACACTGTCTGCTATACGACGCACTGGTGATCAGCGGGAAGAAGGCGACTCATCATCTTGGTGTGCGTCCTTCCGAGCTCAACTGGCGGCGACGATCCACGCATGCGCCTGCGCGACCTCCGAAGGCGGGAACAACTTTGTCGGGCAAGGCATAAGGAAACTGAATATGCGCATCGTCTGCACAATCCAGTCAACATCGGTGACCACCGCGACCCGCTCCCAGCGCGTGGGGTGTTCCACACCAATCTTGAGGTCTTCCCAGAGAGCACCTGCATCGTAACCGGTGAAATTCGCTGAGATCTGATAGAAAAGCCGAATCTTGTCGTGCCGCTTGAGCGCTTCGAGAATGGCCGGCACAAGAATCCCGTCATAATCCTCTTTTGTGACCTGTCCCTCGCAGGAGAGCGCTATAACATTGTCGGGAAAGTTCTTCAGAATCTCGATCATGGAACATCCTCCATCGCGCGCTTTGTAAGTACCAATTCCTGGCCTATATCGGACACATACAGCTCGCGACTTCTGGACCTGGGGAAACTCGATCCCAACAAACCGCAACTGCCGGCCGCTCCTCATTCGTGCCAGAATGCGGTCAGCTCAATGAATACACTCAATGCGCAACCTCATGCATTTCGAGCGTTTTCACTTTATCGACTCTGCGTTTGTGGCGAACTGCGCTGCTGAAGTGAGCGTTGAGAAAGGTCTCAATCAGTTCCCATGCCAGCGCTGGCCCGATCACCTGCCCACCAAGACAAAAGACATTCATGTCGTCGTCTTCAACGCCCTGGTGGGCCGAGAACACATCGTGGATGAGCCCGGCGCGCACACCGGCAACTTTGTTTGCGGCGATGGATGCTCCCACGCCGCTGCCGCAGAGCGCCACTCCGCGCTCAACCTTACCAGCGGCCACTGCCCTGGCCAGGGGGATAATGTAATCGGGGTAATCATCTCCAGGGCTCAGTTGATGTGCACCGAAGTCTTCGACCTCATAGCCCGCGTTACGCAGCAACAGCACCACCTGCTCTTTCAGAGAGAAGCCGCCATGGTCCGACGCAATTCCTACGCGCATGATGTTCTCTCCCCGAGCCTGTTGAGCACACAATGTGCTTGTTTGCAGACGTTCTCCACGGTGAAGCCGTAGTGCTGCATCACGACTGGCCCAGGAGCCGATGCCCCAAAAGTATCGATGCCAATCACAGCGATCTGGGGACCGACATAGGATCTCCAGCCGAGGGGCGAGCCCGCCTCAATGACTAAGAGCGGCACACCTTGAGGTATGATCTTTTCTCGATAATCATCCGACTGCGATGCGAAGAGGTTCGTGCTCGGCATGCTCACAACTCTTGCCTTGACACCTTCGGCTACGAGCCGGTCGCGACCTTCTAACGCTAAATGGACTTCGGAGCCGGTGGCGATGAGGATGATTTCCGGTCGATCACCCGCCGGAGAATCCGCAAGGATATAACCGCCCAACGGAACTCCCGCAGGAATGCCGGGATAGGAACCCAAGTCGAGTACCGGAAGCCCCTGGCGTGTCAGAACAAGAGCAACAGGACCCTGCCTTCTTGCAATTGCCACCCTCCATGCGGCCACTGTCTCATTCGCGTCCGCCGGCCGAAGGACAACCATGCCGGGAATCGATCGCAATCCCAATAATTGTTCGACAGGCTGATGCGTCGGGCCGTCCTCGCCCATGCCAATGCTGTCATGGGTGAAGACATAGATCACTGGCAAGGCATCCATAGCCGCCAGGCGCATCGGTGGACGCATATAGTCGGTGAAAACAAAGAACGTTCCCCCATAAGGGATGAGGCCACAGTGCAACGCCATTCCATTCAGGATGGCGCCCATGGCATTCTCTCGAATGCCAAAGTGCATGTTGCGTCCCGCCCAGTTCTCCGGCTCGAAGTTTCCGGCTCCATCAATGTTCGTGTGGGTGCTAGGACCGAGATCTGCCGAGCCTCCCATCATCTCCGGCAGGCGAGGACCGAGAGCCGCGATCGCCTTCCCTGAAGCAACGCGGGTTGCCATCGGACCGTCCGCCGCACGAAATGCCGGCAGATCAGCGTCCCAATCCTTGGGCAGTCGTCTGTCGATAACTCTCTGAAACTCTGCTGCTAGGTCGGGGTATTGTTGCGCGTACGCTTTGAAGCGTGACTCCCATTCTGTCTGCGCAGAATTCCCGCGCGCAACCGCTCTCCGAAAATGTTCCAGGGCCTCCTCGGGGACTTGAAAGGCAGGTTCAACCGGCCAGCCCATTCCTTCCTTGGTAAGGCGGACCTCTTCCACACCGAGTGCCTCTCCGTGGGACGCCGCAGTGTCCTGTTTGTGTGGGCTGCCGAAGCCAATGTGGGTACGCACTGCAATCAACGATGGCCGCCCGCTCTCCTCGCGGGCATTCTGTAGCGCAAGGGCCACCGCGTCAACGTCGTTGCTCTGTTCTACTTTCTGAACGTGCCAGCCGAAGGCAGCGAACCGGGCCATTCGATCTTCGGTGAACGAAAGCTCCGTGCTGCCTTCAATCGTGATGTGGTTGTCGGCATAGAGAACGATCAGTTTGCCCAGATGCTGATGACCCGCATCTGATCCGGCCTCTGAGGATATTCCCTCCTCAAGGTCGCCATCGCTAACTAGAACATAGGTATAGTGGTCCACGATCCGGTGGCCCGGCCGGTTAAAGCGCGCCGCGAGCGCCACCTCCGCAATGGCCATGCCGACGCCGTTGGCCAGTCCTTGCCCCAAGGGCCCTGTGGTAGCCTCGACGCCCGGAGTTTTGCCATATTCGGGATGCCCCGGAGTACGGCTGCCCCATTGGCGAAACCTTTTGAGTTCTTCAAGAGGCAAGTCGAAACCCGTGACATGGAGCAGGGCATACAACAGCGCACACCCATGTCCGGCCGACAAAACAAAACGGTCCCGGTCGGGCCATCTGGGATCGCGCGGATTGAACTTGAGCGATCGATCCCAGAGCGCGTACGCCATGGACGCCGAACCCATCGGCAAGCCGGGATGACCCGAGTTGGCCTTCTGCACCATGTCCACGGCCAGAAAGCGCAGCGTGTTGATGCACAACTCATCCAATGCGGGTGGAGCGATGGGCGCTGAGAGTGTCGCAGAAGATGACATGAGGTGCTCTTTGCCTTTCACTGTTGAAATGGGACAAAACTCCGCACGGAAGAAACGAAATCCGTGCGTATGGCCGGGGCGTAAAGCCTAGACTTTAAACGCTTTCCCATGGCATTCTGGATGCTGGCATTGGCAGGTCAGTTCGGGTGTCTTCTTCTTATCGGCACATGCCTCGCTGCAGTATTTCTTCCCATTCGGTACCACACAGTTGCAAGCCGGATGTTCGCATTTTTGCGTAGTGGTCATGAAAGCTCCTTTTCTCGAACATGCCTTCGCTCCTCTGAAGGCTCTGTTGTGTGGAAAACATGCTCATCGTACTGAACTCTTTGAGCATTCCGCTCAGGAGCACACTTGTACTCCCAGATGACAAAAGCGTCCCATGCGCAGAAGCGGCAATCTGTTCTCTTTTGGCCATCAATGGAAGATGTTTAACAGTTGTGTCGACAAGCCTGATGCAGTGCCGTCGTGCCTGCGTGTCAAAGGATGACTCCCATCCTCATACCCAGCAGGGCGTTTGCGTAACGTTTGCTTGCATAAGTGGGGATGCATCGATGCTTCTAGATTAGAACCAAGATCCACATCCGTTGTCAGACATTTACAAGTCGGCCTGCAGCGTTCTTCTCGGCGGCTCGGGCGGGAAACCCCAGGTACACAGGTTGCATGCGATGGTAACGAGCCCGTTCGAAGGAATGCATATAAGACTGCGCTACCCGGTTCCAGACCATCTTGCGTGCGTAGAGGTAAGCGCGTTTGCGCATTACGTGGCGTTCCCCATCGTTGTCAAGGAGCTCAATCGCGGCAGTTGCGATAGCAGCCAAGCTCTCAAAGGGAACTAGCGCTCCGCGTCCACCATCCAAGAGTTCGGCGGCGTGCCAGTAAGGAGTGGAAATGATCGCCTTGCCGGCGCCCAGGGCATAGGCCAGGGTTCCCGATACTGCCCGGGCATCGTGGCAGTACGGCGTGATGTAGATGTCGGCCGACCCGACCAGCGAAGCCATTTCCTGGGGACTGAAGAACCGGTTCAGGAATATTACCTCTCGCTCGACCCCAACTTCCCTGGCTAGAGCCTGCAACTGATCCCGGTACCGGTCGCCTTCTCGAACCCTAACATGCGGGTGGGTGGCGCCTGCGATCACGTAGACGACGTCTCTGTGCCGGGACAGGATCCGCGGCAGAGCTTGAATCACGCTCTCGAATCCCTTGTTGGGAGACAACAGGCCGAACGTGAGCAATACAGACTTTCCCGCGATTGCGAGCGATTCTTTGTAAACATTCGGTTCCACGAAGGGCAAGTCGGGGATGCCGTGAGGAATCAGGTCGATCTTTTCGCTTGGCACTCAAAATACATCCTGGAGAACGCGAGAAGAGTACTCGCTCATCACAATAAGACGGTCGGGGAGTGCGGCGATCTGTTGCATGACGATTCGTTGGTTGAGGTCGGGCTCGCGAAGGACCGTATGGAGCGTTGTGACCACTGGCATTGCGAGGTGCCGCAGCAACTTTAGGACATAGCTGCCGGCTTTCCCTCCATAAATCCCATACCCGTGCTGCAAGCACACTAAATCGACATTGCCGGAATTGAGAAAGCCGGCGGCTGCCTAATAGGACAAGAGTTCATCCTGGGTTATCTGAAAGCGTACACGCGCGGGGTAGGCGTACCCCGCTTGCAAGTCGTTGACGGCTGCTACAAGCACTCCAACGGCCCAGTACTCAGAGGCAATCGCATCGCACAAATCGGTCGTGAAGGTGGCAATTCCACATTGCCGGGGAAGGTGGTTCCCAATGACAGCGATACGCACTGGAAGTGAAGGGCGGGGGATCAATTACAAGGACGATGCCGACTTTGTTTTGAAATCCGGAGGCCGCACTGCGCGCCTTGTCAGTATACGTCTGAGCGACACACCTGTTTTGCTTTTCAGTTCTGTGATGGACTGCTGGTATGAGCGAGACAGCAGAGAAGCATTCGGTACGGCGTCGCCGGAACCGCGCAGAAGTGGAACAACTGGTTGCCGAGTATGAGTCAAGCGGACTGACGCGGAAGTTGTTTTGTGCCGAGCGTGGGTTGTCGTTGGGGACGCTGGACAAGTACCGCAAGCGTCAACGTCGGGCGATGGGATGTGGGGAAGGCCGGATTGTTCCGGTGAAAGTGTTGTCGAGCATTTCCGCAACAGCCGAGAATCGGACAGAGACCCGCAGTGCGCTATGGTTGGAGTTGAGCAACGGCTGGCGGATTGAAGTGGGCTGCGGATTTGACGCGCCGACTTTGGAGCGTCTGGTAGCGGTTCTGGACAAGGCGTAGAGCGATGTTTGGCTTCGGACCGGCAACGCGGATCTACGTGGCGACCGGCGCGACCGACATGCGCAAGAATTTCAACGGTCTATACGGGCTGGTGCGGGATCATTTGCAGTGCGATCCACTGAGCGGGCATGTTTACTTATTCGCGAACGCACGGCGCAATCGTCTGAAGCTGCTCGTTTGGGACCACAGCGGGCTATGGGTATGCGCCAAGTAGCTGGCTTCACACTGCACCTCTTTCGATTGGAGCCGAAGGTCTTGATTCCTTCCCTGTTTTGAAGGCTGCTGCTCGATCTGAGAGCCGGTCCCATCGACTATGGTGCTTGACCGGGAGA
>Ga0224557_1004326_pt1 | contig 10445 bp, 5 predicted proteins | sample 714S31014metaG_FD_180677 | JGI IMG/M metagenome (GOLD analysis project Ga0224557, IMG submission 180677) | Peat soil microbial communities from Stordalen Mire, Sweden - 717 S3 10-14 | ecosystem: Environmental > Terrestrial > Soil > Wetlands > Peat | place: Sweden: Norrbotten County, Stordalen... | reverse complement strand
ATCGGTCCAACCAGCCGCCTGACCGCAGCGTGTGCCATCACATTCCCTCCCGTTCCCCCGGAACCACCCCATTGGCCAACCCCGTCCGGGACCCTGCGGCTGGGACGCTACCAACACGGGATACGCCATGCGGTGCACCTCGAGGAGGTCGCGTCAGTGGCGGCCCGGCGCACCGAGGCCGGCGCCAGGGCCGGTCCGATGAACCTCGCGTGGCGAACACCCGACGGATGGAGGACCCGCCGAATGAACCGACCCGAGTGGCCCAATCACTTCACGGGTGTCGGCGCCCGCTTGAATAGTCCCTGATCAGACGACCGCAGAGGCCGACCGGTGACTGAACGGCATCATCACTTCAGTCTGTGGAAGCACGGACCGTCCACGGCCGAGTGTCGGCATGCTGAATCGGGTAGAACCATCCTGTGGATCCATCGGCCGAGCAAGCACCAGCTTCCTCTCCCCCGCCGGCATCGACGCGAACTACAGAGAAGAAGCCGACGCGCGTGGGCTGGGCCTGGGGCACACTGATCGTCGGCCTGATCCTGGGTATTGCCTTGGTGGACTTCCTGGCGCAGAACACCCACTCGGTGCGCATCGAGTTCTTCTGGACTTCGGGCCAGGTGCCGATCGTGGTGGCACTGTTGGTCGCGGCACTGGCTGGAGCTGCCATCGTGCTCATCGTCGGCGGTGCCCGGATCGGCCAGTTGCGTCACCGTCTCCGACACCCCGACGCCCCACCCGCTCAGACGGCGGCTGCACCCGGCGACCCGGCACAACCACCGACCGACCAAACCGCTGGCAGCTGAGAACCCGAGGGTTCCTCTTCGCGTTACGCGAGCCGTCGCGGAGTTGCCCGACGCACATCCGCTGGCTCAGATCCCATGACTACCCGCGATGACCAGCACAAACGACGACGAAAGCTCCGGGGAGAGACTGGAACTCTCAACCTAGCGACAGCCCCGGACGGGGATTCTGAACAGCAGCAATTGGAACAATCCCAGATGGATGTTGGTCCGGACTACCGCCGATGACCGCTCATGACCCGTATTTTCCCTTCGTTCGCGCACGGATCGCGCACGAACCTGATACGGATGGTGTCAACTTCGCGCAAGTGATTCTGGTAGCGCAAAATGCCACTATTCCCTAAGAGCTGAGTGGCCAATTCTTAAGGAGCGCCGCCCGAACTGGGGGTATTCTCGGCGAACTTTGCCGTTCCCGTGGGGGAGTCATGGAACCGAAATTCGTCGGCGCGCGCCATCAGGACATGGTCCAGCTCCTGCGAGACCGTCTGGCCTCCATCTGCACCAACGAAGATGTCCCCAGAATCCAGCTGCTGGTCGCACCTACTGGGTGTGGGAAGTCCCGCGTCGTCCGCGAGTTCTACCGGTCGCTCCGCCTCGTACAGTCCGAGCCGGGCTATTGGCCCGAACTTGGCGGCGCCGCTGACCTGGAGCTTTCGGGCGGGCGCAGCGACCCGCTTCCCTTCCGGAAGGTTCTCGGTCCCTCGACCGACGGATTCACCTGGGAGCCCAAGTCGATCCCGAGCTTCTTCTGGTGGGGACTCAACTGTGACCAGTCCCAGTCGGGGGCGGCGGTCCGGGTGGTAAACGATTTCGAGCGGGAAATGAAGGAGCACGTTCCCGCACTCGTCATGGGTGTGCGCCGCGCCGAGGGCAAGGTCGACTCGTTCACGCGCGAGCTCTGGACGCAGCTGCGCGCGGGGGCGGCCGAACTGGTCGATGCCGGCAAGTGGGACGCCTTGGCGGCCTTGCTGGATGCCGTCGGAATACCCAGCATGGGGCTCGGCGTGGTGGTGGAAGTCACCAAGCTCGGGCATAAGGCAGGAAAAGAATTCAAGGAGCGCCAAGCCGCACATGGGGAGGGAAGGACGTATCACTCCGAGAACGATGTGACGACCCTGGTCGACTCCCTTCGCCGGTTCGCCCGGTCCCAGATGCCGGTGGTCATTGCGATCGAGGATCTCCATCTCATGGGTGACGACCTGGCGCTCTTCCTCGATGCCGTGGCCATGTTCCAGTTCGACCGGCCGGTGCTCTTGGTGGGGACGGCGTGGCCCGAAGGCGAGTCCAAGGACTGTTACCGCCAGTGGCTCAATAAGGCGGTGGCCGAGAACAAGGCCGAAGTCCACGCGCTCGGCGGTCTCGCTCTCGATGACCTGGGCAAGATCGTCGAAGAGATAGCGCCGGGCACCGACATCGAGACCACGAAACGGATCGTGGGCCACTGGCCCACCCCCCTCGAACTCCAACTCGGCCTCAGCATGGAAGTCATGAAGAAGCGGCTCGCCAACGGACCTCTCGTCCTCTCGGACAAGGACCTATCCAAAATGCCGCAGTCCCTCATGAACCTCTATGCCGCCCGCCTGCTCGAGCTCCCCGAACGAATCCGTCACGCCCTGCTGTTCGCCGCCGCTTCCCTGCCCGATGAAGGGGGGTCGTCTTCGTCCTTCCTGCGCGACATCGTGGCCCGGGCGGCCGTCGGCAATGAGCTCGTCAGCGCAGGCCGACCGGCTCCCCATGGAGCTGCTGTTCGGGATGGTGCTGATGGTTCCGATGACATCGCAGCCGACCTGATGCGGGCGAATGATCCGCTCTGCTGGACCATCAACGTCGCCGGCAGCGCCGACAAATTCCGCGAGCCCTCGCTGCTCGAGGTCCTTGGTCGGGCCCTTGACGAACACGACAGCGACCAGATCGAGCGTCTTCGCGAAAGCGTGTTGGGGGAATTGTCCGCACTCCTCCATGATCCGGAAGGCGAGGATCGTGACCTCGACCATCGTGACCTCGACGGTGATGAAAAGGTCGAGGCGTGTCGTTGGTACTTCGTATTGGCCAAGGCCACAGAGCAGCCTCCGAACCACGCGTTTCTTCGGGCGGTTACCACGTTGGCTCAACAGGCGGCAGATGCCTATAGCCAAAGAGACGCCATTGAGTTCTTGGAGCCGACGCTGAGCGACGCCGTAGCGCTATTCAGCGAGAACAGCCCGCATGACCTGTTCATCTATCGCGACCTCTTGGCCACGGCGTACTTGTCCATTGGGCGCTCGAGCCAAGCCATCGCCCTTTTCAAGCAGAACCTCGCCGACTGCGAGCGAGCGCTCGAGATGGACAACTCGGACCTTCTTGAAGCGCGTCACGGTCTGGCCACCGCCTACGATTCCATTGGGCAAACCGCGACAGCCCTGGATCTCTTCGAGCGGAACGCAGCTGACCGTGAGCGGGTTCTCGGGGCCGACGATCCGGACACGCTGATTTCGCGCAGCTACGTCGCGAGGGCGTACAATGCAATCGGACGCACGTCGGAAGCCATCGAGTTACTTGAGCGGATTCTCGCCGAATGGGAACTGGTCTTTGGGGTGGACAACCCAAACACTCTCGAAATCCGCAACGACCTTGCCGAGTCGTATCAGTCGATGTGGCGGTTTGATGAGGCAACCGAGCTCTTAGAGCGCAATTTGACGGATGGTGAACGGCTGCATGGCGTCGACAGTCCAAGGAATCTCAGTTTCCGCCACAATCTCGCTGCCGCCTACCACGGCACAGGTCGTGCTGACGATGCGATTTTGCTCTATCTGCGAACGCTGGCTGGCTGCGAACGGTTCCTCGGCACGGACCATCCCGACACACTGACCACGCGGAGCAACCTCGCCGAAGCCTACGCGGCAGTCGGGCGCGACGAAGAAGCGATCCAACTGCGTGAAACGACATTGGCCGACCGTGAGCGTGTGCTTGGTTCGGATCACCCGGATACGCTTACTTCGAGAGATTTCCTTGCCAGTAGTTACCTGGCGTCGGGACGCGGCGAGGAGGCCGTTGCGCTGTTCTTGCAGACATTGGCAGACCGCGAACGCGTACTTGGCGCGGACCACCCCGAGACCCTCTCCACGCGCAGCAAACTCGCCGGCGCGTATGCAGAAGTAGGGCGCAAAGAGGAAGCAATTGCAGTCTCCGAACGGAGATTGGCAGATAGCGAGCGCGTGTTCGGATTGGATCATCCCGAAACCTTGCGATCCTCGCGAGAAACTCTGGCTGGGGCCTATGCGTTTGCCGGTCGTGCGGCGGAGGCAATCACGACCTACGCAGAGACATTGGCAGAACGGGAGCGAGTGCTCGGGCCCGACCATCTCGACACCATGCAATGGCGAGACAACCTCGCCAGCGCGTACGGGAAGATTGGATGCGCAGATGAAGCAATTGTGCACCGTGAACGGGCGCTGGCCGACCGCGAACGAGTACTCGGGCCGGACCACCGGGACACGGTTGCCTCGCGGAGCAGGCTCGCCCAGGACTACCTCGATGGAGGGTTAACGGAAGAGGCGGTAGTACTACTGGAACGAATAGTGGCCGACGGTGAGCGCATGTTCGGATCGGACCACCCCGACACCCTGAAGTCTGGAATCGATCTAGCCGACGCGTATGAAGACATCGGACGGACGGGAGAAGCGGTCGCGCTCCGCCAGCAGTCGTTAGCCAATCGTGAACGAGTGCTTGGTCCGAACTATCTCTTGGAGACTCTCGCCGAGCAGAGGGATCTAGCCAAGGTTCACGTCGATATAGGGTGGATGGAGATCGCCGTCACCCTTCATGAACGTGTCGTGACCCTCAGCGAGCGCATCTTGGGGCCGGAACATCCCGATACCCTTACCTCGCGGCATGACCTCGCCGTGGTCTACCAGCAGACGGAGCGAATGGACGAAGCGATCGCGCTCAAGGAGCGGACGTTGGCTGACCGTGAGCGCGTCCTGGGGTCGGATGATTCGGACACCATGACCTCGCGGCACGACCTGGCCGTCATGTACCAGCGCATGGAGCGAATGGACGAAGCGATCGCGCTCCACGAGCGGACGTTGGCCGACCGTGAGCGCGTCCTTGGGTCGGATGATCCGGACACCATGACCTCGCGGCACGACCTCGCCGTTGTCTATCAGCAGATGGAGCGTCCGCTCGAAGCGATTGCGCTCCACGAACGGGCGTTGGCCGACCGTGAGCGCGTCCTCGGGACGGATCATCCCGACACCATGATCTCGCGCTATGACCTGGCCGTGATGTACCAGCACATGGAGCGAATGGACGAAGCGATCGCGCTCCACGAGCGGACGTTGGCCGACCGTGAGCGCGTCCTTGGGTCGGATGATTTGGACACCGATCTCTCGCGAGATGAACTGGCCGTAGCCTACGTCGATATGGGGCGAGCGGAAGAAGCCGCCTTTCTCTTTGAGAAAGTGCTGATGAATCGGGAGCACTTTCTGGGGCCGGATCATCCAGCAACTCTGACCGCCCGCAACAACCTGGGTGCGGCCTACCAGCAGATGGATCGAGTGGACGAAGCGATTGCGCTCCACGAGCGGACGTTGGCCGACCGCGAACGCGTCCTTGGGTCGGCCCATCCCGACACGATCCGATCGCGAAGCGATCTCGGCGCGGCGTACGGCAGAATCGGTCGGGTTGAAGAAGCGATTGCGCTGTACGAGAGGGTCTTGGTCGACAGCGAGCGCGTCCTCGGCGTAGATGACCTCGATACCCTGATGACGCGACACAATCTCGCGTTCATGTATCGGTCCGTTGGGCGCGCCGGCGAGGCTTTCACGCTCGCAGAACGGTCACTTGCGGAATGCGAACGGGTGCTGGGTGCGGAGCATACGAGCACCCTTGCCGCAAAATCCAACCTCGCGGGCACCCTTAGAGCCATTGGAAGACCGCTTGACGCTGCGGAACTCTATGAGCAGACGGCCCTCGACTTCGAGCGGGTATCGGGAGCAGACGACCCGTTCACACTTGCGGTGCGGGCCTACCTCGGCGACACCTACAGGGAGCTCGGGAGGCCGGAGGATGCTGTCGAACTCTCCGAGCGGACGCTGGTCGACCGTGAGCGGGTACTCGGAGTGTCCGACCTCGAGACCATCAAGTCGCGTCAGTACCTTGCCATGGCCTACCAGCAGATCGGGCGCACGGACGAGGCGATCGCCTTGTTTGAGCGGACGCTGGATGATCGGCAGCGTCTCCTCCGCACCAATCATCCGGATACGGCGGAAACCCGGCGGAGCCTCGCCGACGCATACAACTCCGCGGGACGAACCGCCGACGCGGCGGCGCTCTTCCCCTGAGGGTCGGTGAGTGACGGTAGGCGAAAGCTCCGGGGGAGAGACTCGAACTCTCAACCTAGCGGCAGCCCCGGACGAGGATTCTGATCAGCACCAATTGGAGTAATCCCAGCTAGATCATGCTGCGGTCTATCCGGTCGTGACCGCTCAAGACCCCCCTTTTCCGTTCACTCGCGCACGGATCGCGCACGAAGCTGAGTCGCTCGCGCTCAACCTTTGGCAGTCCCAACCAATCGCCCGCCAGACACGTCAAGGGTTGCCGAAGGCAAGCGAGGACACGGAGCGGCAGCGGAGTCCCGCAGCGACCCTTGACGTGTTGAGCCCGATCGATGAACACAATGGATGAGGCCGGGCCAAGTGGCCCGGCCTGGATGCGATGGTGATATCGGCGCTGAATGTCAGACATGTCCGAAACGAGCCTCCGGCTATCCCGACGACGGAATGGTCGTTTGCGGCGTGGGCGGTTGGCTAGCAGACCCGCAGTTGCCCGCGCTCGACGCCGCAGCAGCGGCAGCGTACGCCTGCGTGACCAATGTGTTTGCCTGAGCGATGTCAGCGTTGGCGCTGTTGATCGCCGACGTGATTGCCCCCTGGGCCGAGGACACCGCGGAGTTGACCTGGCTCTGGGTCGGCGCACCGCTGAGGTGGTAGCTCGGAAGTGCCCCTTGAGCGTTCTGCAGCGAAGAGAAGTCGCTCTGCAACCCAGAGATGCCGTTCTGAACATCAGAGATGTCGCCCTCGACGGAACCAGCATCACCCGAAACGGATCCTGCGTCCCCAGCGACGCTTCCGGCATCGCCGTCAACCGAACCGGCATCGCCGCACACCTCGCCGGTATCGGTCCCACCCTGAGCTTCCTGCTCCACATTTTGCGCCGCGCCCTGAGTGCTCTGCAGGTCCTTCTGCTCTCCCGCGAGGGTAGATGAGATCGCGCCAACATCGCTTTGCATCGACTGCACTGCGCCAGCCAGGCCCGAGGTGTCCTTTTGGACTTGGCTCGCGTCTCCGTTAATTCTTGCCTGTTCGTTGGCGACATTCTGCGCCGCCGCTGCACTGCTGTTCGCGCTCCCTGTGGCTCCTTGAAGCCGAGCCAGTGCGGTATTGAATTGAGCCGCCGTCGCCGATGTGAAGGTCACCGGCGCGAGTGAGCCGTTCGTCTGAGGAAAGTTGACGGTGAAAGACCCTCCCGAGAGCGTCCCGAACACCTGAGTCCCTCCGTTGAAGCTGAGCGTGATTGTCGTGCCGCTGACCGAACCCGATACTGAGATCGTGTTGGTGGAGACCGAAGCGTTGGGTGGCGTCCCATCGAGCGTCTCGACCTGGGCGCTCCCATTGAGGTTGTCGCCCGACGTAGTCCACTGGATGAAGATGACCTGTCCTGATCCCGTTGCCAGGTACCCCGTGCCTACAGCACCACTCCCCGAGTTTCCCGTCTGGCCGTTTGTCGATGACGTCGAGGAGGCCCGAGCGCCGCGGGGGGAACTGGATTTCGATGCACCGGTCACGATGAGACCGACCACTGCGCCGGCCACAATGATCGCGGCAGGGACCGACCACCACCAGCGGGGGTGATACCAGGGCTTCTTTGGTGCTGGCGGCTCGGGCATCGGCACGCCTGGAACGCCTGGCCACACCATTGCTGGTTCGGCTTCCTAGGCGCCAGGCGTCGAACGCTCGGCGGCGTCGAACGGGCCGCCCACTGCCCCTGGTGAACCCAACTGCAAGGGCCGCACCGGCTCCAGAGCGAGCACCGGTGCTGCCTCAGAAGCCGCGTCGTCGCCAGCCTTGGGCTTGGGTGCCCTGGGGGTCCAGGCCTTGAGTGGCTGTACCACCTCGACGTAGAACCGGTCGACCAAGCCTGTGACCGAACTCACGAAGGAGCCCCGGCTCTGGCCACGCTTAGTCCCCGCCATCTGGCTGAGTGTCAATGTGAACGAGCGGATGTCGACAGCGGGCTGCTCAACGATTGCCTTGGGGTTCTCCACCAGGGTGGAGAGCAGGTAGCTGCGACTTGCCGTCTTCGAGCGCGCCACATTGGCCACGATCTGAAGTGTGGGCGGCGCGCCCTTCAGTTGGTTGAGGAGCCAGGTGACGCGAGCTGACGGCCGGCGGTCGAGCGGCGCATCGATGGTCGCCTTGGCGTCGACCCGATTGGCTCTCAGATCGACGACGACATCAATGGGAACAGCGGCGTTGGGGACCACCAGAGCTCCGCCGAGCTCGCCGCTCTTGGCCAACTGTGCCGCCTGCGCCTGCAACCTGGTCGCCTGATCCGCCAGCTCGTTTCTGCTGAGGCGCTGGCCGACGTGGACGCCGAGCCGGCGAGAAAGGCCCATGCCACAGAAGGCGACCAGCTGGTCGAAGCGGGACACGACCGCCAGGGTCTCGGGATCGCCTGCTCGTAACGTCTGCTGGGCTGCCCCGTTTCGAACGCCGACCCAGGACGGACCCATGTCCTCGAAGTCAAGTGCTCCTGATTTTGGTTCTTCGATGTAGCGGATGAACTCGGATAGCAGCCAGGCCTGATCGGGGTCACTCACCGTATGGTTCGCCTGCTGGATGAGGGCTTCGGTGTGGATTCGACTCCACGACAGGTGGTGCAGCGCCACCTTGCGGGTCTTACGCTTATCCACCTGGATCGGATGGACTCCCGGTGTCGTTGCCACCTGATGGCTGATCGTGACGACGGCGTCATAGCCCTGCTCTCGTGCCACGTCGAGGTACGTCGAAACCTGGTCCGCCTTTAGGTCGTTTCGCCCAGCCTTGACCTCAACCAGCGCCGTCCAGGTCTTCTGACCACGGGTCACACGGATCAATCCGTCAGGCCTGCAATGGGCGCCGCCCGTCTCGAAAGGAACCTCAATGAAGGTCTCAATCGTCCCGACAGGGGCCCCACAACGGCCAGTCAGTGCACGCCCGAACTCCCTGACCGAGGCGATGACCGCCAAGAGGACAGAGCATCCCCGACGCTCCTGCTCGTCAGCGTTCCCGATCCCGGTGATCGGGAAGAGCCGGGCTGCCTGCCACTTCTCGTCGACGGTCACCGCGCCTCCTTCGTCGCCACTCGCCATGGTAGGCGGTAAAGGCCCTAAAACCAGGAAATCCCTTCCGACGACTCCATTGGACCACGAAACGAAGAGACGCTCCGCTTAACATTGGGTCGAGGGAAGCGGAGGGTCGTGATGGAACAGGCGGCAGCGAGTTCTTGGCCGGATGGCGGCTTGCGGCTTAAGGATATGTAATGCCATCGCCATTGGATGCTTCCAGGTTTGACACGCTCCGTTCCTGGGATGGATCACAGGCCAGAGCATTTGAGGAGCTCGCGTACCAGCTCCTCAAATCCGACGTACCCAGCGGAACAACTGCCATACGGACAGGGAATCCAGATGGAGGTGTCGAATGGTACGCAGTCTTGCCAAATGGAACCCAACAGGGTTGGCAGGCGAAGCATTACCACGACTTCGATTCCCTTCTCGGCTCCATGACGACATCCTTGAAGTCCGCGCTTCTGGAACGGCCGACGCTCCGAAAGATGACCTTTGTTATTTCATCGAATCTGACGGCAGGCACAGGTGGAGGACGAAATCGCTCGCAACGAGAAAAGTATGAAGCCAAGGTACTTGACTGGAAGACACGGATTCCGGGCGCGAACAAGGTCAAGTTCGATCTCGTTCAGGGGAGTGACCTACTTGATCGCCTTGCTAACCCAGCTCACAGGGGTCGTGCCTGGTTTTGGTGGGATTCTCTCGTTCTTGGTGATGAGTGGCTCAGCGAGCGACTCGCGATGCAGATTGACGTGGCGGAAGATCGGTACCGTCCAGAACTCCAGGTTGATCTCCCCATCCAAGAAGATCTAGAAGCTCTAGGCTTCTCAGAATCAACAGTTGAGCAGTATGAACAGCTTCGACACAACGTTGTTGCAAAGTGTCGAGCGATCCGCATTACTCCATCTGGCCCTGTAGAGCTATCAAAGCTTCATGAATCAATTATCAAGACTGCAGCGGGAGTCATTGACGCTGGAGAAGTTACGACAATTGCACCCACCTCAGTCTCGGGGATCGGCGAACGATTGCGAAGCTGCTTGGGCAAGTTCGTAGAGGCGTGCCGAAATGCGGATTTCCTCGAAATGCAGATGTACTCCTCGTGGCGAGATGAACGCGACCAGGACAAGCCGAACGACCGTCCGGAACCGCCCCAAGAAGCCAGGTCATACCGCGTGCAAGAGGCGGCTGAATCAGCGTCAACGTTCATGCGATGGCTGGATTCTCACAGGGGCACAGCTTTCCGAAGTCGCTTCTACTTCTTGAGCGGAGTAGCCGGCTCGGGC
>Ga0224557_1004322_pt1 | contig 10455 bp, 9 predicted proteins | sample 714S31014metaG_FD_180677 | JGI IMG/M metagenome (GOLD analysis project Ga0224557, IMG submission 180677) | Peat soil microbial communities from Stordalen Mire, Sweden - 717 S3 10-14 | ecosystem: Environmental > Terrestrial > Soil > Wetlands > Peat | place: Sweden: Norrbotten County, Stordalen... | reverse complement strand
TGGTTATCGGCTTTATCTTAATGATAGCCGCCGCAACCACCATTAACAGGGTCATTTCCGCCATGTCCACTATATCAATGCCTGATCTCACCGGTATAAAACTTGACCGGGCGCAGAAAATAGCCGCAAGAATGAAAATAGACCTCAAGGTTGAGGATACCATAAACAGCCCTATATATGAATCCGGAGCCGTCATAGCGCAGGATATACAGGCTCGCGCTGAAATAAAAAAAGGCAGGACCGTTTACGTGGTTGTGAGCAAGGGTTCCCGGCTTGTCCTGATACCCGATGTCACAAATATACCCCGGGCAGACGCTATTGTGCTTATAAAAAATGCCGGCCTTCTCGAGGGGTTTGACACCATAATATCGTCCCCTGTCATAAAAGATACGAACGTAATTTCCCAGTCCCCCGACCCGGGTCAGGAAGTTCCGGCCGGGATAAGGATAAACCTGCTGCGCTCATCAGGCCCCAGAGTCAGGGAATATATGATGCCGCGCCTGACAGGCAGGGATACCTTCGAGGTTTTTTCGATACTTAAAAGTATCGGGCTTCATATTGAAACCCTTTCAGCGGGTGACAGTTCAACCGCGGCTTCCGGCACAATAATCTCACAGTCGCCGTTGGCCGGCTATATGGTTGATGAAAAGACGCCTATTTCCCTGACAGCGAGCATAAATGAAAACGACGCAAGGCTGAAAAAAAGGATAATAAACATTTCTTACACGAGCCAGACTGTCACGCCGCAGCTTATAAGGATCAATGTTTTAAGCTTGAAAGGCAGTGAGTCTGTTTATAACGAAGTTGTCCAGCCGGGCGATCCCGTTAATGTTACCGCCGTGGTCCGCGGCCAGGCAGTAGTGCAGATATACGGGGGAACCGAACTCATCAAGGAAATGGAGTTCCCGAATTGATGCGCCGCGCCTTGATATCTCCTTCCATACTTGACTCAAACTTTGCGGAGATAAAAAATACCATAAACCTGCTTGAAAAGATGCATGCTGATTTTATCCATTTCGACGTCATGGACGGAAATTTTGTGCCCAACATAACCTTCGGCCCTAAAATCATGCAGCCGCTTCGCCCACTGACAAAAATACCTTTTGATACGCATCTGATGATACTGCACCCCGAGAAATACGCGCCGCTTTTCATTGAAGCCGGCGCCGATATAGTCACCGTCCACCAGGAGGCCGCCGGCGACCTGCCCGCAATAATAAAAATGATCCACGATTCCGGGAAGAAGGCCGGGGTTTCCATAAAACCCGGCACACCGGCGTCGACGCTGTATAAATATATTGACAGCATTGATGTGGTGCTTATAATGAGCGTTGAACCGGGTTTCGGGGGGCAGAAGTTCATGGAACCCATGCTCGATAAGGTGAGGGATTTCCGGCAGATAATCGACAGGAACAAATACGGCTGCCTCATTGAAATAGACGGCGGAATTAACACAAAAACCGCGCCGCTTGCATATGCGGCCGGTGTTGATATTTTTGTCGCCGGCAGCGCGATATTCGGGTCACCCGATCCGGAAGCAGCCATGGGCATGTTAAGGGCCTCCATCAAATAAAAAACATCAGGTGCAGTTATGTTTGAAAACGTTTCCGGAAAATTATATGATGTAATGCGCAAAATCCGCGGAACCGGCGTCATTTCAGAAAAAAATATCGATGACGCGCTCAAGGATATACGCATGTCCCTGCTGGAGGCCGACGTCAGCTACAAGGTGGTGAAAAGTTTCATCGAGTCGGTAAAACAGCGCTCCATCGGCGAAGATGTCCTGAAATCGGTTTCTCCGGGCCAGCAGTTCACAAAAATGGTGCAGGACGAACTTGCCTCATTTTTAGGCGACAAAAACAGCGGACTTGATACAGGCAGAAGACCCATGCTTTACATGCTTATAGGGCTCCAGGGCTCAGGAAAAACCACAACAGCGGCGAAACTGGCCAATTACCTGATAAAGGAAAAAAATACGCCCAGGGTGATGCTTGTCGGGGCGGACACGTACAGGCCCGCGGCAAAGCAGCAGCTTGAAAAACTTGCCGCAGCCGTCGGCGCCGAATTTTATACCGAGGAACACGACGATCCCGTAAAAATAGCCGTCAACGCCTATAAATCACTGGAAACAAAAGCCATAGACGCCGTAATCTTTGATACCGCCGGAAGGCTCCATGTCGACGCGGAACTCCTGGAAGAACTTAAAAAAATGAAAGCGGCCATTCCCTTCACGGAAATACTGCTTGTAGCCGACGCGATGCTTGGCCAGGAATCGGTTAATGTCGCCAAAAACTTCAACGACGCAGTGGCGATAACCGGCATCATACTCACAAAAATGGACGGCGACGCCCGCGGCGGCGCCGCGCTTTCCATGAAACATACTGCGGGCGTCCCGATAAAATTCATGGGCACCGGCGAAAAAACCGACAGGCTGGAGCCGTTCTACCCGGAAAGAATAGCCTCGCGCATACTCGGAATGGGCGACGTGGTGTCGCTTGTTGAAAAAGTCCAGCAGTCGGTCACCGCCCAGGACGCAAAAAAAGCCGAAGAAAAGTTCAGGAAAGCCAATTTTAACCTTGAAGACTTTCTCGAACAATTAAGACAGATGAGAAAACTTGGCCCCATGGAAGAAATATTAAAGATGATGCCCGGAGGCGCGGGGCTTTCAAACCTGAATATCGACGAAAAAGAAATGAGCCATATAGAGGCAATAATACTTTCCATGACGCGCCGCGAGAGGAACCATCCCGAGATAATAAACGCTTCGCGCCGCGCCAGGATTGCCGGCGGCAGCGGTGTCAAGCCGGAAAGAATAAGCAGGCTTTTAAAGCAGTTCGCCCAGGCTAAAAAAATGATGAAATCCATGGGTAAAAGACGCCATAACATCCCCAATTTCGGCGGCGACTTTCCCGGCGGTATGGGATTCTAAGCCCCCGGGCCCGGCGCCGCACCCGGAACACATGACAGCAGAAGCTTCGTGTAATCCTGCCCGGGCCGTAAAAAAACATCCTCCACTTTCCCTTTCTCAACAATTTTTCCCTCTTTTAACACTATAACGTCATGGGCAAGGCTTTTAACCACCCTGAGGTCGTGTGTAATAAATAAAATGGAAAGCCCGCGGGCCTCGTTGAGTTCCTTTAAAAGCGACAGCACCTGCGCCTGTACGGAAACATCAAGCGACGATACCGGTTCATCCGCCAGAAGCAGTCCCGGGCGCATCGACAGGGCCCTGGCTATGACGACCCGCTGGCGCTGTCCGCCGGATAATTCGTGCGGGTATTTATCAAGAACCGCTCCTGAAAGGCCGACTGATCCAAGCAGTAAAATTTTTTCCTCCTCAAGCGCCCCGCCCCTGAGATTAAAATGAAATATCAGCGGTTCCCCGAGTATTTCCCCTGTCTTCATCCTGGGATTGAGCGACGAGAACGTGTCCTGAAAAATATACTGCACCATCCTGCGTTTATCCTTCGTATCGAAAACAAGCGGTGCTCCATTGTAAAGTATTTCACCGCTGTCGGGCGTTTCAAGCCCGCAGATACAGCGGGCAATGGTGGTTTTTCCCGAGCCTGATTCGCCAACCAGCGCCGCTATGCGCCCGCCGGGTATCTCAAAGCTTACACCGTCAACGGCCATGACGGCCTTTATTCTTCCATGCGACGGCGATTGCGCAATAAAACTTTTTTTAAGCCCTGTTATGCACACCATTTATTCTATCCGGCGCGTTTCATACGGGAAAAAGCATCTTGCGCCGGCCTCCATTTCAGGATGTATTCTTTTGCATTTTTCCCGCGCCCTCGGACAGCGCGGCTCGAAACCGCAGCCGGCGGGCGGATATCTTAAATCCGGCACCGAGCCGGGAATTGCCCTGAATTCCCTTCTGCCGGAGCGCATATCAGGAATAATATCAAAAAGGGCGTGCGTGTATGGATGCGCCGCCTGCGCTATCCCGGAAATCATGCCGTCCTCCACAATTTCTCCGGCATACATGACCACAACCCTTTTGCAGAGCATAACCGCCACGTTAAGGTCATGGGTTATAAGCGCCAGCGTCAGGTTATGCTCTTTTTTAAGGCTTAAAAGCAGTTTTATTATCTGGGCCTGGACGGTAACATCGAGCGCCGTCGTTGGCTCGTCGGCTATCAATATTTTCGGGGCGCATGAAAGCGCGATGGCCATCATTACCCTCTGCTGCTGCCCGCCCGATAGCTGGTGCGGATATGCGTTCAATACGCGCCCTGCATCATCAAGACCGGCGTCTTTAAGCATTCCCCGTGCGAGCAAACGCATTGCTCCGTCATCCGGAACAGGGCTCATGTGCGCGTTAACAGCCTCTTTTATCTGCTGAAACACGGTAAATACAGGATTGAGCGATTCCCCGGGGTCCTGGAATATCATCGCCGCTGTTTTTCCGCGTACTCCGCGCAGCTGCTCGCCTTTAGCCGCGCCTATTGAAATGCCGTCAATAACAATATCGCCGGACAAAACGGAATTTTTTGGCCCCAGCTTTAGCAGCGAATACGCCAGCGTGGTTTTCCCGCATCCGGATTCGCCCACAATGGCAGCTGATTCACCCGCCGCTATTTCAAGATTAACATTGCGCAGGGCGTGCAGTTTTTCCACCGGGCCGGTTATGTAATCCACTGAAAGTCCCTTTACCGATATTATAGCCGCCTGATTGGGTCCCATAATCAATCCTTTATTCTCGGGTTAAAACGGTCCCTTAATCCTTCGCCCATTATATTACATGAAAACACGGCCATGAAAATGGCAATTCCGGGAAATAAGACGAGCCACCAGGCCGTACTGATGTAATCCTTGCCTGCCGTCAGGATATTTCCCCAGCTCGGGTATGGCGGCTGGACGCCGAGCCCCAAAAATGAAAGCCCTGATTCCGTCAGTATGGCCCCGGAAATTCCGAAGGTCATGTAAACAAATACCGGACCCATTATATTCGGCAGTATATGCCTTATTATTATCCTTGCGCGTCCCAGGCCTATGAGCCTTGCCGCGTCGACGTACGCTGTTTTTTTTACGGACATTACCTCCGCCCTTATTATCCTGGCTATATCGGTCCATGATGTCAGGCCGATTATTATCATTATATTAATTATTGACGGCCCGAGGAATACGACCATCATCAGGATAAGAAACAGCGTGGGGATCGTCAACATAACATCGACAAGCCTCATCGCGGTTGAATCAATTATCCCGCCGAAATAGCCGGCAATAGAGCCTATAAGCAGGCCGATTATGGTGGAGATCAGCACCGCAATCACTCCCACGATCATCGAAACCCTCGCGCCGTAAACCATCCGGGAAAAAAGATCGCGCCCGAGTTCGTCAGTGCCCATAATATGCCGCGCCCCCGGCGGCAGCAGCCTCTCAGACAGGTTCTGCGCCCTGTAGTCATATTTTGTAAGCGCAGGAGCGATAACCGCGGTGAACACAAGCAAACCCGCCATTATTGCCCCGATTAAAACCATCTTGTTCATGTTAAACCTTCCTTATTTATTGGTTTTGAATTTTAACTTTTTAATTTATTTATATCTTATTCTTGGATCTATCATCGCGTACGCGATATCAGCCAAAAGATTCCCCAGAATAGTCAGCGCCGCTGCTATTGTCACCGTACCCATTATAACCGGATAGTCGAATGACATCGCCGCCTCATAGGCGAGCCTTCCCATTCCCGGCCAGGCGAATATTGTCTCAAAAATAAAGCTTCCGCCGATTATCCCCGGCAGTGATAATCCCAGCAGTGTAACGACCGGCATGAGCGAGTTTTTCAGCGCGCTTTTGAATATTATCTCCTTTTCCTTCATGCCCTTTGCATAAGCGGCTGTTATATACTGCCGGGAAAGGACCTCGACCATGCTCGATTTTACATACCTGGATATATACGCAAGCCCGCCAAACGCCGTAATAAATACCGGAAGCACCATGTGCCACGCCACATCGAGTATTTTTTCAAAAGGGCCCATCATCTCATAGTTTATGGAGGATATTCCCGATACGGGCAGAATGGGAAATTTTACCGCAAAGAGCATCATCATAATAAGGGCCAGCCAAAACGCCGGTACAGAATAACCTGTGAATGTTACAAAAGTCATAATCCTGTCGTAAACAGAGTTGCGTCTTAACGCGCCCGTGACTCCTATTATTGTCCCCAGTATGAATATGACAAAAATGGATGTTATGTTTAAAAGCAGCGTGGCGGGCAGGCGTTCAAGAACCTTGTCTATAACCGGCCTGTTGTCGATAAAGGAATCACCGAAATCGAGGCGCGCCAGCCTTGAGAGCCAGTCCAGATACTGCGCGTAAAGCGGTTTGTCCAGTCCGTAAAGCGCCTTTAAATGTTCCATTGCTCCGGGCGATACCTTTACGTTCATTTCCATGTTTGTCTTTACGAACCCGCCGGGTGTAAGGTGAATTATAATGAAAGTAATCACCGTGATGCCGAGTATGACCGGTATCATCAGGATCATGCGTTTTATCAGGTATCTTTTCATATTATTCCAGAGTCCCCCGCTTTAAAGCAAAAAAGCCGCCCCCGTTAAAGGAGGCGGCTTTTTTATATTTAAAAATACTTTTTCGTCAGCCTTTGAGGCCGCTGGTTGCCACGCCCTCTATAAAGAATCTCTGCCCGAAGAAGAATATCAAAAGTATAGGAAGAAGCACGATAGTTGAGGCCGCCATCATAAGGTTATAATCTGTTCCATACATGGTGGTGAATGTCTGAAGGCCCAGCGCCAGCGTGTAATTCGAAGTGCTGTTAAGGTAGATCAACGGATTCATAAAGTCGTTCCAGTTGTAAACAAACCCGAATATCGCCGTCGTAGCCATGGCCGGTTTGACCAGCGGAAGAAGAATGGTCCAGAATATCTGGAAGTAATTGCATCCGTCGATTTTCGCAGCGTCATCAAGCTCATATGGGATGGTCATGAAAAACTGCCTCATAAGGAATATGTTGAATGCCCCGCCGCCGAAAAACGTCGGAATTATAAGGGGCCAGAATGTGTCTATCCATCCCAGATATTTAAAAAGCATGAATGTCGGGATCATTGTAACCTGCGCCGGTATCATCATGGTGGATACCATCACAAGGAAAAGCGGGTCCCTGCCCGGGAACTTGAACCTTGAAAAGCCGTAGGCAACAAAAGTGGAGCTTAAAAGGACCCCGAGAATGCTTGTCAGGGTTATAATCAACGTATTTACAAGGAACCTGTTGAACGTCACATCAAAAGCCTTCGGCGCCCATGCCTTCGCGTAATTTGACCACTGCGGCATTATGTTGGCAATTTTCTGTCCCACCGTCACCATTTCGCCCTCTTTAACCACGGGCTTTGAATCCTCTGACAGGTTATATTCCTTTATGGTCATTCCCTCATCGTTCACGATCCTGATTATAGAAGTCTTGTCCGGATTTTCTATTAATTTTATCCTGCCCTTTTCCGGAATCACGGCAAGTATATCGCCTTTTTCAACATTCTGATTTTTTCTGACCTGAAGCTGCGCTATGGGAGGAATGACATGGCTGTATCCGCCCAGGTTTATTCTCTCGGTGCCGTCGGCGTCCTTTTCAAATTTTACCTTTCCCGGAAAATGGGCCGTGATCTTTGTGTCATATTCGAGCTTAAGCTCCGAATATGGTATCCATTTCGGCGGCATGGTAAATATTTCCCCCGGCGCCTTGAGCGACGTGGATATCATCCACACGAGCGGAATGACAAATATGAGGGCTCCTGCCCACGCGATAGCATAAAGTATCCAGCTGACTATCTGTCCCTGGAGCTTCTGGCTTTCCCAAAAACTCATCTTTTTTGCCATATTTACAAACCTCCGGTTAATTTAAGTTCGAAAACCCTGTCTACTTCTTTAGCTCGCCTTCGTAATGGACCCATCCTCCGGAAATCTTGAACTGAAGCATGGTAAATAAAAGAATTATTATAAAGAGCACCCAGGCAATCGCGGAGGCGTACCCCATATTGTGGAACTTGAATGCCTGCTGATAAATATAAAGCACCATAACGAGCGTGGAATCCGCGGGCCCGCCCTGTCCGCCGGTCATAACGTAAACCTGCGTGAATATCTGGAAGGACCATACTATTGACATTATAAGGTTGAAAAATATTACCGGGGTCAGCATCGGAAGGGTCACATACCTGAATTTCTGCATCATGCCCGCACCGTCTATCTCCGCGGCCTCGTAAAGCTGCCTGGGTATTCCCTGGAGCCCGGCAAGATATATAATCATGTTCCCGCCGACTCCCCAGAGGCTCATTATTATGAAGGCCGGTTTTGCCCACACCTCATCGGCCATCCACTGCGGCCCTTTTATGCCGAGTATCGACAGGCCGTAGTTAATAAGTCCGAAATCCGGGTTTAAAAGCCACATCCAGATTATCGCCGACGCGACGCCCGCCGTAACCGACGGCAGGTAGTAAATCGTCCTGAGAAGCCTTACCGATTTCCATTTCTGGTTCATCAGAAGGGCGACCATTATGGATCCGATTATACCCAGCGGCACTGAAAATATTGTGTAATAAAAGGTGTTATACATTGAATGGAGGAACCTCATATCCGAGAACATCTTTACAAAGTTATCCATTCCCACAAAATTAATCGGCGTTATCATGTCCCATTTGCAGAACGCCAGTATGAGCGAAAATATGATCGGGCCGCCCATAAAAAATACCATGCCCAGTATCCATGGCGATAAAAACACATAGCCCCAGACCGCGTCCTGGGTTGACATTTTCATCTTGCTTATTTTTTTCTCATTTTCCATCGTGTTCCTCCGCGATTTTTTATTTTATCCGCAGCAGCGGAATCAAATACTCAAGTTTAACATTTAATTAAAAATTTCTATGAGTGCGTTTATCCCGCCCCGAAAGGGGCGGGATAAAAAGTTATATTTTATTACTTTGAAAAATAATTTTCGTTTATCTCGGGCACTATCTTTTTCAATACTTTTGCCGCTTTATCCTTGCCGTTCCATATCTTGTCAAAAGCCGGGGCTATCATGGAAACGTTGATCTCTTCCCATTCCGGCATCAAAGGCTCAAACTTCACGTAATCAACGGCCTTTAAAAGCATCTTTTTATTAAGCGGTTTCTTTCCGTCCAAAAACGCATCTGATTCCGCTATCTTTTTCATTGCCGGCTGTGAAAGCCCGGTCTCCGCAAGCTTCCTCTCGCCGTCCGCTCCGGCAAGATATGTCACAAGCTTCCATGCCATTTCCTTGTTCTTTGAGGATTTAACAATGGCGTATCCTGATCCGCCTGTTGGATAGGCGATTGTTCCTTTGTTGCCTCTCGGGAAAGGCACCACATCCCAGTCAAAATTATTAATCTGCGACCTGAAAAGCGGCGTTTTCCAGATGCCCGACATAAACATCGCGACCCTCTGTGAAACGAACATATCCGACGTACCCATTCCGCCCATGGCGGTCATCTGTGAAGGCGAAGGCGTTACCCCCCATTTATTAATGAGGTCGCTCCTGAACTGTATCGCTTCTATATCAGCTTTTGAATCCATGACGCACTTTGTCGGGTGCTTTACATTGTCAACCATGGCCCCGCCGTTCGAGAAAACAAAGGCTTCCCAGAGCGGCCAGTCGTCAACATAGCCGTACTGTGTCGGCACGCCGTTGGCGTCTTTTTTTACAAATCTTTTCGCTATCTTCAGCATGTCGTTCCAGTTCCAGTTTTCCTTGGGATACTTTACCCCTGCCTCGTCGAACATCGTCTTATTGTAATAAACCACGCAGATCGGGGCGATGTCCCTTGGTATTACATAAAGGCTGCCGTCGACGGTAAACCTGTCGATTATGGCGTCATAAAAATCGCTCTTTTTCATTATGGTGTCTTTTTCAAGATAAGGAGTGAGGTCTTCAAGGACGCCCTTTGACGCGAATTCCTTGAAGTTGTTTACTTCGACGAAAAGGACGTCAGGCGCGCTTCCTCCGGCAAATTCAGTCATTACTTTTTCCATGTAAGGGGGCCCTGAAGGAGCCCTTTCCGCGCTTACTTTTACTCCGGTTTCCTTTTCAAATTTTTCCACCATTGTTTTGATGATCTGTATTTCCGATGTGTCCCCCCAGTACATGAACCTGATGGTAGTGCCTCCGAGGCCCGCTCCACCCTTGCAACCCACGAAGAATACAAGTGCCGCCGCCGCTAAAACTGACGCTAAAATTAAAAAAACCTTCCTCATACTCTCTCCTCCTTGAAAATAAATATTTTTAAAACTTATTTTTACATTTTACTATTTTACCTTAAAAAGTCAAGGGGTTTTAACAATTTCAAGGCTTCAACGCTCCTGGAAAGTTCCGGAAAACCCTGTCAATGCTGCTTGATCCCTGGTATATGACATTTTTATTGGCCTTGCGCCGCTCATATGATGGCCTCGCAAGAGGCCGTCTATATAATACCGGGCGACAATCCAAAAAAATGT
>Ga0224557_1004316_pt1 | contig 10460 bp, 9 predicted proteins | sample 714S31014metaG_FD_180677 | JGI IMG/M metagenome (GOLD analysis project Ga0224557, IMG submission 180677) | Peat soil microbial communities from Stordalen Mire, Sweden - 717 S3 10-14 | ecosystem: Environmental > Terrestrial > Soil > Wetlands > Peat | place: Sweden: Norrbotten County, Stordalen... | reverse complement strand
ATTCGCAAGTGATGGTGAACGAAGAAGCGGTCGAGTGGGACCACCTGCGCGAGCGCCTGTGCGATATCTTCGCCATCCGCGTAGAACGCATCGCCTACGTCGAAGCGGACAACGACATCGACTTCCAAGACGTAGCCGATGTAATCGCAATTGCTCGGATCGCAGGAGTCGACCGCGTCGGTCTGCTGATGGAGGATGGCAAGCATAGTGTGGTGGCGGGGCTCTGACCGCCAAGCCCGAACAGAAAAACCACGATGGGTGTACGGAGGCGTTTGCTACCAAGGTTTCGGTACCATACAATTTTGGCGTGGCGCGAGCAGCCTCTAATTCGTTACCGCGCGCGGGTGCAAGGGGTGGTCGCCACAGCTGGAACTATCCCTCTTACCTTTACAACCGCTCGTTGCAGAGCCTCCACGGCCACAAAGCGCAGGAAGACCCAAAGCAGTCATTTCTCCTCAATTCGCAGGCCGCCGAATCAGGAATGCGTGATGCGGTCCTCGCAATGGGATGGTTTTACCTCAATGGTGTCGGCGTTGAGCCGAACCTAGAAGAAGCGAAACGCTGGTACAGGAAGTCGGCACGCCAGGGAGATTCCCGGGCAATGTTTAGCCTAGGCCAGATGGCCTATGACGAGCGGGATTATGCAGATGCTTTGTTATGGTTCAAACGAGCGTCCGACAAGGATCACGACAGATCTTTGTTCTGGATTGGCAAGTTGTCCTGGCGAGGGCTCGGCATTCCCATAGATAAGAAGCAAGCTCTAGCGCTATTCCAGAAGGCCGCTGCCGCGAAAGTTCCAGAGGCTCGACGCGTTCTTAGATTTCTATCGCGAAATAAAACGTGACCCAAGCGCTGAGCCAGGTCTACTCCCGCGCTTGATTCTTAATCCAAATCGGCGACCCCACAAACCCGAACGCCTCCCGAATCTGATTCTCCAAAAACCGCTGATACGAAAAGTGCAGCTTCACCGCCCGATCCGTGAACAGCACAAACGTCGGAGGAGCCACTCCCGCCTGCGTCATATAAAGAATCCTCACCCGCTTGCTCATCGGAACCGACGCGCGTTCAAAATCAACCGTCCGGATGAAGCGGTTCATCTCTCCAGTAGTAATGCGCTTCCGCCGCTCGGCCGCCACCTTCTCGATCATTGGAAGAATCTTCTCCGTCCCCTTGCCGTTGTGCGCCGAAATAAACAGCACCGGAGCATACGCCAAAAATTTCAGCCCATACCGCAGTCGCTCTTCATAAAGCGCGCGGTCCTGCGGACGCTTGGCATCCTGAATCCGCGCCGTCTTCGACTGGCTGACCGCCCGCTTCTCTCCGCTCGCGACCAGGTCCCACTTATTTACCAGAATGATCACCGACCGTCCGCTCTCGTGGGCGTAGCCCGCGATATTCGCGTCCAGTCCGCTGGCGCCCTCGGTCGCATCGACCATGAAGAGCACAATGTCGGCGTCTTCAATATTCTTGCGCGCCATTACCACCGACAACTTCTCGGCCATCAGGTGTGTCTTGCCCTTGCGCCGGATGCCCGCCGTATCCACAAACCGAATCGCGCGCCCCTTATACCGGATCACCTCATCAATCGAATCCCGCGTTGTGCCCGCAACCGGCGAGACAATGGCGCGGTCCTTCCCCGTAAGCTGATTCAGCAAAGTAGACTTCCCGACATTCGGATGCCCGATAATCGCCACCTTGATCTCATGCGGCTCCTCGGCGATTGGTTCTGCGCCTTCCTCCGTGTCCTCAGCACCCTCCGTGTTAAAGGTTTTGACGTTGGGAATCACCTTGAGAACGGCGTCGAGCAGATCGTCAACCCCCCGCCCATGCTCCGCCGAAATCGGAAATATGTTCCGCATCCCCAGCGCATGAAACTCCCCCAGCAACGAATCCTGCTTGTCTGAGTCCATCTTGTTAACCGCAAGAAACAGAGGCTTGCCCGTGCGCGCCAGCAGCCGAGCCAGTTCGCGATCAGGCCCCGCAATCTCCGTCCGCGCATCGACAACCATAATGATCGCCGCCGCTTCCTCGAACGCCACCTTCGCCTGCCGAAAAATCTCCGACGGAATAAAGTCCTTATCGTCGGGAATAATCCCGCCCGTATCCACCACGCGAAACTCGTACCCCAGCCATTCCACTTCGCCATAGAGCCGGTCGCGCGTGATCCCCGGCTCGTCGCCGACAATGGCGCGCCGCGATCCCGTCAGATGATTAAACAGCGTCGATTTGCCGACGTTCGGTCGTCCAACGATGGCAACGAGTGGCAATAACTTCTTTTTGCTCAAAGTGTGTCTTTTCTTATCCCAGCTCGATGAGGCGTTACCTGAGAACCGGGAACTGAGAACTGTGGACTCTTAGCTATTATAGAGACTCCGTGCCTTCCCCATCCCATCCCGTGCCAAAGCCCGTGACTGGCGCCGCGGGATTCTCCCTCTACCAGTTCTTCGCGCCCGGCGGCCTGCTCTCAAAAACGCACCCCGCCTATGAATTTCGCCGCGGCCAGTTGCAGATGGCTCAGGCCGTCGAAGAAGCGCTCGAAGAGAAGCGTCACCTGATCGTCGAAGCCGGCACCGGCACCGGCAAAACGCTGGCTTATCTGTTGCCCGTCATCCGGTCTGGCAAACGCGTCATCATCTCCACCGGCACAAAAAACCTGCAGGAGCAGCTTTTCTTCAAAGACGTCCCCGCCCTCGAACGCGCGCTGTTTCCCGAAGGCGACCGCAAACTCAGCGTCTGTTACATGAAGGGACGCAACAACTATCTCTGCCGCAAGAAACTCATCGATCTCACAGACCAGCCCGTCCTCAGCGGACTCGAAGAGATCGAGCACTACCGCGCCATCGCCGCCTGGGAGAAGACAACGCAATCCGGAGACCGCGCCGAACTCGCCGAACTGCCCGAGGCCAGCGCCGTTTGGCACAAGCTCGATGCCCGCGCCGACACCTGCCTCGGCCAGAAATGTAAAGACTACGACCGCTGCTTCATCACCGAGATGCGGCGTCGCGCGGCCGAGAGCGACATCATCATCGTCAATCACCACCTGTTTTTCGCCGATCTCTCCATCAAACTCGAAGCCGAAGGCGCGCCCGACGCCGGAGTCCTCCCCGAATGCGGAGCCGTCATCTTCGACGAAGCTCACGAACTCGAAGACATCGCCGGCAACTACTTCGGAATCTCCGTCAGTAACCTCCGCATGGACGATCTGACCCGCGACGTCGAGCAAATGTTGCAGAAGGAGAAACTCTACACCCCGCAAATGTCGGGAGCGATTCAATCCGTCCGCGAGCGATCACAGTTGTTCTTCTCGCTTCTGCCCGCGAACGAAGGCCGCTTTGCCTTCGACTCCCGCCGTGAATTCCTCGAAGAAAACGGAGAAGAGTTCCTGGCACTGAATCAATCGCTAACCCGGCTGGGCGCGGAACTGGACCAACTCCCGCAAAAACCGGAAGACGTCTTCACCCTGGTGCGCCGCGCCCAGCAATTGCAGGTGCAACTCCGCTTCGTGATGGAAAACGAAGACCCCAACACCGTCTTCTGGATCGAGCGTCGCGCCTTCCGTGGAGCCCCGGGCGCAGCCAGACGGAAGTCATCCGACGAGAAACAGGCCAGCGGCCGCACCAACGTTTTTCTCCAAGCCACTCCCATCGAAGTCGGCCAGATCCTGCGCGAGTGCCTGTGGTCGAAACTCGAAACCTCGGTGCTCACCTCCGCCACTCTGGCCGTCGGCGGCGGCTTCGACTACATCCGCCAACGCCTTGGCCTCGACCACGCCCGCGAATTGATTGTTGCCTCGCACTTCGACTACGAAAGCCAGGCGATTCTCTTCGTCCCGCCCGATCTCCCCGATCCCCGCACTCCCGAGTTCGTCGGCAAAGCCGTCACGGTCATCCGCCAACTCCTCGAGATTACCCGCGGACGCGCCTTCGTCCTCTTCACCAGCTACAAGCAGATGAACGAAGTCTACGAGCGCCTGCTGGGCCTGCTCGACTACCCCATGCTCAAGCAGGGCGATGCCCCAAAGTCCGCGCTGCTAGAGCAGTTCCGCCTGACGCCCAATGCCGTGTTGTTTGGCACAAGTTCGTTCTGGCAGGGAGTCGACGTGCAAGGCGAACAGTTGAGCTGCGTAATTATCGACCGCTTGCCGTTCGCCGTCCCCAGCGATCCGGTAGTCGCAGCAAGGGTGAAGGCTATCGACTCCGGCGGCGGCAACGCGTTTTTCCAATATCAGGTTCCCAGCGCCGTCATTACGCTAAAACAAGGATTCGGAAGATTGATACGATCCTTGCACGACCGCGGCCTGCTGGCCCTGCTCGATAATCGAATCCTGAAGAAGCAGTACGGAAGGGTATTCGTGGAAAGCCTGCCGCCCTACAGCCGCACGACAGACCTGAAAAAAGTGGAGCAGTTTTTTGGAGCGGGAATAGAAGAAGAATGATGGCTCGATGGAGCGCCGGGCGTCCCCGCCCGGCAGGACGAGCGAGTCGCCCGTCCCCACACGGCCCAAAACTACTCCGTCGCCACCGCTTCCTTATCGACCAAGACCTTCAGATGCGTGGTCACGTCTTTGTGCAGTTTGATCGGCACAATGAACTCGCCAATCGTCTTGAGCGGCTCGTGCAGCTGGATCTTCCGCCGATCGATGTGGAAGCTCTTCTTCTCCAGCGCCTCGGCAATATCGCCGGCCGTGACCGATCCGAACAACTGATCGCCTTCGCCCGACTTGCGCAGGAACTTCACTTCGAGCCCCTCAAACTGCTTGGCCAGCGCTTCGGCTTCCGTCTTTTCCTTGGCGGAGCGGCGCACCGACGCGGCCTTCATCTGCTCGATGACAGTCTTGTTGGCCTCAGTGGCCTGAATCGCCAGCTTCTTGGGAAGCAGAAAATTCCGCCCGTATCCCTCGGCGACTTTCACCACCTCGCCGCGGCTGCCCAGTTTGGGCACGTCTTCTTTCAGAATAACTTCCATGATAGCTCCTGGCTTCTAGCTGTTAGCTTCTAGCCAACCCAGACTTCCGCCCTTTTTGCTAGGGGCTAGAAGCTGGGAGCTAGAAGCTTCTTCTTTACTGCGCGCGTCCAGCGAACGGCAGCAGTGCGATATTCCGCGCCTGCTTGATGGCCCGCGACAAACGCCGCTGATGCGGCGTGCACACGCCGGTCAGGCGTCGCGGCGTGATCTTGCCGCTTTCCGCCACGAACTGCGCCAGCAGACGCACATCTTTGTAGTTGACCGCTTCGATCTTCTCGACGCAGAACTTGCAAACCTTCTTTCGCCGGAAAAACTTGCGGCCGCCGCCTTCGCGTGGACCGCCAGGACCTCCGCCGGGACGCGGCCCGCGCGGCGGCCCGCTACGTTCCGGACGGCTGTCGCCGTGGCTCGATCCCGCGCTTGGTGCTTTCGTTTCTTCTGCCATTGGTGCTCCTTCTCAAAATTCGCTCGTTGTGGTGGCCCTAGCTCGTAGTTGCATGGCTCGTGTGGTGGCCGGGCTCTGCCCCGCGCTTGTCGAAGGCTGCGGCACTACCCAAGCCGCAATCCTTCCCGAAACCACCTCCGACTAAACTGGCGTCGAAGCCGGAGCTTCCGGCGCGACTTCCGGCGCTGCCGGAACGACCGGAGCGACTGGCGTTACCGGAGCGACAACTGCCGCAGCCGGTTGCGCGCTGACTTTCTTCTTCGCGTCGCGCAGCTTCTTGACCTTGTCCAGCCGCTTCAATTCTTCATCCGTGCGCACGGTGAGGAACTTGATCACCGGTTCCGTGACGCGCAGCCGGCGTTCGACTTCGTGCACGGCGGCGCCGGTGGATTCAATCAACATCAGCACAAAGATGCCGTCGTTGAACTTGCCCACCCGGTACGCGAGGCGGCGCTTGCCCCAGACCTCGCTCTTGGTCGTTCCGCCCGCCGAGGTTATGGAGGATTCGAGGGTGGAAATCAGTTTGTTCAAATCCTCTTCGACCATGTCGGGCCGGACAATAAACATCAGTTCATACTTACGATTCATTCGTTATCTCCAAAATCTTAGTACAGTCATTAGTCGTTCGGGATTCATCGTGGACCGTAAGAGTTTGCCGGCGACCGACGACTATCGACCAACGACTTAATTTCTCACTCACCCGCTTCGTTCTTGCGATTGAATCGGTTCATCGCCGCCGCCGCTCCATCTTTCAAAATCACCTCGACCGCTTGCGCTCCTAAATCGATCAACTCAGCCACTGCCTTTTCTTGCGCCTTGCGGAACGGCGTTAACACAAATTTCACGCCGTCCGTAACTTTGCGCTCGGGCGAAACTCCCAGCCGAATCCGCAAAAATTCATCCGTACCCAGAGCGCCCAGGATGGATCCCATCCCGTTGTGCCCCGCCGAACTCCCCCGCTGCCGGATGCGAATCGCGCCCAACGGCAAGTCCAGTTCGTCGTAAACCACAATCAAGTCCCGGCTCACATCCACCTGGTGTTCCGCCACCAGTTCCCGCACCGCAAGCCCACTCAGGTTCATGAACGTCTCCGGCTTGGCCAGAACCGCAGCCTCCCCGGCAATCGTCGCCCGCGCCGTCAGTGCCCGGCACTGGCGATTCCTGACTTCAATCCCCAGTCCGTTGGCGATCCGATCGATCGTCAAAAACCCGAGATTATGCGGCGTGAACTGGTACTCGATTCCAGGGTTGCCTAAACCGACAATCAGTTTCACACAGACTCGCTATTCGCCTCTCGCTCTTCGCCGTTCGCAATCCATCGCCATTCTCACGCGAAAAGCCAACAGCGAACGACGTGCTCCTGCGAAGAGCTATTTTTTATCTTTCTTCTCGGCCTTTTCAGCCTTCTCGGGCTTCGCCTTACCCTTGGCATCGCCCTCGGCCTCGCCTTCACCCTCGGTCTCCTGCTTGCCCTTCTTGATGACTTCGGGCTCTGCCGGAGTCGCTGCCGCATCCGCCACCGCATCCGGAGCCGCAACCACTTCCTCTTTCACCGTGGTGATGTGCGCGATCATCTGGTTTTCGTCGGTCAGGAACTTCAGCTTCTCGCTATGCGGAAGATCCTTCACGCGCACTTCGATACCGAACACGAGGTGGCTGATGTCCACTTCGATATTCTTTGGGATGTCCGCCGGCAGGCACTCAATCTCGATCGCGCGCAGCAACTGCTCGAGAATGCCGCCCTCGGTCTTGATGCCGATGGCCTCGCCTTTGAGCACCACCGGAACCGTGACCGTCAGCTTCTTGTCCATCGCGATGCGCTTCAGGTCGACGTGCAGCAGCGTTCCCTTGATGGGCTCGAACTGCCAGTCGACGATCATCGCCTTCACCCGATCGCTGTCGAGCGCCAGGTCGAAAATCGTGTTGTGTCCGCTCTCCGATTTCAGGATGCGCAAAACCTGCCGCGGATCGACCGCCAGTGAGGCCGACTCTTTGCCCGCGCCATACACCACTGCCGGAATCTTCCCGCCGACGCGCACCCGCCGCGCCGCGTTCTTCGTGCCGGGCTCCCGCTTCTCCGCTTCCAGTATGCTGATGTCCGTTGCTGTCGCCATAATTCCGTTTCCGTCCTTCTCTAAAATCGTCGTTGGTCGTCAGTCGATGGTGGTTGGCAAAACCTTCCTCGTGCTAGCGAGTCGCGAACGACTATCGACCAACGACTGTTCCTAAATAAAAAGCCTGCTCACCGATGTCTCTTCGTGAATCGACTGGATCGCCCGTCCAATCAGCCCCGCAATCGAAAGCACCTTGATCTTCGAGACCTGCCGCGCCGCTTCACTCAGCGGAATGGTGTTCGTGACCACCACCTCGGCAATCGGGGAGTTCAAAAGATTTTCCACCGCCGCCCCCGAAAGCACCGGATGCGAGCAGCACGCATAGATCGTGGTTGCCCCATTGTTCACCAGCGCCTGCGCCACCTTCACCAGCGTTCCCGCCGTGTCGATCAAGTCGTCGATGATCAAACAAGTCCGCCCGTTCACGTCGCCGATCACGTGCATCACCTCGGCCACGTTCATCTCTACCCGGCGTTTATCCACGATGGCCAGGGCTGCATCCACCTTCTTCGCGAAAAACCGCGCCCGCTCCACGCCGCCTGCATCCGGCGAAACCACTGTCAAGTTCGGCAGATTCAGCTTCCGGAAGTGATCCACCAGCACCGGAGACGCGAACAAATGATCCACCGGAATATTAAAAAATCCCTGCAACTGCGGCGCGTGCAAATCCACCACCAGCGCTCGATCCGCCCCTGCCGTAGTCAGCAGGTCGGCCACCAGCTTCGACGAAATCGGCACCCGCGGCTTGTCTTTCCGGTCCTGCCGCGCATACCCGTAATAAGGAATCACCGCCGTAATCCGCCGCGCCGACGCCCGCTTCAGCGCGTCCATCATCAACAGCAGTTCCATCAGATGCATGTCCACCGGATGACTGGTGGGCTGCATCACGAACACATCCGCCCCCCGCACGTTCTCCTGAATCTGTACGTAGGCCTCACCGTCGGCAAACCGCGTCACCTGCGCCTGCCCGCGCGTCAGCCCTAGAAACTGACAGACCTCATCGCAGAGCGGCTCATTGGCGGTTCCACAAAAAACCTTGAATCGGTCGTCGACCCGGGCGCGTTGCGGCTTCCGTTCCGTTTTTTCGTCCGTCGTCGGCTTTTTTTCCGCAGTCGGCTTTTCGGCGGTCACTTTTTCGGCAGTCGTGGTTGCAACTGTGGCCATGGTTAAGGTCTCAGGGTCTTAAGTTCTCAGATCCCAGCCTGAAAAAGCGACAGGTCCTGAGACCTGACACCTAACACCCGAGACCTGGTTTTTCTGGCTGGGCCGCTAGGATTCGAACCTAGACAAAGTGCTCCAAAGGCACTTGACCTACCATTAGTCGACGGCCCAGTGAAGCAATCGAACACTCGGATTGCCCTTCGATTGTCGTTCACAACCATCCAGGATTCAAGGTCGTTTACATCGAAACCTTGAAACTTTGAAACCTTGAAACCTGTTTTCTCGTCAACGTCCGGGTCGCCACTGCCTTCAGCCCCTGCTTTCGCAGAATCCCAGCCGCCTTCGCAGCATCGACTGGCGACCGGAACAGCCCATACAGGGTTGACCCTGACCCGGAGAGCGAGGCGTATTTCGACCCCGCGCGCTCCAGCGCACCTTTTATGTCACGCAATTCGGGATATTTAGGAAAGACGACCTTTTCAAAGTCGTTTCCAATCCCGGTACGGACAAGGTCGGAAAGCAAGTTCCCGGCCCGGCTCCCGCCTTTTGCGGAAGCACCGGTGTTGGGGTAACCACTGGTGAAACTAGAAAGCCACGCCGAAAGCGCGCAGCCAACTTCAAACAGTCTATCGGAGGCTGGGGGCTGCGTCAATTGCTCCGTGCTCATCAGTTCATCCCAATCCGCAAACGCCCGCGGCGTCGACACTCCCACCTCCGGAGTCACCACCACCATCGCTACAGAAGCCAAATCCACCAGAGGATAAACCTCTTCCCCGCGGCCCACTCCCAACACAGTTCCGCCGACAAGAAACAAAGGCAGATCCGATCCGACTTCCGCCGCAATCCGCAGCCGTGCAGCGCTAGGCAGCTTCTTCCGCAGCGCCAACTCCAGCGCGATCATCGTCGCCACCGCATTCGACGACGCCGCGCCCATCCCTCCCTGCACCGGCAACCGCTTCTCAATCTCAATCCGAACTCTGCCCGATGCGCCGAGTTCGCTCATCACCCGCTCAGCCATGCGCCAGCAGGTATTCGACGAATCCAGCGGAACCCGCGCATCCGCGCAAACAATCTCAATCCCACTCCCGCGCCCCGATCTTCGGTCAATGCTGACCCGGATCACGTCATGCAATGCAATAGTCTGATACACCGTCCGCAGCGAGTGAAATCCATCCGCGCGCGCCGCGCCAATGTAGAGCCCGAGATTGATCTTCGCAAAGGAACGCACCGCGATGGTCATGGAAGGGGAATTGTAAGCGATTTCGCGAATGGGCAGGCCGTTCAGGCAAATCGTGCGGCATCTTCCATGACGCTCGCTGTCCACTAAGTTCTGATACCTACTCGGGGAGTCGCAGCCCGTCGCCCGACGGCGCGAGGATCGGATGGAGGGACGGAGAGCGTGAGCGAGACGAGACGATCGGGATTTGAGAACTAATCCACGACGCGGCTTATTCCGGTTCTCGAAAATGTCCGCCCAACGGGCCAAACGCGACCTGTTTCTTTCATCACAATTTTCCTGTGCCGCCATCACAGACTTCCAATCGCAACCCTGCGAGAATCCTTCGAGCGTGCAACATCGAACGATCCCGTCTCCAGAGACGGATGTCGCCGAAAAACTGTTCTCGGCTCTCTTTGACAACTTTCGTTTTCCCTTCAAAAACCTCGCCAAATCGAAGAATGCCACGACTAAGTCCTTATTTTTGAATATTTTGCAGTTAAGTATTTTGTTTACAATATTTTAGGGCGAATCGTGGGGGGGGGGGGGGGGGACACTT
>Ga0224557_1004313_pt1 | contig 10473 bp, 10 predicted proteins | sample 714S31014metaG_FD_180677 | JGI IMG/M metagenome (GOLD analysis project Ga0224557, IMG submission 180677) | Peat soil microbial communities from Stordalen Mire, Sweden - 717 S3 10-14 | ecosystem: Environmental > Terrestrial > Soil > Wetlands > Peat | place: Sweden: Norrbotten County, Stordalen... | reverse complement strand
CTTCGCCTGACCCTGGGGCTCATCCCGCGCCAAGGACCACCAGCGCGGAGCACCCGCACGCACCCTCCGTCAGGACACACGGACAGATGCGTTCTTGCGCAACCTTTTAAGAATAACAAGAAAACGGGGTGGGGTCAACGATTTCCTCCCCACCCGTCAGAATTTTTCCCAATTTAGTTGGTGGACTGCAACTTCCAGGTGCCCCCATCCAGCGCAAAAGTGGCTATATGCCTGCTGCTCAGCCGGTTGCCGGGGCCGTTGGACATGATCTGCAAATCGTTCGGCACGCCGTCCAGGCTTACGGTCTCCACGTACGAGGCGGTCTTGGTCCCCCCCACATCATCCTGCGGATCGCCCACATCATGCGCCTTCAGGTGGTTGGCCGCTACGGTCACCACCACCACCGAAAAGTTCTTATCGCCGGCGTTCAGCGGGTGCCATTGGATCACATCGCCACCCTTGGCCAGCTTGAGTACCTTCTTGCCCTCAGGTGTGAGCGTAAAGTCGGCCCAGTATTTGTTGGGATAGAGCTTGGTCCGCTCCCAATATTTTGCCGTCACACCCCGCGCCAGTCCCTGCTGGTCCACCACGATGTATACGCCCACCGCGGGAGCCTGGTCATATTTGGCCTGAATCAAAGCCTGCGCGTTGGCTTGCGTCAACTCCGGCGCCGTTTTGCAGCCCCCCAGCAGCCATCCCGCGCTCAGAAAAACCAACGTCCCCAATACAAGCATCTTCCCTGTGTTTTTCACTTTCCCTCCGCAGACCGCACAAGCTGTTTCAAATTGGCTCGCAACGTCATTTTTCTCCTCTATTCCCCCCGCTGTCAATAGTGTTGAATAAAACGTTTTACGCAAGAAGCGAGTTTGCACCCTGGAAAGCACAATTTCTGTTGCCGCCGGCGGAAGATCAGTGGAAATCTTGCCGCCTGAATCAGTGAGTTGCCTGCCCGGTGAGTCGGTCCAGCAGAAGCTCCAGAAAACCCTTCTCGTCCGATTGGAGGCAAACCTGAGCGTTGGGGGCTCCGTCAACAGGCCGGGTATAGCCCTTGTCATCCACTTCAAGGCGCAGGGGTGTGGCCGGACACAGATCAGGACGAATCGCGTAGGCCACGGCCACCGGATCAAAGAGCGTGGGCGCGGGCGAATGACCCTCCGAGCCGGACAGCCACTGGTGATAGAGTAGCGTCAACTGATCGGTGAGAGGCGAGCCGTGGGAGAAAATCACCTCCCGCACCGGCGTCTCCAGATGAATCTGCGTCGAGTCGAGCGGCATTATGAAGACCGGCACTCCAGACTCCAACAGAGCCCGCAACCCCGCCGGATCGCGGCTGACATTCCACTCCGCGTCGGGCGGTCGATGCGCGCCGGTCTTGCCGTCGTAGCCCCGGTAGATGCTGCCGCCCATCATGACCACCCGTTTGAGTTTGCGAAACGTCGTCGGGTCCCGTTCAATCGCCGCATGAATGTTGAACAGCGGTCCGATGGCAATCAGCGTAATCTGCCCCGGATTAGCGCGAATCCTTTCCAGCAGAAAGCCAGCGGCGTCATCGTGCCTTCGTTCTTCAGCCCAGCGTGCATAGTCGGCCACCGTTTGGTCTGAATAGAGTATGGAGACCGCACGGCCGCATTGAGGAAAGGAGTCTTCGGCCCGCGCATATGCGGCCTGGGTAAAGACATTGTCATGCGGCGTGAGAGCGCCGGGCACCACCGGGAATTCGTGCCGCCCTACGTTCCAAAGGTACCGGTCCACCAACTTCGCCCGCAGTTCCGTATCGCCAAAGGTCGTCGTAATCCCAAGGAGCTTCAGTTCCGGGCTGCGCAACGCCAGCGCCAGCGCAAAGGCGTCGTCGATATCGTCTCCGATATCGGTATCGAGAATGACCAGGTCAGGAACGCGGACGGGCTGACGAAGCGCCGAGGGCGCTTGCGAGGCGGCGACAGAGGCCACAATCATTGCGGCAAAGGCAAGAAAGATTCGCGCGTTTTTCATGGATTTCACTTGAATGGATCTTCGTCCCGGCTGAATCCGGTTCAAGCCCAATCGTAGACCTTTTGAGTACAAACCGCCCGGTCTGCAACAACATTAAACTACGTCCGGTACGAAGAATCGGGCGAAGGCATAGAAGCTCAACGCCGCGTCGCCCTGTTCGAGCAGGCGGGTGCGTTCGAGCGAGCCGTAGCGATCTTCCAGCCGCTCTTTGCGCCGATGCTCGGCAATGACCAGAGCGCCGGGGGCGAGCAGGCCGGCCGCGGAGCCGCCCAACAACCCCAGAGTAGCCGCATACTCCGCAGCCGCATCCCAGGGCGGATCGAGGAAGACCACTTCGTGGCGTTCTTGCTTTGCATCCGCTTCGGACGCGCGGCGCAGAAAAGCACCCACGGCAGACGCATGGATGCGGAATCCCGCGCTCAGCCCCAGCCGTTCCAGGTTGCCGCGCAGCGCCTTGAGCGCCTTGGGAGCCTGCTCGACAAACTCCATTCGCGCCGCGCCGCGGCTGAGCGCCTCGATCCCGACCGCGCCCGAGCCGGCATACAGATCCAGAAAGGCCACTCCCTGGATGCGCGGCGCAAGCACGTTAAAGAGGGTCTCGCGCAGGCGGTCGCTGGTGGGCCGAGTGGTGAGGCCCGGTGGGGCTTCCAGCGTGCGGGAACGGAGCGATCCGGCAATAATGCGCATCGCAGACCAGCATATCCCAGTAAGGTGACAATTGAATTGCGAATCAATCATCAAGGAGCAAGTGAATGAGTGAATGAGTGAATGACCCGCGCTATTATTACTTTATTCTTTCACTTCTTCACTCTTTCACTTCTTCACTTCTTCACTATCAAACTGTCACGATATTAGCGCAGGGCTTTCTGAGCAAGGGGTCCGACCTTCTACAATCAGTTCGTATGCGTGGCTGGTCAATTCCGCTGGGCCGTTGGATGGGCGTCGAGGTGCGCGTCCATCTCTTTTTTCCGCTGCTGATGGTGGTTTGCCTGGGGCTGAGCAGCGCGGACGGCGTGTTGCGCGGCCTGGGACTTTTTTTGGTGCTGGTGTCGGCGGTCGCGGTGCGCGAGACAGCGCGGCTGCTGGTGGCGGCATGGCTGGGATTGCGGCTGCGCGCGATTCTGCTCTTGCCCATCGGCGGACTCTTTGCCTATGCCGACCCGGAGAGCCAGGAGGGCTCCGCCCAGGGCGGCGGGCAGTTCGCTATGGCGCTGGCCGGTCCCTTGGCAAATATTTCCACGGCGCTCGTGCTGGCCGCGGCGTTTCTGGGGGCCAGCGGCGATATCAAGCTGGTGAGCTACCCGTGGATTACCGCTGCCTATCTGCTTCGCTCCATGGTGTGGATGCAGGCCGGGCTGGGCCTGTTGCACCTGCTGCCGGCCTACCCACTGGACGGCGGACGGCTGCTGCGCGGCAGCTTTGCCCGCAAGCACGGTTTCGCTCTCGCCGGGCGCATCTCCGCCGGGCTGGGCCAGGCGCTGGCGCTGACGGCCATGGCGGGCGGCATGTACCTGCGGGATTACTGGCTGGTCATCGCCGGCTTCTTCATCATGATCGGCGCGCAGATCGAGGACCAGGGCGTCTTCTTCCAGTCAGTGGTAGACACCGTACATATGCGCGAGGTGATGCTCACGGATTTCGCCTCGCTGTCGGCCTCTGACACCCTGGCCGGCGCGTTGTCGCGCTGCGTCCACTCGCTGCAAGAGGATTTTCCCGTGGTGCGCGGCCCGCAACTGGTGGGCATCATCAGTCGCCAGCACATTGTGGACGCGCTGCGCACCGACGGCAACGGCTACGTGCAGGCGGCCATGTCCAAGGCCTTCCAGGTGGCGCGCCCCGACGACACGCTGGGAACCACTATTCGCCGCATCCAGACCGGACGCGGACTTTCCCTGATTCCCATCGCCGATAGCGGGCGCATCGTCGGCATTGTCAGCGTCCAGAACCTGATGAGCGCCATGTCGCTCCTCGCTGAGCAGCGCCGCCTGGAACGCGAAGAAGCCCGGGAGAAAGCCCTATAAGGCTTTTTCATGAATGGTGTAATGTTATGGGTGCCCCACCCTCGCCACGTTCTTGTTTTTGTGGCTAGGGAGGGATAGAACCAAGCCAGAGGCTGATCATGTCCATACCCGCCGAACCTGAAGCTCCCCTCGCTCCCGGCCTCTACCTGATCGCCACCCCCATCGGCAACCTGGGCGACATCACCCTGCGCGCTCTCGACGCGCTCCGCCGCGTGGATCGCATCGCCTGCGAGGACACACGCCAGACGCAAAAGCTGCTCAACCACTTTGAGATCACCACCCCCACCGTTAGCTGCCACCAGCACAACGAGCATCAGCGCGCCACCGAACTGATAGTCGCGCTCCAAGCCGGTGGCCGCATCGCCGTGGTCTCCGACGCCGGAATGCCGGGCATCAGCGACCCCGGAAGCCAACTCGCGGCCCAAGCCATTGCCGCCGGCGTCGCGGTCATCCCCATCCCCGGAGCCAATGCGGCGCTCAGCGCGCTGGTGGCCTCCGGATTGCCCGCCGACGAGTTCCACTTCATCGGCTTTTTACCGGAAAAAGCCGGTGCGCGGCGAACCAGGCTCGAAGAGCTGGCCGCCGAGGTGCAACGAAACGAAGCCGCGCGCACCCTGGTCTTTTACGAAGCGCCCCACCGCATTCTGGAGACCTTGTCCGACCTCGAATCCGTCTTTGGTCCCGCCTTGCGCGTAGTCGTGGCCCGTGAACTGACCAAGATTCACGAGGAGTTTCTGCGCGGAACGGTAGCCGAAGTGCGCCACGAACTGGCTGGCCGTGACCGCATACGCGGCGAGATCACTCTGCTGGTCCACGCGCAACCGGCACAGTCCGGCGCAGAGTCCTCATCAGCTACCCATGAAAGGATTTCCGACCGCGTCGCCCGCCTCCAGACCGAAGCTGGCATAGACGAAAAGGAAGCTCTCAAGCGCATTGCCCGCGATCTGGGCCAATCCAAAAGCGAAGTGTATCGCGAACTGCAACGGGAGCGGGCACGACGGCGGTAAGGTTCGGTCTGTTCCCTGTTCCCTGTTCCCTGTTCCCTGTTCCCTGATCTCTGCCCCCCGGCCCCTCCCCTGCGCTGCCCAATAACTCCGCCCAGCGTCAAACACACCAGTGCTATACTTTGCTTTTAGGGATGCACCTTTCAGGCATTTTCCTTATCGTCTGCCACACGCAATCCGGAGGTTTTTCCCGCCCATGACTCCCCGCGCCCGCCGCGCCCTATTCACCGTAGTCCTTTTTTTTGCCGTCTGCGCCGTCGTGGGCAGCGTGTTGCAGAGCAGGGTGGGGGCCCAGTCCGCGGCCGACCAAAGCCAGCTCCGCGACAGCCTCAAGTCCTTCACCAATGTCTATGCGCTGGTGGAGCAGAGCTACGCCGAACCCATCGACAACGACAAGGCCGACACCGCCATCTACGACGGGGCCATTCCCGGCATGTTGCGCGTGCTCGACCCGCACTCCAACTTCTACGATCCCAAGGCCTACGCCCACATGCGTGAGGAGCAGCATGGCCGCTACTACGGCGTCGGCATGACCATCCAGCCCCAGGGCAACAAAGTCTATGTTGTCTATCCCGCCGAGGGCGCGCCCGCCTTCCGCGCCGGCATCCGCCCCGGCGACATCATCTACGCGGTGGACGGCAAGATCGTCTCCATAGACGGCAGGCCGGACAATAATGTTGACAGCAAGAGTGCCACCAGCCTGACCTCCTCCGACATGGTAGCCAAGGCTCTCAAAGGCCCCAGGGGAACGCATGTTCAGGCCACCATGCTTCGCGAGGGCCAGCCAAAGCCGCTGGTCTTCGACCTGATTCGCGACGAGATTCCCCACCCGTCCGTGGATTTGGCTTATGAAATTCGTCCCGGCGTGGCCTACATCCACCTGTCGCAGTTCCAGGAGACCACGGCCCAGGAGGTCATCACCGCTATCGACGGCTTCAGCAACCTGAAGGGGCTGATTTTTGACTTGCGCGGCAACCCCGGCGGCCTGCTCAGCCAGGCAGTCGAGGTATGCGACCATCTCCTCGCCAAGGGCCAGGGCATCGTCAGCCAGCGCGGACGCGCCTACCCCGACCAGGTCTACACCGCCACGCACGGCAACGGCGGCCACACCTTCCCCATCGTTGTGCTGGTCAACCGTGGAACGGCCTCAGCCGCGGAGATCGTCTCCGGCGCACTGCAGGACCACGACCGCGCCCTCATTGTCGGCGAAACCACCTTCGGCAAGGGCCTCGTCCAGACCGTCTACGATATGGCCGACCACACCATGGCGCTGGCTCTCACCACGTACCACTACTACACGCCCTCCGGCCGGCTCATCCAGCGCGACTACGCCGGCGTCTCGCTTTACAACTACTACACCCACGGCGGAGTACAGCCGGCAGACACAGCCAGCCGCGAGGTCAAGCTCACTGACGCTGGACGCACAGTCTACGGCGGCGGCGGCATCGCCCCGGACGAGAAGATCGAGAGTCCCAAATCCAACCGCTTCCAGGACTCTCTGCTCTACAAAGATGTTTTCTTCCACTTCGCCCCCGTCTATCTGGCCAATCGCGCAGTGGACAAGAACTTCCAGGTGGACGAAGCGGTGCTCGCGGAGTTCAAGAAATTCCTCACCAGCCAGGAGATCCCCTGGACCGAAGCCGACCTCAATGGCGTAATGGACTGGCTCAAGATCAGCATCAAGTCCCAGGTTCTTATCACGCAGATTGGCGAAACGGAAGGCCTGCGCGCCCGCGCCGACTGGGACCCCATGATCCAGAAGGCACTTACCTTCCTCCCCGAAGCCCAAGCCCTCCAGGACAACGCCCACAAGGTGCTAGCCCAGAAAGCCATGGCAAGGAGCGAGACGCTAGTCCCTAATCCCTAACCCTGTTCTCTCGCTTCCCTAATATCTTCAATCAACCGCTCCACCTGCTCCCGCTTGCGGCTGCTCACGTCCAGGAAGCGAATGCCGATTGTGTGCCGGTCGTGAATGGCCTGGACGACGCCACCCAGCCGAACGGGCAGCCCTTCCAGGCGAAACTCCGTCTCCACCCGCGTATAGATGCCCACCGGAAAGCGTTCGTTGGTGCGGATGCGGCAGCCGCTCAGGCTCAGGTCGAGAATGCGTCCTTGCAGCCGCGATGCAATCTTGATGAGATAAATCACCGCTGTGGTATCGACCTCTTCCCGCGACGCTTCCCGCCGGTCGCGAGGGTTGGGCTTGGCCTGTGGCGAACTGGCGGCCTGCGCTTCTGCCGGTTGCGGTACAGCCGGTTGCGGTTCAGCCGCTCTGGGCAAAACCGGCAGAGCAACCGGCAAGGGATGGACTCGCGCCACGACTGCCCGCGCCGGAATCTGAACTGGAGATTGCCGCTGCGCATTTTCTTCGGCCCGCTGTGCAACCGAAACTGCGGAGAACACCTGCGCGGCAGTTTGTTCCTCCGCCGCACGCTTCTCGGCGGCTTGCCGCGCGGCCTTGGCGGCATTCTCGGCCTCGACTTCAAAAAGCGCCTCGACCAGCTCCTCCTTGCGCCGCAAGGGCACATCCACAAACCGGATGCCAACCAGATTCCAGCTGTCGGTCCATTGCGTCGTTCCGCTGAAGCGGAAGGCCAGCCCTCGAGTCCGGAAGGTGATCTCGACACGCACCATCGATCCGGCAGCATACCGTTCCTTGGTGCGCAGGCAACAACCGCCCACGCTGAGATCGACAACACGGCCGGAGACAGTGGAACCGTGATTGACCAGCAGCAGGCTGGCCTCTTCGTCCACGCCATAGCGAGGTGCGGTCCGGCGGTTATGTCTCCCGCCCGCCAGCTCTGCCGCTTTTTCTTCCGGCTCCATGGCTATCACCACCTGTATCCCGGAACAATTTGTGCCCATAAATCCCACGAATAGGTGTATGTGCAACCACACTTTTCCTGCTTCTTACGGGCGTTGCTGCACAGCTTCACGGCCCTTCAAGCGGTCATAAAGGTAAAGGTCGCTGGTCGTCCCCAGCGACTCGTTGTACAGATCAATGTCGCCGGTTAATTGCTTCAATTCTTCGCTGAACCGGTGTATCGCGTGCAACTGGCTGGCCGTGGCAGGAAGCTCTAATTGGTTTGTTTTAATGAACTTCTGATAGCCGCGGTCCAGCAGCAGGGCCACCCGACCCCCGACCAGCACTCCCGGATGCAGGGCAAAGGCAACCGGCGCAGCCTTGTCCGCGGCAGCCGCCAGAACCGCCCCGGCCCCGTACTTAGTCACCAGTACACTGCCTGCGACTTCCGCCCAGGGCGTCACATCGAAGGAGTGTGCGCGCAGCGTTTCCAGAGTCTGATCAAAGTTCGGTACACGGGCTTTTCGGCTCATGATGGCCTTCCAGTCTGCGAGGCTATTAAAGCTGTTATCGGCAAGATCTTCTCGAATCTTCACTCTCGCATTCCCAATCTCGCATACCGGGAGCACTGACCGCAATTCCGGTCAGAGCGAAAATTCGCCGGTAAGCGCAAGCCGCACATTAGTATTGAGTCATGAAAAACGGAATTCCCCAGCTCACCGTGAAGGAACTCAAGCGGCGCATCGATGCCGGCGAAGACGTCTACATCCTCGATGTGCGCGAGCCATCCGAGTACCGGATCGCGCAGATCGGCGGAAAACTGATTCCGCAGACCGATGTCCCCAATCGCCTCGCCGAGATCGACCGCAACCGCGAGGTCATCGTGCAGTGCCGCAGCGGCGTCCGCTCGCAGCGCATTGCGGAGTTCCTCAAGCAGCAAGGCTACCCCCGCGTCGTCAACCTCGCCGGCGGCATTTTAGCCTGGGCCGACGAAATCGACCCCAAGATGCAGAAGTACTGAGAGGTTTCTCCCGTTTATTCCCGCTGCCCTGCTCAATACTTCGCCTTTGCGAAGATTCAGGAGATTCCTTCACTCTTCCCGGATGAACCTCCGGAGGATGCCGCGAGGTTCTCTTGACAAGAGAGATATGCGGAAAAATCGCGCCAAACGGTTTCCGCGAAGGTGAGCGCGAAGGCCCTGTAGGCTGAGAAGCAACGTACCGCGGCGAACAAAGTGAGGAGAGCGGCGCCCCAGAGAACGGACTCGGCGTAGCTTGGGAAGGAGATGGAACTGGCGAGCGGCTGGAACCGCCAGCATCCCGTCAGATAGCCGGACCCAACCAGCGTCAGGCTCAGGAACGCTGCGACAATGCGATCAGCCATCGTTTTTACCGGTTCGTGAAAGAAGGCGGCGATAGCAAAAATCAAGGCAAAAGCGATGGCTGCCAATACCAGAATTGGAATCCAGCACCAAACCTTGGCAGCGCCTCCGCGAATCGACAGCGCCCATCCAACAAGGTATGCCGAACCCGCGCAAAACGCGCAGCCGAGGCCGCGCATCATCCCATAGATTCCTTCAAACTGCTCCGCATAGTGCGCCGATTTCTTGGCAATCAGATAGGAACGCGCCTGGAAGAAAGCGTCTTGACGTTTCTTTGAAATGTCGTTTTCCCCGTCCCCCTCCTTCGTGATTTCGAGGTCGATGCCGAAAATCTTCGTGACTTGCGCTGCGATCTTCTCCTTCAGCACTTTGGCAAACTTCTTATCGCTGTCGTCCAGAAGCAAATCGGAGGGAGAACGCTGATGTTTTGCCTTGTCGGTTACCTTTGAGGGCACAATGGAAATCGCAATCGTCTGCAACAAGTGACCGGCAATGTATGCCAGCACCACCATGAACAACGCATTCGAAATATCTTGACTGGGCCAGGTTTGTGTAAGGACTCCGACCGGCAGCCATAACAGGCCAAGCAGCAACATGCCGGGAAGCAGATACCCATAGATGTCATAGAAATTGAATTGTTTAATCACCCGAGACCGCCTCCCTTGGCATGGATTTGGCGCTGGCGCTGCGAAGGTCGTTCAGGATGGATCCTAGCGTCTGTTGCGCCTCCTGCCGGTCCTTCAGCAGAACCGAGGCGACGCGCTGGTGTCCGCCTCCACCATAGTGACTGAATATCTGCCCAAGGGGAACACTCCTGAATCGACGCCACGGATTGCGCATAGCTGTGATCTTGGCTCCATCGCCGGAATCCATGATCCCCACTGAGTAGCGGGCTTTCGGATAGTCAAGATACGGGGCGTAACGGCTCAAAAGTGCCTTGCCTGTATCCTCCATATCAAAAACGACAATGCCGTCTTTCTCAAGTCGGGACGCTTTGCGGAAGAGCCGCTGACCGCTTAGGAGGGCTCTGCGCACACTTTGATAGCACTTTGCTACATGCTGAGAAGCGGCCACCTCTGCCAGACTCTTCGAGCGTAGAGATTCCACCAGGAAACGGCAATACTCGGCAGACGAATCGCGCAGAAAGCTGAAACTGATGCGGAGCGCCGGGGTATCCCCGAGAACGGCCTCTTCCACAGAATCGTAGCGAGCGCCATCAATGCGGCGTGCCCACTCCACCATCTCTCGGAACCTGGGTTCACGGAGAAAACG
>Ga0224557_1004311_pt1 | contig 10476 bp, 8 predicted proteins | sample 714S31014metaG_FD_180677 | JGI IMG/M metagenome (GOLD analysis project Ga0224557, IMG submission 180677) | Peat soil microbial communities from Stordalen Mire, Sweden - 717 S3 10-14 | ecosystem: Environmental > Terrestrial > Soil > Wetlands > Peat | place: Sweden: Norrbotten County, Stordalen... | reverse complement strand
CCTGGGCGATCTTCTCGCGCTCGGTGACCGGGATCGACTGGGCCTTGATGGCCTCGACCACGGCGGCGACGCCCTTGTCGATGCCTCGCTTCAGGAGGATCGGGTTGGCGCCGGTGCCGACCTGGCGGAGACCGGCCTCGATGAGCGCCTGGGCGAGCACCGTCGCGGTGGTGGTGCCGTCGCCGGCGATGTCGTTGGTCTTGGAGGCGACCTCCTTGACCAGCTGGGCGCCCATGTTCTCGAAGGGCTGCTCGAGCTCGATCTCCTTGGCGATGGTCACACCGTCGTTGGTGATCGTCGGCGAGCCGAACTTCTTGTCGAGGACCACGTTGCGACCCTTGGGGCCGAGGGTGATCCTCACTGCGTTGGCGACGGCATCGACGCCGCGCTTGAGAGACGCGCGAGCGTCCACGTCATAGATGATTTGTTTAGCCATGAACCTCCTCCACCGCCTGCCCGGTGGGCAGGGCTCCTGGAACGACCGGGATGAAGCGTCAGCGGCCATCTTAGCACTCGGGGCAGGCGAGTGCTAGCGGCCGGGGCCGTCGAGTGCCAGCGGCCCCCTGGGTGCCATGGCGGCGGTGGGCATGGCACCCGTCGCGCGAGTGCCACCCGCCGCGGACGCTCGGGAGGCCTGGTCCCCGAAGCGAGCGAATATGATCGCCAGATGCCGGCGAAGCGCCCGCTGATCCGTCGCACCGCGGCGCTGGCCGCTGTCGGCGGTGCCGTCGCGCTCTCCGTGAAGGCCCTCTCCCGTCCTCGACCGGGGGCCGGGCACCGCCTCATGGACTGGGACGCGGTGCGCCGCAGCGCCAGGGCCAGGTCGGGGCAGCGGGCCCCGTTGCGGCGGGATCAGGCGGAGCAGCTCGCCGCGAGCTATGACGCCATCGCGGCCGAGATGGTGCCCCTCATCGCCGAGGTGTGCGGCGCGCCGCCGGCCGCGATCCCCCGGGTCACCGTGCTGGACCGCCACGGTTTCATCGACGCCAACCTGGAGATCGTCCGCCGCCTGCTGGAGCCCGCGGAGGAGTTGCACGGTCCGATCGCCGAGACTGCCCTCACCGCGCTGGGTAGGCGGATGACCAGCCGCTACGTCGGTGAGGTGCTCGGCTTCATGGCACAGCGGGTGCTGGGCCAGTACGACCCGGTGCTGATGCTTCCGGCCCCGGCGTTCGCCCCGGCAGCCGGGCGCGCCGCCGATGCGGTGGACCGGCCGCCGGCCGCCCTCTACCTGGTCGAGCCCAACGTCGTGATGCTGCAGCGCGGGCAGGGCGCCCCGCCCGAGGCGCTGCGGCGCTGGCTCATCCTCCACGAGGCGACCCACGCCTGGCAGTTCGAGGCTCACCCGTGGCTCGGCCCGCACCTCGGAAGCCTGATGAACGGGCTGGTCGCGTCGGGACTGGGCGATGGCACGGGCGATCCCGAGCCCCGCGGCCTCACCTCCGAGGCGCTCCGCCGGATGGGCGTCGCCGTCGCCGGCCAGCTCCGGGGGATCGGCCGCCTCCAGGCGATCATGAGCGTGCTGGAGGGCTACAGCAATCTGGTGATGCACCGGGTCGGACGGGACCACATCGAGGACTTCGACGAGCTGGAGGCGGCCTTCCACCGGCGCCAGGCGGAGCGCAGCCTGATCGAGCGGCTGATCCTCGGATTGACCGGGATCTCGCTCAAGATGCGCCAGTACGACCTCGGCGAGCGCTTCTGCGAGGCGCTCATCGCCGCCGGCGGCTATCGCCTCCTCAACCGGGTGTGGGACGGCCCTGAGATGATGCCGACGATGGCTGAGGTTCGCGCCCCCGACCGCTGGATCGCACGGATCCGGCGAAACGGCTAGAGCCGGCGCGGCGTCCAGATTGACGCGCCCGAAGCGGGCTGAAGGTCTCCCCGAGACAGCCGCCCCCTCCCCCGACGACACCCGGTACGACCTGGTCCACGTCAGGCCCCGTCCCTGGGACGCGGGCCGCATCCGGACCGCCTCGCTGCTCCAGCTCGACTTCGAGTTCGCGGGCTCCTCCCTCTCCCTGGACGCCGCCCGGGCGCAGCGCCGAGCCCACGACCGCCATGGCATCTCCACGCTGATCGTGCCGGCCCGCTACGCCGCCGCCGCGATCGGCATCGCGGAGGCGGCGCTGCACGCACTGGCTGCCGTGCGCCCGAGGGGGGAGGGGACGCGTCCCGAGATGCCCCCGCTCCAGGCAGACCACCCCATGTTCTTCACCTTCCGGATCTCAACGGGCGAGGTCTCCGCGGGCGAGGCGGAAGCGCCGGCGGGCTCGGCGTCGGGACTTCTCGTCAACGTGGACAAGTGCGACGCCCACATCTGGAGCGCCGAGGAGATGGCCACCTATTTCGCCCTGATCGGCCCCCGCTGAGATGACTCCCCGGAAGCCGTCTCCAGGCCGGCGGCGGAGCGGGCCCGGCGAGGGGATGGGCGGCGGGCCGCGGTGGCGCGTCCTCTGTGCCCCCAACGCCTTCCGGGGGACCCTGACCGCCGCCGCCGCGGCGGCGGCGCTGGCGGCCGGCGTACGCGACGCGGGGGCACTGGCCCGGGCCCTGCCGATGGCGGACGGCGGCGACGGCACCCTGGACGTCCTCCTCGCGGTGTCGCCCTTCGCTCGCATCGAGCGGCACCGGGTCTGCGGCCCCCTGGGTGGCCGGCTGGTGGCCCGCCTGGGATGGATCTCCACGACCACGGCGGTCGTCGAGCTGGCGGAGACATCCGGCCTGCGGCGCCTCCGGGGTCGCACCGACGCCCTGCGCGCCACCTCCCGGGGTGCCGGCGAGCTGATCGCTTGCGCCCTGGGCGGGGGCGCCCGCCGCATCCTGGTGGGCATCGGCGGCTCGGCCTGCACCGACGGCGGCGCCGGGCTGCTCACGGCCCTCGGGGTGAAGCTCCTCGACGGGCGTGGCCGCCCCCTCGGCCTCGGCGGGGGAGCCCTCCCCGCGCTGGAATCCGCCGACCTCTCCGACCTGGACCCGCGTCTCCGCCTCTGCCGGCTCGAGGTCGTCAGTGACGTGGACAGCCCGCTGCTCGGCAGGCTCGGCGCAGCCCACGTCTTCGGGCCCCAGAAGGGGGCGACGGAGGCGGACGTCGACCGGCTGGCGGCCGGGCTGCGGCGGCTCGCAGAGGTGCTGGAGCGCGACGCGGGCGTCCCGGTCGCCCTCCGCGACCAGGCCGGTGCGGGGGCGGCGGGCGGGAGCGGCTACGGGCTGGCCGTCGCGGGCGCGGCCCTGCTGCCCGGAGCGTCACTGGTCGCCGACGCGATCGGGCTCGACACGGCCATCTCGGAGTCGGATCTCGTCCTCACCGGGGAGGGACGCCTGGACCGCCAGACCGCCTCCGGCAAGGCTCCGCTGGAGGTGGCGCGCCGCTCAGCCCGGCTGGGCGTCGCCTGCATCGCGGTGGCGGGCGAGGTGCGCTCCGACCCCGGGGGATTCCGCCGCACCATCTCGCTGGCGGACCTGGCCGGGCCGGGCGAGGATCCGCGCCGGGTGCCCCGGCGGCTGCTCCGGCGAGCCGGGGCACGGATCGTCCGCGAGATGGCCACCGCGGGCTGAGGCGCGCGACGCGCCTCCCGGGAGCGTCACCAGATCGGGCGCAGCCACTCCGCGTACTTGGGGTTTGCACCCGTCACGATGTCGTGGAAGAGGCCCTGGACCCGCAGGGTGAGCGGCCCGGGCTCGCCATCGCCGACGGTCCGGCGGTCGATCTCGACCACCGGGGCCACCTGCGCGCCGGTCCCGCACATGAAGACCTCATCGGCGATGTACAGCTCGCTCCGGCCGATGGAACGCTCAACCACGTCCAGTCCCATCTCCTCGCGGAAGAGGTGAATGAGCCCCTGTCGGGTGATCCCCTCCAGGATGTTGTCGGCCGGCGCGGGAGTCGAGATGACCCCACCGCGGATCAGGAAGATGTTCTCCCCACTGCCCTCGCAGACGTGCCCCGCGCCGGTGAGCATGATCGCCTCGTCGAAGCCGGCCTGGAGTGCCTCGGACTTGGCAAGCGCGCTGTTGATGTAGATGCCGGTGCACTTGGTCCGCGGCGGGGCCATGCTCTCGTCGATGCGCCGCCACGACGAGACCATGCAGCGCATCCCGCCGGTGGGCACGTAGTCCCCCATCGGCGCGGTGGCGATGGCGAAGCTGTCGGGCATGTCGTGGAGGCGGAAGCCGATGGTCTCGGCCGACTTGAAGATGAGCGGGCGGATGTAGGTCGTCTCCCGGCTGCCGTTGCGGCGGAGGAGCTCGTGGGTGATGGCGCACAGCTCCTCGACGCTGTGGGGGACGCGCATCTGCAGCACGCGGGCGTTCTGGTGGAAACGCCGGTAATGCTCCGGGAACCAGAGACCGTACAGCTGACCCCTCTCCTCGCTCCAGTAGGCCCGGATGCCCTCGAAGACGCCCGTACCGTAGTTGAGACCCTGGGTCAAGAGACCGATCCTGGCGTCGCGGTAGCGGCGGTATTCTCCGTCGAAGTAGATCCAGGAGTCGTCCCGGCGGGCGGCATCGTCGGTGGTGGGCGCGGAGGCGGTCTGCGTCATGGGCGCAGGTTACACCCGAGGCGTCAGGGGTGGACCCCGGCCCGGCCGGCTGGCGCCGGGCTCAGCGGGCGAGGCGGGGGAGGAGTGCGGCCGCCGCGGCCACGCCGGCCACCACCGCGATGGCGAGGACCCCGAAGTCGAGGAGCAGGGCGCTCGGCGTGCCGAGCAGCATGCCGCGCAGCGCGTCCACCTCGTAGCTCATCGGGTTCGCGGCGCTCAGGCCCTGCAGCCAGCCCGGCATCACCTTCACCGGGTAGAGCGCGTTGGAGGCGAAGAAGAGCGGCATGGTGATCGCCTGGCCGACACCCATCAGCCGTTCACGGTGGAGCACGATCCCGGCGATGGTCATCGAGAGGCAGGAGAAGAAGGCGGCACCGAGCACCACCGCGGCGGCGACCCCGAGCAGGTGGAGGGGATTCCAGTCGAAATGGATCTGCAGGATCGCCGAGAGGACGAGGATCACGACCACCTGGGAGACGGAGCGCACCCCCGCCGCGAACGCCTTGCCGCTGATCAGCGGCGAGGCGCGGGGTCGGAGTGGCCATCAGCTTGGTGAGGATCCCGGAGTCGCGCTCCCAGATGATCTGGATGCCGAAGAAGATGGCGATGAAGAGCGCGGACTGGGCCATGATCCCGGGCGAGAGATAGGCGAGATAGCTGATCCCGGGCGGGGTGGGGATCGCCCGGATGCGGCTGAACGTCTCCCCGAAGATCAGCAGCCAGAGCACCGGCTGGACGGCCCGGGTGTACAGCTCGGTCCGGTCATGCCGGATCTTGCGCAGCTCGACCAGCCAGAAGGTGAGGATGCGGCTCGGGTAGAGACGCCACCAGGGTGGCATCAGCGTGGCCGGAGACCACCGGTCAGCCGAGGCGCTGGGCGGTGCGACGCGTACGGCGGACATCGCGGCCTCCTCCTGTCATCTCCTCGTCCTCGATGGCGGTGCCGACGTCGTGGCGGAAGACGTCGTCGAGCGTCGCCCCCGGCCCGAGCCGCGCCTTCAGCTCGGCGGGAGTGCCCTCGGAGCGGATGCGACCGTGATGCATCAGGGCGATGCGCTCACAGAGCGTGTCCGCCTCCTCCATGTAGTGCGTGGTGAGCAGCACGGTCATGCCGGTCTCCTCGCGGAGCTCCCTGACCCTCTCCCAGACGTCCCCGCGTGCGAGCGGGTCGAGCCCGATGGTCGGCTCGTCGAGGACGAGCAGCGCCGGCCGGTTGACCAGTGCCTGGGCCAGCTCGAGGCGGCGGACCATGCCCCCGGAATAGGTGCTGACCAGGCGATCGCGCACGTCGTCGAGGCCCATGGCCGCGAGCACCTCGCGAACCCGCTGGTCCCGCTGCCCGCGAGGGAGGTCGAAGAGGCGGGCAAAGAGCCAGACATTCTCGTACCCGGTGAGCTGGAAGTCGGCGGAGAGCTGCTGGGGCAGATATCCGATCAGGTGCCGGACCAGCATCGCCGCGGTGCGGGTGTCGTGCCCGAAGACACTGACCGCGCCGGAGTCGGCGCGGATCAGGGTGGTCAGCACCCGGATGGTGGTCGTCTTGCCGGCTCCGTTGGGGCCGAGCAGGCCGAAGACCTCGCCGGGAGCGATGCTGAACGAGACCCCGTCGACCGCCTGCACGGTGCCGAAGCTGACGCGCAGGTCCGTGCAGGCGACGGGCAGCTGCCTCTCATCCGGTGGCGCTCCCGCCGGAAGGGCCGTCTCAGCCGTCATGGGACTCCTCGGACGGTGCCGCCAGCGCGGGCGCCCCTCCCGCCGTCTCCTCGTCGAGGGAGTCGACGATCCGCTCCAGGACCGGCAGGGCACGGGCGAGCAAACGGCGGTCCCCGGTGCTCAGCTCCGAGAGCCGGGCGGCCAGGATCTCGCCACGCCGATCGCGCCAGCGCTGGAGGCGGACCTCCGCCACCGGGCGGAGACGGAGCCGGGCGACCCGCCCGTCGCCGGCGTCCGCAATCCGGTCCACGAACCCGGCGCCGGTGAGGCTGTGGACGAGGGTGCTCACCGTGTTCGAGGCCAGCCCCAGCTCGGCGGCCACATCGTGGATGCGAATCCCCGGACGCCGGTTGACCAGGCGAAGGATCTCCAGCTGCGCTTCGGGGAGCGGATCCGAGTCCATGCCGGCGCGCACCTGCCGGTTGAGGCGGCGGCGCAGCCGGCCGGCAGCCAGCGCCAGCCTTCCGGCGAGCGCATCGAGGTCGGTCGAGGGGGCGGCGTCGATCGAAGCGGCGGGCACGACGCCATGGTATCAATTCTGTCCGAGACAGATATGACTGCCTCTGATACGTCTGCATCACCGCGGTTGGGGGGCAGCGACACTGGATCAGAGGTCGCGTGCCAGGCCGGTGTCGCGTCGGTGACGAGATCGTGACTCACCGTCCGACGAGACGGGATGGGGGCCGACTAGCGTGGATGGTACCCATGCAGCCCGGCGCTTCCCGACGAGCCCCCGTCACTGGACCCGCTGTCCGGCGGCGAGCCGCGCCCACGGCGCCGGTGCCACCGGGGCATCCGGCCGCCGACGCGGCCACTCCCCAGAGTGTGGTGCTCGACCTCTTTGGCGCGCTGAACTCCATCATGGTGACCGCCTCCAACCGGGCTCTGCGGCTGAGTGGCGCGGACCGCGCGGCCCACGCGCCGGCTGAGTTCGAGCAGGAGGCTTTCAATCTCAACGCCGAGCTGGCGACGGTCGTCCAGCTGGCGGCGGAGGCGGCGCGCACCCTGAGCGGGGCGGACGAGGCGGTGGTCGAGGTCACCACGCTGAGAGGCAAGGTCCACCGGGCCGGCGCGCGAGGTGGCCACCCGTGGCCGGTCGCCGCCGTCAGCACGCTCGAGATCTCCGCCGGGCTCGCGACGCATGAGAGCACTGTCCACAAGGCGGGGAGGCGTCCCGGCGCCCCCTCGGTGATCACCGTTCCCCTGCATTCCTCCGGCATGAACATCGGATCCGTCACGGTGACCTCGATCCGGCCCCGCGCCTTCAGCGCGGTCCAGGCCGCTGCGCTCGAGCACCTCGGCGCCCAGGTCGGATCAGCCGCCCTGCGGCTGCACATGCTCGGGGAGATGCTCCGGATCGACCAGCAGCGCAAGGGCGTCCTCGAAACCAGCGAAGCCCTGTTCCGCCGGCTCTTCTACGAGAACCCCGTGCCGATGTGGGTGATAGACAGCGAGACGGGGCGTTTCCTCGCCGTCAACGACGCCGCCTGCGCCCACTACGGATACTCTCGCGAGGAGTTCGCGGAGATGACGGTTGCGACAGTCCGGCGCGACGCCGCCCAGTGGGCCATCGACCTCAGGAACGCCCGCCTCCGGAATACGACGATGCGCGCCCGCCACCGTCTGCGCGACGGCCGGGTCATCGACGTGGAGGTCACCACCGGGCCGCAGGACTTCCAGGGCCGTCCCGCGATCCTCTCGATCATCACTGACGTGACCGAGCGCAACCGCCTTCAGAAGGAGTTGCGCGAGGGAGCGTTGCGTGACCCGCTGACAGGGCGAGCCAACCGAGCACTCTTCACCGAACGCCTCGCGCATGCACTCGCCCAGTCACATCGGCGGAGCGCCGTCACCGCCGCCCTCTTCGTCGATGTGGACCACTTCACGACGGTCAACGACAGCGTCGGCTACACGGTCGGCGACGCCGTGCTCCAGGCGATCGCAGCGCGGCTCGCGCTCACCCTCCGTCCCGGCGACACCGTCGCCCGGCTGAGCGCCGACGAGTTCGCGGTGCTCCTCGAGGACGTGGGCGACGTGAACCGTGCCGCGGACGTGGCGGAGCGGCTCCACGACGCTTTCGCCGTCCCCCTCGAGTTCCGGGGCGGCTCGCTGACGGTCGGGCTCAGCATCGGCGTGGCGGTGTCGACCGACTCGGGACCCGGGGCCGCCGAGATGCTCCGAGACGCCAAGCTGGCGATGGAGGCGGCCAAGGACGCGGGCCGGGGACGTGTCGAGCTCTTCTCCCCACTCATGCTCGCGTCGGTGACGGATCGGCTGAACCTGGACCAGGACCTGCGCCACGCGGTGGAGCGCGGCGAGCTGCGCGTCTTCTACCAGCCGCTCGTCTCCATGCAGAGCGGAGCCATCGTCGGCTCCGAGGCGCTGGTGCGCTGGCAGCATCCGACCCGCGGCCTGGTACCGCCCGACAGCTTCATCCCGCTCGCCGAGGAGATCGGGGCGATCAGTGTCATCGACACCTGGGTGCTGCGGACCGCCTGCGCCCAGGCGGCAACCTGGTGCAGGGCCGGCCATCCCGATTTTTTCATGGCCGTCAACGTGTCGGGCCGGGAGCTGGGACGGTCCGACCTGGTGGACCGGATCGAGGCCGTGCTCTTCGAGAGCGGCCTGCCCCCGGACCGGCTCGAGGTCGAGATCACCGAGTCCACCGCGGCGGCACAGCCGGTCGAGGCTCTCGAGGAGCTCCACCAGCTCCGCCGGGCCGGGATCAGCATCGCCATCGACGACTTCGGCACCGGCTACTCCAGCCTCAGCAAGCTGGCCACCTTCCCGGCCGACCGGCTCAAGATCGATCGCTCATTCCTGAGCGGCATCAAGCGTGAGACGGACGAGGCCCCCCTGGTCTCGGCGACCATCGCCCTCGCCCACCAGCTCGGCATGAAGGTCACCGCCGAGGGCGTCGAAACCCCGGCCCAGCTGGCCTTTCTCCGCCGCCAGGGCTGCGACCTTCTCCAGGGTTACATCTTCAGCCGGCCGGTCCCCGCCGAGCAGTTCGAGGAGCTGCTGGCGCAGCCGCGACACAGGTCCCTGACCGCCTGATCCGGCACCCGCGACAGCGACGCCTGACCGCCTGTTCCGGCAACCCCACGGCACCCCCGGATCGGCCTGATACAGTTGCCGGTCACCATCTCTGACCGCCCCGACCGGAACAGCCCGCCGAGCCGTGGTGGTCCTGATCGGTTCGGAGCCAAGAGGAGGCCAGGTCATGACCCTCGACCCCCCCCGTGGCGGGCTACCGGAGGCCCGCGCCGTGCGCTGGAACCCGACCCCGGAGGAGCTGCGTGAGCTGACCTCCCGGATGCCCAATGCACGCCTCACCGCCTTCGACAATTACAACGTCCAGACCAAGGTCACGGCGCGCAGCGCGGCGAGCACCTTCGTGGTCACCGACACCCCGGAGCGGCACAGCGGCAAGACCATCACGCGAGCGGAGGGGGCCCGCCTCGCGGCGGCCCAGGATGCGTACATCCGCGACCAGGAGATGCTGGTCATCGACGGGTACATCGGCAACGACCCCGACGACCGCGTCCGCGCCCGGTTGTACATCGAAGCGGCCCACGCCAACATCGCCGGCATGCAGCGCTGGCTGTACTTCGACGCCGAGGAAGCCGGCCCTGATTTCGAGCCCCGCCTCACGGTCATCTACACACCCAACCTCGCCGCGCCCGGTTACCCGGACGACCGGATCATCGCCGTCGACCTCGATGCCGGGGTCACCCGGGTGCTCAACTCCGACTACTTCGGAGAGTCCAAGAAGGGTGGGCTGCGGATGTGGAACGCCCTGGTCTTCGAGCGGGGCGGCCTGGGACTGCATGCGGGCTGCAAGGTGATCCCGACGCCCCGGGGCGAGCAGGGCATGCTCATCGTCGGCCTCTCCGGAACCGGGAAGACGACCACCACCTTCACCCGCCAGAACGACTCCAAGCCGGTGCAGGACGACTTCGTCGCCCTCTACCCCGGCGGCCGGGTGGTCGCCACCGAGAACGGCTGCTTCGCCAAGACCTTCAGCCTCGACCCGGCCTTCGAGCCGAGCATCTATGGCGCCGTCTGCAAGCCCGAGGCCTACCTGGAGAACGTCTCCCAGAACGCCGGCGGTGAGGTCGACTTCTTCGACACCGCCTACACGCAGAACGGTCGCGCCGTCTTCCGGATGGAGGCGCTCGGCTGGCACCGCGACGCGCGGGATCTCCCCGGCGTCGAC
>Ga0224557_1004307_pt1 | contig 10480 bp, 13 predicted proteins | sample 714S31014metaG_FD_180677 | JGI IMG/M metagenome (GOLD analysis project Ga0224557, IMG submission 180677) | Peat soil microbial communities from Stordalen Mire, Sweden - 717 S3 10-14 | ecosystem: Environmental > Terrestrial > Soil > Wetlands > Peat | place: Sweden: Norrbotten County, Stordalen... | reverse complement strand
TCCCTGAGCGATGGGAAGCATCTACGCAATTGCCAACCAGAAGGGTGGCGTCGGAAAGACGACCACCGCCGTCAACCTGGCCGCGTGCATAGCGGAGGCGGGCTATCGCACGCTGCTCATTGACGTCGACCCGCAGTGCAACGCCACAGTCGGCATCGGTCTGCCAAAAGACAGCAACCCCAGTGTCTATGACCTTTTGAGCGGCGATGCGACGCTCGAGCAGATTGTTGTGCAGAGCCCCGTGGACCATCTCTGGGTGGCCCCGGCCAGCCCCGATCTGGCAGGAGCGAACGTTGAACTGCCGCGCATAGTGGGCTCGGAAACGCGGCTCAAGGAGGCGCTTGCCGGTGTCCGTGACCGCTACGCCTTCACACTGCTTGACTGCCCGCCGTCTCTGGGCCCGCTCACGGTCAACGCCCTGGTCGCGGCGGACAAGGTGCTCGTGCCGGTCCAGGCCGAGTACTTCGCGTTGGAGGGCCTTGCCGGCCTGCTTGACACGCTCAGCCTGGTTCAGCGCGAGCTCAATCCGCGCCTGACCATCGCCGGCATGGTCCTGACGATGTTCGATGCACGGACCCGCTTGGCTCAGGATGTGCAGACCGAGATCCGCAGCCACTTCCCCGACCTTGTCTTTCAAACCGTTATTCCTCGCAACGTTCGGATCAGCGAGGCGCCCAGTTTCGGTAAGCCCGTGATCCATCACGACCCACACTCCGCAGGCGCCGCCGCTTACTTTGAACTGGCGAAGGAGGTCGCTGCCCGTGGCTGAGAAGAACAAAGGGATGGGCCGTGGGCTGGCGGCGATCCTGGCAGCCGCTCCGCGTGACGATCATGAGGAATTGCGGCAACTTCCCGTCGAGTTGATCACCGCGAACCCCCGTCAGCCCCGCCGGCACTTTGACCCAGAGACGCTGGTCCTGCTGGCCGACTCGCTTCGCGCACGCGGCATGATTCAGCCGGTTCTGGTGCGGCCGGTCGCCGGCGGTACCTACGAGCTTGTCGCCGGCGAGCGCCGCTGGCGGGCCGCGCAGATCGCGGAACTTGACACGATGCCCGCTGTCGTCAGGCAACACGATGACGCGGCATCGCTTGAGCTCGCTGTGATCGAGAACATGGCGCGAGAGGACCTCAACCCGGTCGAGGAGGCGCGCGCCTGCGCCGCCCTCGTGGAGGAGCTCAGCCTCACCCGTGAAGAGGTTGGCCTCCGGGTCGGTCGCAGCCGGGTTGCTGTTTCCAACCTGATCCGTCTGCTCGACTTGCCGGATGAGGCGCTTTCGCTGCTTGAAGACGGTCAGCTCTCCGAGGGTCATGGACGCGCGCTCCTGCTCGCGTCTGACAATGCGGCTCGCCGGAGCCTGGCGCGCCAAGCCGCAGCCGCAGGCTGGTCCGTGCGCGAACTTGAGTCCCGTGCGCGGGCAGCGGACGCGTCCGCGCCGCCCGAGGGTGGCGACTCCGGCTCCGATGCCTCCCCTCACCCGGATCGCCAAGCCGCGATTGAACAGATCGCGGACGCGCTCGGTGAAGCCTTCAGGGCCGACGTCAAGGTCAAGGGCACGTCCACCGGTTTCACTGCGCAGATCGGCTTTACCTCGCTAGACGAAGCGCTTGAGTTTGCGGCCCGCATGGGCGCCAACTAGCCTGCGCAAGGCTCGCTAAGATGTGCGCTCCTTCGGGCGATTAGCTCAGTCGGTTAGAGCGCTTCTCTGATAAGGAAGAGGTCCCAGGTTCGAATCCTGGATCGCCCATAGCCGGACTTGCCTGCAAAATGGCCGCTTTTGAGAACGCGCTCAGCGGCCGGGCGTGGGCACGTTTGCCGTCATGGGCAGCTCATGGGCAGCCGAGCTTTCGCGGGCAGCCAAAATCGTCGCCTCGGCGTCGAGCCTCGGAGCGTCTGCCAGCTCGTCGATGACGTGCCCGTAAGTGCCGAGCGTGAGCGCGGCTCCGTGCCCGAGCCAGCGGGCGACCTCGATCACCGAGCGGCCTTCGTGGAGCCACAGGCTCGCCGCTGAGTGCCGCAGGTCATAGGGCCGAGCGTGAGCGACACCGGCGGCCGTCAGGGCACGACGGAACGCCTTGCGCCGCCACGACTGCCACGCGGCTTCGCTCCACACGACGCCGTGGGCGTTGGGGAACACGAGTTCATCGTCCGCGGGCCTGCCTGAGCGCATCCGCCACTCTCGGAGGTCGGCCGCCAGCGGGGCCACAAGCCGGACCGTGCGGGTCTGTCCGGTCTTGGTCGGCTTGAGTTCGCCCATCGAGGCGGCTCGCTCGACGAGGATCGTCCGCTCGCGCACATCGGACCAGCGCAGCGCGAGCGCCTCGCCTGGCCTGAGTCCTGAGTAGGCCAGGACCGCGAGCAGCGTGGCATCGCGCGGTGAGCTGCCCGCCCGCATGCGTTCGACGGTTGCCGGCGCAAGCGGTGTGACCTCGGGACCGCGGGGGACGGCTGCCTTGCGAACGACCCGGCTCGGGTTGACCTCGCACGCAGCGGAGTCGATCCGAGCGTGGGGCTGATGTGCCGGCCGTACACCGCTGCGTAGACCGCTCGCGTCTTTGGGGCCAGCGCGGCGATGTAGACGGGCGTAAAGGTGTCGGAGACGTAGGCGTCGAGCGTCTCGCCGCCGCGGTCGATCGTCTCCGCGAGCAGTCCCAGGCGAGCCTGACGCTTGACCTCGCGGCGTAGTCCACGGCGTCCGTTGCTTTCCCATCGACGTGTCAATCCATTTCCCGACGCCTTTCAGCGTCATGGAAAACCGCACCCAACCCGGCAACTTGGCTGCTCGGCTCCTCGCCCCAGAGCGCGATCTGGGCCGCCGAGCTCGGCTATCAGCACCGTCCGCGCAAACAGACGGGCGTTCGGCCAGCAGACGATCCGCTGCCGCGGGCTCACCGCGCGATCTCCAACCTCAAAGCGTGGATGCACGGCACCCATCGAGGTGTCTCAAAAGAGCATCTGCCCGTCTACCTCGACGAGTTCGTGTTCCGCCACAACCGGCGAGGCACCCCAATGGCCGCCTTCCAGACCCTGCTCGGGCTCGGTGCGATCCACGATCCGACGACCTATGACCAGATCACCGCACTCAGGCGAACAGCCTGAGCCAACCGGATACGCATCAGCGCACTAGCGCGACCGCCTGCCCGCGCAGGTTTATGAATTACCTACTGGTCTCTGCGCATTTTCTGCCAGGTCTCTAGAGGGACTCTTTTGGTGGGCTGGTTGAGTGCAGTCCATGTACTTAACCTATCTGCGCCGAGAACTGCGGCGCCGCAAAAAGCAGGCGATTGTCGTAGCGCTCGGTCTGGCGATCGGCATCGGCCTGGTAGTGACAGTTTCTGCTGCCTCGGCAGGTGTCAAGACCGCCCAGGGGACCGTTCTCCATTCGCTTTACGGAGTCGGAACGGATATGACCGTGAGCAAGTCCGCCAAGGCGGGTACCGGCTCCGCGCAGCATTTCGCCTTCGGCAGCGGGGGCTCCGGGAGCCGTGCGTCGGCCGGCACCCACGTCTCGCGTAACACGTTGCGCCCGACGGGCGGGTCAACCCTGTCCCAGTCGGACGTGGCTAAGGTCGCCTCGCTGAGCGGAGCGAAGGCCGTGGCCGGGGGCCTCACGCTCACCGACACGTCGTTCTCGGGCACGATCCCCAGTTCGTCCAGCGGCGGGTCGCGCAGCGGCGGCGCAGCGGCGGGCGGCTCGTCGTTCAACGTCAGCTCGTTCACCGTCGACGGCGTGCAGATCTCGAACTCTGACGTCGGACCGCTGGTCGCCTCGCAGGTGAGGAAGGGCAGGTACTTCTCGGCGGACGAGAACACCGCGGACGTCGCAGTCGTCAGCTCCTCCTACGCGACGCAGCACAGCCTGAAGGTCGGCTCCAAGCTCGAAGTTGGCGGCAAGCAGATGACCGTGATCGGCATCGCCGACGTTTCGAGCAGCGCTGCCAACGTGTACATACCGCTCGGCACCGCCCAGGCGCTCTCCGGGCTCAAGCACGACGTGACCACAATCTATGTCGCCGCGTCGAGCGCATCGAACGTATCGAAGCTCGCGTCCGAGACCCGCAGCGCGGTTCCCGGTGCCACCGTGTCCACCTCGGCCTCGCTGGCCAGTGACGTGAGCGGCTCGCTCCAGAGCGCCTCCAGCCTGGCCACCGACCTCGGCAAGTGGATGTCGATAGCCGCCATGGCTGTGGCGTTCCTGATCGCCAGCCTCCTGATGGTGGCCTCCGTCTCCCGGCGCGTGCGCGAGTTCGGGACTCTCAAGGCGATCGGCTGGCGCACCCGCCGTGTCGTCGGCCAGGTGATGGGCGAGGGTCTGGTGATCGGGCTCGCGGGCGGGATAGCCGGTCTGGTGCTCGGGATCCTCGGGGCCGAGGCCATCACCGCGATCTCACCCTCGCTGACGGCCAGCCTGGGCTCTTCGAGTGCCGCCGGCAGTGGCGGCGGCTTCGCGGGCGGCGGGGTCGGGCATGCGCTCGGCGCCGCCGACTCCGTGCTCGTGCATCTGACCGCGCCACTGCAGGGCGGGACGATCGCGCTCGCGATCCTGCTGGCCATCGCGGGCGGTCTGATCGCGGGGGCGTTCGGCGCCTGGCGCGCCTCACGTATGCGGCCGGCCGCTGCCCTGCGGACGCTCGCCTGAACAGGCGCTTGATCCGGGCGCCTGACCATCATTCGCAACCAAGGAGATCAGTCAATGAACCAGAACACATCCAACCTATATGAGGTGACCGACGTGCACAAACACTTCGGTTCCGGCGCGGGCACGGTGCGCGCGCTGGACGGGGTCGACCTGACCATCGCCCGGTCCGAGTTCCTGGCCATCCAGGGACCGACCGGCCAGGGCAAGTCGACCCTGTTGACGCTGCTGGGTGCGCTCGACCGGCCGACCTCAGGGCGACTTGAGTTCGACGGCCGCGACCTCGGTACGCTCAGTGAGGACGCGCTCGCCGATCTGCGCGCCCGCGCCTTCGGCTTCGTCTTCCAGACGTTCAACCTGATCCCGACGCTCACGGCTCAGGAGAACGTCGAGATGGCGCTGGTGCCCACGCACGTCGAGGCGAAGGAGCGGCGCGAGCGGGCGGCCCAGATGCTTGCGGAACTGGGCTTGGAGCACAGGCTCACCCACCTGCCGCACGAGCTGTCAGGAGGACAGCAGCAGCGGGTCGCGATCGCGCGCGCACTCGTCAAGGGCCCGCGCGTGCTGCTAGCCGACGAGCCTACGGGCAACCTCGACGAGCAGACCCGAGATGAAATCGTCGGTCTGCTGGAAGAGCTGTGGAGTGAGCGCGGGCTGACGCTGATCGTGGTTACCCACGACAGCTCCATCGCTCAGCGAGCCCAGCGCATCGCGGTGATCCGCGGCGGCCGGGTCAGTATCGGCGAAGGCGAGCCGCTGGTGCTCGCCTGAGCCCGGGCCCTACGGGTTCCGAACGTTATGTGAGGCTCGGCCCCGGCAGGCCGTCCGTCGGGAGCGCGGAGTCGACCGAAAAGAGGGAGCGATGACCGAACAAGACGACGAGGCCGGCAGACATGCCGGCCTTTTGCAACGTGCGACATTGGGCCCAATCCTGAAGATGTCAGAGCGCCTGGGCAAGAGGAAGCGGAAAGCGCTGAAGCGCGCCCAGAAAGCAGGCGCTCGCGTCCACCGGCGGCAGGAGGATGTGGCGGAAGGCCTCGTGTCGGCCGCCAGTTCGAGCGCGCTCCACCTCCTCTACGGCAACGGCAAGCCCCACTGAATAGGGGTGCATGCGGTGCCGCCGGGCCTCGACGAGGTCGGCGCCCTAACCGTCGTCGCGCAGGACGGTGCGGTGGCTGGGTACGTCAGCTGGCACTGGCGACACTGGGGGCCGAACCGGGCGTCGTGGTGTCCGATGATCGGCATCTGGATCCGGCCCGAGCATCGCGGCCAAGGCATCGGCAGCGCCGCCCAGCCGGTTCCGTAACCTAAACGTCTCTCTTCCAGCTTCCGCACGCAGGAGTGGCACACCCGATGGCCATCACCGAGACGCAGGGCACAGCCGGCGCCGGGCCGCAACCCGGCGCCGACCAACTCGCTACCACGATCGATAAGGCGCTTTTGCTGGTCGCCGGCGTGGTCATTCTCGGGGTGGTCATGTCGATCCTCGACACGACGGTCGTAAACGTCGCGATCAACACGCTCGCCAGCCGCTTCCACACGACGCTACCGACGATCCAGTGGGTCGCGACCGGGTACACGCTCGCTTTGGCGACCGTGATCCCGCTGAGCGGCTGGATCGCCGACCGGTTCGGCACCAAGCGGCTCTACATGACGTCGATCGCGCTGTTCGTGGTCGGCTCGTCCCTCTCGGGCCTCGCGTGGTCCTCGGGAACGATCATCCTGTTCCGCGTCCTACAGGGGCTCGGTGGCGGCATGATCATGCCCGCCGGCATGACGATCCTGACTCGGGCCGCCGGCCCGCGACGCATCGGCCGTGTGATGGCGATCATGGGCGTGCCGATGCTGCTCGCGCCGATCTTCGGCCCGATCCTCGGTGGATACCTGGTGACGGACGCGTCGTGGCGCTGGATCTTCTTCATCAACCTTCCGATCGGCGTTGTCGCCCTGGTCTGGGCGCGGCGCGTACTGCCCAAGGACGTCGCCGCGCACGAGCAGAAACTCGACCTGGTGGATCTGCTGCTGCTCTCCCCAGGCCTGGCGCTGTTCATCTACGGGTTGGCCGAGTCCAACAGCAGCGGCGGCTTCGGCTCAGTCAAGGTGCTGATCCCGATCGTCGTCGGCATCGGACTTATAGCGACCTTCGTCTGGCACGCGCTGCGCTCCAGCGACCCACTGATCGACCTACGGCTGTTCAGGAGCCGGGTCTTCTCGACCTCCTCGCTGACCCTGGTGCTGTTCGTGATCGCCGTCTTCGGCTCTTTCCTGTTGCTGCCCCTGTACTTCCAGGCGGTCCGCGGCGATTCCGCGCTGCAGAGCGGGCTGCTCCTGGCTCCGCAGGGCTTGGGCTCGATGATCGCGATGCCGATCGCAGGCATCCTCTCTGACAAGACCGGCTCTGGACGGATCGTCCCGTTCGGCCTTGCCGTGGTCATTGCTGCCGTGCTCTGGCTGACCCAGATCGGCGCCCACACGTCGTACGAGCTTCTCTGCGTGGACCTGTTCGTGTTCGGGATAGGCATGGGCTTCGGGATGATGCCGGTGTTCAGCGGGGCGCTGCAGTCGCTGACCGGCGCCGCGGTGGCGCGCGGCACCACCGCGCTCAACATCTTCCAGCAGGCCGGTGCGTCAATCGGCACAGCGGTTCTGTCGGTACTGCTCGCGCACGAGATCAGCGTCGAGCTCGGCGGTGGTCACGGGTCGATCGGCTCGGCCGCGAGGCTCTCGCCCGCCGCGCGTGCGCACATAGCCGGACCGATGGCAGCCGCCTGGGGTAAGACCTTCTGGTGGGCCCTGGGATTGTTGGTGATCGCGTTCCTGGCCTCACTGTTGTTGCCCAAGAGCAAGCCGGAGTTCCATGAGGGCGCGGCATCGCCCGCAGCGATCCCGCTCTAGTGCCGACAGTGGTCCTCCGCAGATAATCGCGTCCGCGGCAACGAGTCCCTACCCCCACGCCGAAAGGTTCAAAGATGATTTTGGAGCAAGCTGTGTTCACTGTTACCCCGGGATCAGAGAGTGACTTCGAGGCGGCGGTCGAGCAGGCGAAGGAGGTGGTCGGACAGGCGCACGGCTTTCGCTCCTTGAGCCTTCTGCGAGGGCTGGAGCAGCCCGCCACCTACCTGCTGCTGATCGAGTGGGACACCCTTGAGGACCACACCGTCGGCTTCCGCGAATCCGAGCTGTTCCTGCGTTGGCGTGAGCTGGTCGGTCCGTTTTTTGCCTCGCCGCCGGTGGTGCAGCACTTCGGCGCCGCCGTCGTCATCAAGGTCGGCGGTGGGTGAGAACGCCCTGACGGTGGTTGGCAACCTCGCCGTCGACCGGGTCAACGGAGGCCCGCCCAGTGCAGGTGGCTGCCCGTCGTTCGCCGGCGCCGCCCTCACCAAGTCGGGCGCCGGCGGCCGCATCATCACCCAGCGTGCGCCGCGTGACGCGGCCGTGTTCACCGAGATGCTGGACGCGATCGGCGCGCCGACGCTGGTACTCGACTGTGAAACCACGAGTGCCTTCGCGTTGGACTACAGCGGTGAGCAGCGCACGATGACGGTAGTCGGGCTCGGCGATCCGTGGACGCCCGCTCACTTCGATGCGGATCCGATCGATACCAGTTGGGTCCACGTCGCACCGCTGCTGCGCAGTGACTTCCCGACCGCCACCGTCGCGGCCTTGGCAAGCGCTGGTCGCCGGGTGTCCTACGACGGCCAGGGCTTGGTTCGCGCTGCTCGCCTGGGACGAATGGTGACGGACAGCGCCTATGACCACGCGGTACTCGAGCACCTCACGGCTCTCAAGCTCGCCGATGACGAGGCTGTGATCATCGCTGGTGGCGGAACGTTCGCGGAAGCCGACGCGGCTCGGCTCGGCGTGCCCGAGATCCTCGTGACCTTCGGCTCGGCGGGCGCGGATGTGTACATCGATGCCGTCAAGACCCACGTCTCTCCGAATCGCAGCATCCAGGGCGTCCACACGACCGGCTCGGGGGACATGTTCGCCGTCTCCTACGCCGCGAGTCGCGCCGCGGGCGTCGGTCCGGTCGATGCCGCGCAGGCGGCCTGCGCGCTCGTCGCGGACGTGCTCGAGCATCGCCGCGATCACTGATCTCCAGCGCAACAGTTAAAGTCCGTCCCATGGCTCAACTGGTTTCGCTTCCCGAAGCAATCGCCGAGGTCGTCAGGGACGGCGACAGCGTCGCGCTCGAGGGCTTCACGCATCTGATTCCGTTTGCCGCGGGTCATGAGGTCCTGCGCCAGGGGCGCCGGGAGCTCGAGCTGATTCGGATGACGCCCGATCTGCTGTACGACCAGATGATCGGCTTCGGAGCCGCGCGCAAGCTGGTGTTCTCGTACGGCGGTAACCCCGGTGTCGGTTCTCTGCACCGCTTTCGTGATGTGGTTGAGCACGGCTGGCCGCATCCGATTGAGCTTGAGGAGCATTCGCATGCGGGCATGGCGAACCGCTATGTCGCCGGAGCATCGAAGCTTCCGTTCATGGTGATGCGCGGCTACTCGGGCACCGATCTGGTCGCTCATACGAACGTCAAGGAGATCGTCTGCCCGTTCACGGGTGAGCGCTTGACTGCCGTGCCGGCGCTGAATCCGGATGTCGCGATCGTGCACGCGCAGGAGGCTGACCGTGACGGCAATGTGCAGCTGTGGGGCATCCCTGGTGTGCAGAAGGAGGTCGTGCTCGCGGCCGCCAAGTCGGTGGTCACCGTCGAGCGGATCGTTGAGCAGCTGGAGCCGCGTCCGGGCGGCGTCGTGATCCCCGGCTGGGTGATCGATTTCGTCGCGCAGGCTCCCGGCGGCTCTCAACCCTCGTACGCGCTGGGCGTGACCGAGCGCGACAACGACTTCTACCGGGAGTGGGACGTGATCAGCCGTGATCGCGAGCAGTTCATGGCTTGGATGGAAGCCAACGTGATCGGCAAGGTGGCGGCATGAGCGCGGCGCCAGAAGCGTCTGCCACCGGCTATGACACCGGTGAGCTGCAGACGATCGTCGCGGCTCGAAGCCTGGCGGGGAAGCGCTCGTGCTTTATCGGCGTCGGGCGGCCGAGCACGGCCGCCCTGCTGGCGCGGATGGTGCACAACCCTGAGCTGGTGTTGGTCTACGAGTCGGGCACGATCGGCGCGAAGCCGTTCCGGGTGCCGCTGTCGATCGGTGACGGGGAGCTGGCGCAGACCGCTGATTTCGTGGTCTCCGTTCCGGAGATGTTCAACTACTGGATCGGGCCGGGACGGGTGCAGGTCGCTTTTCTCGGCGCTGCTCAGGTGGATCGCCACGCGAACCTCAACTCGACGGTGATCGGGGACTATGCGCATCCCAGGACGCGATTGCCCGGTGCCGGTGGTGCGCCTGAGATCGCGACCGGTTGTGCCGAGGTTGTCGTGATCGCCCCGCATGGCAAGCGCACCTTCGTGGAACAGCTCGACTTCATGACCACCCGTGGCGATCACACGACGCTGGTCATCACTGACCTCGGGGTGCTCGAACCCCGTAACGGCGAGCTGACGCTGACCACGCTGCACCCGCGTGTCACAGTTGAGCAGGTGCAGGACGCGACCGGGTGGGAGCTGAAGGTCGCGGACGAGCTGGCGGTATCGGCTGAACCGACCGGGCACGAGCTGTCAGCACTGCGGGAATTGGTGTCCAGGTAACCGAGAGCGATGAGCGGAGCAAGATGAGCGCCACCGAGGAAGAGCAAGAGGTTCGCCAGATCTACGATCCGGTGGTTGGTACGCCGACGAACTATCGGCGTGAGGGCGCGGATGCGCAGCCGCCGCTTGACTACCCGCCGTATAAGTCGACGCAGTTGCGTCACCCGAAGCAGCCGCTGGTGTATTTGCCGCA
>Ga0224557_1004304_pt1 | contig 10486 bp, 8 predicted proteins | sample 714S31014metaG_FD_180677 | JGI IMG/M metagenome (GOLD analysis project Ga0224557, IMG submission 180677) | Peat soil microbial communities from Stordalen Mire, Sweden - 717 S3 10-14 | ecosystem: Environmental > Terrestrial > Soil > Wetlands > Peat | place: Sweden: Norrbotten County, Stordalen... | reverse complement strand
AAGTGCTCCCTGTACGTTAGTTCTAGTAAGTTTAGACGTAATGTTCGAAGCCTGCCCATGTTCTTCCCTCAAATGATTTGTAACATCTGAAATCTGTTTATCAGAAGGAATATAAAGGGAAATTAACTCTGTGCCCCTTCGACTTTTTCTTCTTAGAGTTTCAAGCCTCTTTTTTAATTCATATTTTTCATATGTACACTGTTCAACCATTTCAGCTTCCCCTTGTCTTAATATAATATGGTTTTATGGACCTTTTTTTCTTAACTCTCAGCTAAACGTTGGGTCATGTCCCTGAATTATTGATCAATTCCGAAAAAGCGAGTACATCCCACTTATTTGATGAATATATTGGGAGATTCTCACGCTTTCGATTTTCAATGATTCATACCCACGACCAAACGTTGTATTACCTTTTTATCATTAACCAAGAAAGCAATAATTGTCCCAGTCAAAAATACAGCCAAAGAGCAGTACTTTTTTACAGAACGCATTGTATATCGGTGTAAATTCTCCATATTGCATGTTTTTTTGGCATCGACGCGCTCGTAATCCGGCGGCAAATAAATCATTGCCGAATCCCAGGGGCCGCAAATGGCTATTTTATAAATTTTGCCGGGGGGAACGCCTCCTTCTTTTGTGACGAAAGCCTGAATTTTTTCGGAAGCCTCTTTAAAAGACTCTCCCCAATAATCGGATTCATAACGGCCATAGGCCCCATTCACACCGCCTGTAAACTGGTTGGCGAAGATATACTCATAAGGATGCAATCGCACCATAATTGCAATTTGTATGGCGACGCCGACAAGAAGGACAAGCGCAAATAAACCGCCGACAACGCGACGCGCAACCTTCCGCCTGAATTGCGACACGCAAGATACAAAAGCCGCGCGCGCCGCTAAAGCTGCCGTTACGCATAGCAAAGGCACGGCAAACAAAAAGTGCCGCACGCAATCATATAAAGACGAGTGCCGAAGAATGGCATAGGAGATCGGAAAAACTATCATCAAAAGCATAAGCGCGAAACTTTGCTTCTGTACCGGCGTAAAATGCCGCCAGATTTTCGGCATGTATAAGATGGCGATAGCCAAAAGGAACAGAAGCAAGTCTGCGATCTGAATAAGAACCTGAGCGATTCATTGGAGCAGATGAATACAGTCAAGCAGAACGCCCTTAATACCGAAACTACCCTGATGCAGGAGATAGACTCCTTAAAGGGCGAGTTGAGCAAGATCGCGGCAGCGCTCGATGTTTCCGAAAAGACGAGGGCGGATCAGAAAGTCCAGATAGACAATCTGGGAGAAAAACTCAACCTCGCGCTTGCCGACAAGGTTCAGGAAATGAAGCAATACCGCTCGGAGTTTTTTGGCAAGTTGCGCCAGGTTTTAGGAAACCGCCCCGGCATTCGTATCGAGGGAGACCGCTTTATCCTGCAATCGGAACTTTTATTCGCTTCCGGCTCTGCCGACCTCGGAACGGAGGGTGCCGAACAGGTCAATCAACTCGCGACGACCTTGAAGCAATTGCAGCAGGACATTCCCAAGGACATCTCGTGGGTCCTGCGCGTCGACGGCCATACGGACAAAAGGCCGATTATCGGAGGAAAATTTGCTTCTAATTGGGAATTGTCGACCGAGCGCGCCATCAATGTAATCAGAGCACTGATCGCCGACGGCATTCCGGCGGAGCATCTGGCTGCCGCGGGATTTGGCGAGTTTCAGCCGCTTGATACTGCGGATAACGAGGCCGCCTATGCCAAAAACCGCCGCATCGAATTGCGCCTCGACCAACGCTAACGGCGACGGTTTCAACAAAAGTTTACCAATTTAGTCCACAACAAGATCATGACCAGACAAGAATTATATGAACAAGGAAAAAGCATCCTTTCTTTTGCGCATTGGCGCAATCGGTTGGTCTTCTGGTGCGGCGCTATCGTCATAGGGATCATCGCGGCGGGTTTTGCCTATATTTCGGACTATTCTCAAAAGCTTTTTGCGGGAATGGTTGCTTTCAACAGGTTCCTGCCGCTTATCGTATGTCCGCTTCTGTTCGGTCTTACCGCTTGGCTTACCTCCCGGTATTGTCCAAACGCAACCGGCAGCGGGATTCCACAAGCCATCGCGGCGCGCGAGTTGGAGACACATAAACAACGGCGCGCTCTTCTGGGGGTGCCTATTATTCTAGGCAAAATGTTTTTAACCGCGCTCGGTCTTCTGGGAGGAGCATCTATTGGCCGCGAAGGTCCCACAGTTCAGATCGGCGCAGGCATTCTTTATTTGGGGGGCCATCTCGGAAAGGTTGATGATAAAATGTCCCGTAGCGTTATTCTCGCGGGCGCTGCCGCTGGTGTAGCGGCAGCTTTTAACACTCCCTTGGCGGGAATAGTTTTTGCCATCGAAGAAATGGCCCGTTCATTCGAACATCGATACAGCAGCGTCGTGCTGACAGCGATTATTTTTGCAGGCGCAGCTTCGCTCTCTATTCTGGGAAACTATAGCTACTTTGGATATGCCGTCGGCGGTTTCGATATAGGGCGCGATTTGGTCGCAATCGTGGTTATTGGCGGCCTTGGGGGCTTTCTTGGCGGATTATTCGCGCGCACGCTCATTGATGGCGGTAAATGTTTATATGGAGTTTGCCAAAAAAGGAACCTTCATCATCCCGCCATATTCGCCGCCTTGTGCGGGCTTATCATTGCTTTTCTTGGCTTGGTCACCAAGAGCGCGACTTTTGGCACTGGATATGAACTGGCGAAGGGACTGCTGCATGGCGAGAGCACAGGTTCGTGGCTTTATACTGCGGCAAAATTATTGGCTACGGCGGTTTCCGGATTTAGCGGCATTCCCGGCGGCATCTTTTCGCCCAGCCTTTCGGTCGGCGCAAGTTTTGGCGCTTCAATGGCCTCGTGGTTTCCCTCAACGCCCGTGGCAGGCATGGTTCTTCTCGGCATGACTGCGTATTTTGCAAGCGTGACTCAAGCGCCGATCACGGCCTTTATTATCATTCTGGAAATTACAGGACGGCAATCCCTGCCTGTCCCTCTGATTGCCGCCAGCGTCATCGCTGCCGCTGTCAGCCGTATGATTTGTCCTGTTTCCCTCTACCACGCTCTTGCAAAGGACTTTATTGAAAAGGCAAAGCACCTTCATCCCGACCAAAACCAATCGGCCATACCCCGGGACGCTCTCACCCACCAAATGTAAACGCGTACATCTCGATGCCGGGGGACTGAGCTGCGATTTCGAGAAGACTGTTTTGAAACTTTGTCTGGTTTACCAATTCATATAAGGCGTGGCCGTTGATGGTTACCTCGCCGTTCTGGACATCCTTGCCGGATTGATCGCCTATCGCTTCTCCGTTCAGCGTCAGAGTGATTTTTGCGGGACTGCCGTCAAGGGTTCCCATAACAAGAAAAACTTTCTTGGCATTAAAGTTCAGGCGCAGGAACGCGCCGGTTTTGCATGAGGTGATCTTCTCGCCCTCGATTTTCCACGTGCCGCCAAGCGTCCAGTTGTTTTCCGGCACGAAAGTTTGGGGCTGATAGTCGGCCTCGGCATCTTTTTGCTCCGGGCTCTTGCCGACGTATCGTTCGGCGCGGGCATAGCCCAAATAGGTTTCCGGCGTTAACTGCGGCGGCAGGTATTCTATCGCGTTCGTTGGAGTTTGGGATGGCTCCGCTCCTAACCCCAGCAAGGCGCGGATGTTGTTTTCGGTTATATCGTAATCCCCCTCGCCGAAATGCGTGTAAACGACGCGTCCTTCTTTATCGATCAGGTAATGGGCTGGCCAATAGCGGTTGTCGTAACGGCTCCAGGTCGCAAGACCGTTGTCGAGCACGACGGGATAATGAATGCCATATTTTGCGACTGCCTTTTCGACATTTTCAAGTTTTTGTTTGAATTCGAATTCTGGCGAATGGACGCCGATGATAACCAATCTCTTGTCGCGGTAAAGGGCATCCCACTTGGTGATATAAGGCAATGTGCGTACGCAGTTGATGCAGGAATAGGTCCAAAAGTCGATCAGAACGACTTTCCCGCGCAAGTCCGCGATTTTTAACGGAGGCGAATTGATCCACGCTCCGCCGGGAGCAATTTCCGGCGCGGGATAAGGGGAAGCGAGCGCGTTTGTCATAGTGCCTCCGTTTGCAGTGACGGGTTGGGTGCTGCTTCCCGATGCCAGCAATTGCACGTCAGCGCCCTCATATATCAGGATTGCGGCAGCGACGATCATCACGCCGAGGACGCGGCGGACGGCATAGGCGTGGACTTTCAGGAACGACACGCGGTTCACGATGTTCCTCCCGAAAAGCGCGATCAAAAGCATCGGCACGGCTGCGCCGAGTGCGAACATGAGTACCGTCAATGCAGCCTCCACACTGGTTTTTGCCTGTATGATCTGCAAAATGGCTGCCGCCATGATCGGCCCCGCGCAAGGCGTCCAGATAAGACCGATCAACGCGCCGATAACAATGCCGGTAGCATAGCCGTTTTTTTTGTTCCACCTTGACGCCAAGTTCTGCCCGACATTCGCCAGACCCTGCGTTGCGCCAACCAGTCTATCGGACAGTTTTTCCGACATCATCACAACGCCGAAGGCAGCCAGTAGCACCAGCGCTACATCGCGGACGATTTCAGGGTCGGCGTGCGTCCAGCCCAGAATCTGCCGCGACAACAAAGCAAAGCCGGTAAAGGCCAGGATAAATCCGGTAATAATGCCGAACGGACGGCGTTTTCCGCCATCAACCGATGCCGCCAGGATGATCGGCAAAATCGGTAGAATGCACGGCGTGAGGATCAGCCCCAAGCCCTCGACGAAAGCCAACGCGATGCCGAGTATGTTCATGAGTTTCCTTTATCCGGCACAAACTTTAAGACCACGCCGTTGTCGCAATAGCGCAATCCTGTCGGCGGCGGCCCATCGTTGAAGATGTGCCCATGATGGCCGCCGCAGCGGGCGCAGTGGTACTCTGTGCGCGTCATCATGAGCGTGCGGTCTTCTTTCTTTTCCACCTGGCCGGGTATGACATCGAAAAAGCTCGGCCAACCGGTGCCGCTGTCGAATTTGAATTTCGACGGGAATAATTCCAGCCCGCATCCGGCGCAGACGAACATCCCGATGCGATGCTCGTCCAGCAATGGGCTGGTAAAAGGAGCTTCGGTTCCTTCATGTCGCAGCACGTCGTATTGTTCCGGCGTGAGCATTTTTTTCCAATAATCGTCGCTTTTCATGATTTTCTCCACAACTTCGAGGGCTTTGGCGAAGCAGGGCTTCATAAAAACGCATAGGCTGCCCGCATAACAAACAGCCATTCCGATAAAAGCGCGCCGGTTCATGCTCGCTTCCTTTGTCGAACTTTGACGATAGCGCATTATACCATAGGACTTCAGGGCGTTGGTATATCAAAGGACCTTTTTGCCATGGCAAAATTACATCATCACGATCAAAACCCATCAACCATTTAATGGATGCGTTGGCTTTTCACCGCAGGAAGCGCCCTTGTTTTTGGTCGGATCGAGAATTCGGTACGCGAGCAGTTTTACGCGATCATTTACGAAGAACCAGGCCAGAGCATAGCCCCAAACTACCGCTGCCCATGTCCAGCCGAGAGGAGTCATGAACAGCCCATAAACCGCGATCAGAGTCGCCAAACTTTGTGTGCCAAGCACTGCTATCCACAAAATCGGCGCGGGGCGGGTGGACCAAAATGGGCCACGCGTGCGCGTAAGAAAAATCGTAAGATGTCCGGCTACGGACAACTTCAGGTACATCAGCGTCTGAACGTGTGCGCGGTCGAGATAAAAAACGCGCTCGCCAAGATAAAACAAGCCAAAGGCCGACACGACGCCGATGACGCCCAGCACCGAAGAAACTCCGAGAACAACTGGCATGTTCCATGCCTCGGGTTGATCCTTGTAACGAACGTTGTCATAGGCAATGGACAGGATGGCACCATCATTGAGCAATGCCAGCATCACGATCATCACCGCCGTTAAGGGATAGAAGTTAAAGATCAGGATCGCCAGCGTCATGAACAACAGCACACGCAGCGTTTCGGCGATGCGATAGATCGCATAGCTATTCATCCGCTGAAAAATTTTCCGGCTCTCCTTGATCGCATCGATAATCACCGATAAGCCGGGCGTCAGCAGCACAATGGATGCCGCCGCCCGTGCAGCATCCGTCGCGCCAGAAACGGCGATGCCGCAGTCGGCTTTTTTCAGGGCAGGTGCGTCGTTCACCCCGTCGCCCGTCATGCCGACGATATGACCGCATTGCTGCAAGACGTCTACTATATGAAACTTGTGTTCGGGAAACACTTGGGCAAACCCGTCGGCATTCTCGATGGACTTGGCAAATCGCGCCGTCTCATGGCGCTTTGTGTCGCCGAAACCGCTGGCGTCAAGGATATTTGTGCCTATATCCAGTTTTTTCGCGGTTTCGCGAGCGATGGCCAATTGGTCGCCCGTAAGCATCTTGATCTTCACACCCATTTGGCGGGCAGTCGCGATGGTTGTTTTGGCTTCTTCCCGCGGCGGATCGAATAGAGGCAACACGCCTAAAAATTGCCATGCGCCTTGCGCATCCGTTCGAGCAACGCCCAACGAGCGAAAGCCGCGCGCCGCAAACTCGTTGACCGCCTTCTCGACCGCGGATGTCACCTGTCCGGCGTTAGCCGACAATGCCAGAATTACCTGTGGCGCGCCCTTGGCAACCTTGAACTCTGTTCCGTTCGCGCCCCTGACGGTGGCTTCGGTGCGTTTATGCACCGGATCGAAAGGCAGGAAATGCATCACCTGGTATTTTTTTAAGACCCGATCATCCTTCAAGCCGCCCAATACGGCCATATCTATGGTATCCTTATTTTCCGCACGCGACGCCAACGCGGCGTTGAGGATAACTTGCTCGGCAGAGATATTGTCAACGCAGAACGGATCGCCCAGCCTCAGCTTGTTCTGTGTCAGAGTGCCGGTCTTGTCCGCGCATAGCACGTCCACGCCCGCCAATTCCTCAATGGCTGCCAACCTGGTTACAATCGCCTCTTTCTTGGCCAGCAAGCGCGCGCCAACCGCCATCGTCACCGATAGAACCGTGGGCATCGCCACGGGAATCGCGGCCACGGTCAGCACTAACGCGAACTGCAATGTTGTAAGGATCGGATCGCCCCGGAAAATCGCGACGGCAATAATCACCGCCACCAGAACTACAGCAAGGACGATCAGGTAATTGCCGATCTTCAGCACCGCGCGTTGAAAGTGGCTAACGGTGTGCGCCTCTTGCACGAGTTTCGCCGTCTTTCCGAAGTAGGTGTTGGCACCCGTGGCATAGACAAGCGCGCCAATCTCACCCTGACGGATGATCGATCCTGAAAACACGGCTCCGCCGGATTTGCACTCGACAGGCAAAGACTCTCCCGTCAGCGCTGATTGATCCACCTCTATAGAATCCCCTTCCAGTAAACGCGCATCCGCCGGAACGATGTCGCCCAAACGCACGCGAATGACGTCGCCCGGCACCAACTCCCGCGCCGCCCGAGCGACCCATTTCCCGTCACGTCTCACTCTGGCATTGATTGCCAGCTTGGCCTTCAGGGCGGCAATAGCGTTCCCCGCCTGATGTTCTTCCCAGAATCCGACTACAGCGTTGGACAAAAGTAAAACGAGGATAATGCCAAAGTCCGGCCAATGCCGAGCTGCCGCAGACAAGATTACAGCGGCTTCGATCATCCAAGGAATAGGACCCCAAAAATAGCCGAGGAACTTCAGAAACGGATTGGTTTCCTTTTCTTCAATTTCGTTAGGCCCGTATTTGGCAAGACGTTTCAATGCTTCGGCTTGACTGAGGCCGTCCGGCGAAGATCCTAGTTTCTTCTCCACTATAGGCATGGGAAGGGATTTTAAATCGTCCTTTGCATCGGGTGTTGATGCCGGTTTGGATTCCGGTTCAGGTTTGGACTCGGGTTTAACTTCAGGCTGAGGTGCAATTTTTTGAGGCGTGAATTGGTCTGTACGGGGCTTCATAACGGGTACCTGTCCGTCTTTGCTAGGCTTAAAGCGTTTGAGATTTTTGCCCCTGCCTTCGCGTCAGAAATCCAGTCTTTTGCGGCGGGCAATTCGGAAAGCTTGAACAGCCTTACCTCTCCATGAAAGAAAGGTTTGAACATGTTGATCATAGTGCTTATCCAAATATCATCGGTAACCACGGCGATGTGGCTGAAATCATGCCAATGCTTGATCCCAAATTCACTGTCGTCCCATAGTGCTTGAAGCTCAAATCCGGTGAACTCCTTCCCAATAACATAAAGCATCCTGATCGGGCCTTTGGCTATCATTGCTTCGGCCTTGGGAATAAGTGTGTTGCGATAATCCTCGTGCGTCACTTTGCCTATGGCCTCAATAGCCATCACTTCCGGCGGCATACCCTCGAGAATCTTGAACATTGTCAGACCCTCCTTATTTAAAATCAGGTTGGATTCCGTCGCGCCATCAAGAAGCGCCAACGTGTGTTGAGCGATCATCAGTTCTTCATTAGTAGGGATAACCCAGACTGAAACACTGCTGTCCGGGGTAGAAATGCGCGGTCCGTTGGAAGCGTTCGCCTTTTCATCCAACTTCACGCCAAGCCACTCCAGTTTACGACAAAGCGCCGCGCGTACCGGAGCGGAATTCTCGCCTATTCGTTGTTGTATTTCAGGAGTTAATTTGCAAGGTCTAGCCATCAGAGCACCGTTTTTTATTTTTTTTAATGAATATTAGCTAAGCTTGTATTTAAAATTAAGTTATTTTCGTTCTGCATGCAAGCGGGGTTTATACGCATCGAATCAAATAGGGGCCACTTTCAGGCGCTGTGAGCTATTGTTTTGAGTAGGGTGATGTATTTAACTTACAATAAAAATATCTCTCGTAACCCCAGGATAAGTCATTTTTCCCAAACTAATTCCCCATGAATCAAAACCGAGATAACTGGGGGTAGGTTCACGAGATTTTCTATATACTTTTATGACTTTAAAAATATATCAATTAAGCAACCTATTTGCTGGAGTAGGAACTCTTCTAGTTGTTATAATTCATAAGATCAGAACCAAAAAATGTAATACTCATTACTTTAAATCCGTATAATATATTCATATAAATATATAATCAATAAAATCTATTTATAATTCATCGATTTCCAGTGCTTCCAAGCAAACCTACTACCGAGCTGCAGGCATTTACTCTTCTTCACCTGCAGTTCACAAGATCAACTTTTCTACATTTTAGATCGATCTGGTCGCATAATTTAATTAAATGAAGGGGATGAAGATAGATTGTGGGACTATTTAAGGCATTTTTGTGAGCAGGTAATAATATTTCATCGAACTCTGGATAAAAGTCTCACCAGCTGTCTTAGATTAAGTCATTTTTTGAACATTTTCATTCCCATGATTTTTACTGCTGGTACCGATAGGCAACCACGAGACATTTTTCACATACTTTTACCACTTAAAAAATATATAATTTATGCAATATGTATAGTTACTTAAATTTTAGGATAATGTTTTCACATAAATTTTATTTTCTTTAGTTAGGGTAGTACTATTTAGAGTATGGTGGATAACTTTATAATAAATTAAACTAAGTTGGTATTCAAAGGTCTAACCCACCTTCAAACAATCCTTCTATGTGCTGCGGGTATTCACTCACCTGCAGTTCACAAAGATCACCTTTTGACATATAAGATCATTATTTCCATCCCCTAGCCTTCTGTTTTTCGGCATTGCATAAAACCGCCTGCTGTCCTAGCCTTAATTTATATTCCGGTGTCCTTTCGTTGAATACATTTACAAAGGCATGTATATCTCCTACCATACCATTAAATTCCCAAGAGTTAGCAAGCTTATTTAATTCACTCCTGAGTTGTGAAGCTAAACCGGTATTTGCGGTGGGATTTAGTTCATCAATATTTACAATTGCTTCAGAAGACAAATACGGGGTAGTGGAGACATCAGAAGAAATCAAAAGACAAACTGCTTGTATTTCGTTTTTCGCTATCTGTTGGCATATTTTTTCTTGAATTTCATCAGAAGACACATTTTTTTCATTTGCTAGTAAGAAAATATTTTTTTCATCTTTTTTTTGTTCATTATTCACAATTGCCGGGGGGTATTCCAAAATTTGAGTAGAATTTTGTTCCCTTATGTTCTCTACTATTTCTTGACTTCTGATATCTTTATTTATATATACTATATTATTATTAAGTATGCTGCTATCGTTTATACAGAAGTCATTTTTGTTTGTCTCCTGATTTCTTCTGATGTCTCCTGTATCTTCAGCTATCAGTGGGCATTGTCCACCATTTTCTCTCCATTCTTTATCTAGTCTGTCTGCTTTTCCCCTATCTATGCTGGCAACTGTCTGAAACAATATGCAATCGAATTTTACATGATTGTTGCCTGGCAGCTGCTTGAATATATCCCCTGCATACTGGTATTTCTGAACCTTTCGGGATA
>Ga0224557_1004300_pt1 | contig 10501 bp, 18 predicted proteins | sample 714S31014metaG_FD_180677 | JGI IMG/M metagenome (GOLD analysis project Ga0224557, IMG submission 180677) | Peat soil microbial communities from Stordalen Mire, Sweden - 717 S3 10-14 | ecosystem: Environmental > Terrestrial > Soil > Wetlands > Peat | place: Sweden: Norrbotten County, Stordalen... | reverse complement strand
CGATAGCTGTAGTTTGTCTGATCGCCTGCCAGTGATGTCGCCAAGGTTTTCCTCGATCTCCTTCATTCGGCGGAGTCCTGCCTCCCCGATCCCCACCAACATGGCAATCAACACAGCAAATGCCATGCCCAATCTCAGCCCTATGTGTTTGCTTTTCAGCGCGGACTCCTAGGGAGTGCTCTTCCGGTCGGGTCAAGGTTTGGAAAGAAAACCTGTTTACGTCCTTCAGTCCCTGCCGCGAGAAGCAGCCAGATGGTCGCGCAGCGAAGTGCCCGAATCGGGGAGTACTGCTTGAACATAATCCATCAGAAGGGCACGAAATTGGTTGCCGATTGCTCGGCTGCGCTTAATTCGTCTTTGGGCCAGCCAACGTCGGCCACCGCACCCGATGGAGAGTTGGCGATTACAATAGGAGCAAATGCAACTGGCCAACCAGTCTCAAGTGCCAGCTAAGTTATTGATTCGAATTGTTCCGCTGGAGTTGGTCGAAATCTGAGAGAAACCCGATTGTCCTTGGCGTGGACACAATTCCGGTTCCTGGACGGTCTGCGTTTCCGTGGGGCAATCCAACTCGGGGATCGAGCCTTTCGTCTCTTCCCAGCAAGCAACAGATGACGCACCACAATGAAGGCGCTCGAAGGGGTGGCCCAAAGGTATACCTGTGCACCAGCGACCAATCTGCCGAAACAGGGGGCGAAAACCCGCATAAAATGAAGTCGCCGCAGACACCCTTTCGGACCACCTGATTGGCGAGGGCTTGGGAAAGCCTGAAATCGCGGGGTTTGCCGTTTCCTGCGTCTCCATCGGTGTGCCGTCCTGCGTTTGACGGGTATATACGACGCGAGGGGATTTTGCTACACCCCCCACACCACCACGGAACTTTAGACCCAGGAAGGCCGGAGCCCGCGCGCTAGCGGGGTGAGAAGGCCGGGGCGCGCTCGCTAGCGGATGGGGCGGGCAAGGGGGAGAGCTCGCAATTCTCAATAAGTGTAATCGCCTGTGGGTGTTGAAAAAGTCCGTGATCGGAATGTACTCTTGGCAGCAATCATCGCTGCCATCGAGTTTTTCCTCTCACCTCAGCTAAGTGGCAGCTTCCCCACACGAGCAAGTCTTGCCAGTGCCGAGTGGCATGACAGGTTTTCGCCAGTTGACCGGGAGCTTCCGCAGAAACCGTCTTGGGTCCAATTTGCGAGTGATAGGATTGCTTCATGCCAAGAACACTGATGCAGTCTGTAGTCAGCCTACTCCAGAACTGGTGTCCCTACCGCGATCAACATCTATCCGCGGTCAATGCCGATTGCATCACAGGCAAGGGGCAGGGGAGATGCGTTAGACCCGCATCAACACTGCCCCTTGCTATCGGAAGTCAGACGCGGGGCGGCATTGCGCCAGGCTCCGCCAATTCTCTCGCACTACGTTATTCCACTGTTGTACCGAAGTTAGCGATGCCAACTCCAGATGGGATTGCCTTTCTCGTCACGGAGGACGAGGGTGTCGGTACCCTTCAAGACTTCGCGGGCGAGGACGAGGTCAGCTTCGCCCTGCTTGACTTTTGACCCGGTGAGGGTGATTTCGTCCCCTTTGCTGAAACTCACGCCCATGTCGTCGAGAAAGGACTTGGGACAGAGATACACGTCGACGGTGTCCGTCCCAGTCTTCACCAGCAAGTGGGCAACCTCTTTCTCACTACCCTTTGGAGGCAGTTTCACATCCTCCACGGTGCCTTTCATCTTGGTCTCGGTGTGGACGTCGTATTTGGGCGGCCTTGTCTCCTGAGCTTTTTGCGCAACGAGGGGCAGAGTACAGAGAAGTACGATGGCCGGAAAGATCAGCTTCCAGAAGTCCCCTGACGGGTTGGTCTCACCTGAACGACGCATGGCTCCTCCTTCCTGTGGCGAAGATAGGATGAAGCCATATCGGCGAACGGCGCTATCGTACTCCATTTTCAACATGTCCTCGGCCAGGGAGAACAAATGACCCCCAGTCCGATGAACTCAATCTATTTCGTGGGCGTCTTGCTCAATAGGAAACCTTGATAGGCCAAGTACGCCGCGATGACGAGCCCTATCCAGCTGATCCAAATTGGCACGACTGCGCCTTCAATAGTGACCTGCCATCCACGGAGAAGGCGAGCCGCATGAAGGAGAGCTATCAGAAAGAAGAGCACCGCCGTGATTAGAGAAAAGGTTCGTTGCGCCATTTCAACCTCCGAAGAACTTGGGGTCAAACTTCAAGGCCGAGGTGCTGTGGCACGCTTGTTATCGCGTCTCTTCCCTAATCAACCAGTTCATTGCTTCCTCCCGTGTGTTGAACCTGGGGGAAATCGCGCAGAGAGAAGGGACTTCAGGCGGCTGTCAGAAGACGCTTAACGGTCTCTCCCCACTGTCCGGATGAGGCATCTTCGGCGATGACTTCACCGGGCCAAGTAAGCGAAAGGTAGGTTGGGGGCCCAACGAGAAAGGCAACTCGCTCCCGGGGACTTGCTTGCTTGATCTGCTCGTAGAATTCGAGCGTCTCCCCAGGGGAGTATCTCCGAACATCGAGCATTACGAGGTCATAGATATTGGGCTGCCAAAGAAATCGCGCTGCGGAGATCTCTTCGCTAGTATGCACTTCGACTCCATGACTCCTCAGAACGGAAGCGCGCACCTCACACGTAGCCTGGCAGCGATCAATGAGGAGAACTTTCTTGCCAGCAAGAACCGAGCGGCCACGAAGCAGTGGTGGATAATACATAATCACACTTCCGAAACTAGAGCGCCCTCTTTGGAGGGGTGATTCGAGCGGATTGTGCTCCCGGAAGGAGGGGAAGTCAACAGCAATAGAAACATGACCGCTTTTGGTGCAGTGCTGCGGGTTTGGTTCTCAGGCGCTCTTCCTCGAAGTGATAACGGAGAAGACGGACCAGCATTGCTCCACCTTTTGGCTGCCGCAGTGAAGGCAGACAACGCCACCTGCCTCATAGTCGACGAGCGTTAAGATCTTCGTGAATGTTTTCTTACAGGCGTGGCAGTAGAACTCGTACTGAGGCATTGGAACCTCCGCGTGGTTGTGAAGGGTAGTAGCTAAATTGTAGGCCCATGGGCGGGGCGGGTTCAACGGGGGCTGGGTCGGGGATTCTGCGTGGTTGGGTCGCGCGCCGGCACTGAAGGTTGGATCTACGATGATGCCCCACTCCTCAAGTAACCATTCTGGGACATACCACCGATTCCTGTTTCGCTCGCACCAGCTGCGCAGCGCCGCTGACGAGGTATACATCTTTGCCGTGAGCTGCAGTTGGCTGATCCGCAGTTCGAATTCAGTAGGGAGAGCGGGAGCGGGCGGAATGGGACGCCCCCATTGGACGCTGGCGGCTGGCTATGTTTGAACAGAGATCCGAAATCTACTGCATCGAACACTCGCTCAGCGCCGACGACTCGCTGGCATTCATACTCGACCATCATCAAACGCAACGCGGATGGAATGCGTTTGTCCGAATTCGCCTGGCCCTGAGGGGTTGAGTTGGATCTGGCACTGCTTGGGTGAAGACCTATGTTCAGCCTCGCCGGGCTGATGTCACTGCGACAATAGAGGGTCGCGTCGCAGATATGGCCGCTACCCGTCAAGCAGACAGGTTGTTCCTTTGATCGACGTGACGAATACGCCGGGCCAACATGCCGTATATCGCTGCCCGACTGACACCTAGCTATTTCCGTCGCATGCCATTCACGCCGAAATGGCGCGATCCGAAGCGGATTCGCATCGGTCTGAAACGGCGCGAGTCCGCGGGCTGTTAGGTTATTCCCGGCTTCTCAGCGTCAGCGAAGTGTCCACGCCGCGATGCGGCGGGTCATTGAGTTGATCGTCCATGTGCCTCTGGATGCGTTCCCATTCCGAGCGCAGCGTCATTTCCTTGATGGCGAACTTGGATTCTTTGCGAGCATCATCCACGCGCACCGCCAATTCCTTGTTCTGGAAACGGAAATCGATGATTTCCGCGAGCGGCACCAGTTGACTGGAGGACTTGCCGACGATGAGAAACACGACCTTATCGGTCACGAGCGTGTATTCCGGGCAGCTTTCCTCGACCGCCGCGGCTTGCGGCGGGCCGAACGCCTTCATGAAGCCTCCATGCGCGAGCATGCAGTCGCCCATGCGCATACGGACCACGGTTCCATGTTGATAGATACCGAGCGGCGCGGCCCAAGCAACCGAAATGCCGCTCAATGCAAGAGTCAACAGCAAGGTGAATTTCATAAGTCTCCAATCAGCAGTCTCCAAGTCAGTGACCGCTGGGTTCGTAGTAGTAACTGTCTCGGCTATGGAACGTGAGGTCGAGGTTGTGGGTCGGCAAAAGGCGAAGCGAATGGAATCCAACCTGATGGCTGGGCAGAGCGTAGGTCACCACGTAGGAGGCGCGCAGATCCTCGAGCACAGCATTCAGTATGGTGGCGGCGCCGTCTTGCTGGAAGAAGTGCGGGGAGAAATAGCGCCCACCAGTAGCATCCGAAACTTGCCGCAGGAACGTGCTGCCCGACGTTTGGTTCTCGGAAGTCCCCATATCAACGGAGTAGATCAGGGCGCCCTCGTCCAGTACCGCCGCCAGTGCCTCGCGTGCAGAATGCAGGCTGATGGTGTCGTTCCCGTCGGAGAACAGAATAATGACAGGCCGAGCCCCGGCGCGACGATGATGCGAGATGAAATCGGCTCCGAAGATCAGCGCGTCGAACAGCGGCGTTGTGCCGCCGCTCTTAACCGCCAGGAGTCTGCTCATGGAATCGGAAGCGCGGCAACCGCTCGAGCAGAGGATGGCAGGATGTATGCCACCAAACGTCCCTCCGAACGACAGAACGGAGATGTTGTCATCGGGGATCGACTGCTCCCGCGCAACCAGTTGCAGCACATCGCTCATGGCAACTCGACAGCGCGGAGCTACCGATTCGCTCAGGTCGACCAGCGCAACCACGTCGAGCGAGGTTTCATCCGTATGCATGAAGCTCCGGAAATTGCGCACCACGCGTTCGTTGTCCACTACCGCAAAGTCCGACTTCGTCAGGGTTGCGACCGGATGATTGTTCTCGTCGGTGGCGAAGAATGTAACCCGGACTTCAGAGACGGTACTGCGATACGTAGGCAGGCCTGAGGCATCGTTCTTGTCGTCGGCGGCCGAAGCGTACGTCAAGGCAAGTAGAGCCAGGAGTGCGGACCGAGTGTGCCAATGCGCTAACATTGCTGTCTATCAGTACCATCGGCGGACGACAAGACACTCCCCAATTACCGAAGTTACTCTTGGAGGTGACCACACCGTGATTACGCTTGGAGATGACTAGAAGGTTGCCAAAGCCGCCTCCGCCAGCGTTCAAAGCGCCGGTAAACCCTCCGCATTCCGTTGGGAATATCAGCTGGGTTGGTCGCCATCGTCAGTCCTCCTTCCGCCCTCTGGACGAAAGACTGACCTTAGCAAGCTCCGTCATCCTAAGTCACGCAGTTGTGCCGAAAGGACACATTGCAGGTCTCGTTCCAAAAGGGCTTTCTCGCACGAGACAAACATATGTGGTGGGACGCTGATGGCTTATGCTCGGTTCCAGGCCAACGCCCCCTGGTTCCTGGGCGGCCGCCAGTCTGAATACTGGACACATGTCGATGATTTGGACCAAGCGGAAACCGCGCTGCATGTGATCGCGGCACTGTAAAGCATCACGTTCATGGCACCCTAGAGTTCTTTCGCCCTGGGCTTCGCTGCAAGTCTCAGCCACTGGGAATTACAGCGACGGTTCCAGATAGGACCTCACGGCCGTCGCGAAGTGGAGCGCGGTAGACAGCTTGTTCTGTCAGTGAAGCTACTTGTCATCGGTCCTATGACTTCTTTAATTCTCTGGCACGGAATGGGTGCGAGAGCGACGCGCCTTCTTTTAAACCAAGTGTCCGTGCAGCAGACACTAGTCCAGAATTCATACCGCACCTCTGTTCTGCACGGATGAACCAACTTCTGGCAAGTGGGACACAGCCATGGAGTTGGGTCTCCTGGTCGAGTTTGGTCTGCGACATGCAATCCGTTTAAAGACGGTTTTGTGAAAGAACAGGTTCGACCCGACGGTCTGCTGTTCAGCCGACGCGCAGGTTCTCCGTGTCATGAATCAGTCAGGGCACGACCATCGATCCGGTGGAAGAATCAGGCGGAAAGCTGAAGGTGAAGGTCGGCGATCCTCAAGAATGCTAAGATGGCGCCGAACGGGCGAGATGGGTATACACAGGGTGCCGTTTTTGAAGTCAAAAAGGAAATTCCGGCTAGGATGGGGGGCATGTCTGAACTGGTTGGCGTGGTCGAATCGGAGTCCGTGAAAGAAAATTTCGCGTTCGGACGCATTTGCGCCGATTGCGACGAGCATGCACGGGAAGCGAAACTCATCCAGTCCTCGCTGCTGCCCATAAAGGGGCTCTGCCACGAGTCCGTCGAGATCGCGTTCCGTTTCATACCCTTCTCCGACGTGGGGGGCGACTTTGTCGACTTCTTCCGTTTACCGGACGGTTTCATCGGCATCTACCTCGGGGACGTGGTCGGGAAGGGGTTGCCGGCGGCCATGTACAGCGCTCTCGTGATGGGAACCCTGCGCGGAATTCACAAGACCGGGACGGATACGGCGCACGTTCTTGCCCTGTTGAACCAGCGCCTGACGCAGCGACCCATCAGTGACCGCTTCTGCTGCACCTTGTACGCCCTTTTCAACCCTGCCACGCGGGAACTTGTCTTCTCCAATGCCGGGATGCCACTGCCCCTGCTGGCCTCCGGAATCGCGTGTCGGCAGCTAGGCGAGGGTGGATTACCCTCGGGAATGTTCCGGGGTGCCACTTACGGACGGCACGTCGTGCAACTCAGCCCGGGAGACTGCGTTCTGTTCGCGACCGACGGTCTTCATGAATTGCGCAACGGGGAGGGAGTCGAGTTCTGCACCGCCCAAATGGAGGAGGTTTGGGCACAATGCGGACACAAATCGGCAACCGAATCGGCGGACTTCGTCTTCGACCGCCAGGCGGCCTTCTCCGATGGCAACCCGCCGCACGACGATATTACCGCGGTGGTGCTGAAAGTGCTGCCCTAGCCCATGGTCATGACCCTTACAAAGAGTGGATCGAGCTCCGGTTGAGATGAATGATGGCCGCGTCGGCTTCTCATAGGACTTGCCGAATTGCCGTCCGTACTGCCGAAATATCGGCAGCGGCAGGGTTGCAAATCCTAACCTCAAAACCAACGCTGCTTGTGTGGAATGTTTAACATGCGATGTTCTGGTCCCTCGGGTCACTGGTTTCCTACTGGGTTCTTTAGGAATGATCCGGTAGGAGTGATCCGGTGGAGACCGACTTGCAGAAACTCATTTCGGAGTATTGTGCTATTGGTCCGTCTCCCCCCGGGTGTCGCGCTGTACAATCCGCTGAGAAAATTACGCTTTTTCCCTCCCGCGTGAACGGGATTGGCTGGCGTCCATCGTTTTATGAGGTGGAAGCCAACTTGGATTGGATTCACAGCCTGTCCCTGGTGCGATGTGCGTGCGTCCAACTGGGTGCCGATTCATGGTAAGTTGGGGGCTAGAACTAGGCAACACCCTACCTCTGGCCATCTGCCTCGACGGTCTTAGGTTTGGATTCCGGGCTCGGCATATGCAGCAGGCACTAGCTCTCGCTGCTGCAATAGGGAAATCAACTGTTGGAGTACCATGAACGTACCGACCGTGCTCAAACTGCTGGCCATCGACGACAATCCAGAGAGTCTCGCGCTGATTGCTGCTTCGCTCGAAAGCGAAAGCGTGGAGATACTAACGGAGAATGACCCCGAGGTCGGCTTCGAAACATTCCCGCGGGTTCGGCCGAGGATAGTCTTGCTTGACATGGTCATGCCAAAAGTTAGCGGAATGGAATTGCTGGAAAGAATAGTCGCTGTTGATCCGGGCGTGGATGTCATCTTGATCACAGCCCACTATTCCACTGAATCGGCGGTCGAGGCAATTCAGAAAGGCGCCTGTGATTACTTGAATAAGCCTCTCGACGTGGAGAAGCTCCGCAGCCGCATCGCAAGTCTTGTGCTGGAAGCAGAGAGACGTCAGATGACTCTACGCCTCGACCAGCAATTGGTAGATGCCTTCCAGTTCGAAGGAATGGTCGGACGCAGTCCGTTGATGATGGAGGTCTTTGCGAAGATTCGGCGAATCGCGCCTCACTTCAGAACGGCGCTGGTGACTGGTGCAACGGGAACAGGAAAGGAACTGGCGGCTCTTGCGCTCCACCGTCTTAGTCCGGCAGCGCGAGGACAATTCGTGGTCTGTAATTGCTCGACGCTGGTAGAGAACCTCATAGAGAGCGAATCACTGCTGTCCGGTTAAAAGTCGAACAGAATCAATTGGTTGCCGGGATCGAGTAAGCCGGGACAGGAGTCGGATGCGCGAAGTGCCCGTAAAATGGGCGTTTTCTCGAAAAGAGTAACACTGAGAATCTGTAGAATCTAGTAAAGACTGGCTTCCAGCCCCAACCGCTTGCGGACGATTGCCACCAGCACGTAAACCGACACCGCGATCCAGATTTGCGTCTTCACCGCGTTCTCGCTGGTGCCATAGAAGGCCTTGATCCGCAAGTGCTGCCTGATCCACTTGAAAAAGAGTTCCACCTGCCAGCGGCACTTATAGATTTGCGCGATGGTCAGAGCGGGCTGCGTGAAGTTGTTGGTTAGAAACTTTGACCTGACCGATGTTTTGTACCAAGTGGAATGTTAGTGTAAAGCCTCTTTTGACCTTTGTCCGTAGTCGTCGTCGGGGGTGTGGAGATGTGGGAAACGGGTTTTGTTTTCCACATCTCCATGCCCCGGTTTTGGAATAATGGCTTGCGGCGCCGGCGGCCTGTAGCCCAGCGCCGAGTGTGGGCGCTTTGTGTTGTATTCCACGCGCCACCTCTCCGTCAAAATCTGGGCCTCCTTCAGCGAGTAAAAGATCTCGCCGTTCAAGAACTCATCGCGCAGCTTCCCGTTGAAACTCTCACAGTACCCGTTCTCCCACGGACTCCCCGGCTCGATGTACAACGTCCTGGTGCCCAACTTGCCCAGCCACTTCCGCAACTCCTGGGCAATGAATTCGGGCCCATTGTCCGAACGAATATGCTCCGGAATCCCGCGCACCAACATCACATCCGCCAACGTTTCGATCACCTGCAAGCTCCCTAAGCGCCGCGCCACTCGCAGCGCCAGACACTCCCGCGTATACTCGTCGATCACCACCAGGATGCGCAGCGCCCGCCCATCGTGCGTCATCGCTTTCACAAAATCGTAGCTCCACACATGATTCGACCGCTCCGGGCGCAAGCGCACACACGAACCATCGCCCAACCACAACCGCCCTCGTGCCCGCTGTTTCTGCGGTACCTTCAGCCCTTCGCGTCGCCAGATCCGCTGCACTCGATCCTTCCCCACCCGCCACCCCGCATCCCGCAACAACACCGTGATGCGCCGGTAGCCGTAGCGCCCATACTTCGCCGCCAGGGCCAGGATCGCCTGCGTCAGCTCGTCTTCGTCCGTGCGCCGCAGCGGCAAGTAGCGTTGTGTCCCTCGCCACTGCCACACCACGCGGCACGCCCGCCGCTCACTTACTTCATACTGCTCGCGGGCATGCTCCACGGCGCACCGACGTCGCTCCGGGCTTAGAAGTTTCCCTCCGCAATATCCTTCAGGATCTGCTTGTCCAACGACAGTTCCGCGACGAGCCGTTTCAACTTGCCGTTTTCTTTTTCCAGTTCTTTCAGCCGCTTCGCCTGGTCCATCTTCAACCCGCCGTATTCCTTCCGCCAGCGGTAGAACGTCTGGATGGTGATCTCGGCTTCTTTGCAGGCTTGTGGGGTGGTTTTTCCGTTCGCGATGCTGACTTCAATCTGCCGCAGCATCGTCACGATTTGCTCTGGCTTGTACCTCTGGATTGGCATGACCTGCTTTTCCTCCAAGTGGATTCTCTCTCATTCCACCTGGTACAAATTTCGCCGGTCAGGTCAGCGTCACACGTAACATCGTGCGTCTTTTCCGAGAGCCGGATGTGGTAACTCCGCCTGTCCGGTTCGATAAGCGGGGGTGTGGAAACGTGGCATGCTGAGGCTAATGAGGGCAATAATATAGCTGGCAACTCACCGGGACAAGCGCGCGACAACCGGATCATCGACGGAGCGGGGGACTCGGCGGCGCACTGGGTGTGCAATGGGGAGAAGGGCTGACTCGATTTACGTGTTTTCCGGCTTGCCGACCATCTCCTCGGTGCGCAGAAAGCCTTCGCGGGTTTTCTTTCCCTCCTCGTCGCGAAGCGCCGGGGCTATGGCGCTGACCAGCATGACTCGCAGGGCACGGATCTCAGTGGCAATTGCAAGCAAAGCCTCTAGGAGTCTGTCGGGAATAGATTCTCCAGGGGCACCAAACATCATAGTTTTTCCAGAGGGTACTTCGGCTTAAGATGCGGCTATGGGAAAGTGTTTTCGGTCCGACGATCTGAATCAGGCGTTG